>JACCDH010872253.1_pt1 | contig 63138 bp, 54 predicted proteins | sample 7442481 | NCBI WGS metagenome assembly JACCDH01 (sample SAMN15323433, study PRJNA562643) | freshwater metagenome | isolation source: river surface water | place: USA:Blue River Watershed | collected 2017-08-15
AATTAAATTTGATGTGAATTGTTCGCTTTCATAATGACCAATATCAGCAATTAAAATCTGATTTTCCGCATCGAAAAATTCATGATATTTAAAGTCGCCAGTGATGTAAACATCTGCTTTTTGGCGCTTAGCTGTCGAAAGTAAAAAACTTCCTGAGCCGCCACAAAATGCAACCGTTTTTATTTTTCTGTTCAACAAATTCGTATGTCGAATTGCTCCACAATTAAACGTTGATTTCACATGTTTCAAAAACGAAATCTCGTCCATTTCTGTTTCCAATTCACCAATCATTCCACTTCCTTCGGTTTGATTTTCATTCAATAATGGAATGATGTCATACGCAACTTCTTCGTACGGATGAGCCTGTTTAACAGCAGCCAATACCTGACTAATCAAGTGTGTGCTCACCAAAAACTCCAATCTTGATTCAGGAACTGAGCTTCTTTTCCCCACTTCCCCATCAAAAGGATTTGCACTTTCATTCGGTTTAAAAGTGCCCGTTCCATTTAATTCAAAATGACATTCATTATAATTTCCAATTGAACCTGCTCCTGCGTTAAAGGCCGCTTCACGAACTTGTTCCAAACACGTTTCTGGCGTAAAAACAATCAATTTCGCCAAAACATTGCTTTTCGGTTGAAGTACACGCAAATTTTTCAAGCCAATGCGCTGACCTATTTCATAATTCACTCCTTTTGAATAATTATCCAAATTGGTATGAATTGCATACAACGCAATGTCGTTTTTGATACACGCCAATATTGTTCGTTCAATGTAATTGGCACCCGTCAACGATTTTAATCCTTTGAAAATTACTGGGTGATGTGCAATAATTAGGTTACATCCTTTCGCTAGTGCATCAGCCACAACTTCTTCCGTACAGTCTAAACTAATGAGTGCCGAAGTAACTTCCGCATTTCGATCACCAACCAATAATCCACAGTTATCATAGGATTCCTGACTAGATCGTGGCGCTAGGGATTCTAAATAATTTGTAATTTCAACAACCTTCATCTTATAAATGTCTTACCAAACCAAATGTAACGCCATATGCTCTTCCTTTGTGGATGTATGCATCTTGTTTCATATAACTTGAATTTAATTGAAAACGGGCTTCAGGTGAAACAAGTAATGACCAACCATTATTGAAATTCACCATCATTCCGACATTCATTACAGCGCTAATCACAAAAGAATTGTATCCGTTTTTCGATTTAATTGTTTCTGTTTCATCTGAATTATCAGCCCGTGTCCACTGACGTTCTTGTTTGTACCCCATGAACATTTGAGGAATTAATCCAGCACCTGCGTAGAATTTAAAATCTTTTCCGTAAACATAATTCACACGCAACGGCATCGTGAAATAACTATAAGTCGTTTGATATGAATAAGCTGTATCTGTTCCTAAAAATGAGTATGATTCGCCATTTCTCATAAAACTAATTCCACCATCCCACATGAAATGTTTTGCAAACTCATTTTGAAACCCAAGACCGAATGACCATGTGTTTAAACCAATTTCATTTGCTCTTTCTCCAAGTGGTTCACCAAACAAATCGCCATTTTCAGATAAACTACGGTTCGTTGCGGACCAATTGGTAACAAAATAAATGGAAGTTCCAGATGGTTCTTTTTTCGCTTTTAGTGTATCCGAAACACTTTTTTTATCCTTTTTCTTGTTTTCTGATTTAGCATTTGGTTGCGGCTCACCTATTAAAATTTGTGAAAATCCAAGCGAATTGAAACACAAAAGAGCGAACATTAGAATAAATGACTTCATATTTTCGTTAAATTTACCATTCGAAAAAATCGAATAAAGCAAATATCGTAAAATTAGAACACCTGAAGAGCATGAAATCCAAAGAAAAAAAGAAAAAAAGCCTTTTGAGAAGAATCATCAAATGGACTTCAATCAGTTTGCTAACATTGATTATCATCCTAGTTTCGATTCCAATTATTTTCAAGGATGAAATAAAAGAAATGGTGATTGACGAAGTAAATACATCATTGAATGCTAAACTTTCAATGGGAGATTTTGATCTTACCTTTTTAAGTACGTTTCCGAATATGACCATTCAATTGAACGATACAAAATTGGAAGGAATCGGCAAGTTCAAAGGTGTGGAATTGGCAAATATCAAGCAATTTACGGCTCATGTCGGTTTATGGAGTGTGATTTCAGGAGATCAAGTGGAAATCGATGAAATTCATTTAGATCAACCGACTTTTGATGTACGTATTTTGAGCGATGGGACAGCAAATTACGATATTGTTAAACCTGATTCAGTTAAAACGCCACAACAAAAAGAGGAACCGTCGAATTTCAAATTGTCTTTGAAAGAATATAGCATCACAAAAGCCAATGTAATATACGATGACCAATCTTCAGATATGTTCATGGAGATTAAAAATTTAAATCATACCGGGACAGGTGATTTGACTGCTGATATTGTTGATTTTGCGACAACTACAACGATGGACCAAATGACATTTGACATGGACGGTGTTTCCTATTTAACGGAAGTGAAAACGGATGTTATTGCCAATATTAAAATGGAATTCACAGAAAAATCATCAAAATTCACTTTGCAAGAAAACGAATTTAAGTTGAATGCATTGACTTTTAAAGTAGATGGTTTTTATGAAATGTTAGAAGGTTACGATAACATGGATTTGAAATTAAATGCTTCAAAAGCAACATTCAAAGATTTCTTATCGCTAATTCCAGCATTCTATCAATCTGGCTATGAAAAAATGGTTACGAAAGGAAATTTAGAAATGGGCGGAGAAGTGAAAGGTCGCATGGATGACAAAAACATGCCAGGCTGGGACTTCAAGTTAAACGTAGACAACGCGTCGATTTCTTACCCAGATCTTCCAGGAAAAATCAATAACATCGTTGTTAAAGCTGGGTCAAAATTTAAAGGAGGAGAAAATACAGATTTAATGACAGTAGATGTCGATAAGTTTCACGCAGATTTTGTTGGAAACACGATTGATGCGAACTTAAAAATGCGCAATCCGGAAACCGACCCATTACTCGTTTCTAAAATCAAGGCAAATGTGAATTTGGCAACTTTGAAAAAAGTAATACCAATGGCTGATGGTGAATCGTACAATGGTAAATTAAAGGCAAATGTTGACATCAATGGTCGCATGAGTGCTTTGGATCGTGGAGATTATGAAGCTTTCAAAGCTGCAGGAACTGTTGAAATCATGGACATGGTTTATGCGACCAAAGATTTGAACGACAAGGTTTCGATTGCTGATTTAATTTTACGTTTTTCTCCAAAAAACCTTTCATTAGAAAAATTGGTTGCTACAACAGGTAAATCAGATTTTGAAATGAATGGTTCAATTGATAACTACATGGGTTACATGTTCCGCGATGAATTGTTGAAAGGTAATTTCACGTTCAATTCGCGCAATTTGGACCTGGATCAATTAATGAATTTGGTTCCTGCATCAGAAACTGCTCCAGCGGAGACAAAAGAAGCTGAACCGACAAGTACAGAGCCAACGTTAATTCCAGATAACATTGACTTTTTATTAAATACAAACATCGCCAATTTACGTTACAATGGAATGAACATTAAAAACGTTAAAGGTGCTGTAAAAATGAAAGAGGAAGTCGCTTCGTTGGAAAACCTTACAATGAACACGATGGGCGGAACAGTCGGTTTAAAAGGAAGTTATGACACGAAAGATCATGCAAAACCGAAAATTGATTTTGCGTATGATTTAAAGGAAATCGATATTCATGAATTAGCAACAAACTTTGTTACAGTAGGTAAATTGGCTCCAATCGCTAAATATGCACAAGGTAAAATCTCGTCGAATCTTGAAATGAAATCCTTACTGAACGCTAATTTGGAACCAATTTATTCAAGCTTAACTGGCTTAGGTGATTTCACAACAAATAGCTTAACAATTTCAGGTTTCAAGCCAATGGAAAAAATGGCTGAAGCATTGAGTATTAAAAAACTTTCAAATCAAACTGTGAAAGATGTGAAAGCGAAATTCTCGTTTGCTGATGGAAAAGTGACTGTGAAGCCATTTGATGTGAACATGGGCAAAATTAAAACCAACATTTCGGGAACTACTTCTTTCGAACAAGCGATTGATTACGATATCAAAATGATGATACCAAAAGAAGAAATTCCAGCGGCAATGATCAAAACTGTTGAACAAGCAATTTCAAAAGTCAATTCGTTAGCACCAAAATTGGATGTTAAAACAATTCCAGATATTATTCCTGTAAAAGTTGGAATGGGAGGAACAGTCATGAGTCCTAAAATCACAACTAATTTCAAAGAAGCACTACTTGAAGCAACAGGAAATTTGAAAGACAACATGATTAATAGCGTGAAAGACGCAGTTAAAGACACGGTTAAAGCGGTGATTGATCAAAAAGTCAACGAAGTAAAAGAGGATTTGAATGCGAAGAAGCAAGAAATTCTAGCGGATGCTCAAAAACAAGCTGACAAGGTGAAAGCTGATGCGAAAAAAGCCGCAGATGCGATTCGTGCTCAAGCAGACAAAGAAGCTGCAGAATTGATGAAACAAGCTGGATCTAATCCTTTAAAACAAAAAGGTGCTGAAGTCGCAGGTAAAAAATTGAAAAAAGAAGCTGAAGAGAAAGCCCAAAAAGTAGAAAGTGAGGCAGATAAAAAAGCGGATCAAATCATGGCCACTGCGCGACAAAAAGCGGATCAAATCAAATAAACAGTAAATAAACAGTAGAATTATGATACAGGTCATTTTTCACCATGGTGTAGACCGTAACTTTGTAAAAAATTAAAACATGAAAACAATTAAATTCATCGGATTATCACTTTGTTTTGTGCTAATTGCAGCATTTACAACAACAGCTTCAGCTCAATCAAAATTTGATGCTTGGCCACAATTAAAAGATTTTCACAAAGTAATGTCGCAGACTTTTCATCCTGTGGAGGAAGGAAACTTTGAACCAATTAAAACACGCATTGGTGAAATGGTTGAAAAAGCAAATGCCTTGGTTTCAAATCCAATTCCTGCTGAATTCAACAGTAAAAAAGTAAAAAAAGCATGCGCTAAACTTGCAAAGGACAGTAAAAAACTTCAAGCACAAATTGCTGCCGGTGCAACAGATGAAGAAATTAAAACATCCTTATCAGCTTTGCATGATGTATTTCATACGATTGTCGGTTTATGTTCCGACGAAGACAAACACTAGAAAACAAAAAAGCTCAATCAATCGATTGAGCTTTTTTGTTTCATGTTAAAATCAATACGTTCGTGTCATACTTTCTGGAACACAAATAATATAATCTGCCCTACCTAAATGCTCTTTATCCAATTTCCCAATTTGTTCTTGCGTTACAGTTGAAATTGTCACTATGGATGCTGCAGGTTGAGCTTGTTGTATATACCACATAATTCCTTGATGAAAGTCAGAGTGATACGAACCGTTTAGATGGAAAACTACATTGTTTTCTTTCTTGTATTTCAACATGAAATAAGCCATTGTTGCATCTTTAAAAGCTTGTGCTTCCATCAAATGACTTCCGACCATGTGCTGCTCCATACTTGAAAGAGCAGAATATTGAGATAACGAAGTGTCAATTTTGAAATCCAATGGTGCCATGAACATTTTATCAAAATCACTCAAACTATCCAATGCTGGTCGACCATTGCGAAACAATATATTCGCATATTTTCTTGGCACATTTGAGGCTAAACAAAATAATTTGTTCTCTTTGGCATATTGAATCAAAGGTTTATAATCCGTTTTATAATTCGGCCACAAACGACATGAATCCTCAAAATTCTTGTCCGAAATCACACCTGAAAGAAAATCGTTCAGCAATAATTGTTGATCGTACTCAAACATTTCGAAAGCCACTTGTAAGTTTGAACCATACAAACCATTCAATTCTTTTAACAATTCTAATTCTAACCAATGCGAAATTGGGTTATCATGATGCTCACCAAAAAAGACATAATCCTTTTCCTTCAGCGACTTTTGTAGTTTTTTATAACTTACTTTTTTTCCCTTTGCATTGTAAATGACAAACGCACCTTCTTTTTGAGCAGTAGCAGTAAATATCAAAAACGAAAACAGAAGAAACGAAATCAATTGCTTCATAACCTTGAATTTTTGTTAATGTAATGCGCAATGTACAAACTTAAGCGGAATAATGTTTAATTTTGAGTCATTCTATGAGACAAAATTCGATTATTTTCTCAAGCTTAAAGCTATTATTGACGCGCTTGTCAATCGTTTTTGCGATGATGACTATTGCTCGAATTCTTTTCTACAGTTTCAATCTAGACAGCTTCGGAAATGTTGGCTTTTTCGATTTTCTCGTTGCAGCATGGTTCGACTGTATAACAATTGCACTTTATTTTTCCCCCTTTATTCTGCTTTCACTGATCCCATTGAATGCGCGCTCCGATCGTTGGAAGGAAATTCTACTGAAAATCTATTTTCATGTTGCCAATTCTCTCATGGTTGCAATGAATTTAATGGATATCGAATATTTTAAATACACAAGTAAACGCAGTACTTTCGACCTTTTTGCAATTTTGGGAGCTGGAAGCGATTTCGCGCAATTAGCAACAACTTTTATAAAGGATTTTTGGATATTGATTATCTTTTTGATTTTGTTCCTTATTCTTTCTGAATGGTTATACCGAAAAACAAAACGTTTTAAGTCTACACCTTCTTTTTCAATCAAAACATTAGCTTTTAATTTACTTTTAATCGCTCCAATTTTTGTAATTGTTGCCCGCGGAGGATTTCAATTGAAGCCCATAGGAATCATGGAAGCTTCACAATATACAAATCCCGAGAATTCTGCTTTTGTACTGAATACGCCTTTCACAATGTTAAAATCATACGGAAAGGAACGACTTGAAATCAAGCATTATTTCTCCGAGCAAGAAGAAAGATCCATTTTCAATCCTGTTCAAGTTAGTCATCCACAACACATACTTCCGGATGGAACCAATGTTGTAATCATTATGCTAGAAAGCTTTGGAAACGAATACGTGGGCGCATTTAATCACGGAGTTAGTTACACTCCATTTTTCGACTCGCTCATTGGGCAATCGTTGACGTTTGAACATGGGTTTGCAAATGGAAAAAAATCGATTGAAGCCGTTCCAGCCATTGTTGCCTCCATTCCTAGTTTAATGGATAATCCTTACATCTCTTCTCCCTACGGAAACAATAAGATTGAATCATTGGCAAGTATTCTGAAAAAACACGGGTATGAAACCGGTTTTTACCACGGAGCAACAAATGGTTCTATGCGCTTTGATGGTTTCGCAGCGCAAGCTGGTTTCGATCATTATTTTGGTCGTTACGAGTACAACAACGATGCACATTTTGACAAAACTTGGGGTATTTTGGATGAATATTTCAATCCTTGGACAGCTAAAAAATTAAGTGAATTAAAACAACCATTTTTCGGGACCTTGTTCACGCTTTCTTCTCATCATCCGTATTACGTTCCTCCTCATATGCGGAATAAAGTTAAAAAAGGTCCACACCCAATTTGCGCATCAATCAACTATGGTGATTACGCACTCAGACGTTTTTTCGAAGAAGCACGCAAACAACCTTGGTACGATAATACAATCTTTGTTTTAGTGGCCGATCACACTCCTGCTACAGAAGACAAAATGTACAGTCAACGAAGGTTCATGTATCAAATTCCAATTGTTTTTTATCATCCAGGGAAGAAAATTATCGCAAAGCGTGATCCTGAAATCTTTCAACAGATGGATATTATGCCAACAATTTTGGACCTTTTGAACATCAAAACAAAATTTTATTCGTACGGAAAATCTTACTATCAAAAATCTGATAGAGAAGCAATTACATACATTGAGGGCTCTTATTATTACTTTAAAAACCACCACATGTACACTTTCTCGAATGAAAAGGCACGAAATTTGCTTGATTTCACCATTCGAAAAGAGTACACGAATGACTCACTTTCGTATTATAAAAACGAAAGTAAAGTTGTTGAAAGACGCATAAAAGCTATAATTCAGCGCTACAATCGTGACTTGATTCATAACAAAACTGTAGTTGAATGAAACAAAAGATCCGATTTATTATCAACCCAATTTCCGGTGTCGGAAAGAAAGGCGATTTACCTCAGATCATTGAGGAACACTTAGACCACAGTAAGTTCGAATACGACATCGCAATTACTGAATATAAAAAGCATGCCAAAAAAATTGCATATGAAGCTTCTTTGGAAGGAATTGATATTGTGTGTGCTGTTGGTGGAGATGGAAGTGTTCACGAAGTTGGTACTTCGTTAATTGGAACACAAACAAAATTAGCAATTATTCCTTGTGGCTCAGGAAATGGACTTGCGAGACATTTGGAAATTCCGATGAATATAGCAAAGGCGATTGAGTGCATTAACCAAGACGATACTATTCGAATGGATACTGTTTTGGTGAACGATAAACCATTTTTAGGAATTGGCGGATACGGATTTGATGCCATTATCGCTAAAAAATTTGATAATTATCACAAACGAGGCTTTTGGAGTTACGTTAAATTGGTCATGAAAGAATTCATGCGATACAATCCAATCAATGTTTCTGTTGATTTGAATGGTGAAATTAAAAGCATGCCCGTTGTTCTTTGTACAATTGCAAACGCTTCTGAGTTCGGAAATGGCTTTGTTGTTTCTCCCACTTCTGATGTTACAGATGGTAAAATTGAACTTTGTATTTTAAAACCATTCTCGATTTGGTCGGCACCAGCTGTAGTTTATAGATTTTTCAAACGCACTTCACACAAATCAAAATTTTCAGAGGTGATTTCATTCCAAAAGGCGCGAATTCAACTATCTCAAAACATTGCTCACTACGATGGTGAACCTTTCGACGTTAGAAATGAATTGAATATTCAGGTTGTACCAAAAAGTTTGAACATATTAATTGGTAAGAAATAAAATGGATTACAAAGATTTAGACATTTCTGAAATTATTCAGAAACTTGACACCCTGAAAGCAGACAGCAAACCACTTTGGGGAGAAATGTCAGCTCAACGAATGGTTGAACATTTATCTGACACCATAAAAATTGCTTCAGGAAAGGAAAAATTCCCCTTGGTAGTTCCAGAAGATAAACTTGAAAAAATGCTAGGTTTTTTAGATTCTGACAAACCAATGGCTCGAAACATCGAAGTCAGTTTCGCTAAGAAATCCGAAGAATTAAGAAATGAAGAAATTGAATTAGCGATAGATGAATTCCTATTAGAGTGGATTGATTTTGAAGAGCATTATTCAACGGATGAAAATAGAACTGAAGTTCACCCCTATTACGGCCCATTGAACTATACACAATGGTGCAAATTGCATGCAAAACATTTAAAGCATCATTTCGAACAATTTGGAATAGACGCATAAAAAAAGAGGCTTATCGCCTCTTTTTTTTATTTATCAGAATCAATTATTATTATTTCTTCGCGCTTAACCATTTTTGAGTTAAAAGGTTCAATTGACGACTTTACATTTTTGTTTGCATTTCGCTTTTCAAAATTATCAAAACGCTTACATGTTAATTTTACTTTCTCTTTTTGATGATTTTCAAGTTTAACAACCTGGCCAAAACTCAATTGAGAAACAAATACCAATGTTAACATTAAAAATAGATTTCTAACTCGTTTCATATCTTTAGTTTTTTAATTAATTTCCAACATTCAAATAATATGCCATAAACAAAAACATGCTTTTATTCTATTCATTTTCAATTGGATTACTTCTCGGTATTTTAAATTACATCTATTTCAGAAAACAAGGATATACATCAATAACAGTCTTGATTTTGGGAATTTTTGCCTTCTCTACCATTTCTTTTATGTTCCTTAAATTTTTTCTTTAATCTTTCGTAACTTCGTAATTGTCAAATGAAGCCGTTACAGTTGCACATAATTGGATTAACTAAGACATTTAATAATCTTAGTAAAGGAAAATATCTTCAATATTTTGTTCCTGGAATTTTAGTCGCTTTTATTTTTTGGCATGTGTTCGTTGTATTAGGAACAGTGGAATCTTCTGTTTCCTTTTTGAATGACATTCCGCTTATCGGATCAATTTTAGGATACATTTTAGGTGGTGCATTTGGGATTATCAAATTCATTGTTACTCAACTTTTTATTTTTTTCGTACTAACATTACTCTCGCCCTTTAACACGCTGCTTTCTGAAAAGGTAGCTTTCGATTTAACTGGAATAAAACACAAATTTGATTTTGAACGTTTGCTGAGCGATATTGTTAGAATGATTTTTATTGTGACAATGGCAATCATTTTACAACTATTTTTTTTCCTAGTTTATTTCGTTATCTCGTCGATATTAGGGTTAGAAATTTTTGATGAAGCTGTCTATTTTATCATTTCTTCTTTCTTCTATGGTTTTGCATTTTTTGACTATAGTTTAGAACGTGATCAAATTGGTGTGATTGGAAGTCTTAAATATGCTTTCTCAAATATTCTTCTCGTTTCACTAACCGGCGCATTCTTCTTAATTTTATACAAAATTGGTAGCTTTTTTGTGGGATCTTTGTCATTCTCATTTTTAAGTATTTTTCCAAACATTGGCATCATTGTCGCGCCAGTTTTAACAACAATTTTAGCAACATATGTTTATATTTTAAATAAACAAGAAACGAATGATAGGACTAAAAAATGAATTTCAATCCAGTTCCTTAGAAGAGTGGATTGATCAATTAAAAAAGGATTTAAGAGGAGAAGACTTTTCAGTTCTTTTACGAAACGATAAGATCGAAGAAATTGAATACTCGACTTTTCAACATGCTGAAAGTGGTGAAATTGCGGAACAAAGTCCCGGTCATTTTCCGTTTACACGCGGCTTAAACACAAAAAACAATGAATGGTCGAATGGATTCGTATTGACTGTAAAATCTGAAAAAGAATCAAATGCGAAAGCATTGGAAATTTTAATGAAAGGGTGCGATTTACTTGTTTTTGATCTGTCGAACTTAAAAGAAGTAAACTTTGGTAATCTGTTTCAAGACATTCAATTTGAATATATCAAAACACAACTTTTGTTGGCAAATTCAGCTCAAATGGGTGCTTTGAAGTCGTATTTTAATGAAGTCATTCCAGAAACGATTTCGTTCATTCAAGATTCGTACGAAATTAGAAATGATGAAAGTTTTTTAGTACAACTCGTTACTGAGTTAAAAGAAAATCAGCGTTTTGCTATACAAGTAAATGGTTTTGGAATTCAACAAGCCGGTGGAACTACATGGCAAGAAATCGCATTTTGCCTTAGTGAAGGTCATGATACGTTAATCGCTTTAATGGAAAATGGATTAAATGTAGATGAAGCAGCTGCATGCATCCATTTCTCGGTTGGAATTGGTAGTAATTACTTCTTTGAAGTTGCAAAATTGAGAGCCTTAAAACAAAATTGGGCAACAATCATAAAAGCCTATCAACCACATCATAACTGTTCTTACAATTGTGAAATAACGGCTCAGATTGGTTTTATGAATAAATCATTAAAAGACCCCTATACCAATTTATTGCGTCAAACTACTGAAACAATGTCTGCAGCTTCTGGTGGTGCAAATGCTATCATCACGCATCCATACGACGCTTGTTCAAGCAATGGAAGTAGTAGCTTATCTGAACGCATGGCCTTAAATTTATCGTTGATATTGAAAGAAGAAAGTTATTTCAATCAAGTCATCGATCCTCTTGGTGGAAGCTATGCAATAGAAGATTTAACCGCAAAAATTGCTAAGAAAAGTTGGGCATTATTTCAGCAATTCGAAAAAAATGGTGGATTCGATAAGTTGGAAACAAAAAAAGGTTTTTCAGATGAAATCCAACAAAAAGCAGCAATGCGTTTGGAAGAATTAAAAAATGGTTCGAAAATACTAATCGGAGTCAATAAATTTCCAAATCCTGATACAGTAAGTCCTAATTCATTCGAATCAACTACTTGTCCGTTTGGCTTAAAGTCAATCAATTTTGAAACTGAATTAAATACTGTACAATGAAACGAATAAACTTTAGTGAAATTCCATATTCTGAACAGTTAGTTAATTCAGAATCATCAGCTGAACAAACATTTGAAACAGCTGAAAAAATAGTACTGAAGAAGTATTACCAAGCAAAAGATATCGCTGCAAGCGAACATCTTGGATATGTAGCAGGAATTGCCCCTTACCTCAGAGGTCCTTATTCATCCATGTATGCAATTCGCCCATGGACAATTCGTCAATACGCTGGATTTTCGACAGCTGAAGAATCAAATGCATTTTACCGTCGAAATTTAGCTGCTGGACAAAAAGGACTTTCAGTCGCATTCGATTTAGCAACACATCGTGGATACGATTCAGATCATGAACGAGTTGTTGGTGACGTTGGAAAAGCGGGTGTTGCCATTGATTCCATTTTGGATATGAAAATTTTGTTCGATCAGATTCCTTTGGATGAAATGTCAGTGTCAATGACAATGAACGGCGCTGTTATTCCAATCATGGCCTTTTACATTGTTGCTGCTGAAGAACAAGGAGTTTCTCAAGATAAGTTAGCTGGAACTATTCAAAATGATATTCTGAAAGAATTCATGGTGCGCAACACCTATATTTATCCGCCACTTCCATCGATGCGCATCATTTCGGATATTTTTGATTACACGTCGAAAAATATGCCGAAATTCAATTCAATTTCGATTTCTGGTTACCACATGCAAGAAGCTGGTGCAACTGCGGCTATTGAGTTAGCATATACATTAGCTGATGGATTGGAATATTTACGTGTAGGAATAGCAGCAGGAATGAATGTTGATGAGTTCGCTCCACGTTTAAGTTTCTTTTGGGCTATCGGAATGAATCACCATATGGAAATAGCCAAAATGCGTGCGGGACGATTAATTTGGGCGAAGTTGGTCAATCAATTTGATCCAAAAAACTCAAAATCACTTGCCTTGCGGACGCATTGTCAAACTTCCGGTTGGAGTTTAACCGAACAAGATCCTTTTAACAATGTTGCTCGAACATGTATCGAAGCGCTTGGAGCAGCACTTGGAGGTACACAATCATTACATACCAACGCTTTGGATGAAGCGATTGCTTTGCCAACCGATTTCTCAGCACGAATTGCTCGTAATACCCAAATTTATTTACAAGCTGAAACGGGAATCACTTCCTTTATTGACCCAATGGGCGGAAGTTATTACGTTGAAAAATTGACTGAAGAACTTGTCAATGAAGCTTGGAAATTAATTGAGGAGGTAGAAGAACTTGGCGGAATGGCTAAAGCAATTGAAACTGGATTGCCAAAAATGCGCATTGAAGAAGCAGCTGCTCGAAAACAAGCACGTATTGATTCTGGAAAAGATGTAATTGTCGGTGTTAACAGATATCAGGTAGAAGATACAGGTGAAAATCAAATTGATATTCTTGAAGTTGATAACACTAAAGTGCGCGAAGCTCAACTAAATCGTTTGAATGATCTTCGTTCTAACCGTAACGAACAAGAAGTAAAAGATCTGCTTTCTGAATTAGAAAAAGCTGCAAAAACAAACACAGGTAATCTTTTAGAAATTGCCATTCGTTGTGCTCGTAAACGCGCTTCACTTGGTGAAATTTCTGATGCGATGGAAAAAGCATTTGGACGTTACCAAGCAACAATCCGATCAATAAGTGGTGTATATTCGCATGAAGCTATGGAAGACAAGGATTTTATTTTAGCAAAAGATCTTACTGAAAAATTCAGCAAATTGGAAGGACGCAGACCTCGTATAATGATTGCTAAAATGGGGCAAGATGGTCATGATCGCGGGGCTAAAGTAATTGCTTCATCTTTCGCTGACATCGGTTTTGATGTGGACATTGGACCCTTGTTCCAAACTCCATCTGAAGCCGCAAAACAAGCAGTTGAAAATGATGTACATATACTAGGAGTATCATCGTTAGCGGCAGGACACAAAACGCTTGTCCCTCAGGTTATTGAAGAATTAAAAAAACTTGGAAGAGAAGATATTATGGTAATTGCTGGAGGCGTTATTCCTCAACAAGATTATGATTTCTTGTACAAAGCTGGCGTATTTGGCGTATTTGGACCAGGAACAAAAATATCGAAAGCAGCTCAAGAGATCTTGAATTTATTAATTAAAAGTGTTGAATAATCAACATTTTACAGTTCAGAATTGCGCTTAATGAAATAGTTTATTACATTCGGCATAGTTATTGAAATAGGCTAAAAACAAAAACGAAAAATATGAAAAAGATAATTGGGGTATTCATTTTGTTGCTAAGTGTATTCACTGCAAAGGCACAAGCACCAGATTTTGATGATTTAAAGATTCTTTATGCGGATGCTAATTATGAAAAATTAGTGAAAGTGGCTGAGAATTATACGTTAAAGGATGAATTGAAAAAAGACCCACTTCCGTTTATTTGGTTAGGAAAAGGTCTATACAAAATTTCATTATCGGGTTCAGCAGATGAAAAATATAAAAACGCCTATAAAGATGCAATTGCTGCAGTAGGTAAAGCTATTAAAAACGATAAAGACGGTACTGGATTGGCTGATTTTCAAGATTTCATTGACGAATTCCAAGGTTCAATGGTTGAGATGATCAACAATGACTTAGGTGCAAAGGACTACAGCAAAGCTTCTGGATGGGTAATAAAATACTACAAAGTGACAAGAAATCCACTAGGAGCAAAATACTTGGATGGTGCAACAAAATACCGCAAATCTGATAAAGGAGGAGCGAATACACTTTGGAAAGAATGCGATGGTTTGTTAGCAAAAATCACTTCTTTGGAAGGATGGTCAAAAGCAGACATCGAACTTTTAAAAATTGGTGCTTTACAAACAGCTGAATGCTACATCGCTTCAAAACAAATTGATAAAGCAAAAACACTACTGAATAAAATCGCGCCTTGGTATGAAGAGGACGAAGATTTTAAAACAAAATATGATGAAATCATCAATTAAAAAAAGTCCCGCGAAAGCGGGATTTTTTTTTGAACATCTCCCTTCTAATAACTAAAGAGCACTTTTTAATTTTTGAAAACAAGTTTCTTCTACATTTGACATATGAGAAAATATGCAAAATACTTCAAGAATAAATTCATTCTAACAACTTGTTTATTTTTCGTTTACATCCTTTTTTTGGATGATGTAGATATTTTTACCATCATCAATCAAAATCGAAAATTAAGCCATTTGGAAGAATCGAAAATTGAAATTTCTCAAAAACTGAATCAAACAAAAGGAATTTTAAAAGAATTGCGATATTCAAGTAACTTGGAAAGTTATGCTCGCGAAGAGAAACTATTCAAAAAGGATGACGAAGATATTTTTATTATTTCCTACGAGTAAAACGATTAAAGTCCGCTTCCTTGTTGTTTAAAGTAGCGCTCTTCCGCTTGATTCACTAAATGAATTCCTGGGAAATAAAACAAGGCAATTTGTTCGTAGCTAAAACCTGATTTTGCCATTTTCATTGCGCCTTCTTGACAGAGTCCTACCCCATGACCAAATCCTCTTCCAGATATAACAACTTCATCTCCTTCTGGTCGACAACTAAAAAAAGTGGATTTCAAATCAAATTCTTCACGTAAATCTCTCAGCGGAATACCGAAAACAGGATGAATGTAAAAGGCTTTTCTTTCCGACTGATCAAATGTATAAATCATGGAAGCAAAAGCACTATCTTGAATCGGATAATCATATTTCTGAACCAAAAATTTCTTCCAGGCTTCTTGGCTAACGCGTTTTTCCCATGTTGCCTGTTTCGTGTAAATACAAAATGTATCCTTGAAAGTGCTTAAATAGTTAATTTCTTCATTCCAAATATACTGAGGCTCACATGTTTGTCCTCCACAATTTGCATGAAAATAAGAATCAATTAAGTTACCTTTCGCATCAACCATCACAATATCATGTGTTTGATGAACTGCGCTATCAATGATTGGTGTCAAACGCATCATGCTATGATAAGCCTGGCAATGTACGCGGTCACACAAATCGAATCCTTCTTTTTTATGTTTACCAAGGTATTTTAAAACATAGGTACGACTCATCAACGCTTGAACTTTGTAGTATTCAATGTGTCGACCTCCTCCACCTTCTGATTCAACAACGCCTGCCAAATAATTGTCAATGTCGACCAAATTCACAATGGTCAAATCTTTTGAATTTGCTGAGATTTCAAAATCGTCCTCGTACTTTCTTGCTTTTACGACAGGAGTTTTAGCATTTAAAACTATTGAAGTTGAAGGAGTTGTTTGGATCAAATAAACCTTGTCAAACAAACCTAGTTCAGTAACTCCTTTTTTAAGTTTTACTTTTCCTCCTTCATAAAGTAAATCAACAAATTCATTTGGAAGGATAGCTCCAAAATCATTCGTATCGGCGATAATTGAATAACTACCGTCGTTGTATGAGAAGGATATACGTTTCACAGAATAATCGCGCAACACGCCAATACGCAGTTGCTGGGCAGAAATTGTCCAAAAGAGCGTAAAAAAAAGAAATGTGACTGCATACCTCACAGTACAAAATTAATTGTTAAAAAAAGGATATTCGACCTCTTATCGAATAGTTTTCAACAAGGATTGTGCAACATTTTTACTAGCACCACCCGCTCCTAATTTAGTTCTTAATTCTGTAAAATCTGATAACATTTCCTGACGCGAACTCCCGCCTTCAATGATTTTATTTAATTCCTCACGAATAGCGTTTGCATTGCACTCATGTTGAATGAGTTCCTTCACAACCTCTCGATCCATTATTAAATTAACCAAAGAAATGTAGTTGATTTTAATTAAACGCTTCGCAATGCGATAAGAAATTTCTGAGCCTTTGTAACAAACAACTTCAGGAATTCCAAGTAATGCGGTTTCAAGAGTTGCTGTTCCTGAAGTTACAATTGCAGCTTCCGAATTCGATAATAAATCATAAGTTTTGCCATGAATTATTTTCACCTCATCATTTATCAAAGAAGCATAAAAATCAACATCTAAACTTGGTGCCCCTGCTACAACAATCTGATAATTGCTATAGTTTTTTACAGCTTCCAACATGATTGGAAGCTTCACTGAAACTTCTTGTTTTCTGCTCCCCGGTAAAATTGCAATAATTGGTTGTTGATTTAATCCATGCTCTTTATAAAACGCATCCTTCGGTTGTTGATCCTTTTTGAAATTATCGATCGCATCCAACAACGGGTGCCCAAGATATTCTACGTCATAGTCGAATTTAGCATAAAACTCCTTTTCAAATGGAAGAATTACGTACATGTGATCAACCCAACGTTTGATTTTGTGGACCCGAGATTGTTTCCACGCCCAAACTTGCGGAGAGATATAGTAAATGACTTTGATTCCTTTTTCTTTGGCCCATTCAGCAATGCGCAAATTAAATCCTGGATAATCAATCAATATTATTGCATCGGGTTTAAACGCCTCAATATCAGCTTTACACTCTTTGATATTTCGTAAAATCGTACGGATATTCGCAATCACTTCAACAAATCCCATGAAAGCCAAGTCGCGAATATGTTTTACAACATTTCCACCTTCAGCTTGCATTTTATCTCCACCCCAACTTCTGAATTCCAAATTGCTCGTTTCAGTCCGCAAGGCTTTTATAAGATTGCTACCGTGTAAATCTCCCGATGCTTCACCAGCGATCACATAAAGTTTTAGCTTTTTTTCTTGCATCATTTAAGCAAAGAAATTTACATATAAAATGTAGGGTAAAAAACAGATTGAGCCAAGAATGATTCCCATGGCAAATCCATATTTTTCACGGTTTAACGAAAGATAAAACCAAATTAAATTTGAAATAATTGCCAAAGACATCATCTTACTACGCACCATTTGATCGTGTGTGAATTTTGACCAAAGCCTTGAAAAATCAAAGTTTTGAGCCCAACCCAACAAAATAATTACAATTGGAATAAAAATCAGCGGAGAAAGAATCCCAACAATTAATCCTTTTGTATGTGCACTTGTCCAATTTCTTAAATTCATTTTATCCAATTTTTAAAATGTTCCATTGATTTGTAAGCTGTCATGTCAAATTGAGTAGGAACAATACTCGCATAACCTTGTTCTAGGGCTGATAAATCTGTATCTTCCCCTTTGTCTTCATTTGAAAATTCACCTGTCAACCAATAGTACGGCTTTCCAAACTGATCCAAACGCTTATCAAATCGATCTGCCCAAAACGCATGAGCTTGTCTACATAGTTTAATTCCTTTAATCTGCTCCGAAGGCAAATCAGGAATATTGACATTTAAACATACATGATCTGGGAACGACTTTTCCAATGCCATTTCAATCACTTTTTTCACAATCGTCTGTGCGCCAGAAAAATCAGCATCAGCATCAAAACTTGCCAACGAAAAACCTATTGATGGTATATTTTCCATCGCTCCTTCAACCGCCGCTGACATCGTTCCAGAATACAACACATTTGTTGATGTATTTTCACCATGATTAATCCCAGATAGTATCAAATCTGGTGTTCGATGCATGACTTCATAAATCCCCAATTTCACACAATCCACTGGAGTTCCTGTGCACGTGTAAGCATTCAAACCTGGAAATAAACGTGATGCATCAAGTCGCAATGGATGATTCACCGTTATCGCATGTCCCATTCCTGATTGAGGTTTATCTGGAGCAATAATTAAGACATCACCAAATTCCACCGCTACTTCTACTAGCGATTTGATTCCTTTTGCTGAAATCCCATCATCATTGGTGATAAATATTAAAGGTCTCATTTTCTTTTGTCTTAATTCAATGGTTTGCGAAAGTAACGAATATTGACCGAAAGTCATCAAATGAAATCGCGAAATAATATTAAAGAAAATGGTTGAATTTTAGTTTATTCATGTTACTTTTGATTGGTATCTTTAGGAGAATGACAACATTAGAATTAATACACGAATTAAAAAGTATCACACAGGGGAACATTGACTTTATCAAAAAGAAATTTTCTCATTTAAACGATGAACAAAAAAATTGGCGTAAAGACGCTGATTCATGGAGTATTAATGAAGTTTTTGCCCATTTGAATGAATACGCTGCTTATTACCATCAGGCATTTAGTTCTAAAATTGCTCGTACACGATTTAGAGATCCAAAAGACGTTTTTATTTCCTCACCTCTTGGTCGTTCAGCATGGAAATCCATGAAATTGGGAAATGCCAAGAATGTGAAGCGAAAATTTAAAGCTCAACGATCCTATAACCCAAGTTTGCATCCTGAATTGGTAAAAGAAAATTCAATTGAACAGTTCAACAGTTATCAAACTGACTTAATGTCGATTATTGATGAGGCAGCTACAGTTAATCTGCGTAAAGTGAAAATTCCAATTTCGATTTCGAAGATTGTTCGACTAAAACTTGGTGACGCCTTGTTGTTTGTTGTCTATCATAATGAGCGACACATGTATCAAGCATTATCCATTTTGTCTCATTCAAAATTTCCAAAAAAATAATGACTGAAAAATTGGGTTATTGTGCCGTTTCACTTTCGCCTTTAAGAGCCGAAAAACGTGATGCATCAGAAATGGTAAGTCAACTATTCTTTGGTGAATTGGTAACAATCAAAGATATTCAATCGCCATGGTGTGAACTTGTAACCTATTCGGATAATTATGCCGGATTTGTTGACAGCAAGCACATTCGAGTTCTTTCCGATAAAGAAGCAAAACGTTGGCAAGATGGTTTAAGTTATCAAAAGCAATTGATCCGAACGTTAGAAACTCCTTGGGGAAGACAGCAAATTTTCAGAGGATCTTTTGTTCCTTTTGGCGACACACAAACTTTTAACATTGGTGAAGATCAATTCACTTATATTGATGAATTTTCTGATTTTCAAGCAAATGATGTTATTGATTTCGCAAAAGAATACCTTAATTCACCGTATTTGTGGGGAGGAAAAAGTCCATTCGGAATCGATTGTTCAGGATTAACCCAAGTAATATTGCGTTTCTTTGATCTAAACATTCCGCGTGATGCATCTCAACAAGTAGAATTCGGTCAAGCAGTCGATTTTGAAGATCTACAGCGTGGCGATCTGGCCTTTTTCTCAAATGCCGATGGTAAAGTAATTCACGTTGGCTTTTTGGATGGAAATGGAGCAATCATCCATGCTTCAGGTTGCGTGCGAATGGATCTTTTCAACAATCAAGGAATTATCCATAACAAAACAGGCGAACTGACTCATCACTTACATTCTATTCGTCGCATGTAAGTGCAAACAAAAAATAATAACGATATTCGCATACAAAATATGAATTTGCCATTCTTCAATATCTTAAACCACTTTGAAAACGATAGGCATTTTTGTAGGAATTAAAAAAATAAACATGAAAATATTAATCACTGGAGGAGCTGGATTTATTGGAAGTAACTTGGCAAAAAGACTTGTTAACGATGGTCACGAAGTCGTAGTTTTAGACTCTTTACTTCGCGGAAACAAATTAGACAAAGATACTTTTGCTAAAGTTCATTTTATCAAAGGTGATGTGCGTGATTTAGATTTGATGATTACAGCGAGTAAAAACTGTGATTTAATATTCCATTTTGCAGCAGTTCTTGGTGTTGATATCGTTGCAGACAATCCTGTTGAAACGATGGATGTGGAAGTCATTGGAACCCGCAATATGATTGAAGCAGCAAACATTAATAATGTAAAAAAAGTAATGTACGCTTCAACAAGTGGAATCTACGGGCATTCCGCATTTGAAAATGTGCTTACAGAAGAAGTTCTTGTTGATCCACGCACTTCATATGCTATGGCGAAACGTTACAATGAAATTTACTTGGCATCACATCACCAAGAAAAAGGATTAAACGTTGTTTCGTTGCGTTTCTTCAATGTTTACGGAGGAAATCAAGATACGCGCATGGTAGTTCCTTTGTTCTTTGAACAAGCAATTGCGAATGAACCAATCACCGTTTTCGGGACAGGAAAACAAACACGTGATTTCACTTACATTGATGACACTGTTGAATCATGTGTGAAATTGATGGATATTCAAGGTTGTCACATTATTAATATTGCCAATGAGGCAGAATGGACAATTGCTGAACTTGCCGTTAAGATTAAAGAAATTACCAAATCAAGTTCTGAAATTATTTACTTGGAAGCACCGAAAAAACGCTACGATTACGAAGTTGAACGTCGCGTTGGAAGTTCTGACAAATTGATGGGCTTAACGAATTTTAAACCACAAACTTCCCTTCAAGAAGGGTTAGAGTTAATTTATAATCAAAATTACAATCATTAATACGCTCTACGAATGAACAGAGATCAAGAAATTTTCGGATTAATTGAAGACGAAAAAAACCGTCAATTGCATGGAATCGAATTGATTGCATCTGAAAACTTTGTTAGTGACGAAGTTATGCAAGCAATGGGAAGTGTTCTTACTAACAAATATGCTGAAGGCCTGCCAGGAAAACGCTATTACGGTGGATGTGAAGTTGTTGACAAAGTAGAACAATTGGCTATCGATCGTCTTTGCAAACTTTTTGGAGCAACTTGGGCGAACGTTCAACCACATTCTGGAGCGCAAGCAAATGCTGCTGTATTTCTTGCATGTTTGCAACCAGGTGATAAAATTTTAGGTTTTGATTTATCACATGGAGGTCACTTAACACACGGTTCACCAGTAAATTTCTCTGGTAAATTGTATAAACCTTTCTTTTATGGAGTTAACGAAGCTACTGGCCAAGTTGATTATGATGTATTAGAAGAAGTGGCTCGTCGTGAAAAACCAAAAATGATTATTTGTGGAGCTTCTGCTTATAGCCGCGACTGGGATTATGCACGTATTCGTAAAGTTGCTGACGAAGTTGGTGCTATTATATTAGCTGATATTTCTCACCCAGCAGGATTAATTGCTGCAGGATTGTTATCGGATCCTTTAGATCACTGTCATATTGTTACAACTACAACGCACAAAACATTGCGTGGACCAAGAGGCGGTGTTATTATGATGCGTCATAATTTTGATAATCCGTTCGGATTGAAATGGAACAATGGAAATCCTAAATCAATGGCTGCACTTTTGGATGCTGCTGTGTTCCCAGGAATTCAAGGTGGACCTTTAGAGCATGTAATTGCTGCTAAAGCAGTGGCTTTTGGAGAAGCATTGACCGATAATTATAAAAACTACATGGCGCAAGTTCAAAAGAACGCTGCGGTTATGGCCGATGAATTTACAAAAAGAGGGTATAAAATCATCTCTGGAGGAACAAACAATCATTCGATGCTGATCGACCTTCGTTCAAAAGGTGTTACAGGTAAAGACGCTGAAAACACACTTGTAAGAGCTGACATCACGGTTAATAAAAACATGGTACCTTTTGACACGGAATCTCCATTTGTTACATCTGGTATTCGAGTTGGAACACCTGCTATCACAACAAGAGGTGTTAAGGAAAATGAAATCGCAAAAATTGTTGAATTAATTGATCGTGTTTTAAGCGATATTACAAATGAAGTAACAATAGAAGCTGTTCGAAAAGAAGTAAACGACTTAATGGGCAATCGACCATTATTTCAATGGTAAAAAAACGAAAGGCAGGTGTTTACATCTGCCTTTTTTAATTATCTAAAACATGGTGTTCAAATCTCGAATCGACTGGACGTTTAAAATTGCTTTACTCGTAGTTTTTATCGTTGGACTGATTGGTGCTATCGGAATATATTTTGACCAAAAAGAAAACTCAATTTTCCCTTCGAGTACATTTTTACTGTTTATTCTATGCTTGAATATTCTGTTGTTTATTCTTGGGAAGAAAACAGACTACACCTTTGAAGAAAAATTCTTAATATGTCGTTCTTGGATATTCAAAAAGAAAATTGACTACAAGGAAATATTAAAAATTGAACGCGGCACTACTTTATATGCTGGATGGAAATTAGCAGCTGCAAGTAAAGGGATCATTATTACCTACAAAGCCTATAATGACATTTATATTTCTCCAGAACGAGAAGCAGAATTTATTGCACTTTTACTAGAAAAAAATCCTGCAATAAATGTGAAATTGGAAAATTAAGTGGCCGATTGTTTTTTGATTATTTTCCAAAACAAACGAGGTAAAAGACGTTTAATTTTAACCGCCAATATTTCTTTGTTTCCAATCAACACTTCTTTCTTTTTCTTTTCTACGGCCGTATACATTTGTCGCACACATTCTTCAGCTGACATTCCAGTTTCTTGGTTGTGATCCATTACTCCATGTGAATTTCCTTCACCGTTTAATGCATTTAAGGAAATATTGGTATTAATTTTACCTGGACAAACCATGGTCACATGAATGTTATTGTGCTCTTCCTCTAACAACAAACTTTCGTAAAATCCGAATAAAGCATGTTTTGAAGCACTGTATGCTGATCGTAAAAAGAAGCCGAACTTTCCTGAAATTGATGAAATCACAACAATATGACCACTTTTCTGCGCTTGCATGTACGGTAGAACTGCTTTTGTCAATGCGATGTTTCCAAAGTAGTTTATTTCCATTATTCGACGATCAATTTCCAAGCTTGTTTCCGCTGCGGTTGAACGTTGACTCAATCCTCCATTATTGATTAAAACATCAATTCTACCATATTGATCAATCACTTTTTTAGCCAATTCAGGAAAATTCTCCGAATGTTCTAAATCCAACCCAAGACATAAATGGTTTGAAGCATTTGGCAAATCAGCTTTTATTTTCTCCAATGCTGCCGTATTTCTTGCAGACAAAACAACACTTGCACCAGCTTTTGCTGCTTGGCGCACCATTTCCTCACCGATGCCCGAAGAAGCACCCGTAATCCATACAATCTTGTTCGTTAAATATCCCATGTATCAAAAAAAATCCCAACCGTTAAAAGTTGGGATTAAAATTACTTTATTTCTTAATTACAAATCATCTGGAATTGTAACTGTTTTTACATTTTTTTGTTTCGGCTTCAATTTTTCAATGAAAATTATTTTAAATTTTTGACCATCTGCCGTGAAAATCATTTCAGAAATTCCGTTTGTAATCGTGGGTGGAGCTTTTTTCTCGTTGTAATATTTTGTTTCTAATAATTCGAAGGTATTGTCGTCATACTGTATAAAAATTGACGTAATCTGACCATTTTCAACACGTGCTTTTCCTGAAACGCAAGTGGTACCATCTTTTTCAAAATAACTAATGATCACATTACGGTGTATATCATCTGCTACAGTATAAGCACCTCTTTTTGCAAATGCTTCTTCCAATTTTTTATAGCAGTCATCAGTTGCCTGCGCCGACAGCGTAAAAGACAAAATCACAGATGATAAGAATAGTAAGCCTTTCTTCATAATGTTGTTGTTTTATTGGGTGACCCCAGGTTTCAAATATAACAAGTTTGAATGAATTTAATCAAATCGTTTGAAATTATTTATTTTTGACAAAATTCAATTGCGATGAGCACAAAACAAATAGCAGACCATTTTTCCGAAGCTTTGGAAATTTTGCAAAAATTTAACAATCCAACAAATCATTCGTTGATAAAAACGGCGGGGGAAACAATGGTTACATCTTTGAAAAATGGCGGGAAAATAATTTCTTGCGGCAATGGTGGTTCCATGTGCGATGCTATGCATTTCGCTGAAGAATTAACTGGTCGTTATAAAAATGATCGCAAAGCAATTCCTGCATTGTCAATTTCAGATCCGAGCCACATGAGCTGTGTTGGAAATGATTACGGTTATGATTTTGTTTTCTCTCGATATCTTGAAGCATTAGGAAATCAAGGAGATGTTTTGTTGGCAATTTCAACTTCTGGAAATTCTAAAAACGTTTTAAACGCCATTCAAACTGCAAAAGAGAAAGGAATGAAAGTCATTGGTCTTACTGGAAAAACAGGAGGAGAGATGGCTGATTTATGTGACGTAGAAATTCGTGCTCCTTTTTCCGAGTATGCTGATCGCGCTCAAGAGATACATATTAAAGTCATCCATTCATTAATTGATTTCATAGAAACACACATTGACTAAGTAAAATTCAAGCGAATAAACCCTTGATTTTAGTGACTTTTCAACCAAACACGATAAATTGTTGAAAAACGATAATAAATCGACCCTTTTATTTAAAATAAGAACCAAATTTATTGTCTAAATTTGCCCTTTTCCGATAAGAATATGTCGAATCAGGAATTACAAACAACAGTAAAAAACATATTTTCCGCTTATTTGGAGCAGAACGGACATCGTAAGACACCCGAACGCTTCGCTATACTTGCTGAAATTTATAATTACCAAGGCCATTTTGATATCGAATCGCTGTATATCAAAATGAAAAATCAAAATTATCGTGTTTCAAGAGCTACATTGTATAACACAATTGAGTTATTGTTAGCTTGTAATTTAGTTCGTAAACATCAATTCGGAAAGAACATTGCGCAATTCGAAAAATCACATGGTTCAAAACAACACGACCATATCGTTATTACCGATTCTGGTGAAGTAATTGAATTTTGTGACCCACGTATTCAAGCAATTAAAGCGACTATTGAAGAAGTTTTTGGTGTTGAAGTTCAGCATCATTCGCTTTATTTCTATGGCGTGAAAAAAGAAAATTCCGATAAAAAATAATAGTATGAGTTTAGACTTTAAAATTTCTACAGCTGATGCTGTTACTGTTGTTTCTTTTAAAGGAAAAATCATTTCGGACGCAGATATTCAGAACTTACTAACTGAATTAGAAGATTCGAAATTAGCTGCAAATCGTGTTTTTGATTTTAGTGAATTAACACACATTAATTCTTCTGGAATCAACTTCATCATAAAATCATTAACTAAAACGCGTATCAACAGTGGCGATTTAGTACTTTGTTCCGTTGGTGGAACAGTTAAAACCTTATTTGAAATGGCTAAAATCGATGATATTTTCTCGATTTATGAGACTGTTTCAGATGCAATCAATCATTTTAAGAATTAACAAATGAAAGTAGACGTACTATTGGGTTTACAATGGGGTGACGAAGGAAAAGGAAAAATCGTCGATGTATTAACTCCTCAATACGACATTATTGCTCGTTTTCAAGGTGGACCAAATGCCGGTCACACATTGGAATTCAATGGCATTAAACACGTTCTTCACACAATCCCTTCTGGAATTTTCAGAGACGATGTTGTGAACTTGGTTGGAAATGGTGTTGTAATTGATCCGGTAGTTTTCCAAAAAGAATTGGAAAAATTGGCTCCTTTCAATATTGATTTTAAGAAACGACTTTTATTGTCGAAAAAAGCACATTTGATTTTGCCAACGCATCGTTTGTTAGATGCGGCTTCTGAAGCAGCAAAAGGTAAAAATAAAATTGGTTCAACCTTAAAAGGAATCGGACCTACTTACATGGACAAAACAGGTCGTAATGGTTTGAGAGTTGGTGATATTTTCATGTCAAACTTCCAAGAAAAATACGATGCTTTAGTTGAAAAACACGTTGGAATGTTAAATCATTACGACGGTTTCGAATACGATCTTTCTGAATTAGAAGCACCTTTCATGGAAGGAATTGAAGTATTGAAAGGATTGACAGCCGTTGATTCTGAACAATACTTAAATGAAGCATTTAAAGCAGGAAAACGTGTTTTAGCTGAAGGAGCTCAAGGAACAATGTTAGACATTGATTTCGGAACTTATCCATTTGTGACATCTTCAAATACTGTTACAGCAGGAACTTGTACAGGTTTAGGAGTTGCTCCAACAAAAATTGGAAATGTTATCGGTATTTTCAAAGCATATTGTACACGTGTTGGTAGCGGACCATTCCCAACAGAATTGAATGATGAAGTTGGTGAATTAATTCGTCAAGAAGGTCGTGAATTTGGTGCTACAACTGGTCGTCCAAGAAGATGTGGATGGGTCGATTTGCCTCAAATGAAATATGCCATCATGATCAATGGAGTTACCGAATTATCGATGATGAAAGCAGACGTTTTAAGCTGTTTTGAGAAAATCAAAGTTTGTACACATTACATCATTGATGGTGAGCGTGTTGATTATTTCCCATTCGATGTAGATGGGATTAATTTAACGCCAGTTTACGAAGAAATCGAAGGCTGGAATTGTGATTTAACGCAATTAACAAGTTATGACGATGCGCCACAAGCATTGAAAAACTATGTTAGCTATTTGGAACGAAATTTGGAAGTTCCAATTACAGTTGTGTCTGTTGGTCCAGATAGAACGCAAACATTAAGCAATAAAAAATAAGTTGATTCAACACAAGAACATACTAAAAATTGCGCTTTTCATAAGCGCATTTTTTTTGATGCCATTGCTAAGTAATGCGCAAAAAAGTGTTCTTGAATTATTGCCAGGAGCAGATAAATTGGGTTATGACGCAAGAACTGGCGCACATCGTTTAACAGGTTCTGTTAATTTTATTTACCAAGGAAACACGATGTACTGCGATTCAGCGCATTACTTTGACAAAACAAATGAAGTACGTGCATATGGAAATGTACACATTACCAAAGATGACATCAATTTGTTTTGTGACTCACTTTACTACAACGGTAAAACCCGAAAAGCAAAATTATGGGGCCATGTTCGAGTGCGCGACTCTGAGTATAAACTAACAACGGATACACTTGAATACGACGCTAAAAAAGCGCAAGGAATTTACCGTCACGGTGGAAAAATTGAAAGTATTGTATCCAATGAAATTTTAACAAGTCGTGTTGGGTATTTCTACCCGCAATCACGCAGTTTTTTCTTTAGTGGAAAGGTAAAATACAAGAATGACGAGTTATCCATGACCACAGATACCTTGCAATACACGTATTCAAAGCAAACAACCTATTTTTATGGTCCAACGAAAATAGTGCGTGGAAAAACGATTATGTTTTGTGAACGTGGCTGGTACAATGTTGTGACGGAAGAAGGAAGTTTAATTCGAAATGCTGAAATTTATCAGGATAGTAAAACCATAAAAGGAGACACACTTTTATATCAACCCAAGAAAGGTCAATCAATTGGGAAAGGCCATGTTTATTTCAAAGATACAACCCAATCACTGGAATTTTATGGTGATTATGCCATTAATTCAGACACCAATAATTATTCATATTTAACGGGTCACGCTTTAGCTAAGCGCATTCAAAATAAGGATACAATTTACATTCATGCAGATACATTGTTTAATCAAAATGATTCACTTGGAAATGCGTTGTTTGTGCGTGGTTCGAAAAACGTAAGAATCTTTCACAATGACATTCAAGCCCAATGTGACAGTTTGCATTTTGTTGAACCTACCGGAATCATGGAAATGTACTACTCTCCTATTATTTGGGCAAAGAATTCCGAATTGAAAGGAAAAAAAATGACCGTATATGTAATTGATTCAATCATTGACCACGTCTTTATCGAGGAAAATGCAACTGCGATCATGGAAATTGATTCAGGAAACTATTACAATCAAATTGCGGGAAAAGAAATGACTGCTTACATGAAAGACAATGAATTGGTTCGTTCTGATGTCAGTGGAACTGCTAAAACCATTTTCTATCCTCAAGACGAAGAAAAAACGGATACTAGTTTTACCATCAAACGCCTTGGAATGAATCGCTTATACGCAAGTGATTTACGTGTTTACCTTGACAGTGGCGAAGTTACGGGCGTTACTTACTTTGATAAACCTGATGGCGTTTTTTATCCAATGAGCAAGATCAATAAAGAAGAACAGTTTATTTCCAATTTTGAATGGAATCCATTTTTACGTCCAAAAACGTGGATGGAAATTGTTCATTAATTAGCAACTTCCTCTTCAGTATCCCAACGAGTGACACGTTGTACACCTTCAACTTGTTCGAATTTACTCATCAATTGTTCAAGGTGTTCTGTATCGTAAACCAACACTTTGATACGTCCTTCAAATATCCCATCTTCCGTTTCAAACGAAATAGATTTCATATTCACATTGTGTTGTTTCGAGATAATTTCGGTTAAACGATTCACCAAACCAATGTTATCAATTCCATTGATGCGAATGGCAGCAATACGTTCTTCCAATTTTTTTGATTGCCAACGCGCCTTGATGCAACGATAATTCATTTTTGACATCAAATGTTCGGCATTCGGGCAATTGTTTCGGTGAATTTTGATTCCTTCATTAATTGTAATAAATCCGAAAACCTCATCTCCAGGAATTGGATTACAACAACGCGCCATCTGGTATTGGATATTTTTAAAATCTTCTCCAATAATGATTACATCTTCCTTCTTGTCGACTTTTTTATAAACATCTTTTTCATGTTTATCCATTTTTGCTGCGACCGCTTTTTTCTCAGATTGAAGGATACCATGAACACACTCAATGTCACGTAATTTGGCTAAATCAATCTTTCCTTTTGCAATTCTGAAATACAATTCAGTTCCTGAAGGCATTCCGTAGAATTTCTCAAGAAAAGCAATATTGTCTGAAGTAAATCGAATGTTATGTTGCTTGAATTTGCGTTCCAAAATCTCACGTCCATCTTGTGCGATAGCTTTGCGCTCTTCATTCAAGGAAGATTTAATTTTTTGTTTGGCACGCGCTGAAATGACAAAACGCAACCATTCTTCGTTTGGCTTTTGCTTAGATGAAGTTATGATCTCTAATTGATCACCATTTAACAATTGATAACTCAAAGGAACCAAGCGGTTATTCACCTTTGCACCAATGCATTTATCCCCAATATCTGTATGGATATCGTACGCAAAATCTAGAATTGTCGACCCATTTGGCAAGACTCTTAATTCTCCTTTTGGCGTAAAAACATAAATTTCTTCTGAAAATAAATTCGCTTTAAATTCATTCACAAAATCCATTGCATTGGCATCTGGATTCTCCAATAAATCACGAATTTCAGCTATCCATCGATCAAATTTACTTTCTTCAGAATTTGATTCTTTGTATTTATAATGTGCAGCTAGACCTTTCTCCGCAATTTCATCCATGCGTTTCGAGCGGATTTGAACTTCCACCCATTTACCACTTGGTGACATTACCGTAGTATGCAAGGATTCATAGCCATTTGCACGAGGAGTCGAAATCCAATCGCGCAAACGATCGGGACTTGGCTGATAGAAATCAGTTACAATACTGTAAATTCTCCAACAATCAGGCTTTTCCAATTCTTGAGGCGTGTCGACAATAATTCGGATAGCAAAAACATCATAAACTTCCTCAAAAGGAATGTCTTTTGTATGCATTTTTCGCCAAATCGAAGAAATCGATTTTGTACGTGCTTTGATATCAAACACATAACCTTCATGCATTAGAGCGTCTTTAATCGGAGCAACAAATCGACGAATAAAACGATTTCGAACATCTTGTGTCGACTTCAAATTCGTTTCGATTTTTTTGTAAACCTCCGATTCACTGTACATCATTGCTAGGTCTTCCAACTCGCTTTTAATCGAGTACAATCCTAAACGATGTGCTAGTGGTGCGTATAAAAATTTCGTTTCCGAAGCAATTTTCAATTGTTTGTCTGCACGCATACTTCCAAGCGTACGCATGTTGTGCAAGCGATCAGCCAATTTGATTAAGACAACTCGAATATCGTCCGAAATTGTCAAAATCATTTTACGGAAATTCTCAGCTTGAATCGATGCATTTTCATCAAAAACTTCAGGAATCTTCGTTAAACCATCGATGATTAATCGAACTTTTGGTCCGAATAAATCTTCAACGTCTTGTAATGTAATGTGCGTATCTTCAACCGTATCATGCAACAAAGCACATGTAATAGCCGTTGCCCCCAAGCCCATTTCTTCAGCACAAATTCGCGCAACGGCTATCGGATGGTAAATATAAGGTTCTCCAGATTTGCGTCGCATGTCTTTGTGTGCTTCAACAGCAACATCAAATGCCTTACGAATCATTCGTGTATCTTCACGCGAACGATTTTTTGCTGCACGCAGTAAACCTTTGAACGCATTTAAAATTTCTTTGCGTTCTTGTTCTAATTCCGCTTCTGTGAAAACCTTTTTAGATTGTGACATTTCTATTATTTCGCAGGTAAAACCTTAGAAGAAACTTCGCCAAAACCAATTCGAACACCATCTTTGGAACTAAATCCTCGCATGATAACAGTGTCATTGTCTTGGATAAATTTACGTTCGGAGCCATCATTCATTTTCAATGGCTTTGTACCTTTCCATGCTAGCTCCAACATTGAACCATAAGAATCTTCTGTTGGACCTGAAATTGTTCCAGAACCCATTAAATCGCCGCAACGAACATTACATCCATTGACTGTGTGATGTGCCAATTGTTGAGCCATGTTCCAATACATGTATTTGAAATTTGAGCGACTAATCACCGTTTCAACACTATTTTCTGGAAGAATTGCCACTTCAAGATTGATATCATACGATTTTAATCCTTCATATTTAAGGTAACTCAATACTTCAGGCTCCTGCGCTGGCGTTGCAACTTTAAATGGTTCAAGAGCGTCCAAAGTTACAATCCAAGCAGAAATGGAAGATGCAAAGTTCTTCGCTAAAAAAGGTCCAAGTGGAACATATTCCCATGTTTGAATATCGCGCGCTGACCAATCATTGAATAAAACCATTCCAAAAATAAAATCTTCCGCTTCTTCGGTTGAAATCGAATCACCAAGTGGCTTACCATCGTATGTAATAAACGCGGTTTCCAATTCAAAATCCAAGTTTCTACAAGGTGCAAAAATTGGATCTGCCGCTGGATCTGGTTTGATTTGTCCTTTTGGACGATGAATAGCTTCTCCAGACAAAATAACAGAACTTGCACGTCCGTGATATCCAACTGGAATCCATAACCAGTTTGGTAATAATGCATTCGCTGGATCACGGAACATCATCCCAACGTTTGTTGCATGCTCGCGCGAAGAATAGAAATCAGTGTAATCTCCAATTTGAACTGGCATACACATTTCAACTTGATCAATTGGAATTAAAACTTGTTCCAAATGGTGCAAGTTCTTTTGCAAATCTTGTTGATTGGCGTCCAACAACTTTGAAATACGGTTACGCAATTCTCGTGTTGCTTTTTTCCCTTTACGCATCAAGCAATTCAAATAATTACAATCAAAATCACTTCCTTCGAAAGGCAAGTTTTCTAAGTAACCTAAAACAAACAATGCTTTTAAATCCAACACAAAATCACCAATTCTAACCCCTACACGCGGCTTTAATTGGCTCGTTTTAAAAATACCAAATGGTAAATTTTGAATTGGAAAGTCAGAATTCGCAGGTACTTCGACCCATGATTTCAAGTTTGGATTATTCGCAGCGATACTCATACTTTATTTTTTTCTAGACTAATCTAATCAATTAAACATTAAAACGGAAATGCATAATGTCGCCATCTTCAACAACATATTCTTTTCCTTCAACTTTGAATTTTCCAGCATCTTTTACAGCTGCTTCAGAACCTAAAGTTGTGTAATCTTCATATTTCATTACTTCTGCACGGATGAAGCCTTTTTCAAAATCAGAGTGGATAACACCTGCAGCTTGCGGAGCTGTCATTCCTTTTGTGATTGTCCAAGCACGCACCTCTTTCACTCCAACCGTAAAATACGTTTGAAGATTCAATAAAGAATAGGCAGAAATAATCAAACGGTTCACGCCTGGTTCTTCAAGTCCAAGTTCATCTAGGAACATTTGACGCTCTTCGTACGTTTCTAATTCAGCAATATCAGATTCGATTTTCGCACCAATTACAAGAACTTGAGCATCTTCATCTTTCACCGCTTCTTTGACAATATCAACGTATTTATTTCCTGTTTTCACAGAAGCTTCATCAACATTGCATAAATACAAAACTGGTTTTGAAGTAATTAATTGAAACTTCTTAACGATTTCAATTTCTTTTTCATCAAAATCCAAGGCACGAACAGATTTCCCTTGTTCAAGACCCAATTTAATTTTTTGTGCAACTTCGTTTTCTTTTACGATGTCTTTGTCACCAGATTTCAACACACGTGCAAGTGAAGCAATGCGTTTTTCAATCGTTTCAAGATCTTTTAATTGTAATTCAATATCGATAATTTCTTTATCACGAATCGGGTTTACACTTCCATCTACGTGGATAATGTTTCCATCGTCAAAACAACGTAAAACATGAATAATTGCGTCTGTTTCACGAATGTTAGCAAGAAATTGATTTCCCAATCCTTCACCTTTAGATGCTCCTTTCACCAAACCAGCGATATCAACAATTTCCATCGTTGTTGGCAATACTTTTTGTGGTTTTGCTAACGCTTCCAATTTCTCCAAACGTGGGTCTGGAACAGTAATTACACCAATATTTGGTTCGATTGTACAAAATGGGAAATTCGCTGATTGCGCTTTCGCATTTGATAAACAATTAAAAAGAGTCGATTTCCCAACATTTGGAAGTCCAACAATTCCACATTTTAAAGCCATTCTACAAAATTTTGCACAAAGATAATTATTCGAGTGGAATACATAGATTGAAGTGGCGCTGAATTGAAAAGATTTGGTTAATTAGCGATTCAACTATTTGATGATTTAATGATTCGCGTCTTTTTGAAGGACTTGCTATTTAGTCTTGAAGAAGTATGGAATCCTAGAGATTTGCAAAAGCCATGGAAACAGATCAATTGTTATCTTTGAAACCACATTTCAATTTCTGCACAATGAAACAATTTCAGCTTATTCTTCTTATCGCTATAACTTTTCAGCTTTCGGCACAATCGAATGACTCAATTTTTATTCGATCAATATACAACGAGGCTTTATCAAAAGGGGAATCGTATGAAGATCTGCGTCATTTATGCAAGGATGTTGGAGCGCGTTTATCGGGTTCAGCTGAGGCACAAATGGCCGTTGAATGGAGTGAGCGTACGATGCAGAAATATGGATTTGACAAAGTTTACTTACAAGAAATAAAAGTACCACATTGGGAACGCGGAAACAAAGAAAGCGGATGGATTCGCACAAAAAAAGATGGGTTGATAAAAGTACACATGTTAGCTTTGGGAGGTTCAATAGGAACAGATGGCCTTTTAGAAGGTGAAATTGTTGAATTTAAACACTTAGATGATTTAAAAAAAGCAAAACGATCTCAAGTAGAAGGGAAAATTGTTTTTATTAACCAACCGATGGATCAACAGCAGATCAATACGTTTAAAGCATACGGCGGATGTTATGCTATTCGTGGAAATGGCGCGGTTGAAGGTGCTAAATTAGGTGCAAAAGCAGTTATTATTCGTTCAATTGGAATGCCTATTGATCAACACCCACATACTGGATCGATGCATTATGAAGACAGTATTAAGCGAATTCCTGCGGCAGCAATCTCTACGGAAGATGCAGAGAAATTGTCGGCCTTGTTAAAAAATGGAAAAGCAGAATTTGTAATGGAAATGGATTGCAGAGTATTCCCAGATGCAACAAGTTACAATGTAATTGCTGAAATTACGGGTGAAAATGCGAATGAAATCATCACGTTTGGAGGACATTTAGATTCCTGGGACACTGGCGAAGGTGCGCATGATGACGGTGCTGGTGTTATCCATTGTCTAGAAGCTTTACGTATATTAAACGTGTTGAATTACAAACCGAAACATACCTTGCGCGTTGTCTTTTTCATGAATGAAGAGAATGGAAACATGGGCGGCAAATCCTATGCTACTTGGTCAAAAGAAAAAGGTGAAAAACAAATCGCAGCGTTAGAAAGTGATCGAGGTGGATTTGCTCCAAGAGGATTCAATTGTGATGGTTCCCAAGAGTTTATTTCCTTGTTGCAGTCATTTGCTCCGCAATTCAAACAATATGATTTACATGAATTTGAAAAAGGCTATGGTGGCGTTGACATTACACCTTTGAAAGAAGCATTCCCTGGAATTCCATTATTTGGATTTGTCCCTGATTCTCAGCGTTATTTTGATTTCCATCATGCACCAAGCGATGTTTTTGAAAGCGTAAACAAACGTGAGTTAGAACTTGGATGTGCTGCTATTGCTTCAATGGTGTATCTTTTGGACAAAAACTTATAAAACTTTGAACACTGCTTGTTGATAAAAAGCCAAGCAAAGAGCCCGTTTTTTCATCAAAAGACCTAATTTTGCAAAATATAATATGTTTAAGCATCCATTTTGATGCATACTACAAGGAAAATTAATTGATATGGTTCAAGACATTTTTGAAAAAATCAAAAGCAACAGAGGTCCAATCGGACAACACGCAAAAGAATCTCACGGATACTTTACTTTCCCTAAATTAGAAGGACCTATCGGACCTCACATGATTTTTAGAGGAAAAAAACGTTTGAATTGGAGTTTAAATAACTACCTAGGATTAGCTGATCATCCTGAAGTAAGAAAAGCGGATGCTGATGCAGCTGCTGAATTCGGATTCGCTGCACCAATGGGTGCAAGAATGATGAGTGGAAACTCAAATTATCATGAGCAATTAGAAGCAGAATTGTCTGCTTTCGTAGAAAAAGAAGATACGATTCTTTGTAATTTCGGATACCAAGCAATGGTTTCTGCGATTGATTGTTTAGTGGATCGTCGTGATGTAATTGTTTACGACGCTGAATCACACGCTTGTATTCTTGATGGTGTTCGTTTACATATGGGAAAACGTTATGTTTTCAAACACAACGACATCGAAGATTGCGAAAAACAATTGGAGCGTGCTACTAAATTAGCAGAAGAGCAAGGAGGAGCAATTTTAGTGATTACTGAAGGTGTTTTCGGAATGCGTGGTGATCAAGGGAAATTGAAAGAAATCGTTGATTTAAAGAAAAAATTCAACTTCCGTTTATTTGTTGACGACGCTCACGGAATAGGTACATTAGGTGCTAAAGGTGGTGGAACAGGACAAGAACAAGGTTGTCAAGATGGTATCGATGTTTACTTTGGTACATTCGCAAAATCATTCGCATTAATTGGAGGTTTCATTTCATCTGACGAGCAAGTTGTTGAATACCTTCGTTACAACATGCGTTCTCAAATCTTCGCAAAAGCTTTACCATTACCATTGGTTAAAGGAGCTTTGAAACGTTTAGAATTAATGAGAACTCAACCAGAATTGAAAGATAATTTGTGGAAAATCACAAATGCACTTCAAAAAGGATTGGTTGAAAATGGTTTTGAAATTGGTGAAACAAATACATGTGTTACTCCAGTTTACATGAACGGTTCTATTCCTGAATCAACTAATTTGATTTATGACTTACGTGAGAATTACAACATTTTCTGCTCAATGGTAGTTTATCCAGTTGTACCGAAAGGAATGATCATTTTACGTTTGATTCCAACTGCAGTTCACACACTTGAAGACGTTAACTATACGATCGAATGTTTCTCAAAAATTGTTGGGAAGTTGAAGGCGGGTGAGTATATGTCAGACAAAATCGCTTCAGTTTAGACATATTTCTGATTTATTTTTCGTCGTTTTTCGTCAAAATAAAATTTATCGAACCGATAGTGGTACTCAAAATTTTATTTCTTGAATGCCTCGAAAAATTGAAATCATAAAAATGTCTAATTCATATATCAAATTCAAAGACCAGTAGCAATGCTGGTCTTTTTTTATTCTATGGAACAACATCAACATATTCTTCATTTATTGAAATGCCTGGATTTAGAAGACCAGGAACAAGCAAAACGCTATCAGCTTGATGAGCAGCATTCCTTAAAATCACTAAAATCGGAAGGCTTGGCAATTCATCCCTTGCGCATAACTCGAAAATCATTCGGATATGCGGAATACCCAGAAATTAGTTTTCGTATTGGGTTTCCTTTGGAGACATCAAACTTCAAAGACGGAATGGCCATTGAATGCTTTTGTCAAGGAGAAGAATCGGTTAAAGGAATTTTACTATCATTTGATGGACGTCAAGGTGAATTCCGTTTGTTTGCTCCCGATTTTCCAGATTGGATAGAAGATGAAGGGGTTGGTATTAAATTAACTCCGGACATTCGCACAAGCACATTGATGCGAAAAGCACTGAATGAAATCCAACTGAATAAACGAATTGAGAATTTATTCAATCAAACCCACAGCGAAGAACAGCATTTTGAGCATAAAGCGCATAAGATTGATCCTAAAATCACCTTTTTAAACGACAGCCTAAATGAAAGTCAAAAAGCCGCTGTGACCGGAATTTTAGAAAATCAAGAGGTCGCAATTATTCATGGACCTCCAGGAACTGGAAAAACGACAACCTTGATTGAAGCCATCGTTCAATTGGTGAAAAAAGGAGAAAAAGTAATTGTTTCTGCTCCAAGTAATACAGCTGTCGATAACCTGGCGAAAGGATTAATTGATAAACGCATTAATTTCTTACGTGTTGGTAACAATACAAAGGTAGATGTCGAAATTTTTCCTTTTACACCGGAAGGTAAATTGATTGAAAGTAAACAAGATAAAGAGATAAAAAAGATTCGTATTCGTGCTGATGAAATGCGCAAAATGGCGAATCAATACAAACGTCGTTTCGGGAAAGATGAACGCGAACAACGTAATTTATTAATCAAAGAGGTTAAAAGCTTACGTCAACAAATCAAACAAATACAGAAATACAACGAAGAAAAATTGTTTGATGAAGCCAACGTAATTTTGGGAACACCAATTGGTTTGATGGACGACCAAATTGCGAAAACTGAATTTAACACCTTGATCATTGATGAAGCTGGACAATGTCTGGAACCACTAGCTTGGTGCATCTTTCCTTTGGCGGAAAAAATCGTTTTGGCGGGTGATCATTTACAACTACCTCCTACCGTTCTATCCGATAAAGCGATGCAACTTGGTTTCAATAAATCCATTTTAGAATGCTCTTTTGGAAAATTTGAAGATGTTTATTTGCTGAATACTCAATACAGAATGCGTGCAAGTATCGCTCAATTTTCAAACAATTACTTTTATCAAGGACGACTTCAAACACCTGAAAATCTTATTGCCATTGGAGAGCATATTATTTTTTACGATACTGCAGGAACAGGTTATGAAGAAGAACAAGGTCCAGATGGATCTAGTTTAAGCAATAAAGGTGAAATTGAACTTGCTCAAAAGATCATTGAACTTGGAACGTGTAAAGCGGATGGAACAGCCTTCATCTCCCCTTATTCAGGGCAAGTAACTCTGGCAAAAGAAGCACTCCCAAAAGCATTACGCTGTTCAACAATTGATAGTTTTCAAGGACAGGAAAAAGAAACAATCATTATTTCATTGGTTCGTTCAAATGGAGAAAATTCAATCGGTTTCTTAAAAGATTACCGTAGAATGAATGTTGCAATGACACGTGCAAAAGAACATTTGATTATTATTGGTGATAGCGCAACCCTTGCAAACGACCCTTATTTCGACAGTTTATTGAACTACTTAGAAACGATTGGCGCGTACAAAACAGCTTGGGAAATCATGTATTAATTTTCCAATTCAATTCCTTACTTTCCAAAATTGGTAAAATTCGTTTTTGAATAAACTGCTAAAACCGCTGATTTTAAAAGGTTTTCATATTTGGCATATTTTTTAAGCCTTACATCGAAAACAAATTAATTATGGAGTGTAATCATCCTATTGTAATCCTTGAAGACGACGCTTTCTACGGTAAAATGCTGAAGAATTTTTTGTTGAATCAAGATTTTCAAAACGTCGATTTATTTCAAGACGAAGATGCTTGTCTTCAAAAAGTCACACTTGAACCTACACTCTATTTATTGGATTTTGGCTTAAAAAAAATGACTGGATTGGATGTCATGCAACAGATCATGCAAAAAAATCCGAATGCTCATTTTGTTTATATTTCGGGCCAAGATTATAGTTCAATTGCCTTAAAAGTTATGCGCTTGGGTGCGGTTGATTACATTGAGAAGAATCGTCACGCATTTTATCATTTGAAAAATACCTTGGATAAAATTAAAAACAACATACCGTTGATTAAGCACAATTTATTCAACACAACAACTTACGGAATCAACTTAAATTAATTGATTCAATAAAGAACAAATTAGCTCAATCTCTGCCCTCGAATTGCTGGCATGAATACATACTCGGATGCTTTCTTCACCTTGCTTTACCGTTGGAGCATAAATTGGTTTTACAGCAATTTTGTTTTTTTGTAGTTCATCGGCAATCCTTTTCGTTTTTTCAATTTCACCAATTCGAATCATTTGAATCGGCGAATTTGAATGCGAAATCATTGTCTTATTCGATAATTTGCTACGAAAAAATTGAATATTCTTATTCAACTCCAATTGTTTTTCCTCAATTATATCATTCAAAACAGACGTGTGAATTGACTCATATGCAACTGGTGGCAAAGCTGTTGTATAAATAAAGGAGCGTGAAAAATTAATTAGAAATTCTTTTAACTCTTGAGAACCTAGTATTGCTGCTCCATGCAAACCATACGCTTTTCCAAATGTAAATAGACGTGCAAAGACTTCCTTTTCGAGCTTAAGTTGTTCGACATAACCTCGCCCTGAAGTTCCAAAAACACCGCCAGAATGAGCTTCATCAACAATCAAATAGGCTTTAAATTCCTTTGCAAGATTTGCAATCTCTTTCAACGGAGAGAGATCTCCATTCATTGAATATAAACTCTCAACAGCTACATAAACGCATCCTGTTGCTTTTTCTAATTTTGAACGTAAATCAGAAATTGAATTATGTTCGAAGGAAAGTGCTTTTGCAAATGATAGTCGAATTCCATCTCGAACACTGGCGTGAATTGCTTCATCATAGATGATTGTGTCACCACGCTGCAAAACTGAGCTAAACAATCCAACATTTGCATCATAACCTGAATTGTAAACCAAAGCTGCCTCTGAATTGTAAAAATTGGCCAATGCTTTTTCGCATTCTTCAGCTTCAACTGAATTACCTGAAATCAAACGGGAACCAGTTGCTCCAGAATGATTCGAAATTTCATTTATATGCGAAGCTTTTGCAAGTCCTAAATAATCGTTTGAATAAAAATCAATAAATCCCTCAAAACAAGAAAGGGAACGCAAGGTTCCCTCTGATTTTCGTTTTTCAAGCTTATCAATTAACTTTTGATCCATGCATTAAGCAATTGTTATTTTGCGTGGTTCAAAGCCTGCTTCTTTTGCTTTTGCGCTTGCAGCTTCAACTTCTGCTATTCGTTCCGCCTCTTTGCGTTTGCGCTCAATAATTTTTTCATCAGGAACAGTAACTGGTTTTTCACCATCTGCAAAAGCAGCTTTTGGAATCAAACCAAGTATCTCAAACATTTCTTTATCCTCGTTGAATTCAGGATTTGGTGTCGTCAACAATTTATCTCCTGCGAAAATAGAACTCGCTCCTGCCATAAAGCACAAAGCTTGACCTTCCATGTTCATTTTAGTTCTACCAGCAGATAAGCGCACAACCGACTCAGGAAAAGCAATGCGTGTTGTTGCAACCATTCGAATCATTTCCCATTGTTCAATCGGTTTTTGATCTTCCAATGGTGTTCCTTCTACAGCAACCAGGGCATTGATTGGAATTGATTCTGGTGGAGTTTCCATTTCCATGTAACTCATTAACAAGCCGATTCGATCTTCAACCGCCTCACCCATTCCAATAATTCCTCCAGAACAAACTGTAATACCAGCTTTTCTAGCATTTTCAATTGTATTCAAACGATCTTCGTATTCACGTGTTGAAATTACATCACCATAAAATTCTTTTGAAGAATCTAAATTGTGATTATAGGCAAACAAACCTGCATTTTTCAATCGAACAGCTTGTTCCTCATTCATCATTCCAAGCGTACAACATACTTCCATGTCCAAATCATTGACAGCTTGGACCATTTCAATGACATTGTCAAAATCTTTGTTGTCGCGCACTTCACGCCATGCTGCCCCCATACACAAACGAGAAGATCCATTTGCCTTTGCATTCTTCGCTTGTTCAATAACTGAATCAACGGTCATTAATTTATGGGCTTCAACATTTGTTGAATAACGCGCCGCCTGTGGGCAATAACCACAGTCTTCAGAACATCCTCCCGTCTTAATACTTAACAAAGAAGACATTTGAACTTCACGTGGGTTGTGATACTGACGATGAATTGTCGCAGCTTCAAAAACTAATTCTAGGAGAGGTTTATTATACAATTCCAGTAATTTTTCTCTGGAATCATAGTTTGGATTCACTTTCATGCTTTATCTAAATAGTGGTACAAATATAGCCAATAACAATTCTTAGGCAAAGAAAAAAGGAATAGACAGTTAGATTAATGTTTATTCAAAAGACAAACAGCATAAGCTTTTACTGCTTTTCGTTCACCAAAGGAATCAACTTTTTCATGAGTTGTTGCCTTAATTGAAACACAATCCAAATCAACATTAATAATATCAGCAATAATCTGCTGCATATCTGGAATATGTGGATTTAATTTCGGTTTTTCAAGAATTACGGTACAATCAACATTAATGACGGAATAATTGCGGTTTTGCAATAAAACCATAACCTCTTTCAATAAGATTCTAGAATCAATTCCTTTAAATTTTGGATCAGTGTCAGAGAAATGAAAACCAATATCTCTCAAATTTGCTGCTCCGAGCAAAGCATCGCAAATGGCATGAAGTAAAACATCCGCATCAGAATGACCAACAGCACCTAAATCAGATTCAATTTTTTTACCACCAATAAAAAGTTCATGCGTATCTGCAAGTTGATGAACATCAACTCCAAAACCAATTCGGATGTTCATCTTATTCTGGTTTAGCTTCTCCGGACGTTTCAGCTGCTTTGTTTCCAAAATTCAAACGCAATGTAAATCTCAAAGTGTTTGCTAATGGACTTTGTTTTCCGTTAGTTGAAGCTAGATAGGAAATATCGACACCAAACATGTTGTATTTGAAACCAACACCTACATTCAGATATTGGCGATTTCCCTTGTTTTTATTTTCATAAAAATACCCAGCTCTAATAGCCAAAACATCGTTGTACCAATATTCTAAACCTGTTGCAATATTGATTTCAGTTAACTCTTCTTTGAACCTTGTACCTTTATTAACTTGGTAGGTTCCATCACTATTTTGAACATAATTGCCTGCTGCGTCAATTACTGGTGCACCTGGAGCATCATAGAATGATTGTAACATTCCAGCGATTACACCAACATTATCATCTTTTCCTGAAATCATTGTGTTCGTTCCATCAATAACATCATAATAAGCTGGAGTTGGAACCAATAATTTTTGTAAATCAATCGCAAAAAGTAAGGAATTGTATTTATCAAATTCTGCTTTAAATGAGTTACCGATTTTTAGATTCATTGGCAAGAAATCACGCTGAGCAGTTTCTGAATAGGCAATTTTGTTTCCGATGTTATTAATTGTTGCAGCAAAGGTATAAACGCCTTTCGTTTTTCCAATTTTAGCCTCGTCATTGTAGTAAGTAAACGATAAATCAGTAGCACCTGCAACACCTGCTTTTGTATTAACACCAGCAACAGTTAAACCACCTGTTAAATTTGAATACGCAAACTTTCCATTTACCCCGATACTCATTTTATCACTCAAACGAAAAGCGTAAGCACCTGTTAATTCAAATTCACTTGGTTTATCATCGCGAATAACGTTTCCACTAGCGTCTGTAAATGTAATTTCACCAAGGCTAAAATAGCGCAAAGCTCCACCAATTGCATTGCGGTCATTGATTTTGTAATAACCTGATAAATACGATAAATGAATATCATTTGTCAAGTTTCTTAACCACGGAGTGTACGACAAACTAATTTCTGATTTCTCTTTCGCAAAATTCAACATGGAAGTATTCCAATATACGGATGTTGATGAAGCACTTAATGCTGTTCCTGCATCTCCCATTCCACCTGCTCTAGAATCTGGAGTAATCGCCATAAATGGAACTGCAGTTGTAATTGTATTCAATCCCAATTGCCCATTTATTTGAGAATAATCAGTTGGATTTGATGGTTGCGCAAAAGAAGCAAAAGGAAAGGAAAGAAATAATATATTGAAAATACGTTTGTTCATAACAGTTTTCATCTAGTTTAACTTGCAAATATACGTTTTTAAGACACTTTTATTGTATTCGCTACTTCAATAATACTAATTTTTCTGTTTTTTCAGCAATATTACCGTCAAATGATTTCACTTTTATTTTATAAATGTAAACACCTTTTGCCAACTGATCTCCAAATTCATCTTTACCATCCCAAGGAATTCCTTCTGAACGAAAACCTTGTGTATTCACCAATTGGTTAATTGTTTTAACTAATTTACCTGATACCGTATAAATTTGAATTTGTGTTTCAAGCTCTGAACAGACCTGATTGTGTTCAAAGTAAAATTCCGTTTTTGTTGTAAATGGATTTGGGTAATTCAACACATGATCTAATGCAATCTCTTCCTTATTTTGAACAATAAATTCAATGGTAGTTTGAGAAGAATTGTTGTTTACATCCCACACTTTCAATGTTAAGGTATGCTTCCCTTTTTCCAACGTTGGCATTGTATAGTTTACTTTACCAGATTGATACGAATCTAAATCAGCCGTGTAATATTCATTCAAAACAATTGGTTCTGAAGTGTTTTCATCAACTATTGCAACTAAATCATGTCCTATTCCATTTCCAACAGTATTAATTCCATTTTCATCAAAAATCGAAGCAATAATAACAGGTGTTTCATCTGTAATTCCACCCGAAACAAACGATTCATCATTGAGGTGTAAATTAATTTCTGGTCCTGTCACATCATTAATACCTGTTGGATCTATTCCACCTATGATAAACAAGGTATCAAACCCTCCTGCATCTGTCTCTCCATTTGCAGCATAATAACTTATTTTACCCGGACCGTAAGCAAAATTTATATCTTTTGGGACAATAAAGCTAAATTCAAAATTACCGTTAACAATAGATACTTTTCCTTTGTATACAACATTTCGCTGCAATTCAAATGGAATAACCGGTGAATCATTGTTTTGCCCCAATGTTTGCTGCATTTTAGGCTTATCAAATATGGATGGAGAAAGTACTCCATTAAAATTCGTCAACGAAAGTCCATTTTGATCTTCGATATGACCTTTGATTGTCATTTTACTCAACGCTTTTATTGTATCAATTTCAATTGAAGAGCTTAAGCCATTAATACTATCTGTAACTACTTTTAATCTTGGCAAAGCAATTTTTAATGCTGGATCTCCAATCAATGTAAAACTTCGTTTGTTATCCGAAGAACCGGATGCGTTTTTTGTCAATCGCATGATGTCTCCGAAAGCCAATGGTTCATCGTTTGCATCGCGGTCAAACACATTTTCAAAGAACTTTTTACCAGTAATTGTATTCACACCAAACCAAACAGAACGGGTCGTAGTCATTAAAGCAATTGAACTTCCATAAGGATTCAACGACGCCCATTCTCCAGCAGAAACGCGCGCAGGATCATCGTACTTTGTGAATTCACAAGTTGCTGAAACAAAAAGATTTAACTTATCGATATTTTTCCAGGATTGAATTTGAGGAACGGTAACAATTCGTTCTTCTGCGAAACCAACTTCACCACCGTGACCAACATAATTGATGACAAGTGCTCCTTTTTCAACCTGATTCGTAATTGCTTCATTGACATCTGGATAACGTTCTCCTCCCGCCATTGATACTTGAGTAAATGCATCTGAATAAAGCTTTTCACAATTCATTTCAGTGTGATTGATTTTTGTGTATTTATATTGTGGCTCACAATCTTGCACAATAAAATAACCTGACTCCTCATCGTCGGTAATTTGAACATAATTTAAGCGCCAATCCCCAAAAGTTTTACTTGAAGAGGTACTGTCGCAATTGCAATTCGTAGTTGCAGTTGAAAATAAATTTGAACCATTATTCATGTAATGTTCAATTTTATCTACCTGTTGTTTTGCCATTTGTGCATCTGAAACAAGTAAACGACCAACCCCAATATCCAGCATGTCTACAGCTGAAATCGCTTCGTTATCGTTCAACATTCCATAGTAATCATCTGTCACCATTGCATCTATGTGATTCTCACTCGTCAACACTTGATATGTGGGAATGTAATTGTTGTTATTGGCAACACGATTTTTAGGATCAAATGTTCCATCACCAAATAATAACAAATACTTTGGACGAGAAGTTGGATTACTAGATCCACGATCATAAAACATTTTGGCGAACATGCGAATAGCAGTCGGATCCAACATCCCAGAACTAAATTCATTAAAGACCTGTTGACTGGTAACCACATGAACTGTCATTCCTTTTGCTCTATGCAAATCAGCTAATCGTTCTGCGTAAGACGAGAAATTTTTGTGTGTTACAATTAAGTACTCTGCTTGTGTTAATCCATGCAAATTCTGGTAAGCAACACTTTCTTTAAATTCAGGCGTCAAAAAAGAAGAACCATTGGAAGCAACGAACTCCCTCAAACTATCTGTCTCTTGAACAAATGTAAAAACTGAACCACTTGTTGTTCCTTGGATAATTTTTGGAGCATGACGATCTGTAACGTCCCAAACAAAACCACTTGATGGTAAATTTGATAATTGAAATTCACTGACATTACCAACTCCGACGGAAGACAAATCACTAAAATTGAACTGCTGTCCAAAGAAAATAAGTGAACGTCGAGCATTTAATAAAATGCGATCCAAATAAACGACTGTATTCGGTGAATTGCGGGTTATTTGAATTTTAAATGGAATAGAACTCGAAGGATTGGTTAAATTCATCACAGCTGTGGATCTTGCCCAATCTGATGAAACACTGTTCAAAGCTGAAGAATATAATGTGGTTCCATTGACAGAATAGCGCTGTAAGGTTCCACCAGAACTTTCACAATTGGTCGCAATCGCCGTCTTAAATGTAACAGGTTGAGAAGATAAAATGTTTGGAATAGAAAAATTGAATACTTGTTCCAATTCTGTATCAAACAATTCACCGTACCAGCGTTGACCAGCACTAACTAAATTCGTCAAATCATTTTCATGGATTGCATGAAAGGAATAACTACTTACTGTATTATTTACAATCGACGAACTATTTGAGATGGAAGAAATACGCAGCGGAGTATCATTTGGATTGACATTAATAAAGTAATAAGACTCATCAGAATAAATGTTCTTATCTTGATCATAATCAACTAAACCATTGGCTTTCCATCTGTTTGGACCCCAACCGTAAAACAAGATATAATCTCCATCGTCAAAAGTTCCATCAGCATCGCCAACTACTTGTACCGCATTTTTTGCCAAATCATCCGTTCGATAAACAGAGTTTAGTTCCGGTAATCTCCCTTCTCCGTTACCAAAAATATTTATTGCATTCGGATCTAGTCCAGTTGTATTAATGCCGCATGCTTCCAAAAACGCTTTATCGATTTTATAAATAGCATCTTGCTTCACAGAAATTTTAACCCACGTTCCTGATCCTTCTGCCAAAACAGAATTTGATACAAAATCTTTTTCTTTTTGTGGGGTTGATTGCTGTTCTATAGATAAATCAACTGATGTAACACGCTGTACGATGCCATTTTTCTTTACATAAGGTAAAAATTGTACTACTGCATAATATTCATTCCCTGCTCCAGTTATTTTTCCTTCAAACGAAAATTCTTCACTGATATTTATCGCAAAACGTTGTAAAAAAATTAAATCTTCTTTGGGAGCTGGAACAGAATTATAATCGACCAATACCACTTTAAAATTTTCAGATTTTACTTTTTTCGTCCAATAAAAATTAGGCTTTCCATTGTTTAATGTTTGACCTTCAATAGTTGGAGCGTTAACTGTTTCACCAAAATAGGTATAACTCGTACTGTTTAACCAATTAACATTAATTGTTTGAGGTTCTTGTCCAAAAACATTGAATGCTAAAATCATGAAATAAATACAACCAAAAAATCGATAAAGCTTTGAAGACATTGAATTAAAATAAATCATTTTACAAATATGTTGGTAATCGGTTGACAAAACAAAAAAACGTAACAAATCTTTGATTATTTTGTTTGATTTATAATATTTGTAACCTTAAATTAAATTTTGCGTTATCTTTGGTCAGATTTCGTTGTTACATTAACCAACATAAATGAAAGGACTTAAACGTTTACTAGCTACTTGCACATTCATTGCTCTTTGTTCAGGAGTGAATGCCCAAGACCCAACGTTTACGCAGTTTTATGCAAATCCGTTGTACTTAAATCCAGCCTTTGCAGGTTCGAATGGATGTCCACGTTTTGCATTAAATTACCGTAATGAATGGCCACAATTATCAGGAAACTATGTTACCTATAGTGCTTCGTATGACCAATATTTTAAAAATATTTCAGGTGGTTTCGGTGTTTTAGCAACACATGATCAGCAAGGACAAGGAACAATCAACACTTCTATGTTGGGATTGATCTACTCTTATCACTTGCCACTTGGCAGAAAATGGAAAATGATGTTCGGAGCTCGAGCAGCTTGGTATCAAAAATTCTTAGATTGGGATAAATTGACATTTGGAGATATGATTGACCCGAGAAGAGGTTTTATCTATTCAACCGGAGATGTTCCGCGTGGTGGATCAAGAGGTTTCTTTGATGCATCAACAGGATTGGTCATTTTCAACAAGCATTTCTTTGCTGGTGCTGCATGGCATCACATGAATCGCCCGAATGAATCGATGATTATTGGTGAATCTAAATTACCTTGGAGATTCACTGGACACATGGGAGCGGAAATTAAGTTGGGTTCAAAATCTAAATACTCGAATTCTACTTCAATTATGCCAAACGTTATTTACCAATACCAAAATGGTTTCCAAGAATTAAGTATCGGTACTTACATTAAGTATGGTTCATTCAATGTTGGTGCTTGGTATAGAAATAGAGATGCATTTATTTTATCAATTGGAATTAATACAGGTAAATTCAAACTAGGATATAGTTATGACGTAACTGTATCAAAATTAAACAACGGAGTTTCAGGTGGTTCACATGAAATCTCTATGGGAATAAATTTAAATTGTAAAACAAAACCAGTTTCGTTTAGAACAATATCTTGTCCTTCGTTCTAAAAAAAATGTAACTTTTTTTGTGTTGTACGTTTAAAGATTAAATTTGCGAATTGAAATTATGAAAAATCAAATCAAAAATATGCAGTGGTTTAAGTTCGTTGCAGTTGTGTTGGGAGGAGTTATAATTGCTTCTTGTGCACGTGAGGGATCCTCTTCTACAGGTTGGGAATATAACAACCCGAAACAAGGTGGATTTCAAAAAGTACCATTTATCGATCAAGAAACAGGACCAGGATTGGTTTTAGTTGAAGGTGGAACTTTCACAATGGGTAGAGCTGAACAAGACGTTATGTACGATTGGAACAACCGTGCTACACGCGTTACTGTTTCTTCATTCTACATGGATCAAACAGAGGTTACTAACTTTAACTGGTTAGAATATTTGTATTGGATTTCTAGAGCGTACAATGAAAACTACCCGATGGTTTACAAAAACGCGCTACCAGATACGTTGTGTTGGAGATCTCCACTAGGATTCAACGAAAAATACGTTGATTACTATTTGAGACATCCTGCGTACAGAGATTATCCAGTTGTTGGTGTTTCTTGGTTACAAGCAAATGATTTCTGTAAATGGAGAACTGATCGTGTTAACGAGTATATTTTAATTCGTGAAGGAATTTTAGCTTGGAATACTGCTCAAGCTGACGAAGCAACTTTCAACACGGATGCATATTATGCAGGTCAATACGAAGAAGCAGTTGTTAAAAACGTTCAAGATTTAGACCCTTCACACATTCAAGGTAAAAAATTAGGAACACGCATCGTTCGTATGGAGGATGGAATTCTTTTACCGCGCTACCGTCTCCCAACTGAAGCTGAATGGGAATTTGCAGCGACAGGATTAATTGGTAATCTTCAAGAAGGAACAGAAAATATTTCAGAAAGAAGAATTTATCCATGGAATGGTCACTGGGTTCGTAACGACGACGAGCAGTTCCAAGGTGCTATTCGTGCTAACTTCGTTAGAGGTCGTGGAGATTACATGGGGGTTGCAGGAAACTTGAACGACGGTGCTGATGTAACTGCTCCAGTTGAGTCTTACTGGCCAAATGATTACGGTTTATACCACATGGCTGGAAACGTTTCTGAGTGGGTACTTGATGTTTATCGTCCTTTATCTTCTGAAGATTTTGATGAATTCAGACCTTTTAGAGGAAATGTCTTCAAAACAAAATTATTGAACAACGAAGGTGCGGTAGATTTGAAAAATGCACAAGTAAGTTATGACGTACACGGAATGAAAGAATACTTAAATGAATTCGAGCGTGTTCGTTACCAGCGTATTTCTGCTGACAAACATGACCCGTCTTCTAAGGAATTCGCTACATTGAATGACACTGTAATTCCAAAAGGTGTTGCCTCAAACGTTCAATCGCGTAACCCTGTTAGAGGTGGTAATGCTCCAGATCCATTCTATGTTTCTCATAACAAAGTGAAAGATTCAATCGAACTTGATTTATTGAAACAAATCAATAAGGTATTGGACGAAGCAATTGCATTGAAAAACGAAAAATATGATAACGATGCTTCTACCCTAATTCAAGATCGTTTGTTCGGTGAAATTTTCGCTGATGCAATAAGAACTAGTAAAGATGGTGAAGAATATGCTTTTGAAGTAATTTCAATGTTGCGCGAAGGTTTCGGTGATTACATTTTGGATACTCCAGGAAAATTGAAATACCGCAATGTAACTGAAGAAGAAAACATTGGTCGTTTGAATTATCGTAAAGATGACTACATCGATTTCCAAGATGGTGATATCGAAAGCTCTATTTACTATGCAAATGACGATCGTAAAAACGCGATCAATCAAGCGAATCGTGACCCGAACTTAATCATGTATCAAAGTGAACACGAAGAATTCGGATTAAACGGTTCAACTGTTAAACCAGGTGATAGAACTTCTTGGCCAACTTCATTGGTTTCTGATAAATCACGTGTTTACAAAGGAGGTTCTTGGAAAGACCGTGCATATTGGTTGGCTGCTGGAAATAGACGCTTCTTAGATGAAGACAAATCGACAGCAACAATTGGATTCAGATGTGCAATGGATCGCGTTGGTTCTCCAGTTGGAATGAACTACGGAAGATCCAAAAAGAAAAAGAAATAAATAATACCGCTTTTAGCTTAAGGACACATTACAACAATGTTCATTAATTAAAAGTAAATACTATTAAAGCCCGTTTAAAAGCGGGCTTTTTTAATGTCAAGAAAAATGAAAGAACTATTCGATTTATTTTATCAAACAACAGGGGTTTGCACTGATACACGAAAAATAGAAAAAGATTGCTTATTTATTTGTCTGAAAGGTGCTAATTTCAATGGTAACACATTTGCCGAACAAGCATTAAAAGATGGCGCAAAATACGTTATTGTTGATGAAATTGAATACCAAACGAATGATTCGATTTTTCTGGTTGAAGACGCCCTACTCTATCTGCAAAAATTAGCCAATTTCCATCGTTTGAAATTTTCAATTCCGGTAATTGGAATCACAGGTAGCAACGGAAAAACTAGTACGAAAGAACTTATAAATGCCGTTTTATCAAAACAATTTAATATTCTTGCAACAATCGGCAACCTTAATAACCATATTGGTGTGCCACTTACGTTGCTTCGACTCAATAATAGTCATGAAATTGCAATTATTGAAATGGGCGCCAATAAATTCAAGGACATTGAAGAACTCTGCTCGATTGCAGAACCAACGCATGGAATAATTACAAATATTGGAAAAGCCCATTTGGAAGGCTTCTTAAATTTCGAAGGTGTTTTAAAAACGAAAAAAGAACTTTACGATTCAATTTCAACAGCGAAGGGCACGATAATATACAATATTGACGATCCAATTTTACAAAACAACTTACCTCCCGAGGTAAAAACCATTGCATATGGAACATCTTCTAATTCATTCATTAGAGGTGAGCTAGTTAATTTATCACCCTTTGTTGAATTAAAATGGTCTTATGATAACTATCAATCTGAGCTGATTAAAACTCAAATGATTGGGAAATATAATTTCTACAATTATTTAGCTGCAATTAGTTTTGGAAGGTGTTTTGGAGTATCTGAAGAAAAAATAAACGATGCAATCGCGAATTATTCACCTGAAAACAATCGTTCGCAAGTCAAGAAAACAAGTAATAATACTCTAATTCTTGATTGCTACAATGCAAATCCCACAAGCATGAAATCTGCATTGGAAAGTTTCGCTTTAATCAATCATCCGAATAAGTATTTTATCATTGGTGATATGCTTGAACTAGGAGAAGAATCAATAAAAGAACATCAAGCTATTGCCGATTTAACAAGCCAATTAAACTTAAAAGGTGCTTCCGTTGGTCCTATTTTTAGTTCACTAAAGAATACTTCTTTCGAACATCAATTTGTGTCAAAAGCCGAAGCAATAGTATTCTATGAAACACATCAAATCAATGATTATTTAGTCTTACTAAAAGGATCTCGAGGAATTGGACTCGAATCTTTAGAAATCAATTTATAAGAAAACAAAAAGGGCGACAATTAATTGTCGCCCTTTTCAATTATCTTAACAACCGATTATGCAGTTAAAATACCTCTAGAAATTACAATTTTTTGTACTTCAGAAGTTCCTTCATAAATCTGTGTAATTTTCGCATCACGCATTAAACGTTCAACATGGTATTCTTTAACGAAACCATATCCTCCGTGAATTTGAACAGCCTCTACAGTTTGTTCCATTGCCACTTTAGAAGCATACAATTTCGCCATAGCACTTGATTGACCATAATCTCTTCCGTTGTCTTTGTCAAGAGCGGCGCGGTATACCAACAATTTAGCCGCCTCAATTTCAGTCGCCATATCCGCCAATTTGAAAGCAATAGCTTGGTGTTTAGAAATTTCCTTTCCAAATGCTTTACGCTCTTTTGAATATGCTAATGACAATTCCAATGCACCTCCAGCAATTCCTAAGGCTTGAGCAGCAATTCCAATTCGCCCTCCAGAAAGTACTTTCATCGCGAATGTAAATCCAAATCCGTCTTCACCAATTCTATTTTCTTTTGGAACTTTTACGTCGTTGAACAACAATGTATGCGTATCACTTCCGCGAATACCCATTTTATCTTCTTTCGCTCCAACGATAAATCCTTCCATTCCTCGTTCGATAATGAAGGCGTTAATTCCTTTGTGACCTGCCTCCACATTTGTTTGTGCAATCACCAAATAAGTAGAAGCTGAAGAACCATTTGTAATCCAGTTTTTCGTCCCATTCAACAAATAATGGTCTCCCATGTCAATTGCAGTTGTACGTTGAGAAGTGGCATCCGAACCTGCTTCTGGTTCCGATAAACAAAATGCTCCAATTTTCTCTCCTTTTGCAAGTGGAACTAAATATTTTTGCTTTTGCTCTTCTGTACCGTATTTTTCTAATCCCCAACAAACCAAAGAATTGTTTACTGACATACATACTGACGTTGAGGCATCTACTTTTGAAATTTCTTCCATCGCCAAAACATATGATAAAGTATCCATTCCACTTCCACCATATTCAGGGCTAACCATCATTCCCATAAATCCAAGTTCTCCCAATTGCTTAATTTCTTCAGCAGGAAAACGTTGGTTATTATCACGATCGATAACACCTGGTTTCAATACATTTTGTGCAAAATCTCTTGCAGCTTCTTTAACTGCTAATTGTTCCTCTGTTAATTCGAAGTTCATAGTATATTCTGGTTTTATTTATATCTTGTACTCGTTGCAAATTTAAGGTAATAATTTTATTTTTCAGCTTTAAAACGTTATGAGTAATTACGAAATTATTGGATTAATGTCAGGCACCTCGTTAGATGGACTCGACATCGCTCACGTCAAATTTGATTTTTCAAACAATTCAAATGACAATTTTGTTCTGTTAGCCTCTGATACAGTGCCGATTCCAGATGATTTACTCCAAAAAATAACGGAAGCTCCAAATTATTCTGTTGCTCAAATTCTCATGTTAGACAAAGAATTTGGAAGGTTTTTAGCGAAGTCTGTTTCGAATTTTATTCAAAAAAATAACATTGAAAAAGATAATATCCATGCAGTTGCAAGTCATGGACAAACTATTTTACATCAACCTGCCAATGGTTTTACCTTACAAATTGGCTGTGGATCAACATTAGCATACGAAACTGGACTGAATGTCATTAATGATTTTAGGACAAAAGACATTGTTGCAGGAGGCCAAGGTGCTCCGTTGGTACCAATAGGAGATTTTGGTCTATTTTCTGGTCTAGCCGAAGGATTTTTGAATATTGGTGGATTTGCAAATGTTTCTTTTAAAAAAGAGAATGAAATTGTTGCTTATGATATTTGTCCTGGAAACTTGCCTCTGAATAAATTAGCCCATGCTAAAAATTTAGAGTTCGATAGAAACGGTGAATTAGCAAAATCAGGAGAAATCAACTTCTTTTTATTGGATTTGTTGAATTCTCTCGATTATTACCACATGGAAGGCCCTAAATCACTGGGTACAGAATGGTTAGAGGAATTTTATTATCCGCTATTAAAATTTGATAAAGAAATTGAAAACAATTTACGAACAGTCGTTGAACATACTGCTATTCAAATTAGTAATGTGCTAAATTCAGCGAAATTAACTACTGTTTTGGTAACTGGTGGAGGAGCAAAAAATGGCTTTCTAATTGAACGCATTCAACATTATTTCAACGGTGAATTAGTGATTCCAAATAAAGCGATCATTGATTTTAAAGAAGCCATTGTTTTTGCCTACCTGGGGGCACTCTATTTAGCAAAACGACCGAATGCTTTATCCAGTGTTACAGGTGCTTCTAGAAACACAATAGGTGGTGTTTATCATCTTCCTGGTTAAGCAGATTAAGAATTTCACAAAATAGCCCTTTCAAAACAAGACTTCTGAACGATTGTTTTATTAACTTTGCGCCCTTAGAAACAAACGAATTATGAAAGATTTACTCGAACGATTTGAAAATAAACGCCCCGAAATTGTCTTTGAATGGAAAGATGCTGAAACAGAAGCTGAAGGTTGGGTTGTAATTAACTCATTGAGAGGTGGAGCCGCAGGTGGTGGAACACGTATGCGTGCAGGATTAGACAAGCGCGAAGTAGAATCGTTGGCAAAAACAATGGAGGTAAAATTCACTGTTGCTGGCCCACCAATCGGAGGTGCAAAATCTGGAATTAATTTCGACCCAAAAGACCCGAGAAAAGAAGGTGTTTTAAGAAGATGGTACGCCGCTGTAACGCCTTTATTGAAACATTACTACGGTACAGGTGGTGACTTAAACGTCGATGAAATTCATGAAGTTATACCAATGACTGAAGATTGTGGTGTTTGGCATCCGCAAGAAGGTGTTTTTAATGGCCATTTCCAACCAAGAGAGGCTCAGAAAATCAACCGTATTGGACAATTGCGTCAAGGAGTCTTAAAAGTAATTGAGGATTCGAATTTTACACCTGATATCGATCGTAAATATGTTGTTGCAGACATGATTACAGGTTATGGTGTAGCTCAATCTATTAAACACTATTATTCAATCTGGGGCGGTTCGGTTGAAGGAAAAAAAGTAATCGTTCAAGGATGGGGAAATGTTGGTTCCGCTGCTGCTTATTACCTTTCTCAACAAGGTGCTAAAATAGTTGGAATCATCGACCGTGTAGGTGGTTTAATAAATGAAAATGGTTTCACTTTCGAAGAAGTTAAAGCTCTATTCTTAAATAAAAATGGAAACGAACTTTCTCATCCTTCATTGATTTCATATGAAGAAATGAATGCACGTATTTGGGATTTAAATGCGCAAGTATTTATTCCTTGTGCGGGTTCTCGAATGATTACAGAAGACCAATTAAATAGAATGATTGCTGGTGGAATGGAAGTTATTTCTTCCGGAGCAAATGTTCCATTCGCAGATCCACAAATTTTCTTCGGACCAATCGCAGACAAAGCAGATAATTCAATTTCTATCATTCCTGATTTCATTTCAAATTGTGGAATGGCTCGCGTATTTGCTTATTTGATGAGTAATGACTTGAAAACGATTACAGACGAAGGTATTTTTAATGATACCAGTGAAACGATTTTAGCTGCGCTTAAAAATGCACATGCAAAAAATCCTGGAAAAACAGGAATTGCAAAAGCAGCATTTGAAATTGCATTGAATCAATTAGTATAACTTGTTAGTAAACTTAATAGTTTTAACATTTATTTTAGGCTATGTTTCGATTACATTGGAGCATAGCCTAAAAATTGATAAACTAATACCTGCACTTTTGATGATGGCCTTTAGTTGGACCATTATCGCGCTAGGAATGAATCAATTTGACCAATGGTTTGATCCGCATAGTTCCTCCATTATTTCTATTGCAAACTTCAGTATTTCTGAAAAATCTCACTTACTAGAATCTACCCTACTTCACCATTTTGGTAAAACCGCTGAAATACTCATTTTCTTAATGGGTGCGATGGTTATCGTTGAGATGATTGATCATTTTGATGGTTTCGATACCATTAAAAAATTCATTCGCACAAAAAGTAAAAGATCACTCCTGTGGCTTATATCATTTTTAGCTTTTTTCCTTTCTGCAATTATTGATAATCTTACTGCGACCATCGTTTTAATAACTATCTTAAGAAAAATCGTTCCAGATCAAACCGATCGAATGTGGTATTCTGGTTTTATAATTATTGCCGCAAATGCTGGTGGAGCATGGACTCCAATTGGTGACGTCACTACCACAATGCTTTGGATGGCTGGAAAAGTTACCACAGGAAAACTTATTGTAATGCTTGGTTTACCATCCCTGATAAACCTACTTATCCCACTTACTATTGGATCTTTTTTAGCTGCTTTTAAAGGTAAAATTATTCAACAGGAAGAAGCTTTCCAAACCAGTAATTCAAGTTCGTTCATGCTCTATTTAGGCTTGATTTTAATTGTCTTTGTTCCGATTTTTAAAACCATAACACATCTCCCACCATATATTGGAATGATGTTATCACTCTCTCTTTTTGCAATTGTAGCCGAATACATTTCAAATCGAAAAATTTCCTTCACCAATCTTGAAGAAAGCAATGAAGTCATGGACCATCAAGGCCCTACAATGAAAGCACTTTCTAGAATTGAAATGCCTTCAATATTATTCTTCCTTGGAATTTTAATGACAGTTGCTGCGATGGAATCACTCGGACTAATTTTCGGATTTGGTCAACATGTTAGCGCAATTATTCCAGAAAAAGTATTTGTAACCTTATTAGGAGCAAGTTCTGCCATTATTGATAATGTACCTTTGGTTGCGGCAAGTATTGGGATGTTTCACGAAGGAGCTGATATGAATATTTGGCATTATGTCGCTTACGCTGCAGGAACTGGTGGATCTATGTTAATCATCGGTTCAGCTTCAGGAGTTGTTGCCATGGGAATGGAGAAAATTTCCTTTTTCTGGTACTTGAAGAACATCAGTTTACTGGCTTTAATAGGCTACTTAGCTGGAATTGCCGTATTATTTCTTGCATAGGCTGTAACCCATTTCACATCGTTCGTTTATATGAAAGTCACTCCTGATAACAATTGAGTGTGGATATCTAATTGTTCTTCAAATCGTGTCGAGAGTTTGATTCTTTAATTTTACCTAATAATATAAATTTGAGATGAAAAAGCGTTTAAAATACCTAGTAACATTTTGTATTCTATTATCAACAACTTTGGTAATTGCACAAATCGAATCAACTACTGGAACTCCAGCAGCAGCTGCAACTGATGCAGCTCCTAAAACGGTTCAAGAAATTTCAGCCTTAGAATTCTTAATGAAAGGTGGAGTTTTCTTAATTCCAATCGCTATTTTGTTGTTTTACACCTTGGTGTTTACAATTGAGAAATTCAGATACATCAAACGTATGTCGAAATACAATGAATCAATCTTATCTGAAATAAAAACAAATTTACAAGCTGGAAATATTTCTCCTGTTTTAGATACTTTACAAAGAGACAACACAGCCTATGGCAATGTTTTACGCGAAGGAGTACTTACAATTGGTCGTCCAATGAGTGAAATTGAATCAAACATGGATAAAGTTGTAAATATTGAAATCGGTAAAATGGAAACCCGAATGGGGCATCTTGGTTTGATTGCAGGTATTGCACCAACTTTAGGTTTCATCGGAACAATTTCAGGTGTAATTAAAATTTTCTACTCTATTTCCGTTACTGAGAACGTTTCAATCGGTAATATCTCAGGAGGTTTGTACGAAAAAATGATTAGTTCTGGTTCTGGTCTTGTAGTTGGTATTATCGCTTATGCAGCTTATCACTTATTAAACGGAATGATTGACAGTTATTCTTTAAAAGTTCAAAAAATGAACTTAGAATTCGTAAACTTAATTCAACGTCCAAGCAATGGCAATTAAACGAAATAAAAGATTTCATGCGGAGGTTGCAACTTCTGCGTTGAGTGACATCATGTTCTTCTTGTTGTTATTCTTTCTTATTATTTCGACCTTGGCGAATCCGAATGTAATTAAAGTTCCTTTGCCAGAATCGAAAGCAAATGAAAAGACAAATCAGCAACATGTAAGTTTGACGATTACACCTGAAAAAAAATACTTTGTAGACAAAGATGAAGTGGCTTTTGATCAAATTGAAACAAAGTTGTTAACTGAAACTAAAAAACTTGGTGACAATACAGTTGTTGTACGAATTCCATTTGATGCACAAGTACAGGAACTTGTTGATGTCTTGAGAATTGGAATGGAGAATGATTTGAAAATGATCATCGCAACTAAATCAGATTCTTAAACGAAAATGATTCACATTCGAGCGTAACTTTATTTGCTGAAAACCGTTAAGCAAGTAAGTTACGCTCTTAATTTATACATTAATAACTTTCTGATATGTTCGCAATTCAAATTGATGATGTAGAAATCCAAAAGGATAAGAAAATCGCAGTTCTAAGTACAACTGTGTCATTGGTTCTATTTGTTTTATTGGCATATTTCACAACCTTTTTGGTAAACCCACCTTTACCAATCGATTTGCCACCGTTAAAATCAGACGAGGTGATTGAAATGTTCGAGATTGACAACGTTGAAATAGTTCAAGAAGGAAATGTTGGCGGACAAGGTGGAGGAACTCCTACAAACGATCGTATAGACGACCCTCAAGAGCAATCAGAGAACTTTGTGACCTCTCATTCGAATCCTGCTCATCAAATTTTTTCAGGTAAATCTGACAATCACAACGCGCCGAATAACAATACAAATACTTCATCTTCTACTTCACATTCAACTAATCCATTTGGTGATGCAGGAACTGGCGGAGGCGCTGGAGGTGGAAAAGGTGGTGGTTTCGGAAGAGACATTGGAACTTCAGGAAGCGGTCCTGGTGGAACTGGTGATGGAAGCGGAAGAACACGATTAAACAACGTTTCAATTGATCATATCGAATCTGACCGTGACGAAATGATCTATTTAAAACTTACGATTGACGCAAATGGCAATGTAATTTCCGTAACTTCTACAAGTAAAACAACGACAACGAACCAAAGCTTGATTACGCAGGTAAAAAATGCTGTAAAAAGTCAAGTTAAGTATTCGAAAGAACCTGGTTCTTCACCTGTACAAGTTTATTACACGGTAAAAATTAATGGAAAATAGGAATTATACTGAGACAATCGATTGGTTGTTTCAACAATTTCCTTCTTATCAAGCAATTGGAGCAGCTGCTTACAAACCTGATTTAGGAAACATTTTAAATCTACTCGGTCACCTTGGTCATCCTGAGAAAAATTTAAGATTCATTCACATTGCTGGTTCAAATGGAAAAGGATCTACTTCTTCCCTACTCGCTTCCATTTTAAAGGAAAATGGTGAAAAAGTAGGCTTGTTTACTTCACCACATATTCAAGATTTTCGTGAGCGAATTCGTATCAACGGTGAAATGATCTCAGAGCAAGCTGTTATTGATTTTTGCCAACCATTTCAATCTAATCAATTACAAATCGAGCCGTCATTCTTTGAAATTACCTTTGCCATGGCATTGGAACATTTCAATAAAGAAAAATGTACCATTTGTGTAATCGAAACTGGTTTAGGTGGGCGTTTAGACGCAACCAATTGCATTACACCTCTACTTTCTATTATTACGAATATTTCAATTGAGCACACGCAATTTTTAGGAAATACGCTTGCAGAAATATCAGCAGAGAAAGCAGGGATAATAAAGCCAACCATTCCTGTAATCATTGGTGAATCAACTCCAGAAACTAAAACAGTATTTAGCGCAACTGCCATCAAAAATGAAGCACCAATTATATGGGCTGAAAACTTTGAATCAACAGAAATCTTCCGTTTTCCTCTACTCGGAAATTATCAGCGTTTGAATTTCAGGACCGTTCTTTGTGCTATAGAAACTTTAAAAAGTCAAGGTTTTTCAATTACGCAAGAAACCATCCAAAAAGGGTTAGACAATCTAACTATCAACACTGGTTTTTATGGAAGAATGCAAATTGTCAGTTCACAACCGACAACAATTCTCGATGTCTCACACAATGTTGATGGTATTCAAAAAACATTGGAAAGTGTAATTTCTAGTCTAACTGGAAAACTCCATATCATTTACGGAACCAGTTCAGATAAAAACTATGAGGAGATTGTTGAATTATTCCCAAATGACGCATCATTAAATTTCTGCACTTTCTCAAACCAACGAAGCATTACAAGAAAGCAAATTGAAGATTTAATTCAAAAAAAGAAACTGAAAGCAACAATTTTTGAAAATGTAAAATCTGCCATTTCAGAAGTTCAATCTACTGCAAACAAGGAAGATACTATTTTAGTGTTTGGTAGCTTTTTCTTAGTGAGCGATTTTTTTTAATTTTTTTTATCAAAAACGCTTGTTAAACCAAAAAAGTGACTTATATTTGCACTCGCAATACGGAAATCAAACGCGATTTCTTGCAAACCTCAAAAGGGAGATTAGCTCAGCTGGTTTAGAGCACCTGCCTTACAAGCAGGGGGTCGGGGGTTCGAATCCCTTATCTCCCACAAAGCTTCACAGAAATGTGAAGCTTTTTTTTTGACTAAACTTTCTACTATGTTTTACACCTATATTCTTTTCTCTGAAAAGGCGAATAAATTCTATGTCGGTGCTTCAGAAAAACCTCTTGAGCGCCTAAAAAAGCATAATGCAAAAAATAAAGGATTAACCAATCAGGCCGATGATTGGTTAATCGTATACCTTAAATAATTTGAACTTTAATCGAATAACCAAAATGATTAGGAGTAAATTAAAGATTGAAAACTTTGGTTCAATATCTACTTTGATAATTGAATTGAAACGTTTATTCATCTAACAGGTTACAGTAAAATAAGAAATTCAATTTTTGCACTTTCTACTCAATTATTCAAAACCTCTCTCAATTTTAGTTTAAAAGTTGAAATTTTCAATTACTTAGTGTATTTTTAACGCTAAGTAATTACAGAAACTTTAAACCCCGCAATATTTATATGCTTAAAAAACTCTTTTTAACGTATTTGATTTTATCATCGCTTTGCGCGAGGGCTCAGCAGATGAACCCACCGAATAATGTAGTTTTTTTGCAAGATGAAGTCGCATCATTTAAAGTGTACGTTGACCCTATTTTTTTAGCGAACATGTTAAATCAAGATAGTCTTCAATCTAACAATGAATATCCGGCTTACTTTATTTACGAAACATCAACATATACAGACACAATCGATTCAGTAGGTTTCCGTTTAAGAGGCAATACTTCACGTTTCGCTGGAAAAAAATCTTTCAAGCTATCAATGAATACCTTTATTCAAGGAAGAAAATGGCATGGCTTGGAAAAAATCAATTTGAATGGTGAACACAATGATCCATCAATTCTTCGATCCTATCTTTCTGCAAATTTACTTCAAGCTTCTAATGTGCCTGTCGCACGTAACAGTTACGTAAAACTCTTTATAAACGATGAATACAAAGGTCTGTATTTCAATACGGAACACATTGATGAGCAATTCATACAATCAAGATTTCCAAATGATGATACAGGTAACCTGTACAAGGCTTCATGGGGTGCGAGTTTGAATTATTTGGGAACAAATTCAGCCAATTATGCTAACTTATATGAGCTAAAGACAAATACATCAACAAATGAATATACTGGACTAATTCAGTTTTTAGCTGTCCTAAACAACTCTTCAGCGGCTGATTTCCCTTGTGCCATTCAGTCTGTTTTTGATGTTGATTTGTATTTAAAAACCTTGGTAATCGAAATTTTAGCAGGACATTGGGACGGACATGCTTACAATAAAAACAATTTCTTTCTATATCAACGTCCTTCTGATGGTCGCTTCGTTTTTATGGAATATGACATGGACAATACCTTTGGAATTGATTGGTTTGGTATTGATTGGTCAAATCGATCTATCTACAGTTGGTCAAATACAAGCGAAACAAGACCGCTTTACACCCGAATAATGGCCGTTCCCTATTTCAAGGATAGATTCAGTTTTTACCTGCAAGAAGCTCTCGCAACATTTTACAATCAAACAGATTTAGTCAATCTGCTAGATACCAAACAAGCACTCATTTCTACTGCAGCATTAGACGATAATTACAAAAGTTACGATTACGGCTTTTCCGATAATGACTTTTTGAATGCAATTACACAGGCTTGGGGTGGCCATGTTACATCTTCCATATCGAATTTTATTTTGAACCGTGCCAATTCAGCAACTAATCAACTAGCATATAATGGTCTTACAAATCCTTGCCAACTTACAATTGAGGAATTAAAAGTACCACTTTTTGTTCCAATTAAAGCGTTTAACATGCAGGGGCAAGAAGTACCACTAACGACTAAAAATCAACTCATCTATCTTCAATCGGAGGATGGTCAACTTCGTAAATCATTAACTATCGAATAAGCAATTAGTATACATGAAGAATAAGGTCACATTTTTAAAGCAACTGTTAATCGTTGGATTTCTATTTCTGGGACTTGGAAATTCACTTTCTGCTCAGAAATTAAAAATCGAACATCTTGAACCTCATTTTTGGTGGGCTGGAATGGAGTATCACGAGGTTGAAGTGATGATTCACGCAAAAAACGTTGCAAACTATTCAATTGAATTGGAAGGTATGCGCATTTTGGGAATTACGAAAACAGAAAACCCAAATTACCAATTCGTTAAAATCGAAACATTTGGACAAAAAGCTGGGATCTATAATTTCAACCTAAAACAAGGAAAAAAAGTCATTTGTACTATTCCTTTCGAACTTAAAGAACGTAAAATTGATTCGAAATTACGAAATGGATTTAATAGTTCTGATGTCATTTATCTCTTGATGCCAGATCGCTTTGCCAATGGAACTATTGAGAATGATTCTCATCCACAAACAGTCGAAAAAGCCAACAGAAGTAATCCTGGAGGAAGACATGGGGGTGATATTCAGGGAATAATTAATCATCTGGATTATATAAAAGAACTTGGTGCTACAACTATTTGGTCTACACCATTGATGGTGGACAATGATTCTGCATATTCTTATCACACATACGGACAAAGTGATATTTACAAAATTGATCCACGTTACGGTTCGAATCAAGATTATGTTAATTTGGTTTCAGAAGCGCATAAAAAAGGATTGAAAATGTTAATGGATGTTGTTCCAAATCATTGGGGTTCAAATCATTGGATGATGAACGATTTGCCAACTTACACGTGGCTGCATCAATTTCCTGGATATGCACAGACCAATTATAGAATGGCTTCGATTACAGATCCGAATAAGAGTCAAAAAGATAAAATGCTGTGTGAAGACGGGTGGTTTGTGCGTTCAATGCCCGATCTAAATCAAAGCAATCCGCTTGTTTTAAACTATTTAATTCAAAACACTATTTTTTGGATCGAATATGCTGATTTAGATGGTTTACGCGTTGACACCTATTCCTATAATAGCAAGGAAGGAATTGCACTTTGGACGAAAGCAATCATGGATGAATACCCAAACTTTAATATTGTTGGTGAAGTTTGGATGAGCTCGCAAGCACAAAATTCCTATTGGCAAAAAGACA
>JACCDH010259606.1_pt1 | contig 62829 bp, 63 predicted proteins | sample 7442481 | NCBI WGS metagenome assembly JACCDH01 (sample SAMN15323433, study PRJNA562643) | freshwater metagenome | isolation source: river surface water | place: USA:Blue River Watershed | collected 2017-08-15
AAATGGCTTTCAAACCAAGACCCGGCAACTTGCTGTTTAGGTAGTCTTGAATTTGGATAAAAGCAGCACGTTGGAAAGCCTGACTCTTTAAGAAATCGGTAATGAGTTGTAATCTTTGGCTTTGTGCAGTGAGCTTCAGCATGAACAAATATAGTCATTCCGCAGAAATATTGCGGTTAATTAAAAATACCCAAGCAGAACTTTTTTATCTATGAAACGCAGCAGTATGTTCAATTGGCATTATTTTTGAAACTTGAAGGAGCATTCAATTTTGTTTCAAACTAAAATGATTCATTCATTATGAAAAAAGTATTTCTTTCTATTCTTGGCATTGGTTTACTTGCCTCTTGCAGCAAATGGTCTAATTCTCAAAAGCAAATAAACAATACAGCGCTTGACGGCACCTGGATTGTTAGTAGTTATATTGATGATGGTGATGACGAAACCAATGATTTTTCGACTTTTCGCCTAGACTTCTTGGAAGATGGGATTTTGAACGGCACAGATCTTTTGAGTAGTAATTCGAATCCGTATGTGGGCAGTTGGTCCATCACAGATTCAAATAGCAATGACGACAGCCTCGATGACCTCGATTTTAATATGAATTTCAGTGTTGGCAATAAACTAGACGATTTATCAGATGACTGGGATATCATTTCCTATACAGACACTGAAATCAAACTCATAGATATTTCTGGCGGAGGTGGTGGTACCGATTACCTCACGTTGACCAAGCAGTAAAATCTGTTAACAAAATTCATGAAAAGCCCTGAGGAAACTCAGGGTTTTTTGTTCTTCAGAACCTTCAATAGGCTCTTGGTTGTAAACCCAGTTTGCTCTTGGAGGCATACTCATTAAGATACTTTCTGTTCGACCTCCTGAGTAAATGCCAAACTTGGTGCCACGGTCATGAAGCAAATTGAATTCTACATATCGACCGCGTCTGAGCGCTTGCCAGTCAAGCTCCTGAGCTGTAGGAGCTGTAGGCTCAACACCTTCAACTTGTGCGCGGTAAACCACCGGGAAAAGCTTGCCTAAATCAAGGCAATACGAAAATATTTGTTCTTTGCTGAGACCGCACTTTGTATCCAGTTGGTCAAAGAAAATACCGCCTACTCCTCTAGATTCACCGCGATGCGGTAAGAAAAAATAGCGATCAGCCCATTCTTTAAATTTAGGATAAAAGGATGCGTCGTATTGATCTGAAGTAGCTTTTAAAGCCTCATGAAAACGAGTAGCTTTTGCAGGGTCGACATAATGCGGGGTGAGATCAATGCCACCTCCAAACCAATAAGTGTTGTCTTCAAGCTCAAAATAGCGCACATTCATGTGCATGATTGGGTGGCTCGGATGCACCGGATGCAACACAATAGAAACACCAGTAGCAAAAAAACGCTCCCCTTCATGACCCAACTGCTTTTTCATGGCGTCGGTCACGGGGCCGTGCACAGCACTGAAAGCCACACCTCCTTTTTCAAGAATTTTTCCGGCTGTTAAAGTTCGGGTATGTCCTCCGCCGCCTTCTTCGCGCTGCCATGTATCTTCAGTGAAACGACCTTTACCATCAAGCAACTCTAGTTGTTCACAAATATGAAGCTGCAGCGCTCGGAACTGCTCAGAAATTTGTTCTTTAGTGACCATTTATTTCGATTAATTCACCATTTTGATACAAAACAACAGGTGCTAATGTATTTTCAATGCCCAAGCCATTGGCGCGGTTCTGAAGTTTCATTTTGCTGATGTAGCCCTGCTGTTGCTTGGTATTTCCTAGAAGTTGCTGTCCGATTAAAAAAGTGATGTCATAACCCAAACAAGCCATTTTGGTGAGGTCTGCGCTGTATTTGCGGCGATACAATTTATGCAAAGGAATCGTTGAATGTGCCTGATAGGAGAAATAGCTTGGCACTGCAACAATAAATTGAGCATCTAATGTAGTATTCTTGCTGATTTCTTTCCATTCAAGCCAGTCTTTGGTTCCGGCAACTATTAAGGATGAATCGGTACTGCAAAATTGTAAGAGTTCTTGGACTTTGACCCGATCGGAACTCAGGCTGACATAAACCAATGGGCCTCCGATTGCTTTGAACTTTTTGTAGGTTGTCCAAGATGCTTGCTGCAACTTGAGTTTAGATTGAGCGCTTGAAGTCGCTTGAAATGCTTTGATAAATTGTTGCTCAGTACTCTGATCTTGGGCAAGTGGGCTATTGATCAAGACAACAGTTGCCTCTTGAAACTGCACATGAAGCTCGGCTGCTAGCTGTTTAATTAAAACGTCATCTGAGGGCGTGCAGGTAATGAATTTAGCCCCTTGCTGCGTGATTTGAGCCGGCAAATGAACCGGAAAAACGAGCGGAACATTTTGCGCTTTTGCAAAAGCTGCAACTTCAGCAGCTTGCTTCTCTTGTAGTGGTGAAAAAATTAAATCAATATCAGCCAATTCATTGGACGCCAAAAGTGCAGCAAGTGTAGGCTTGGCACTTTGTTCGTCGTAGACCAAAACCTCAGCCTTTAAACCAAGCTTCCGGAGGCTATCTAGTGCGAGCTTCATTCCCATGTAATAATCTAGGGCTGCTGCAGCCACAAAACGGTTATAACCGCTCAGGGAATCGAGCTGAAAGGGCAAGAAGACGGCTATTTTGTAGGCATCCTTTTTAACAACAGGAAATTCAAAAGCAGCGCCTGCAACTTTTGGCAGAGGGCTTGGTATGGGTTGAATCTCGACTGGTAGTTTTCTTTCTTGCTTGATCGGAATCTGTAATTGTTGGCCCGGGCGTACCTTTGAAGAAGTCAGGTTATTGAGCTTCATTAAAGAATCTGTAGAAATCATGTAACGCTTGGAGATGGAATAGAGCGTTTCGTTATCGGCAACGGTGTGGAGAATTAAAGTGTCAGTTAGCTTGTGACTAAAGGTTTGCTTGGGCGCTGGCACAAGCTGATTGGGCATGGGTTGATTCGGATTGAATGGCAACACTGCATTTTTGATCAGTACTTTTTGCCCTACAGCCAACCCATTTTGAGCACTTGGGTTCCAGGCCATGAGCGAATCTACAGATACTTCAAATTTTCTAGAAAGCGCGTAAAGTGTTTCTTTAGGCAGCGTTGTATGATAAACAGCTCCAAGTTTTACGGGAATGTCAAGTATCTGCCCTACTTCAACACCTCTTTCAAGACCCGGATTGAGGTCTAGTAATTCTTCAGTACTGCATTGCAATAAAGCTTCGAGGTCGCCGAGGGTCTGACCAGCTTTCACTTCATATTGGTAATATTTTTTACCTTCTTTTATAACAATGGGTAAGTTTTGTGCATGGAGATGCTGCACAAAAAATACAAGCAATAATAAAAAAAGGCTTCGCGTCATGTTATTCCCATTCAATCGTGGCGGGTGGCTTCGAGCTGATATCGTAGGTAACGCGATTGATGCCGCGTACTTGGTTGATGATGCGGTTAGAAACCTTTGCTAAAAATTCATAAGGTAAATGACACCAATCGGCGGTCATGCCGTCGGTAGAGGTAACTGCGCGCAAGGCCACTGCGTTTTCATAGGTGCGTTCATCACCCATGACACCTACCGATTGAATTGGCAAGAAAATAGCACCAGCTTGCCAAACGTCATCGTAAAGGCCGTCTTCTTTGAGGCTAGTGATAAAGATAGCGTCCACTTCTTGTAAAATGCGCACTTTTTCAGCGGTAACTTCACCCAAAATTCGGATACCTAAACCTGGCCCTGGGAATGGATGACGCCCGAGTATTTTTTGGTCAATTTCTAAGGAGCGGCCGATGCGGCGTACTTCGTCTTTGAAAAGTAAACGCAAAGGCTCAACAACTTGCAGTTTCATGTAGTCAGGTAAGCCACCCACGTTGTGGTGAGATTTAATCGTTTGAGAAGGCCCACCGGTTGCAGAAACAGATTCAATGACATCAGGATAAATGGTACCTTGACCCAACCATTTGGCATTTTCTACCAATTTGGATTCTTCATCGAAGACATCGACAAATACTTTACCGATGGCTTTTCTTTTGAGCTCAGGGTCAGTGAGACCTTTTAAAGCGCTGTAGAATCTTTCAGAAGCATTGACTCCTTTTACATTAAGGCCCATACCTTGGTAAGAAGCCAAAACTTGTTCAAATTCATCTTTGCGCAATAAACCGTTGTCTACGAAAATACAGTGTAAGTTAGCGCCAATTGCTTTGTGTAAAAGTACGGCCGCAACAGAGGAGTCTACACCACCAGACAAACCCAAAATGACCTTGTCTTGACCTAATTGGGCACGCAAACGCCCCGTCGTTTCTTCAATGAAAGAGTCTGGGGTCCAATCGCAGTTGCAACCACAAATTTCAACGATAAAGTTCTTGAGTAATATTTTTCCTTCGGTAGAATGATAAACTTCTGGGTGGAATTGAATCCCAAAAGTAGTTTCACCTTCAACGGCATAGCCCGCTACTTCGACGTCGTGTGTGGAGCAAATGATTTTATAATTTGCCGGAATATGCTTGATGGTATCACCATGTGACATCCAAACTTGCGAGCCTTGAGACATCCCTTTGGTAAGGATGTGCTGCTGATCGAGGTAGCTGAGATGAGCACGCCCGTATTCTCTGGTGTTCGATGGCAATACCTCTCCTCCGAAATGATGCGCTAAATATTGTGCGCCAAAACAAACGCCCAATAAAGGCAACTTTCCTTTGATGGCAGAAAGATCTGGCATTGGTGCCTTGGGGTCACGGACCGAAAACGGACTTCCTGAAAGGATGACTCCTTTGACATTCGGGCCTAGTTCAGGAATCTTGTTCCAAGGGTGGATTTCACAATAAACATTGAGTTCGCGGATTCTTCTGGCAATCAGTTGGGTATATTGAGAACCAAAATCGAGGATAACTATTAATTCATGCATGCTGCAAAGATAGCTGAAATAGCGCTTATTTTGAGGCGAAAATCCATAGAAATCATTAATTTTGAAGTTCGCTAAATTGAACAAACACATGATCGGGGATTTACTCAAATCGATATTCGGAGACAAGAACGCCAAAGACCGCAAAGAATACTGGCCTTTCGTAGAAAAAGCAAACGCTGCCTGGGAGCAAGTTAAACAATACTCAGACGACCAACTTCGTGACAAAACACGTGGTTTTCAACAGCAAATTCAAGCAGCCATTTCGGCCCAAGAAGCCGAACTCAAGGCTCTTGAACTCAAAGCTGCTGACCTCCAAACGCCTTTTGAAGAAAAAGAAGCACTCTATGAGCAAGTGGATCAACTTGTAAAGCGCATAGATGAGCGCATTGAAGAAGAATTATTAGTCATTTTACCAGAAGCTTTTGCAGTTGTCAAGGAAACGGCGCGTCGTTGGTCAGAAAATGGCCAGCTCAAAGTGAGCGCCTCAGACCTCGACAAAGAACTCGCTGCTAAGCGCGACGGCATCACCTTAGAAGGTGACACCGCAATTTGGCACAACGAATGGACAGCCGCAGGCAACCGCATCAATTGGTCCATGGTACACTACGATGTGCAATTAATGGGAGGTGCTGTTTTACACCGCGGAAATATTGCTGAAATGCAAACCGGTGAAGGTAAAACACTCGTTGCAACCCTTCCTGTTTACCTCAATGCATTAGCTGGCAAAGGTGTGCACGTTGTTACTGTCAACGACTACCTTGCCAAACGCGATGCCGAATGGATGGGTCCACTCTATGAATTTCATGGCCTACGCGTAGACTGCATCGACAAACACCAACCTAATTCGCAAAGCCGTCGTCAGGCCTATTTAGCCGACATCACCTTTGGAACCAACAACGAATTTGGTTTTGACTACCTCCGCGATAACATGGCGGGCCATGTCGACGACATCGTTCAACGCAAGCACCACTTCGCCATTGTCGATGAGGTTGACTCCGTCCTTATTGACGACGCCAGAACACCGCTCATTATCGCTGGGCCGACTCCAAAAGGAGACGAACACGAATTTCATGTGCTCAAGCCGCGTATCGAACGCGTTGTGGAAGCACAAAAAGCATATGTTCAGCAGTGTCTATCAGAAGCTAAAAAATTACTGAGCGTCATCAATGAACCTAACCCAGACAAAAACGAGCAAAAACGCATGCTTGAAGAAGGCGGTATTGCCCTCTTGCGTGCGCACCGTGGTTTGCCTAAAAACCGCACACTCATTAAATTCTTGTCTGAGCCGGGCATCAAAGTACACCTCCAAAAAACAGAAAACTTCTACATGGCCGAGCAAGGCAAGCAAATGAAGAAGATTGATGTTGAGTTGTTCTTTGTCATCGATGAAAAAAACAATTCCATCGAGCTCACAGATAAAGGTATCGACCTCGTTTCGGGTCAAGATGACCGCGATTTCTTCGTGATGCCAGATATCGGAGCAGAAATTGCAAAATTGCAAAAAGAGCAACTTGAGAAAGATGCTTACCTCGAGCGCAAAGATGCTCTCGTCCGTGACTACTCTATTAAATCAGAACGCATCCATTCTGTTAGTCAGCTCTTGCGTGCCTATACCCTTTTTGAAAAAGAAGTAGAATACGTGATCATGGACGGCAAAGTCAAAATTGTCGACGAGTCTACAGGGCGTATCATGGAAGGCCGCCGTTATTCCGACGGTTTACACCAAGCCATTGAAGCCAAAGAAAATGTTACCGTAGAAGCTGCCACTCAAACCTACGCTTCTATTACCCTTCAGAACTACTTCAGAATGTACCACAAGCTCGCGGGCATGACCGGTACAGCCGAAACTGAAGCCAGAGAATTCTGGGACATCTACAAACTTGATGTAGTAGTTGTACCAACCAACCGCGCTATTTCTCGCAAAGACCAAGACGACTTCGTTTACAAAACAGCCCGAGAAAAATACAATGCCATTATTCTCGAAATTGAAAGTTTAGTTGCTGCTGGCAGACCAGTTTTGGTCGGAACCACAACCGTAGAAATTTCTGAGTTGTTGTCGCGTATGCTGCAAATGAAAAAGATACCGCACCAAGTACTCAACGCCAAATACCACCAAAAAGAGGCCGAAATTGTTGCCAACGCTGGTCAGGCGGGCACGGTTACCATTGCCACCAACATGGCGGGCCGTGGTACCGACATCAAATTAGGTGCTGGCGTCAAAGAAGCAGGTGGTTTGGCCATTATTGGTACAGAACGCCATGACTCTCGTCGCGTAGACCGCCAGTTGCGCGGACGCTCGGGCCGTCAAGGAGATCCAGGATCTTCGCGTTTCTTTGTCTCTCTCGAAGACGACCTCATGCGTAAATTTGGCTCTGAACGCATTGCCGCAATCATGGACCGCATGGGTCTCAAAGAAGGCGAAGTGATTACCGCCGGAATGGTTTCTAAGTCTATCGAGCGCGCTCAGAAAAAAGTTGAAGAAAACAACTTTGGGATGCGTAAAAACCTCCTCGAATATGACGACGTCATGAATGCACAGCGTAAGGCTATCTATAAAAAACGCCGCAATGCACTTTATGGTGATCGCCTCGACATGGACATTGACAACATGTTCTACGAACTTTGTGAAACGACTGTCGCTGCACACGCAAAAGGCACTTTCCAAGACTTCGAACTCGAAGTGCTCCGCTTAATCGGTATTGAAGCGCCTGTTGATGAAAACACTTTCAAAAGCCTCAACACCTCAGAACTCACCGAACGTACTTATCAGTCATTAAGAGAAGCCTACGACCGCAAATGCGAAAAGATTGCCCGTATGGCTTATCCGCAAGTGAAACACGTTTTCGAAACGATGTCGCAGCAATATAAAAATATTGTCTTCCCACTAACAGATGGTCGTCGTCAATTACAACTGATTGTTAACCTTGAAGAAGCCTACAATTCTGAAGGTAAAATCATCAGTAAGTATTTTGAAAGAAACGTGATCCTGAGTAAAATTGACGAAGAGTGGAAGGAACACCTCCGCGAAATGGATGACCTCCGCTCTGCTGTACGCAATGCGCAATACGAGCAAAAGGATCCACTTGTGATCTACAAACTCGAGTCTTACGAACTCTTCCGTTCAATGCTGAATCGTTTGAATGAAGAAGCGCTTGAACTGCTCATGAAAATGGATGTGCCTATCGAACAACAGATCGAAAGCACTAACAAAGAAGACCACCAAAACAACTACGAGAAAGCGCAACTTTCGGCAACTAGCAGTACAACACCACCAGCATTTGAAGGTCGTGAAGGCTATGAGCAAGCCATTGCCAACTCGATGCCACAGCGCGAAAAACAACAGCCAATTGTTGCCGATCCTAAGGTAGGGCGCAATGATCCTTGCCCTTGCGGAAGTGGCAAGAAGTTCAAACAGTGTCACGGTCAATAAATGCATCCTATTCAAATTGCAGTCATCGGATCCGGAAGGGTTGCACAAACGTTGCTACGTCTATCCTATGATGCGCAAATTTCAATAGGCGGAATTTATGCTCGCAATCAGCAAAAAGCAGAAGAACTCGCGCTCAAATACAACACAAAGGCGGTAAACAGCATTCCGGCACTCAAAGCAGACCTCATTTTGCTTTGCGTTTCAGACGATGCTTTGCCCGAAGTAATTAGTCAACTGAGCCCTCAACAGTTCGCAGCGTATACTGCGGGTAGTCCAAGCATCAAATTGTTTACCCACGAAAACTTAGGTGTTTGTTACCCTTACCAAAGTATTTCGACCAACCGAGACCTACTGGTTTCCGATATCCCTTTCATGATTGAAGGTAAAAATGACTTCGTATTCCAACGCATCACTGCCTATTTAAATCAATTAGGGGCTCAATTTCAAGCTTGTGGTTCGGCCCAACGCGCACAGTATCATTTAGCCGGTGTTTTTGTCAATAATTTCGGCAATCTCATGCTACTAGAAGCAAGTAAAATTTTAGCCGCAGCACAACTCGATTTCACACCGGTCTATCCGCTTTTAAACGAAACCATCGCAAAAGCTATTTTGCTAGGCCCAGAAAAAGCCCAAACGGGCCCGGCGCTCAGACACGATGAAAACACCCTTGAGCGTCACCGCAAACAACTGAGCGGTCAGCAACTCGAGGTTTATAACCAACTTACACAACGCATTCAAGATCTATTTAAAAATGCTTAGTTACAAACAAAGACTCAATCACATCAGCACCTTTATTTTTGATGTCGACGGCGTTTTTACCGATGGAAAAGTCTACCTCATCAACGATGAAATTGTAAGAGCACTGAATTCCAAAGATGGTTATGCCGTGCAGTATGCAGTCAAGATGGGTTATAAAATATTTTGCATCACGGGTGGTTCTTCACCAGAAGTAAAAAAGCGCCTAATAGGCCTTGGTGTACATGATGTTTTTTTAGGTGCACACAACAAAATGGAGCGCTACGAAGCTATTAAAGCCGAATACCAACTCACAGATCAAGAAATTGCCTATATGGGTGATGACATTCCAGATATTCCAGTTCTTAAAAAAGCCGGTTTATCTGCTTGTCCTCAAGATGCTGTCAGCGATGTAAAAGCAAATGTGCACTATCAAAGCCCGTTTTTGGGTGGAAAAACTTGTGTCCGTGACCTCATCGAACAAACCTTGCGTTGTCAGGGTAAATGGCTTACTGAGTTGGCCTACGAGTGGTGAGCCAATGCGCTTCTAATTCGAGCGCTAAGTTTAACTGATTGGCTGCCCGTCTTAAGTTATGCAGGTCATCCTTGACTTTGTAATAAATATCGTTGTTCAAGTAATCTGTTAAAAAACGCATAGACTGCACTAAAATGAGCCCGCGCGCTGCAATAAAGAATTTGTCTTCATTGACGTCAAAACACGCCAAAAGTGCTTCAAAAATATCCGAACGAAATAACTGTTCTTCAGCACTCAGCTCTTCTCCCCTTCCGCAAAATGACCGAATCATATCGGCATAATCATAATACACACAGCCTAACTGAATGGTATCCCAATCAATAAGTGCCCTCACTTTTTTACCATCTTGGGTAAACAAAAAATTACTCAGCTTGGGGTCAGCATGGATCAATGCCTTAGGTTCAGTTTCACATAGTGCTTGCCATGCGCTGATTGCTGGCAATTGCGTATTTAATTTTTCAATGATTTTTTGACCCAGTTCTAATCTACTTTTTTCAGCATGCTGTTTTGCTGCATCAAAAGCCGTTACCCGTATTTGCACATCAAGAAAATCAGGGATGGGCGCTTCCCAATTGGAAAAATCGAGTTGGTCTAAGGCTAAATGAAAGACCCTCAGTGCGGAAGCAGCCTGAGCAGCTACGGCAACATCAATAGTTTTTAAGGTTGTACTTGGCCATATTGCCTTTTGCAAACGATAGTAAGCATTTTCGAAAACGAAACAAGATTTTCCGTCTACTTCAATGAATTCTAAAGGAACCAAACCTGTTAACTGAAGGGCTTTGGAGAGGGCCTGCAGTTGCTCTTGAAGCTTTTCGGGCTTTTTGAAAACCACGACATTGATTTTTTGCAAGATGTAGTTGTGGGTAGGGGTTCTGAGTAACCACGTATGATTGATCAGGCCTTCCTCAATTGGAATGAGCGCTGTGCAGGTGAGCCCCCAGGTTTGATCCACAAACGATTTTAAGTCCACCGTTCAAATATTTTTGGGTAAACTCCTGTTTGTTCGAGTAGCTGAAGTTGTTGGACTGCTTGCTCAAGGTCTGCTTTGTACGTTAGGCCAAACCAAGTGCTTTGCGCTGCTACTAGCTTTACTTCGAAAAGTTGGGCATCGATTGCTTTTTGTATGCAATCTGGCAAGAAGATCTCAAGTTGCCCATCGGCTGAGTGGTTTGCTATAAAATCCTTCACCTCCGAATCCAAGAAAGTCAGAAAGGATGCTGGCAAAAGCCAAGCGTTCATTGATACCAAAGTATTTGGCCGATACCTGTTATTTTCTGAATCCAGAATTTCGTCATCCTTCAATTCTAGCTTTTTCACTTCAGCAATTTGCAACAAACAACCCGCTTCTTCCAGACAAATACCTCTTGACACCGGCCCATGAGCACTGAGTGTAGAACTTAAACGAAATGCCAAACTTGCAGCTAAAACGCCCGATTGCTGTAAATCATAGGCCTTTTTGATGAGCGCTTGCCCGTAGTAATCGTCGGCATTCAGCACTAAAAATGAGCCCGTCCATTGACCATTAAGCATACTCAAGGCATGTGCTGTTCCTAATGGTTTTTTGCGGGATTGTGTCTGTGTTAAAATCTGAAATTTAGCCGGAGAGATCCAACGTTTGAGTTGCTCGAAAACCAGCTTTTCCATGCCAGGGCGCACCACCACAAATACTTTTTGAAATCCCTCTCTATAAGCATCATAGCAAGCATATTCGAACAAGAAGTGTCCTTGCTCACCAAAGGGCTGCACCTGTTTGTCGCCGCCAAAACGACTCCCTAAACCTCCTGCTAATATGACCAGCGCTAAATCAGTAGTTGGCATTGAGGGCAAAAATAGGCTGCCTTGTTTTCCAAGCGCCTTTGGTAAAATCTGGAATGTCTTGCGGCGCACCATTGGCTGCTACAGACTTTTCGCTGAGCGGCGTAATTGCATACCAAGCAGCGAGGTCATAAACATCTAACGGAAAGGCTTGGTTTTGCTTGATACATTCAATAAAAGCGTTGTCGACAAAATAATCCATACCTCCATGTCCTGAACTTTCAGCTGCAGCTGCATTGGCATTCCAGAGCGGATGATCGTATTGCTCCAGCCAATTCTTGGTGTTATCCCAGCGGTGTGAATGCTTCATTTGGGCTTCAAAATAGATATGCCCTTGTTCTGGGTCACCCCAACCGAAATCTTGCCAAATGCCTTTGGTACCTTGAACCCTGAATCCTAAATTATACGGGCGTTGTAAACTGGTATCGTGGGTTAAAATGATAGTCTCACCATTCGCGCATTGCAAAAGGGTCGTGACAACATCTCCTTGCTTGAATTCAACAGCAGCATTTGGATGCGCAGCACCTCCTTTTGGATGATTGACTATATATTCGTGTAAACCTCTAGATTTACTGGCAAAAGAACTCAGACGCACCAAGCGGTTTCCTCGATTGAGATCAAGCATTGTGGCCACAGGGCCCAAACCATGGGTCGGATACAGCTCACCATTGCGGTTCACGTAATGATTGGTGCGCCAAGCGGCTTCACTGAATCCTTTTTCTCCAAATTCGACACCTGAATTATAGGCGCTATTGCCGTCATTGAACAACACGCCACGCAAGTCATGTTCGTAACCACCTTGGGCATGTACAATTTCGCCAAATAATCCTTGGCGCACCATATTTAAGATGGCCATGACATCACGACGGTAACAAACATTTTCGAGGGGCATAATCGGCACACCTGTTTGCTCTGAAGTCTTGACATAAGCCCAGCAGTCCTCGAGTTTCATGGCGCCCCCTACTTCCATTCCAACTATTTTTCCGGCCTTCATCGCGGCAATTCCGTGTGGTAAATGCCACTCCCAAGGCGACGATACAAAAACAGCATCGATGTCATTTCGAGCGAGTAAATTCAAATAATCATCAGGGCCGTTTTGGTAAACAGCCGGGCTTGGTCTACCTGCTTTTTCTATTAAAGCCAATGCATCTTTGATCATGCGTGGGTTAGGATCTGCCAACGCAATAATTTCTGTGTCATTGCGCTTGAGCATTTCTTCAATATGCGTTTGACCTCTAAAACCTGTGGCAATAAAGCCAAGGCGAACTTTCTTTGAATCAGAACTATCTTGGCTAGCGTTTAAAGCATTGGGTACAAGCAAGGCCCCTAAACCAACGACACCCGTTTTTTGAATAAAATCTCTTCTTTTCAAGTTGTTTTTTTCAGAAAGATAAAAAAAGCCGCTCTTTTGAAGCGGCTTTTAGGGTGATAAATTTTAAGGTTCTCGCTTATTTGTTAAAATTTAAGTTGTAGACGATACTTGTCCAAAGTGTTTGGTTGCGCTCCATATGCAACCCATCTGGCTTCAAAACAAACTGATTGAGGTAACCAAATTGAATATTGAAATCCTTAGAAAAGCGCCAACCAAGAGCTGCAATGAATCGATTTTGGTCTAAAACATTCTTTGCAATACCCTTACCAAAACCTAGGAATATTTCATTATTCACATTTAAAAATGGCGCATGATCAACAAGGCCTTTCTTTGTCAAAGGAATCAGGGCTTGCGCACGGTACCTAAATCTTTGACGAAAGACGTTGTCCAGCTGATAGATTTGACCGTTCTGTTGTGCAAATTGTTCTATCCATCTTTGCTCTAGTCGATAACGATGTTGAATCTGAACTATACCTATAGTTTGTTTTAAATTGACTTGTTGCCAAATCCTAGATTCGTCAGTATTGGTCAGGATGGGTTGTGCACCATACGGAAAAGTAAGCACCCAAGCATAACCAGCCGTGAGCGACAGTTTTTCATTAGGCTTATAATCTAGACCAACTCTTAACAAAGATTGTTGCCAATCAGCATACCCATTCGATCGACGCCATTGGTATTCTGTATGCAAGTCAAACTTGTTATTGAGGTGATGATTCCCTTGAATAACTGTCCAGGCATTGAACTGATTGTCAATTGTTTTTTGTGCTTTAATTGAGTTTAGTGCACCAATAAAAAACAATCCTAAAAACAACTTTTTCATGTTTTATTTTTTTCTTCGCGCTGCGGCGTGGTGTTTTGATTTAGCTACAGATTTAAACTCGCTTAAGCCGATTATATTTAGGTGCCCGCCTGCATTTTTAAAGTCATCCTCAAGTAGGTGTAAAGCTTCCACAGAAGTATGATCGATAAAGCTGCAATGCTTAAAGTCAATATGAACATCCTCTGAAAAGTTAAATTTTTGAATTTGAGTTTGCAATCGCATTGCATTGGTAAACACAAGTGGGCTATTGACCACAATTAGTCCTGGTTTAAGTTCGAATTGAAGATGGAAAAAATGCTTGAATTTTACGCCACGAAATAAGTGCAGAAAAGCTTTCATTAAAATTCCGGCAGCCATACCAACCAATAAATCAGTTGCCAAAGTAACGATTACTGTAATGCAAAAAACCAATAGTTGATCTGCACCAATTTTGAGAGCAGAACCAAATTCTCTTGGGTGTGCCAATTTCCAACCAACGCCAATTAGCAAGGCAGCCAAGGCTGACATTGGGATCATATCAGAAAACGAAACATCCACAATCAAAAATAGCAAGATAAAAAGACCATGAAAGAAATTTGCCCACTGAGATTTTGCACCATTATTGACATTTGCTGAAGAACGTGCCACCTCTGAAATCATGGGTAGGCCGCCAAAAAAACCAGCGATCATATTGCCTAAACCAACGGCCATTAAATCTTTATCGTATTTAGATTTGCGCTTTTCTGGATCGATTAAATCAACAGCTTTTACGGTGAGTAAGGATTCAAGTGACCCCACTAATGTAAACATGATGACAAATTTGATAAAGGTGCCAAACTGGTTAAATCCTTCAAAACTTTCATTGATTCTTAAAATATCAAAGAGGGCTTTGTCAAATGACAACAAGGGCTTAAAGGAATCCGAATTATGAATTCCAAAAAATTTAACGAGCGCTATTGAAGCCAAAATGACAACTAGGGCTGCAGGTATTTTCTTTAGAACTGGGTGTTTGATCAATGGCCAAAGGAAGACAATGGCTAAAGAAACCAATCCAATAAATGCTATTTGCCAATGCTCAAAGAAATGAGGCAAGGTGTTTTTCATTTCAGCAAGTAATTCTAGCGGCTCTGTCATTGGTTTACCTAACGCTGTTTGCGGTGAAAAACCAGCTAAAATATGGACTTGTTTACTGATAATGATGATGCCAATAGCAGCCAACATCCCATGAACTGCCGACAAAGGGAATAAATCGGTGTATTTACCTAACTTGAAAAAACCCATTAGCACCTGAAGTGCCCCAGCAACTACAATCGCTCCAAGAGCTAAATGCCAACCCAATTCGTTATTACCGTGTCCAAGTTCGGCGACTGAGCCTGCCACTATGACAATTAAACCAGCAGCTGGGCCTTTGATGGTGAGTGGCGCACCCATAATAAAGGAAACAACCACACCGCCAATCATAGCGGTAATTAGGCCATAAATTGGTGGGAAATCACTGGCTTTGGCGATACCTAAACTGAGTGGTAATGCCAATAAAAAAATTAAGAACCCCGACAACATGTCTTTTTGCCAGTGTGCTTTTAATTCGGATAAACCGAGTCTGTCTTGAAATGTATTTTTCATTTGATAATATTTTATGATGATCTTTTAGCTATTTGGTGATAGGTTTTAATGTGTGGCCCTAAAAACACACGTGCATAAATCCGCATGGTCGCCAAGCCATTAATGACTAAGCTAAATGCTGTAAAAAATGCGAGTCCGACTTGACTCAAATGGATATGTGAAAAAATAAGATCCTCACCCACGAAAGAGGGGGTGATCGGAAAACCAGCCAGGCTCAGGCAAACCAACAAGAATATGAATCCTGTTTTTGGATACTCGTAGATGTGGCCATAAAAGTTGTTCAAACTGACCCACTCACTTTTTCGCAGTTTCGTTAAAATGAAATACCCTATTGCCCAAGCAACAACGACACCACTCAAATACCAAATATGGTGTGCATGGTCAAAGTGCTCGTTAAATGAAAGTGCCAACGAAATAGACACATGATTGAACATGATTAAGGTCAAGCTTTTGCGGACAGAATCTCTTTCACTTAATGCCTTAACCGCAATTAAAAACCCCCAGAAAGCAAAGAAAAAAGGAAGTTTATGAATGAGGTCGGCGGTCAGTAACTGATCGTTTACTCTGAGGACCAATCCAAGTAATAACACAACGGCCATCACCCAAAAAACATATTGAAAATTCAGGATTTTCCATCCCCGACCAATTTTCTTTAAGGGGTTCCAAATCAATCGATAAAGCAGGGCATCGAGGTTCCACTCTTTGAGGTTTAGCAGGTATATTTTTAGCTGAAATTGCTGCCAAAACCTGCTTTTTTTCTGTTGATCTGAATTTGCTTGATACAACTGTTCTCGTATTTTATAACTGACAACAGAGGGCGAGATTAACAATTGATACGTTCGCAAAAATGCATTTCCAAGGATATGAATCAGCGCTAAATTCTCTAGGCCAAATGCGATTTCAACGAAGATCAGTCCGATTTGGGCAATTGAAGCATAGGCAATTTGACTTTTGATCGAACTTTGCACCCTACTAATTGCCGAAGTAATCAGGGCGGTGAGTAAGCCAGCTGAGATCAAAAAGACCTTAAAAACCAACTGATTTTCCCAAAAATGCATCGTACGCAGTAAAAGAAATGCACCAATATGTACAGACATCGACCCGTAAAATATCGCACTGGAAGGTGTAGGGCCTTCCATAGCTCTTGGCAACCACGATGAAAACGGAAGCTGAGCTGATTTGGCAGCAGCTGAAATGTAAAACAGAAATGCTGTGGTTAAACCAATGGCCGAGGTGCCCGCTAGATCAGCGTTGAGCCGGACACTCGCATTCATTTCCAAAAATGTAATATTAGAATGCCACAAATGATGTAAAAGCCACATAGCCAAAATAATTCCGATGTCGCCTATTCTATACACCGAAAAAACTTTCAAAGCATTTTTTACAGGTAATAAACGCTCTCTGTAAAAAGCGATTAACAGAAAAGACGAAACACCTAGGATTTCCCAACCTATGAAGAGGGTTTCCATATTTCCAGAAAAAATAATCAGGGTGTAACCAAGATTAAAGAATAATATGGTGTTGAAAAACCTTTTGTATCCATCTTCTCGGTGTAAATAATACCTAGAATAGATCGTGATCAGAAAAGTTAAAGAAGCACCTAAAAGCGCAAAAACTAATGTCAGTTTATCGACAAGGAAATCAATAAAAAACTCATAATTTTCACTGCTATAGACTGATAACTCTTTGAATTGTGCAGGACTTGAACCATGACTCAACCAACTGATTCCATAGATCAACACAAGTATCAACTGTAGTGCTGCAGTTGTGTAACTAATGACAGACAGTGCTTGTTCTTTGGATTTTTTAATGAAAAGACTCAATAAAAAACCAAATAAAGGCATTCCTATGTATGCGTGAATAAATTGTACTGTACTCATGAGGCTTTACTTTTAAGTTCGACAACAGGAAAGTTCTCAGGTGTATCAGCTATCAGCGGCAAGATATCATCTACAATAGGCAATTCATTTTGAAGCACATCATAAGGTTCAAATTCACCCTTGTTTAACAAAAAGTAGGCGTTTAATATGGGATCAAACGCAATTAGGCGTACCCATTCATTTTGGAACCATTTCCACGTTGCTCGATTACTTCGAATAGCTTGATACACTATTTCCGCAGACTGCTCCACAATGACGAGTAAACGATACGGATCATGCACTTCTATCATCTGACTTGGTAGCCCAGTTCTGAGGTCTCCATCTATACCATTTGCCACACCAATTAGCCCCATTACATTGTGAGGAAGCTTGGTTCCGGCTCCTAGTTGCTGGTTGTCGACACGAGAAAAATAGTACTCTAAATTGATGCCGCCACAAACAGGTGCCACCGCATTTAGAATTCCGATCAAACGCTGACCATCAGGATCTTTGTTAAAATCATATGAATTCAAAAATGCCCTGCGATCTAAAAATAGATTTTTGGAAAAGGACCTATTACCAACAATGCACAAAGAATTGGTTGCATGATTGAGTTCAGGCCTAGGTTCAAACAAAGAAACAGCTCTTAATTTAACTTTTTGGTGTTGCTCTTGCTGATTGGCACTTTTGTTTAGGGTAATGAAACGACGCGAGCGCTCTACAGCATTGGCATCGAGCGCTTTCTCAAAAAAGGCTTGATCAGTGCGCAATTGGGTCATCAGTGTTTCGGGAAGTTGGTCCAAATCGTAGTAGACAAATTCATCACGGCAGGTATCGTGTAAAACAGGAACAAAATGGGTGTGCCCAGGAATAACTATTTGCTGCGCTTTTAGAGCTTCCCTGACTGAACGAAGATTGGCCATAAAAGCAAAGGCGCGTGCGTTAACAGATCCAGGACGACCCGAACATGCGCCACAATCATAACCTGCATAATGGGTATTATTGGCACTACTAGATCCATGAGCTACCAAGTAGACAATTGGCGCGAAATTTTCGGTGAGCCCAATACTTCCTAGTAAGGAGGCAACTATACTGGTCATTTCTTCTAAGGTGAAACCGATCTGAAGCCCATCAGCTGTTTGCTGACCTTCATAAGCTATACTGAGCGTTGATTCAACTTGCATGTGTTTGGAAGAGGAAACGGCCATTCTGTTCAGCGAGGGCTTGAAAATCGATAAAGCCAATTTAAAGGCCGACCATAAACCATAAGTATGCGTCAGTATCCAACCTAAAACAAGGCCATTCGAACGCGCTGAAAAATGCCACTCTTTTTGTTTTTCTGACTTGAGTGATTTTTCCAGAATTAAATGTGTGGGCTTGACGGGTGCCGGACAAATTTTAGTTCTTTGCGCTGAGCCTTCAGGCTGAAAGTAAGTCTCAATGTTGAAATGACCTGGTGTTCCAAAAGTTGAGAATGAAGGATGTAAACCCTCCATATGACGCCTGATTGAACATTCGCGATCGTCGATACAAAAAATACCTTGGGCTTGAACGTCAATCTTGGCTTCTTGTTTTTTCAACTTTAGACCTGCCAGCACCTTATCGTAATAGGTCCATTCAAAGGCCTCCTGCCAAAGTGACTTTACTTCTTGCAATTCAGTGACTTCAACATTTTTTGAATCAAACTCATAGGTTGTAAGTTCAAATTGCGCAATAGTGCTCCATTTTTTATCAAAATGTTGATCTAAGGCATCTATCTCAAGTAGACATTCAATAAAAATCAAGGATTCAAGCGAAATGCTTCTTTTTTCTATTAACGCCTGCGGGTTGTGACCAACCCGACAAACCATACCAGAGTATCCCGGATGCGCAAATTGCTGATCGAGTAAATAAGCTTCGAAGTAAGAACTCGACCCCGTCAAAATTTCTAGCAAATCAACGAGTTGAACCGCTTCATTTAGCAATAAGGCTTTTGCCCTCTTTGTTTCAAATAAAGATCCGATGCCCTCTCTTTCTAGTGTTCTTAGCGCACTTAAAAAATCAGCCTCCTTGGACGGAAACTTCCAAATTGAGATTCCTTGATCTAGAAAACTACTTACCAAACGAAAAAGCAAAGGATGAACCCTTGTATCAAGATCAAAACTAAGTTTCTGCTTCCATGCTGTCCTGAGCGAACCCACACGTGCTGTGAGTTCTTCATTATATGTTTTGTGAAGTAAGTTTAGCTTGAGCGTTGTTTTTTGCGCTTTCTCTAAAACACGATCGAGCAATATAGGTGATATTTGAGCTGCAGCATAGGCCTCTCTATAGAAAGTAAGCGAAGGATATGTTTGATAACCAAAGAGGTTTTGCGCAGCGCTAAGGCCTTCATGAAAAGGAAGGTCTTGGAAAGCGTGTAGTGTGTTGTGATGGATAAAGTCTTTTAGCGGAGCCTGAGACGGTAAAAAATGTTCGAGCACATGCAGCGCATGCGCTACTGTTTCAGTTTCATTCATGAATATAAATATTAAGTGTTCAACGAAAGTTTAACTTCGGAACAGCTTTATATTCTATACACCTGATAAACAATAAATAAGTGAACTTTTGATCGCCGAGTAGAATGGCGATTGAAAAATTTGAATTGAACCTGATCGAGGCTTATATTTTTTAAAACAGCAAATGAAAAAAAGGCTGTGTTAAAAAATTCTTTAGCGTCGAGTTCAAGAGTTGATTCTGTTTCATCTAATTCTTCTGAAAGATCTTCTTCGAGAAAGTAAAGCAAGTCATAGTTCTGCCCTTTCAGATGAAGATCAGAAGCTGAGGATTTCTTGTTGTGTTGCTGAAAAAGAGTGCCTGAAGCCGCACTAAAGCCAAGCGCTGTATTTGCTACAAAAGCAAATAAAAAACTTAAAACAACAAGCGGTTTGATCAATTTCACAAATCAAAATTAAGAACTATCTCGATTTTAAATGTTAATTTATTCCTAAATGAAAAAAGAGTTTCGCTTATCTTTGTCACCTATGCAATCAACAAATACATTATCAAGTAAGTCACAAGCATTCATTGAGCTGGAAGATCAATATGGCGCTCATAACTATCACCCGCTTCCGGTTGTCTTGGAAAAAGGAGATGGCGTCTATGTTTGGGACGTTGACGGAAAGCGCTATTTTGACTTTCTTTCGGCTTACTCAGCTGTGAATCAAGGTCACGCGCATCCGAAAATCACAGATGCCCTGATCAAACAAGCCCAAACTTTGGCCTTGACTTCACGTGCATTTTACAACAATTGCCTTGGTGAATACGAAAAATTTGTCACCAATTATTTTGGTTTTGACAAGGTATTACCAATGAATACTGGTGCTGAAGCCGTTGAAACAGCCATTAAATTATGTAGAAAATGGGCCTATGAAAAGAAAGGTGTTGCTGAAAATCAAGCGCAAATTATTGTGTGCGAAGGGAACTTCCATGGCCGCACAACCACCATCGTATCTTTTTCCTCAGACCCAGATTCCAATCATAACTTTGGCCCCTACCCTGCTGGTTTCATCTCGATACCATACAACGATACCGCAGCGCTTGAAACTGCGCTTCAACAAGCAAACGTAGCTGGTTTTCTAGTAGAACCCATTCAAGGAGAAGCAGGTGTTTACACGCCTAATGATGATTTCATGCGTGAGGCCCGCGCCTTGTGTTCTAAATACAACGCACTTTTCATTGCCGACGAAGTACAAACAGGCATTGCCAGAACGGGAAGCTTACTCGCCGTTTGTGGGAATTGCACTTGTGAGAACAAATGCGAGCAACAGGCCGCTACTTATGCAAGACCAGACATCCTCATTTTAGGAAAAGCGCTTTCGGGAGGCGTTTATCCGGTATCAGCGGTTTTAGCCAACGACGACATCATGATGGTGATTCAACCCGGACAACACGGTTCTACCTTTGGTGGCAATCCTATTGCTGCTAAAGTTGCTATTGCCGCTTTGGAAGTCATCTACGACGAAAAATTAATTCAAAATGCACGCCACCTTGGTGAGTTATTCAGACAAGAAATGCAAAGAATCATTGCAAATAACGACCTCATCATTAAGGTACGCGGAAAAGGCTTACTCAATGCGATCGTCGTCAATGATAGCCCTGATTCAGACACAGCCTGGAGACTCTGCTTGGCCCTCAAAGAAAATGGCCTATTGGCAAAGCCAACCCACGGCAACATCATTCGTTTTGCGCCACCTTTGGTCATGACTAAAGCACAACTACATGAATGCGTGGCCATTATCGAAAATACCATTCAATCATTTAAAAAATAAGCAACTTGGCAACACCAATTAAATTCGGAACCGATGGCTGGAGAGCTATTATCGCCGCAGAATTCACTGTAGAAAATGTAGCAAGAGTCACTGAAGCTACAGGTCTTTGGCTCAAAGAGCGTTTTGAGAACCCAAGTGTTGTACTTGGCCACGACTGCCGCTTTGCCGGAGAACTTTTTATGGAAACAGCTGCCAAAGTACTATTGGCACAAGGTATTCATGTTAAACTTTCTCGTGGTTTTGTTTCTACACCCATGATTTCTTTGGCGGCCAATCAGTTAGGTTGTGAAGTTGGGATCATTTTAACGGCAAGCCATAATCCACCAAGCTACAACGGTTTTAAGCTCAAAGCTAAGTTTGGCGGGCCGCTCGAGCCAGAAAAAATCAACGAAGTCGAGGCACTAATTCCAGATTCGTGCTCAATCGATTTTAATAGCATTGACTTGCAAGCTGCTCAAAAATCTGGGCAACTAGAAGAAATCGATATTGAAACGCGCTACATCAATCATGTAAAAGCCAACTTTGACCTTGCAGCCATTGATCAGTCAGGGCTTCACTTGATGTATGACGCTATGTACGGTGCAGGACAGCGTGTCATGCCACTGATCTTACCAAAAGTTTCTTTATTACATTGCGAGCACAACCCTTCTTTTATGGGTACGGCTCCTGAACCTATTGCTAAAAACCTTCAAGAATTAGCGCAAACCATCAAAAATCAAGGAGACATCGCTTGTGCATTAGCCACCGATGGCGATGCCGACCGCATTGGCCTATACAACAGCCACGGTGAATTTGTCGATTCTCACCACATTATTTTGCTTTTAATCCATTACTTGGTCAAATACAAGCAAATGAGTGGCAAAGTGGTGATCGCTTTCTCTGTCACCCCAAGAGTTGAGAAATTGTGCAAGCACTACGGTCTTGAACTCGAGGTTACTAAAATTGGCTTTAAAGAGATTGCTGCTATCATGATCAAAGAAGATGTCTTATTGGGCGGCGAAGAATCGGGCGGAATTGCGGTCAAAGGACACATTCCAGAACGCGATGGCATCTGGATGGGGCTCATCATTTGGGAATTCATGGCTAAATCAGGCAAAACCCTCGATCAACTCATTGACGAAGTGTATGCTATTGTTGGTCCTTTCCAATTTGAACGCAATGACCTACACATTACAGAAGCGCTCAAGCAAAAAATTATTGTGAATTGTAAAGCCAACAACTACAAAGCATTTGGCAAATACCAAGTGCAAGAAGTACAAACCATTGACGGCTTCAAATACTTCTTTGATGACAAGCGTTGGGTCATGATCAGACCTTCAGGTACTGAACCTGTACTGCGCACCTACGCCGAAGCACCAACCCTAGAAGAAGTAAGAGAGATTCTAAAAGCTTGTGAACAAACCATTTGTTCTTAAGCAATTCACACTTCCTGAATGACTGAATAGCCTCCAAAATTGGGGGCTTTTTTTTTGTTCAGTTCATTAAAACTGCCTAATTTTATATTTATATTTTATAAATATGCAAGTCTTCACTAGTTCACTTCCGGATACTTTATTCGAGGCCCTATCAAATAAGGCTTCCGAACTCAAGGTGCCTAAAAATAAACTCATTGAGAAAGCGCTCATGCTTTACCTAGAGCAACTCAATAAGGCGGCTTATATCAAATCCTATCGACAAATGTCAGAAGACACCGATGTTTTGCAATTAGCCGAAGAGGGTATGCAAGCCTATTATGCACAATTAAACGGCCTTGACCAAGATGAAACAAGGTGAAATCTGGATGGCCAACCTAGACCCAACCCGTGGCAGCGAACAAGCTGGTTTTCGGCCCATCCTGATATTCAGCGGGGATCTCTTTAATACACATACGCCACTCATCATCGGCTTGCCACTCTCTACAAAAATCAAAAACTACAAAGGAAATCTTGTTCTTGAACCTAGTCCTGAAAATGGGCTCAAAGAAAGATCAGAAGTTTTTACATTTCACATTCGATCCATATCAAAAGAAAGATGCGTGCAAAAAATTGGACGCATTCCTAGCAAAGATTTAAAAGAAATTAGAAAAGCGCTTGAAGAAATTTTAACTTACTAACCCAAGGCGACATCTAAGATCATCATGACCAAGAAGCCACCAATGAAGCCTAAGACGGCGATGTCCGTGTATTTATCGCGCTGGGTTTCCGGGATCACCTCTTCCACCACCACAAATATCATCGCACCGGCCGCAAATGACAGTGCAAATGGCAAGATGGGTTCCATGTAAATAACGGCCACAGCTCCGATTACACCCGCAATTGGCTCAACAATAGCAGAAAGTTGCCCATACATAAAGCTCTTCATTCTACTGGCTCCGGCACGTCTGAGCGGCATCGCTACAGCAAAACCTTCCGGGAAATTCTGAATGCCAATACCTATTGCTAACGCAACTGCACCAGCAATGGTGGCACCTTCCATGCCATTGGCTGCGGCACCAAACAAGACACCAACTGCCAAACCTTCCGGAATGTTGTGTAAAGTAATCGCAAGAACGAGCAAGGTAGTTTTGTGCAATTGCGTCTTTACCCCCTCCGTTTCATTTTCGTTGAAATTGATATGTAAGTGTGGTAATTTTTTATCGAGAAAAAACAAAAAGAGTGCACCGGTCAAGAATCCAATTGCGGCGGGCATCCAAGGTGCAGTCGGGTACAAGCGCTCTGACAATTCAATAGAGGGCATTAACAAAGACCAAAAACTAGCTGCAACCATGACACCACCCGTGAAACCAAGCATGCCATCGAGCAAGCCGCGGTGCATATTTTTGAAAAAGAAAACCAAGCTTGCACCGGCTGCAGTTACTAACCAAGTAAAGGTGGTCGCTAAAAAAGCAGCAAATACAGGATCAATGTGTGTGAAAAAGTGTTCGATTTGTTGCATAATACATGCAAAGTTAATCGAATATGCCTATAATTCGAAAGCGCGAATAGCCAGCATGTAAGCATCGAGTCCAAAGCCAAAGATACAGCCCTTGCACACTGGGCTGAGCAATGATTCATGACGAAAAGATTCTCGGGCAGCAATGTTTGAAATATGAACTTCAATGACAGGAATTTGAATGGCCGCAATGCAATCGCGCAACGCAACGCTTGTGTGCGTGTAGCCGCCAGCATTTAAGATGATGCCGTCTACCTGGGCAGCCTGCAAACAATTAATGAGCTCTCCTTCAACATTGGACTGAAAATAAGTCAATTGATGCTGGGTAGCGGCTTTCAAATCAGCAAAAAATGCATCGAACGTGACATTCCCATATATTTGTGTTTCTCGGGTACCGAGTAAGTTTAAATTTGGGCCGTTGACAACGAGTAAGTTCATAAATGATACATTGGGAGCGCTATATTAAGGATTTTGTTTCATACCTAAAAATTGAAAAGGGTTTGGCTGAAAATTCTATTTTAGCTTACCAGCGAGATGTTAGCCTGCTTGCAACCTTTGCCGAAGAAACAAAGCAAAAACCCGAGCTGCTTACCTACGACCAACTCAAAACTTTTGTAGCCCATTTATATGACCTTGGGCTTAGCGCCAGAAGTCAAGCACGCATTATTTCAGGCATCAAGCAATTTTATCGCTTCCTTTTGCTAGAGCAATATCTGTCCGCAGACCCTTCTGAACTACTCGAACAACCCCGGTTGGGAAAGAAACTTCCCGAAGTGTTAGAGATCGATGAAATTGACAAAATGTTAGCAGCAATTGATCTTTCTAAACCAGAAGGCTCAAGAAACCACGCCATGATTGAAACCTTGTACAGCTGTGGGCTGCGTGTTTCAGAACTGATTCATTTACGTTTTGCAGATCTCTATTTTGACGAAGGTTTTATTAGAGTGATCGGAAAAGGGAATAAAGAAAGATTGGTCCCGGTTTCTGAAGGCGTAGAAAAAGAGATAAAAGCCTATCAAAATTCAATTCGGGCACAGTTACCTATTCAGCCTGGTCACGAACAGTTTGTATTTTTGAACCGACGCGGTGCGCAACTCACAAGAGTAATGGTTTTTACCATCATCAAGCAATTAGCATCACAAATTGGCCTGAAAAAAAATATTTCGCCACATACTTTTAGACATAGTTTTGCTACGCATCTGATTGAAGGGGGCGCCAATTTAAGAGCTGTTCAAGAAATGCTTGGACATGAATCTATCACAACCACAGAGATTTACACACATCTCGACCAACGTTTTTTGCGCAAAGCCATTTTAAATTATCACCCCCGGAATCAACAGAAATAAAAGATTTGTTGAAAAAGGGTGCTAAATTGTGGATAAGGGTTTTGTGGAATTGCAAAAAGTTGTTATCTTTGCATCCGCTTTTGTAATTACACGTAATAATTTAGACATGTCACGAGTTTGTCAGTTAACAGGAAAGTCAGTGATGGTTGGAAACAACGTATCTCACTCTAATCGCAAGACCAAGCGTCGTTTTTATCCGAACTTGATCACGAAGAAGTTTTTCGTTCCTGAAGAAGATAATTATATCACTTTAAAGATTTCTGCTGCTGCATTGCGCACCATCAATAAAAAAGGAATCTCAGCTTGCTTGAAAGAAGCACGCCAAAAAGGGTTTTTGAAATAACCTGTTGCGAAACAGAATAAAAAGTTAGAAAATGGCTAAGAAGAGTAAAGGTAACCGCATCCAAGTAATTCTCGAGTGCACTGAGCACAAAGAGTCAGGTATGCCAGGTACATCACGTTACATTACTACCAAGAATCGTAAGAACACGCCGGATCGTATGGAAATTAAAAAGTACAACCCGATCCTTAAGCGCATGACTGTCCATAAAGAAATTAAATAATAAGACATGGCAAAGAAAGTAGTCGCATCGCTCCAAAAAGGTGGAGGTAAAGAACATACAAAGGTGATCAAAATGGTCAAGTCAGAAAAGTCTGGATCATATACCTTTAAAGAAGAAATCGTACACAACGATAAAGTAAAAGAGTGGTTTACTAAAAACTAATCTGTTGTGCAATCCCTTTAAAAGCTTCCATGTCGGGAGCTTTTTTTTTATACCTTAGATCATGGGCATATTTGATTTTTTTTCGAAGTCTAAAAAAGAAAACCTTGAACCCGAGCAAAAAGAATCTCTCGAACAAGGCCTAGAGAAAACCAAGCAAACGTTTTTCTCTAAACTGACGCGCGTTCTCATCGGTAAAAGCCGTGTTGACCAAGACGTCCTAGATGAACTCGAAGAAATCCTAATTACCGCCGATGTAGGTGTAGAAACCACCCTCAAAATCATTGAGCGCATTGAGAGCAGGGTTTCACGTGATCGCGTCATCAACTCCGAAGAACTCAATCAAATTTTGCGCGATGAAATCATCGCCCTTCTCGAAGAAAACGCCGCCAATTTTCAGGGGCAATTAAAAGTAGACAAGCCAGCCGATGGCAATCCTTACGTTTTAATGGTTGTCGGTGTAAATGGTGTAGGCAAAACAACCACTATTGGCAAACTGGCTTACCAAATGAAACAAGCGGGCTTAAAAGTAGTTTTAGGTGCTTCTGATACTTTTAGAGCAGCTGCCGTGGATCAACTCATTATTTGGGCTGATCGCGTAGGCGTTCCGATTGTTCAGCAAGGCATGGGCGCAGACCCAGCTAGTGTGGCATTTGATGCGCTGCAATCTGCCAAAGCACAAGGTGCCGATGTTGTCATTATCGATACCGCAGGCCGCTTGCACAACAAAGTCAACCTCATGCAAGAGCTCTCTAAAATCAAACGAGTCATGGACAAAGTTGTGCCCAATGCACCACACGAGATTTTATTGGTCCTCGATGGCTCAACTGGCCAAAACGCCTTTGAACAAGCCAAACAATTTGCTCAAGCCACTGACATCAATGCGCTGGCTGTAACAAAACTTGACGGTACCGCAAAAGGTGGCGTTGTCATTGGTATTTCAGATCAAATGAAAATACCAGTTAAGTACATTGGGGTTGGCGAAAAAATGACCGATCTTCAGCTTTTTGATCGCAAGACTTTTGTTGAATCTTTATTCAATGCTAATCATTAGAAGCCCCAAGAAGCTCGAAAAAGGTGCTTTTATTTAGAAACTCACCGAATCCTAAAATTTATAGCTAGCAAATTACTCCTGCATATTTTGCTGCGCTACATAGGCTGCATATTGGCCATTTTGCGCCATTAGGCTCTGATGATCACCACTTTCTACAATTGCTCCATCTTGCAAGACCAAGATTTGATTGGCTTGTTTAATTGTAGACAAGCGATGTGCAATCACGATAGAGGTGCGTCCTTTCATGAGTTCTTCTAACGCATCTTGCACCAATTTCTCAGAGGCAGAGTCTAGGGCTGAGGTGGCTTCGTCCAGGATTAATATACTTGGATTTTTCAGAATGGCTCTGGCAATGGCAATGCGCTGTTTTTGTCCGCCAGATAACTGAATACCGCGGTCCCCTACTTCGGTTTGCAATTGCTCAGGGAAACTTTGAATGAATTCCCAAGCATTGGCCTTTTTAGCAGCTTCAATCACCTCATCATCTGAGGCAGCTGGGTTACCAAAGCGGATGTTTTCAAGAATGCTTCCGGAAAACAACAAAACTTCTTGCGGAACAATTGCCATGTGTTGGCGCAAGGCCTGTAAATCAAATTCAGTTGCAGGTGTTTCGCCAAAATAAATTTGGCCTGAAGTTGGTTGATAGAAGCGCAACACTAAATTCGCGATGGTAGATTTTCCTGAACCACTTTGACCAACCAAAGCAAGCGTTTGGTTAGGCGCTAAAGTAAAATTGAGGCCTTTGAGTACCTCGATGTCCGAGCGCTGCGGATAACTAAAGTGTAAGTTCTCAAAACGTACGGATCCATCAAAATGAAGGACTGGCTTAGAGCTTGATGCTGAGAATTCGGTTTCCTTTTCTAAAATATCCAATAAATTTTCAGTAGCACCAACTGCCTTCTGAACACTGGCATATAAATCAGGTAAGGATCCAATTGATGCACCCATCATGATGGTAAATAGCACAAACTGATAAAATCCTTCAGAGGCCAATTCTGGATTGGGCCCTTGCGTCATGAGTAGCCCCTTCCAAACAATAAAAACAATGGCACCGAACAAACAAAAGATTATAAAAGAGACAAAAAGGCCACGCCAAATGCCACTGCGTACATTGAGGTCACGACTTTGTTGCGTTGACTTTTTGTATTTACCTAATAAGAACCACTCATTGGTAAACGCTTTCACATTGGCAATACCTGTTAAGGCTTCCTCTAAGATCGAATTAGAGGTCGCGATATAATCCTGAGCCTCTTTACTGAGTTTGCGGATGTAGCGTCCAAAAAAGACGGCTACGATGGCCATAACCGGAACCGTGGCCAACATGATCAAGGACAACTTCCAGGAAATGAAGAATAAAAACGCGATGCCACCAACAACAATAATGATCTGCCTGAAAAACTCAGCAATCGTTGTTCGAAGTACTTCTTGAATTTGGGTAATGTCTGTCGCCACCCGAGAAGTCAATTCGCCCACCTTTTGACGGTTGAAGAAATCCATGGGCATGTAGACCAACTTTTGAAACGCATCGTTGCGCATGTCGCGCAGGGCGTTTTCTGTGACGTTATTAAATAAGACCACGCGCACAAAGGAAAAAACCGACTGAAAAAAGAACAACGCAAAAAGCGCCAAGGCAATTTGATTGACATTAGAAAGATCTATCAAGCGAATCGCCTGTTCGGGCTGAGCGCTTGTATTGGTCGTTCCGAGCAGCTTACCCATTAGGTATGGGAAAACCAAGCCTGCGGAGGTGCTTAACACCAAAAAAATCCAACCGATGAAATAGGTTCCGGCATAGGGTTTCAAGTAGCGTAAAAAGCGGCCAGCCTTTTTCCAGCTTGCTTTTGTAAGTTTTACTTTTTGCTCGGATTTCTTTTTGGGTCTCATCATGGCTTTGCGCTTAGCAGTACAAAAATAAGCTCCTTTCTTGGGGTGCTGGCTTTTTTTCATCATTTTTGTGCAAAGAATTTGAATTTCTAAAAAAATCATTATCTTTGCATTCCCAAAAACATTACAAATAACTACACGACATGAAAAGAACGTTTCAACCATCGGTAAGAAAAAGAAGAAACAAGCATGGCTTCCGTAGCCGTATGGCCACAAAAAACGGTCGTCGTGTATTGGCTGCGCGTCGTCGCAAAGGCCGTAAAAAATTAACTGTATCTGACGAACCAATGCACAAGCGTTAATTCGTTCTCAACTCTTATCGAGCCCTGTCCTTTTGGTCAGGGCTTTTTTTTACACTATTTTTTTTAGGGTAAATCATGACCAAAATAAAAAAGGGCCGCTTTCGCGGCCCTTGCTCTTTCCAATCTCGTTGACTGATGGAAAGGAGGTTAAACGGTAAGTTTTGGAGCTGCCGCTAAAATGCTAGCATCTGTTTCGGCTGCAAACTTTTCAAAGTTCTTGACAAACTTAGCTGCAAGGCTTGCCGCTGTTTGGTCATAAGCTGCCTTGTCTGACCATGTATTTCTAGGATTCAGTAATTCAGCAGGTACACCTTCACATGAAGTTGGGAAAGCCAAATCAAAAATAGGCATGGTTTCAAAGCTAACGTTATCGAGTTGGCCATTTAGAGCCGCTGTAATCATGGCGCGGGTGTAAGACAACTTCATGCGTGACCCAACACCATAAGAACCACCAGACCAGCCCGTATTGATCAACCAAACCTTAATGTCTGTACCTTCAATTTTTTCACCGAGTAACTTGGCATACTTAGCAGGGTGTAACGGCAAGAATGCAGCACCAAAGCCAGCAGAGAAAGTAGTGGTTGGTTCTGTGATACCTACTTCGGTTCCGGCAACTTTTGCGGTATAACCAGACATGAAGTGATACATGGCCTGCTCTTTTGTCAATTTTGAAATTGGAGGCAGGACACCAAAAGCATCCGCTGTCAAAAAGAAAATATTTTTAGGCGCTGAACCAATAGAAGGAACGGCAATGTTATCGATGTGGTGAATTGGGTAAGATACACGGGTATTTTCAGTGATGCTTCCATCCGAGTAATCTGGTGAAGATGATTCTTGTGGAAAGCCTACATTTTCTAACAAGGCACCAAAACGAATGGCATCATAAATTTGTGGTTCTTTTTCACGAGAGAGATCAATCGTTTTGGCATAACAACCTCCTTCAAAGTTAAAGACACTGTTTGCCGACCAACCATGCTCGTCATCGCCAATTAAGCGGCGATTTGGATCTGAAGATAAAGTTGTTTTTCCTGTGCCCGATAAACCAAAAAAGATTGCGGTGTCTCCTGCTTCGCCGATGTTTGCCGAGCAGTGCATCGAGAGCACATTCTTTTCGTGTGGTAAAATAAAGTTGAGTGCTGAGAAAATTCCTTTTTTGATTTCACCAGTATAACCAGTACCACCAATCAGGATCATTTTTTTAGTAAAATTCAAGATGGCGAAATTGTGCTGGCGTGTACCGTCAATAGCTGGGTCAGCTTGGAAACTTGGTGCACACACGATATGCCATTCTGGCGAGAAGTTCTCTAGTTCTTCAGGGGTGCAACGCAAAAACATGTTGTGCGCAAACAAACTAGACCATGGCAATTCTGCAACGACTCTAATATTGAGTTTGTAGCTTGGGTCTGCGCAAGCATATACGTCGCGAACATATAAATCTTGTTCTGCTAAATGTGCTTTCATGCGCTCATAAAGGGCATCAAATTTTGCGGGCTCAAAACCAATGTTGATGTCGCCCCACCATACAGCATTTTCTGTAATGGCATCGCGCACAATAAAGCGGTCCTTTGGTGAACGACCTGTAAATTCTCCGGTTTCAATGGCTAGCGCTCCGGTATCTGTGAGCATTCCTTCACCTAAAATGATACAATCTTCGATGAGTTCTGCAGGCGTAAGATTCCAGAATTGATCTCCGGTTTCAGACAAGCCAATGCTCTGGGAGAGGTCGGCATTTTTACCGAATTTACCATGTTGTTCCATGTTGTGTAATTAGAGTTGTTTGACGCGACAAATTTAAGGTACTTAGATAGCTCAAACCATGATTTATATTAGGTTTTTGTAAACATCAATTGTGCAGAAATGTGCAGAACTTAATTTGCGTTTTTAAAGAAAAAACACTATATTAAAGTAAGTGTCAGAACTACACTTTGAGTTTTGAAAAGCGCTGTATTTTCGTTAGTTTTGAGGCTAAATGAAACGCATGCGCCTCTTCTCTTCTCTCTTCGTTGTTGCACTCCTTGGCTTTGTTACCCTACGCTATATCCCGACTATTTTTCAAAATACAGAGCAGGCTGAAGGTCGTGCTAAGTTTCAATATGAACTACCAAGCAATTGGCTGAGCCCAGAACTCTCAAAATTGAATTCCTTGAGCCTAGCAGCGCAAAATGAAAACTACCGCAAACACATCGAGCTTATAAAAAACAATCAGGCCTTGCTGCCGCTCGGAAGACTCGATCAAAAAATGGCTTGTATTGCACTCGGTGGAAATTCATCTGTTTTCACGGAAACGCTCGCGCTTTATGCGGACCGCATGGCTATTAGTGCGGCCGATACGCTTCAAATTCCTGCAGCAGTCGATAAATTCTATGGGCTCACTGACCCAAACCTGTGCATCTTTAGCTTACATGCTCAAAAGCCAGAACACAACCATATCCCTGATTGGGCCAGTAAAAAAACACAGGTATTGAACCCCAATGACCAAAATATTCTCGTGCTTTTCGGAGATCACAAAGCCTTTAAACATATTGATACTTCGCTTTTTGATGCCATTATTCTAGCACATGAAAACCACCCCATTGCACAAAGCCAAGTGGCCCAACTCATCATGGGCGGCCTAAGTGCTGCTCAACTTCAAGAAAATGGCCGTCTCGGAATTGCCCTACCAGAAGAATTAGGCATTGCAAGTGCTGAGCTCAAAGGACTCGATCAAATTGCAGAAAAAGGCATTGCGGCGGGTGCTTACCCTGGTTGCCAAGTACTCGTTGCCGTCGAGAACAAAATCATTTGGCACAAAGCATACGGCAAACAAGGATACGAAGCAGATGCAGCTGCCATAGATTTAAAATCATTGTACGATATCGCTTCAGTCACTAAAATTGCTGCTTCTACCCTGCTTGCGATGCAACAACACAGCGCAGGCAAATTTGATCTTGACCGCAGCATCGGTTCTTATATTCCTGAAATAACCGGGCAAACGCCTTTTGGGGCGCTTAAAATCCGCGAAATCATGGCGCATCAGGCTGGCCTGACACCCTGGATTCCATTTTACAAAAGAACGCTTACAGAAGGCAAATGGAAACCAGAAATTTACCAAAGCAGCCACTCCGAAACCTTTTCACTTGAAGTTGCAAACGGGATGTATATGCGCAAAGCTTACAAAGACACGATGTATGCACAAATCATGCGTTCTGAGTTGGGCCCAAAAAAATATGTCTATTCTGACCTTTGCTATTACTTTACCCAACCTATCTTAGAAAGGCTCATTGGCGAAAGCCAAGCAAGTTATTTGCGTCGCGAAATTTACCTACCCCTAGGATTAAATCGCATTTTGTATCAGCCCCTTAAAAATCAATTCCTAAGCAAAGAACTTGTCCCGACCGAGGACGATCAAACTTATAGAAAGCAATTGCTCAGGGGCTATGTCCACGATCCGGGGGCTGCCATGCTCGGCGGCGTTGCGGGCCATGCTGGTGTCTTTTCAAATGCCTGGAGCTTGGCACATGTGATGCAACTTTTCTTGAACAAAGGCCAAATGGCCGGACAGCGCTTCTTTTCAGAGGCCACCTACAACGAATTTACCAAACAACAATATCCTGGCAACCGCCGAGCAGCCGGTTTTGACCGTCCTAATGCCAGCGGTGGAGGCACCTGTGATGAACTCGCTTCTCAACAAAGCTTCGGGCACTCTGGTTTCACAGGAACGCTGGCCTGGGCAGACCCCAAAAATAAAGTCATCTTTATCTTTTTATCCAACCGCGTTCATCCCAATCAAGATAACTGGAAACTCCGCGACATGAACATCCGCACTGATTTACAACACGTGGTGTATCAGGCGATAGCGAAGAGGAAATAATGTTATTCTAAGCGTATTTTTTAATGTAAAATCATTAATTTCAATACCCAAGCAACAAACAAATATTGCCAATGAAACGATTGACACTTCTTATGCCTTTGCTACTTTGTGGTTGCGTTATCTCGACATTTGAAAAACCAGCAATTCGAAAATTCTCAGTTACTTATTGGTTTTCCCATTTAGATGAATCATATGCAAAACGTGCCTTTCAGGCCTACACGCTCATTGAACGCGATAAAGAAAAATTAATTTTTTTAGTGAACGGAAGGTGGGCTGACACCCTCTTTATTGCTGACACTAAGGTCAACGGGAGATTACATTCCCTCAACGTATATTCGTCAGGTATTTATCAATTTAATGGTGAAATAACGGAACCTAGTTACAAAAACCTTAAAATTGAAGGATTTGGCAATTTGATAAATGGTCAAGAGCCAGAAATTACTTTGGTTATTGAATAAAATCAAAGACATATGAAATCTATTTTTCTGCTTCATTTTTTCTTGATCTTCTATTCAAGCCACGCCCAATTCAAGTTGAGACCGCATTTAGGCATTAATATAAGTGCAGGGCCGGCTACTTATTACAACCCAACAATTAGCAACATTGGTTTTGCCCATGACTACAAATATGGCCAGGCCTCTCAAATTGGAATAAAAGCAATACAACAATATCAGAACTGGAACTTTTCAGCAGGCTTAAATTACCAGCATCTCTTTTTTGCCTATCGCGGTGTGAAATCGATATACATATTCAATCCTAATCTTCCTAATAGTTTTTATTACGATATCTACTATTCCAACAGTATCCAACACTTTGCTCATTTACAAATAGGGTTTGGACGAAGCTTCGGGAACGGTCTTGAACTAGGCATTCAACTTACGCCTTCTTACCTCGTATCGAGCAAAGATACCTACACCATCGAGCGTATTTGGGGTGTCGCTCCCCCAAATATGATAAATAATAACAGCGGATGGCGCAAAACCCAACTCATTGGCGGGCTATCTTTTTCAAAGCATTTTAGTTCTAAAAAAGAAAGGACTTCACAGTTGTCTCTAGATCCTCAAATAGCTATTTTCAATAGTGGAGGATTAAATGTCTATAACGAATCATTCTCCGACCTCACTGATCGAAAAACTCGATTCGTTTCTTGCCAGCTGTCGTATTCGGTATTTTTTTAATGCTCAGCTCAGCACCCACTTCTTAATCTATATTTCTATCCTAATCCGAGAATCTACTGAATAGACTTTTATAGGACTGGTTTATTTTTGAAGAAAACTAACTCCTATGTTAAAAGTACGTAATTTTGTACCTAAATCGGTACTTATGTTAAGCGCAACTTATTCAGAATTTAGAAAAGACCTCAAACAATTTCTCGATCAAGTCATTACAAATGTCGATACCCTAATTATTCACAGAGGAAAGGGCAAAGCCGTTGTTGTTATGTCATTAGAAGAGTACAACTCATTGTGCGCCACAAGTCTTGAACTTTCATCCATCAAAAACAAAGCACACTTAGATGCCTCTATCCAAGAAATTGGAAAGGACATGATTGATTTTATCCCAGAATGAATATCAGCTTTACCCCAAGAGCCTGGGATGACTACCAATATTGGATGAGCCAAGACAAAAAGAAAATTATTAAAATAAACCAACTTCTTAAGGATATTCTCAGAAATCCATTTGAAGGTATTGGCATGCCTGAACCTCTTAAGTTTCAATATACCGGTTTTTGGTCTCGCCGAATCGATCAAAAAAACCGATTGATTTATCAAGTACTAGATCAACAAGTTATTGTTGTAAAATGTAGATTTCACTACGACGACTAACCTACTCATTCACAAAATACATCGCATTCACCACCATGAGTTTACCGCTTTCCCAGAAACCTCGGAAGAGTGGGTTATCGATGAGGTAAACGACCGTTCCACGGCCATAAGAAACGGCTCCGGCAATGGCTGCTTCAGATTGCTGTAGTTTCACTCTTGCCCCTACAAAGCCGTTGACTGCGGTGGCATTTTTTTCGAGTTTGAAAACCGGGTTTCCTTCAATTTGATAAGCTGTTGCGCCTTGGCGCAAGGTGTAATAACCGTTGTAACCGAAAGCCAACGGATGGCTGTTATCAAATATACAAGGGTAAATGGCACCAATGATGGCATCTGAGATTTGATCGCGCTCTTGGTTGGCATAACTGAGTGCATTTGTTGCTAAGGCAGATCCTTCTTTGCGCTTGATGCCAAAACCTTCTTGGTTCACCAAAGCATCAACTGCACCACCTGTTACGATGAGCTTACCACCTGCTGCAATCCATGAAAGCAATTGTTCATTTCCAGCAATGTCATAGCCGCCTTCAGGAACAAACAAAACATCTAAAGTAGCCAAGGCTGCATTTAAATCATCGGCAAAAATAAGATGTGCTCCTTTCACTAATTGTTGTTCAAAGAAATGCCAAATTTCACCCACATTCAAAGATGAAAATTCATCGCCAGCCAAGATGCCAACCGTTGGATTAGGAACAAGCTTTACCGACGAAGAACCAAAATCGGCACCAGCGTCTACCATTCCGGTTGTTAAACCTGTGATGTCAACATGATAACGTTTCGAGTAGTCATTGACCATTGCATGCAAATCAAGCCCCTTGTTTTCACCAACCAACAACAATAATGTTCCCGGCGCAAAGGTTTTACCGGCTAATTTGAATCCTTTTTCATGAAAATAGACTTTTAGACCCGCTTGTTGAACCGCATTTAAAAATCTTGCTGTTTGCATGCTTTCCCACCTTACAGCGTAGGCTGTAAAACCCTCAACAGCAAAAAAATCTGATTGTTTCTGACCTGTGGCCGCAAATGGCGTTGCTTTGATTTCTTGCTCAACAGCATAAGCGTCAATGCCGTAAGCATATGGAAGGGACCAAGCTGTAATGTCATACGTGAGGCTGTCTGAAAGCTTTGTTCTAGGCTCAAATAAAACAGAGACAAGCGTTCCTTTTTCTTGTTGGGTAGAAACAATGATATCGCCAATATTCAGTTTAAAGGCTTCTTGAGCCCCCGTCTTGAAATGAAATCCTTTGGAAGCAATGGCTTGGGTACTCGTAGAAATCATTTGCCACTGGATGTTGTTTTTTCCGAGCAACACCAACAATGGCTCGATTTGATTACTTGAGCCCTTGAGCACATATGACTCGTATTTAAAATCTTTTTGCTTATAGAATTTTTGATATTCAGCCACCAATTTTTGTGCATTTCGGGCACTGGTTTCAACCGTAGACAAACCTGTTGTCACATGATGCGCAACGCGGTCTGCCAAACGCAGTGTATCGCCAACTTGTGTAATAACCGCTAAGCCAGCACGCCCGCTTCCACCTTGCTCATAGGTCATGCCTATACTGCCTGAATAAGTCGGATACGTATCACCATAGCTTGGATACAGCAAATCAAAAATTTCTTTTGAAAAATAGAGCCAGCCCGCTTTGTCGAAATAACCGGCATGGTTTTTTCCAATTTCCTTTTGAAATTCTCGTTGCCAATCGGTAATTACTTCGTGATAAGGTTCGGCAGCAGGAGGAAAATAATAAGGCTCATTGATGCCTTGCTCGTGGAAATCGACATGCACGTGTGGCAACCATTGATTATACTGTTGAATTCGGACTGCAGATTCGATTTGGGTCATCCAGGCCCAGTCGCGGTTGAGATCAAATAAATAATGGTTCGGACGACCACCTGGCCAGGTTTCATTATGGCTAGCGCTAAAACGCTGCATATCTATTGGGTTGGCGCCATACTGATAATAAAAATTTACATAGCGATCACGGCCGTCTGGATTGAGGCAAGGATCCATAATGACAACCGTATTTTCTAAATAACCGGCTTTGTCGGTGAGTAAGCGATAGGCGGTTTGCATGGCTGCTTCCGTACCCGAGCTTTCATTACCATGAACGTTATATGATAACCAAACAATGGCCAGTTTTTCATCAGGGGCTTGCGTCAAATGTTTTTGCTTGATTTCTCCGAGTTTTTTCAAATTGTCCGGCGTTCCAATATAAACCAGCAACAAGTCTCGTTTCTCATAGGTTTGACCTACTTTTTCTACCTTGATCTGACCAGGAAAGGCCTTTTCGAGTGCAAAAAAGTAATCCACGACACGGTGGTGTCGGGTAAATTGCTCACCAATGTTATATCCCAGAAATTGCTTGGGTGTAAAAGCATCTTGTGCAAAAAGTTGCAGTGTCAAAATGCTAAAGAGTAGCGTGAACAGTGTTTTTTTCATCGTACAGATTTTTAGTAAACTCATTGTTGAGGTTTTTCTTTGGCTAAATGGATAATCGCATCGCCTTTATAAACAACTGGCGCCTCGTTGATACAGATGACATAACCTGTTTGGCTTGCCTTGATTTGTTTTTCGTATTTTCCATAAGGATCGGTGACAAGTGCCAACACTTCGCCTTTTTGAACGGCGGTTCCGTTGGCAACAAAACACTGAAACATACCACTAGATGGGGCACGCATCCATTTGTTTTCACCGATAAAAATAGGTTCGCGGTCTTTGGAAATATCAATTTTATAATTGCGCATCCCCAAATGATTGATGAGTCGCTTCAGGCCATTCAAACCTTCTTCGACCACATTTTCTTCAATATTATTCGATTTTCCGCCCTCGAAAAGCAAGATTTTCTTTTTGCGCTTCACCATGCTTTCGCGCAGTGTTTTGGCAATAAGGCCAGAATGCAAAATAAAAGGCGGATTAAAAACCTTTGCTAATTCAATACTCTCTTGGTCACTAAAGACACAACGAATTTGCGGAAAGTTATTGCGCTGTGCAGCACCAGTATGAAAATCAATGATGTAATCACAGTGCGGAGCAATTTCTTTCATGAAATGATACGCAAATTGAGCAGCAAGTGAACCATTATTGCTGCCCGGGAAACTGCGGTTGAGGTCTCGACCATCTGGCAACTCTCGTTGTAAATTGAGAAAGCCGAAAATATTAAAAATGGGCAAGCAAATGATGGTGCCTTTCGTAGGCTTATTGAGTTTTTTTCGCAAGAAACGACGCACGATTTCGATACCGTTGAGTTCGTCTCCGTGCAGGCCAGCCATGACTAAAACAGTTGGTCCGTCTTCTTTGGCACGCTCAACGAGCACCGGAACCTGAATGGGCGTCCTGGTGTGCAAATGAGCTACCTCTAAATTGAGTTGCGCACCTTTGCCTGGCAAAATTTCTTGCCCCAGGATGGTCATTTTCTTGTAGCCTTTCTGCTTAGCGATTGACATTTCTCTCTATGTATGCAATGATTTTACCTGCGATATTACTCTGGGTTGTTTTTTCAATGCCCTCGAGTCCTGGAGATGAATTTACTTCCAAAACAAGGGGGCCACGTTCAGATTGCAGCATATCGACACCGGCAATACCTAAACCAACAGCCTTTGCAGCTAAAATTGCTGTATACTTTTCCTCGGTAGTCAGCTCAATGGTTTCTGAGCTCCCGCCACGGTGTAAGTTTGATCTAAATTCGCCGGGTAAACCTTGTCGTTTCATCGCACCGACTACTTCGCCGTCCACTACAAAAGCACGAATGTCTGCCCCTTTGGCCTCGCGAATAAATTCTTGAACTATAACCCGAGCTTTCAGACCATTAAAAGCCTCCAAAACAGATTGCGCCGCATTTAAGTTTTCAGCTAATACAACCCCCAGGCCTTGCGTTCCTTCGAGCAGTTTTAAAACCACAGGCGCGCCACCTGCACTTTTCACGACATGCTTTACGTCCTTAGAATAATTTGTAAAAACTGTTTTAGGTAGACCGATTCCTTCTTTGGAAAGCACCTGTAAACAGCGCAATTTATCTCTTGAATGAATAATTCCTCTTGAGCCAACAGCCGTAAAAACATTCATCATTTCAAACTGACGAACAACAGCAGTTCCATAGAAAGTGACCGATGCACCAATTCTAGGAATAACAGCATCAAATCCTTTCAAGTATTGATTTTGATAGTAGAGCGCAGGGCCAGTCTGTTCTATTTCAATATTGCATTTGAGGTGATCAATGACATGTGCTTCATGACCTGCGGCTTCTGCGGCTTCAACGAGCCTGCGCGTAGAATAAAGATGGGCGTTTCTAGATAGGATGGCAATTTTCATGCTTGTAAGGTAAGTGGCTCGTGAATATATTTTTTACTGGTGTCAACGATAAATCGGTTATTGAGGACCTTGCGCCCTAATAAAATGGGGTAACGCATGCCTTTGCGCACGGTCAAGGAAAATTCGGTTTGAAAACAGAGGTCTGCGATGCAAATTGTGCCAAAAACAAAATAGCGCTCTTGGGTTTGTCCGGTAGAACTTTTGACTTTTTTAGTCCTGAACTTCGTGAAATTCATCTCTTGCCCAGTATATGCAGCATGTTTATCGTCAAGGAAAATAACTTTTAATTGACCATCTTGTTCATGGCAACTACTGACGTGAATACTAGAGGTATAGGCCCCTGTATCAACCTTCACCTTAACTTGCTCTAGGCCGAAATCAGGCAAAACAGCAAGCTCGCGACGTCCAATTAATATTTTGTCTTTAGACAACATAAAACAAATGTAATTGAATCTGAGAACACCCGAAAATTACTTTCTGAGAAATAAAGCAGCAGTTTGGTCGTTAAGGATTGTAACTTTGTAGCAATGAAGCATCTTTTACTTCTTCTATTTCTATCGCTAACAACAGGTCTCATGGCCCAAAATGTTACTGTTTATGGGTATTGTTTTGTCAAGGGCAGAAAGCCAGCAGCTGGGGTAAAAATCGAGTTAAGTGTTCGCAATAATTTTTCGGTAAACATTCCGATGCAAACCACAACGAATAACCAAGGCTACTACTCCTTTTCAAATTTAGAAGTTGGGCAAATCATTGAAATACAATATACTTACGGAGAATTAGCGCTGAGCCTATCTCAAATAATAACGAGTAATAAAGAACTGCAAGAACTTCCTGAGCAGAACTTTTCAATACAAGACAACCGAGGTGTTACCGTCAGGCAAGAAGCCCAAAACCCATTTGAAATTGAAAAATTACCACAACTCAATTTGAAAGGAATTGTGGGTCTCGAGCGCACCCTTACCCTTACAACTGCTGCAACTTCTAATAACGAACTGACCTCCAATTATAATGTTCGTGGCGGTAATTATGACGAGAATTTAGTTTACGTCAATGGATTTCAAGTTTTTCGCCCGTTTTTAACGCGCAGTGGTCAGCAAGAAGGCATGAGTTTCATTCATTCATCTCTTGTTGAAGATGTGCGCTTTAGTGCTGGTGGTTTCTCCTCGAATTACGGCGATCGCCTGAGCTCGGTACTCGACATCACTTATAAAACGCCAGAAACCTTTCATGCATCAGCGATGGCCTCGTTGCTGGGTGTTGAAGCACATGTCGAAGAGGCCGTTAACCAACGCTTCAATTTTTTAGTAGGAGCGCGTTACCGTTCTAACGGCTATTTCCTCAATTCATTGCCAACCAAAGGTGCTTACAACCCTGTTTTTGCCGATGCCCAAATTTTGACCAATTACCGCCTCAATGAATTTTGGACTTGGACTTTTTTAGGTCATTTCTCGAGTAATACTTACCAATTTGCACCTCAAACATCGCAATCTGATTTTGGAACAGCCAATGAAGCCTACAGGCTCATGATTTATTTCGAGGGCCAAGAAAATTCTCAATTCCAAACCCTTATGGGTGGAACGGCACTCAAATATGCCAAAAACAGAACCAAGCTTGATTTTTATGTCTCCGGGTTTCAGTCCGATGAAAAAGAATACTTCGACATCTTCGGTCAGTACTATATCAATGAACTCGAAACCGACCCCTCAAAAGAAGAATTTGGAGATTCCATTGCTACACTTGGTGTGGGTGGCTTCTTAAACCACGGCCGCAACCGCTTACAAGCCCAAATCTTGTCTGCCTATCACAACGGGAGCTTTTTGATTCAGGATGATTTTAGCGATGAACTCAAAACTAGAAAGCGCTACAACGAATTGTCTTGGGGTGTCAATTTACAAGTTGATCAATTCCAAGACCGACTCAGCGAGTGGAGACTCATTGACTCAGCAGGTTATAGTTTACCGCAAAGCCAACCCGATAGTATTATATTATTTGAAACAATCAAAGGCAATCTCGCCCTAAACGGTTACCGCGCTACCGGATTTTTACAATGGTCTAATTCTTGGACAAAAGTGAGCCGACACAAAATAGTTTCGGTAAAGTCTCCAACCAAAAAAGATGGTGTAAGAGTGCTTTATACCGACACCCTAGATCTTTCCACGAAAAAAATCAATTTTCAAATTGGATTGCGTGGTGGTTACACGAGCGTGAATCAGGAACCTTATTTTACACCCCGAATGAGCATTTCCTATGCCCCTGCCGCCTACATGTGGCAAAATGGCAAAGCAGTGCGCCGTGGTTTACTTTTTAAATTCTCGAGTGGTTTTTATTACCAACCTCCTTTTTACCGTGAATTCAGGACTTTTGACGGAAATTTGGCACTCGGGGTTCAGTCTCAAAAGTCTTTTCATGCCGTATTGGGTTCTGAATTTCAATTTCAGATGTGGGGTCGAAGCACGCCATTCAAACTCAATTCAGAACTCTATTACAAACATCTTTGGGACCTCAATCCGTACGAAATTGAAAACGTTCGCACCCGTTACTACGCAACGAACAATGCTGTTGGCTATGCCTATGGCTTGGATGTAAATGTGCACGGTGAATTTGTCGAAGGCATTCAATCTTTTTTCAAGGTCGGTTTGCTTTCTACCAGAGAAGACATCGACAATGATCAATACACCATCTACTATAATGCTGCAGGCGAGCGCATTATTTTTGGCTACAGTGAAGATCAGACAGTGGTTGATTCTACAGTGGTTTTTCCGGGTTTTATTCCAAGACCAACCGATCAGTGGTTTACTTTCGGCGCTTTGGTTCAGGACCAAATGCCTGGCTTCGAAGCATTCAAAGTACAAATGGGGCTTCAGTATGGCTCTAGGCTTCCTTACGGCCCACCAGATTTTACACGGTACAAAGACACACTGCGCATGCGCTCTTATTTCCGTGTTGACCTCGGTTTATCTTATGATTTATTGCACCACCGAACCTTAACGAGTTCGTCTGAGCAGTCAGCCAAATTTTTAAATAAAAGAAGTCATGCCATTGACCAAGCACTCGTTTCTTTGGAAATTTTCAATATTCTTGGTGTCAATAATGTGCTTTCAAAGCAATGGATACAAGATGTTCAAGGGAAATTTTATGCGGTTCCGAATTACCTCACCCAACGGCTCTTCAATCTGAAACTTTCGATTGTCCTGTAAGTCATTTGAAAATGAATGCAACCTTTCTTTGAGCTTTGGATCAGGCCAAACTCGGTGCAAAAAGAAAACGATTCGGAGAAACCAAACCTGTTTTTACGGCATACATCACGATACCGGCGGTATTTTTAACGCCTAATTTTGCCATGATATTTTTACGGTGCGTATTGATCGTGTGCTTACTCAAGAAAAGTAAGTCTGCAATTTGCTCATTGGTTTGCCCTTCAGCGATGAGGGTAATGATTTCGTTTTCTCTTTCTGAGAGCGTAATAGGGCCACAACTGAAATCATCGGTATTGAGCTCGTGTAAATCAATATTGGCTTTCTGAATAGTCTCGAGAATTTGCCCACAAAAGAATTGTTTGCCTTGGGCCGTCTCTTTAACCGCATCGATAATTTCAGCAAGTTCGCAGTCTTTTTTAACATAGCTCGTGACCCCAGATTTGAGGGCATCAATTAAAATAGGCGCATGCTGTGCTTCGGTAATGGCTACAAAACGGAGGTCCTTGAACTTTGATATTGCTTTTGGGACGATATCGATACTGAAACCATGTGAAGTAAAATCAATGAGCACGACATCGGCACCAAAATTCTTGAGCTGAGCCAACAATTCATCTTCATTGCGGGCTTCACCGACAATAGAAATGCCTGCTTGAGCAGCCAAAATGGTTCTCAGGCCCAAACGGATCAATTCATTGCTATCGGCGAGGATGACTTGCATCTTATTTAGAATTATTCTACACAAAGGTACGCGCAAAAATCTTTTTGTCAAGCAAAAGCACTAGTTTTTTATTGCATGTAAGAAAACAAATAAAATCAACCTAACTTTGCCTTATGCATACGGAACTCGGAAAAGATATTCAGCGCGCTTTGGAACTTCTTCAGGAAGGAAAACAAGTTGCCGTCCCGACCGAAACCGTCTATGGCTTGGCTGCCGATGCCAATCACGAAGAAGCTGTACTCGGGATCTTTGCGGCAAAAAATCGGCCCCATGCCAATCCATTGATATTACACTTTGATAGCCTACATAGCGCCGAGCCTTATATGCTGTCTTTTCCGGCAGTTTTCAAGCAACTTTATGCGTCTTTTTGCCCCGGACCACTCACTTTTATTGTGCCCAAAAGTAGTTTGGTTTCTGAACTCATCACTGGCGGGCAAGACACCGTGGCCATTCGTTTTCCAAAACACGAAGTGCTGCAAAACCTACTTCAGGCATTTGGTCGCCCTCTTGCAGCCCCTAGCGCTAATTTATACGGGCAACTGAGCCCAACAACTGCCCAACATGTTTTCTCCCAATTAAACGGACGCATTCCTTATATTTTGGATGGTGGAGCTTGTGATCAAGGGCTTGAATCAACCATTATTGGACTTGAAAATGAGCGCGTTCTGATTTACCGCTATGGCAGTATCACGGCCGAACAACTTGCTGTTCATTTAGGATACACGCCTGAGGCTAAGATTCATGAACACGGCGGAGTGCGCACCAGCGGGATGGTTAAATACCATTACGCCACCCAAACCCCACTTTATTTAGGCTTCAAAAATGAGCAGGGTCAAGATGCAGACCTTCAAATTCTGTTGACCGATGACCAAACAGTTCCGGAGCCAAAAATGATCTTAAGCCAAAGTGGTTCACTTACCGAAGCCGCTCAAAATCTGTATGCGATGCTGCACGCGGCAGATGCCATCGGGGTTGAACGCATCTTTGTAGAGCCATTTCCGCAAGAAGGGCTTGGGGCTGCCATGAATGATCGCTTATCAAGAGCCGCTGCAAAGTTTACAAGCAAGGCATAAACAAAGTAAAACCTTAAGTATTCAGTAAAAAAGAGCCAAAAGCATCATTGGCACATGCGATGATTTTTACTTTGACTCTGAAAAATTAAGCGCAAAAAAAAGAGGCTCCGAATCGAAGCCTCTAAATATTTGAATTGAAATGGTTAGATTGAGCAAACTCAATTATTTCATGTGACGACCATAACGGTTTTTGAACTTATCGATACGACCAGCTGTATCTACGAACTGAGCGATACCTGTAAAGAACGGGTGTGATTTGTGAGAGATATCTAGTTTTACAAGTGGATACTCGTTACCGTCTTCCCAAGAGATTGTTTCTTTAGTTTCTGCGCAAGAAGGACAGATGAAACTGTAGTCATTGGACATATCTTTGAATACAACAAGTCTGTAATCTGATGGATGGATATCTTTTTTCATTTTATTTTACTTTTCGGAAAATGGATTGCAAAGATACGCATTTCTTATTCAAAAACAAGAAAATTAGAAGCAAAAGAAAAAAAATTCGATTTGTATAGTAGTTTTGTAAGCAATAGTTCGCCATGCGCCAAGAATTTAACTCTTCTTTGAACCACCTTGAGCTCAAGGATAACCGTTTGCATTCCTTGCTCGAACTTACCAATGCCATCAATGCCAACCTGGCTATCGATCAATTGTATCGCATATTCACCTTTATCATGAAGGAGCAGCTCAACTTCAGCCGCTTTGCACTTTTGATGGCACAAGAAGAATGGGAACTCGCAGCCAAAAGCGGTTACAAAGGTAAAATCACGCCAAATGATTTGGCACAAGAGTTACAGCGCTTTAAAGACATCACGCTTGTTGCGTCGTCAAATAGTCCACAACTCAAAGATTTTCAGGCCGTCATTCCGATATTTCATCAAGAACGCGCTTTGGCCTTTTTGCTGCTTGCTACACCCGGTAAAACTGAATACTTAGAACCGCAGCACTTCTCTTTTGCACAGACGCTGACAAATATTTTATCTGTTGCCATTGAAAACCGTAGACTCACCAAGCAGAACCTCATCCAAGAGCGCATTTCTAAAGAACTTGAGTTAGCCTCCGAAATGCAAAAATTACTCTTTCCGCAAGAATTGCCTTCCAATAAAAAAATGGATCTTTCCGGAAAGTACATTCCCAGACACGCCATCGGCGGAGATTACTATGACTTCATCCCGCTAGGTGATGAAGAATACATCATCTGTATTGGCGATGTGAGTGGCAAGGGAATTACAGCAGCCATGCTCATGGCAAACTTTCAAGCTACAATTCGCACTTTATTTAAATACCAGCGCTTCGAAATGAGTTTTTTAATGGAAGAGCTCAATAAAATTGTCATGAAAAGCGCCAAAGGTGAAAAGTTTATTACGTTTTTTATCGCGCACTATAATGCCTACACGCGCCAACTTACTTATGTGAATGCTGGCCATAATCAACCCTTTGTATTACACGGCAAGAATGTCACGCTACTCAATGAAGGTTGTATCGGGCTTGGCATGTTAGACGAACTTCCATACGTCAATGTGGGCAAGCTTATTTTGCAGCCCAAAACGACAATTGTCTTATTTACGGACGGTGTGGTTGAACTTGAAAACGAAGCGGGTGAAGCTTTTGGCCTAGAGCAATTGATCAAGCAAGTCAAGGCATTTGCTCCGCTGAAAATGGAAGACATGAACAACCTCATTTTTTCCAAACTCGAGGAATGGAAAGGTCCCTTGCCATACATTGATGACACGGCAATTTTTAGCTGTAAGTTTTTCTGATTGTTCTGTTACTTAGGAATTAAGCCCAGCGCCCATTTGAAGGAAAACAAATGACTAAAGTAAGCGCTGTTGCCCAAGCCAAGACGCGTAAAAGCGTAATCAATTTGCCATTGCTTCAGTTGCAAACCAACCCCCATATGCGGTTGTACAGTTAATTTCTTTTGAAGGTCAAGATTGGTATAGTATTGCCATTGTGAAACACCAGTCCTGAAGCTGAGCTTTTTGTCATAGGTCACGTACAGACCTGTTTTTTGATCCATGGAAAAAACTGAACCCGATACAAGTGTATTTCTTGGCCCATCAGCAGTAATTTCAAAATCTACCTCCCCACCTATTTGTAATTTTTTAGTAGGAATCGGTAAAAATCCGGAAGCACCTAGAATAAGGCGCGGCAGCATTTGTTCGATGCCATTTTGAGGTAAAGCATTATTGGTTTCAAGAAGAGTGGCTTGCATTTCTGGCGTGAGGTCATAGGTCCATACGCTAAATGTACTCGTTGCATCGCGCAGCATCAGGCCGAAAGCTAAATTTTGTTTAGGATTATACTGCAGTCCAGCATCGAGACCAAAACCCACCGCTTTGGCAAAATCACCGATATGACGATAGAGTATTTTGGCATTGAAACCCATGGAGAGGTTGCTAATGCGAGTTGGGCGAGACAACGAACCAATAAAAGCGTAGTCGGCGGCATTGAATTGTTGCAATTGACTGTAATCAATATTGCCGTTGTTGTCTATAAGTTGAGTTGTGTTGTAAATATTATCGACGCCGAGTCGCAGCATGTTAAGAGCAACTACTGTACTTGCTGTTATGCGACGAGAAACACCGAGGTGGTCTTGCGAAACAATGCCGCCAAAATAAGCAGCATGCATGCCGGCAATTTCAGTTGGCGCCTGTTGATGGTGTAAACCTGCCGGATTCCAAACACCCGCCAAAACACCAGAAGTTTGAGCCACGACCGCAGAACCCATGCCGAGTGCGTCAGCACCCACTCCTAAATTCAAATATTCATTGGCATATTTCGGATTAAGGTCTTGTGCAAAGACACAGAATAGGCCTCCGAGACTAAAGAATAAAGAGAAGAATTGCTTTGACATGTGACAAAAACTCAAAATTGCACAAAAAATTGTGTTTTCTAGGTACTTTTACAAAAATGTCTCGCATGTTTGGAATTGCCAATTTAATTACTGCCGCTAATCTATTGGGCGGAATTTGCTCCATTATATTTAGCCTGAGCGGTCGGCTCGATTGGGCAGTACTCGTTTTAGCCATCTCTGCCCTATTTGACTTTTTGGACGGTTTTGTAGCGCGTTTGACCAAATCAAACGGAGAGCTCGGCAAACAACTCGACTCTTTAGCAGACCTCGTGAGTTTTGGCGTTGCACCAGGTATTTTGATGTTCGTCATGATCATTGTTGGCATTGACACTTCGAACCTGATGCCAAATGCCCAAGGTATAAAAGCTTATCATGGCGTCTCGAGCGAATATGTGGTGGCGCAACTCATCGACTGGAAGGCAGCCCTATTTTATGGTCGAGACAACGCTTTTAATGCCTCGATTAAATTTTTACCCTTCGTGGCACTTATTATTCCGTTTCTCGCGATGTTTCGTTTGGCTAAGTTCAATTTGGACCAACGACAATCTGATAAGTTCATCGGCGTACCAACACCTACCGCCACTATCTTTTTTAGCTTTTTTCCGCTGTATTTTTGGTTTGAACTTTCCAATTGGGGTCACCAAGCTTCCTGGATTTACAACCTTTTCGATTGCTATACCCTTGCGATCATTTCAGTTTTATTTTCGTTATTAATGGTGAGTGAATTGCCACTTTTAGCACTCAAATTCAAAGACTTTAGTTGGCGTTCAAACCCCTATCGTTATTTATTACTCGGAATTTCGTTGATAAGTATTCCATTATTTTTGATTTGGGCCATTCCAATAATTGTACTTTTGTACTTGCTTTTATCACTTATTGAACATTTTCAATTTAAAAAACATGAAATTCAAAGCTGAAATCGACGTAATGCCACTAGACGCTCTTCTTGATCCACAAGGAAAAGCGGTTACCAACTCTATGAAAAATATTGGTCTTCCAGAAATAGAAGGCGTTCGTATCGGTAAGCATATCCGTCTTTTCGTAGAAGCTGCTAATCAAGAAGAAGCAAGTCAAAAGGTAGATACTGCCTGTAAAAAAATGCTCGCTAACCAGATCATGGAGAGCTACCGCTTCGAGCTTAGCGAAGTTTAATCATGAAAAAAGGTTTCAGGACCTTTCAACCAAATGCTAACGCTTGGGATACAAAGCTGTATTTCCCAACTCCCCTTCCGTTTTTAGAAGAATGGCGCACCAATATTGCTGCAGCACAGCAAGAATTTGCCAATCTTTCAATGAAAGAACGCATCGCCTTCCTACAAGAACTCGCTACTGAACTGCTTGCCGCAAAGGATGACATTCAGTTACTTTATTGTCAAGAAAGCGGGCTCTCTAAAAAAAGATTTGAAGCAGAATTCGAGCGCACTTTTCATACCATCCCACTTTTTGCAGACTATTTAGAAAAGGCCAGGTGGGAAAAGACTGAAACGCTCGAACAAGAAAAAATCAAATTGATCAAACGGAATATTCCGATTGGGCCAGTTCTTGTTCTTGGCTCGTCGAATTTTCCGTTGGCTTATTCTACGCTCGGTGGAGATACCGTCGCAGCCTTCGCAGCAGGCTGTTGTGTTGTGCTCAAGGCCCACCCGATGCATGTCGGAACCAGCAGTTTGGTGGCTACGTGCATTTCCAAGGCGCTCGATAAGCGGCAACTTTCTCCTTATATTTTTAGTCATGTTCTAGACGATTCTTATCATTGGGCCAGCACTTTTGCAAAAGAACCGGCTATTAAAGCCATCGGTTTCACAGGTAGCATCAAAGGAGGACGCGCACTGATGGATATCGCAGCTCAACGCCCCGATCCTATTCCAGTTTTTGCCGAAATGGGCAGTTTGAATCCGGTTATTATTAATGAAAATCTGGATGCAGCAGCACTCACGCAAGCGGCAGAAAAATTAGCCCTTTCAATTTACACTGACGCAGGGCAATTTTGTACCAAACCGGGGCTCATTCTGGTTCACGAACAACAGCTCGCTTCATTTTTAGATCAGCTTAGAACCGCACTCGAACTTCAACAACCTGTTCCGATGCTGCACCCTGATATTTTTGCCAAATACGAAGCCAGAAAAAGACACGTATTTCAAGTCAAGGGCATGAAGCGTCATGAATCTTTGGCTCCCATTCAAGGGATTGAAGCCCGCTGGGCACTTGCCGAAACTACCCTTCAGAACCTCAGCGCTGCCGAAGCAGCACAAGAAGAGGTTTTTGGGCCGTTTGCCGTGCTTTGTAGTTATCAAGAACTTTCAGCCTGCACTGCACTGCTTCAAAAATTAGGCGGGCAACTCACTGCAACTGTCTTTGCTGAAGACCTAACAGCAATTGACCCCTCTTTACTTTTCCAACTACAAACGCAAGCGGGTAGACTTATTTTTAATGGGGTCCCGACAGGCGTTCGGGTGTTAGAAACCATGCACCACGGCGGGCCCTACCCCGCAAGTAGCGATGCGCGCTTTAGTGCAGTCGGGCCCGATAGCATCAAGCGTTTTACAAAAGAAGTTTGCTTTCAACAGCATTTTTGAGCGCGGCATTTTCAACACTTACCAAGATACTTGCATTCATTACAGGATGAAGCAAAGTCAACATAAATCTTTGTATTTTTGACTATCAAAACTTTCACAAATGGAAAATCAAGCAACACCAACAAAATCAAATAGCTTTTATTTTGTTTTCATATTTATATTGCTTGCAGGTTTAGCAGGGCTTACCTTGGCTTGGTCTAGACAGCGTGCAGCATTAAATACCTGTAAAAACAGCAATGCTGAGTTACTTGCTGACATGGCTGACATGGAAAGCGCACTTTCAGGTTACACTGGCACCATGAAGCAAGATCTGAAGTCAGACTTACAGCAAATGTTGCGTAACTATAATAAGCTCATTGAAAAAGATGCCACCAAGGCCGATAGCCTCAATGCACAAAAAGCACAAATCACGGACCTACTTAGAAAATTAGACCGTTCCAAACTGACGGCGCGCGACCTCGTTAAAGCCAGAAAAGAAAATGAAACACTGCGTTCTATTATGCGCAGTTATGCACGCACCATAGACTCCTTAAATACGCTCAATATTGACCTTGGTAGCCGACTAGAAGAGACAAATGTCAAACTCTCTACCACTTCAACTGAAAGAGATACTTATAAAAGACAAGCAGAAGAATCTCAGCAACAAATCAAAAAAGGAAGTAAGCTTCAGGCCTACAACTTTAAATCAGAAGCACTGAAGCAACGCGTAAACAACACCATGGAGGTGACAGACCGTGCGAAAAACGCCGTTCAATTTAGAAGCAGCTTTACTTTATCTGAAAATATCCTGACCAACGCCGGTAAAAAATATGTCTATATGCAAATTACAGGACCTAACGGAGAAACACTGCAAGCAAGCAGTAGCTTTGTTACCGAGACTGAAAATGGCAGCATCGCATATTCTCAGCGCAAAGAAATTGACTACCAAAACCAAGCACTTGACCTTACCATTTATTATGAACTGAAAGGTGAAACTGCCGCCAAAGGCCTTTACCGTGTTCGCATTTACTGTGACGGTCAACTCATTGGTTCTGATAGCTTCTCTTTGAAATAGCATAGCTAATCAATCAGCAACAACCTACTGCAACATTAATTTACAAATACTTTAATCTGATATTTTAAAATGAGTACCGCCATTGAACAAGGTCACGTCCATTACAGCATCCATGAAAATGGCATTGCAACCATTACTTTTGGTCATCCATTAAGCAATTCGCTTCCCGGAAAAATTCTTCAGAAACTAGCCGATACTGTTACGGAAGTGAGCAATAACCCAGCGACCAAAGTACTTATTTTGCAATCGGAAGGGGAAAAGGCATTTTGTGCTGGTGCCAGCTTTGACGAACTGGTTTCCATCAATGACCTCGAAACTGGTCTTCAGTTTTTTTCTGGATTTGCAAAGGTCATCAATGCGTGTAGAAAATCAAAAAAACTCATCATTGGACGCGTACAAGGGCGCGCAGTAGGTGGCGGCGTTGGCTTGGCCTCTGCTACCGATTATTGTTTTGCAACAACAAGGGCTGAAGTCAAATTATCAGAATTAGCCGTAGGAATCGGGCCTTTTGTGGTTGGGCCAGCCGTCGAAAGAAAAATTGGCTTATCAGCCATGAGTGAATTGGCAATCAATGCCACAGAATGGCGCGCTGCAAAATGGGCGCAAGAAAAAGGTTTATTTACAGAAGTTTATGACACCATTGAAGAAATGGATGCAGCCATTGCCTTACTCAGTTCAAGGTTGGCAAATTCAAATCCGGAAGCGATGTCCGAACTCAAAGAAATATTTTGGCAAGGCACTGAACACTGGGATGAATTACTCGTTTCTAGAGCTGCAATTAGCGGACGTTTGGTCCTAAGTGATTTCACGAGATCTGCCATTTCTGCCTTCAAAGCAAAATAAAAGTGGATTTTTTCTGCTTTTGATTTGTAAATAAACACAATAGTTGTATCTTTGCACCCCTAATTTTAGGGAATTTAAGTTTTTTATTTAACAGAAAGAACCGTGAACACATTAAGTTACAGAACGTTATCTGGTAATACCGAGACTGCCGACAAAAAGTGGTATGTTGTGGATGCTGAAGGTCAAACCGTAGGACGCTTGGCGAGTAAAGTTGCCAAAATTATCCGTGGAAAATATAAAACCTGTTACACTCCGCATGCGGACTGTGGCGACAATGTCATCGTGATTAACGCCGAAAAAATTGCTTTCTCTGGAACAAAACTCCAAGATAAAGAATACGTGCGTTTCTCTGGTTACCCAGGTGGTCAGCGTTTCACATCTGCTGAAAACATGCTCAAAAACCATCCTGAGCGCTTAATTGAAAAAGCGGTTAAAGGTATGCTTCCTAAAAATGCTTTAGGTCGTCAGCTTTACACCAACTTAAAAGTATACAAAGGTACTGCGCACAAACACGAAGCACAGCAACCTGAATTATTGAATCTTGATACCCTCAAATAAATCGTATGGAAGTCATTAATGCATTAGGAAGAAGAAAAACTGCGGTAGCCCGCGTTTATTTAACTAAAGGAAAAGGAAATATCTCTATCAACAAACGTGAGATGACTGAATTTTTCCCAATTGACTTTCTTCAAGCTAAAGTTCACCAACCATTCTCTCTTACAGGAACTGAAGGTCAATATGACGTGAAAGTAAATGTTGTAGGTGGTGGTATCAACGGACAAGCTGAAGCGATTCGTCTTGGTATTTCAAGAGCGCTTGTAGAAGTTTCTGCTGACTACAAACCAATGTTGAAAGTTGAAGGTCTCATGACCCGTGACCCACGTATGGTTGAGCGTAAGAAACCAGGACAACCAAAAGCAAGAAAGAAATTCCAGTTCTCAAAACGTTAATCCGTTACAGAACTCGTTTAGCATCCAAGCACTGCAGTACCTGCTCTATTGCCCCTACAGTGTTGCTTTTAATTTTTAGGAACGTAAACAAAAACACAATATGTCTAAATTAACTTTTGAAAATCTCCTTGACGCAGGTGTACATTTTGGTCACTTAAAGCGTAAATGGAATCCAGCTATGGCTCCTTACATCTTCGAAGAGAAGAAAGGAATCCATATCATCGACTTAAATAAAACACTAGTTCACCTTGATCACGCATGCGCTGCTATGAAGCAAATTGCTAAATCAGGTAAAAAAGTTCTTTTTGTTGCTACAAAAAAACAAGCGAAAGATATCGTTGCTGAGCGCGTAGCTGCAGTAAACATGCCTTTCGTTACTGAGCGTTGGTCTGGCGGTATGCTTACCAACTTCCAAACAACACGTAAGTCTATCCGCAAAATGACCCTCATCGACAAAATGAAGTCTGATGGTACATGGGATACCCTTAACAAACGTGAAAAACTTTTCAAAAGCCGTCAACGCGAGAAACTCGAAAAAACTTTCGGTTCTATCGCAGACATGACGCGTCAGCCTGCTGCTATCTTCATCATTGATATCTTGAAAGAGCACATCGCATTAGCTGAAGCACGTCGTTTGAATGTACCAACTTTTGCAATGGTTGATACCAATTCAAATCCAAAATTGGTTGACTTCCCTATTCCTGCTAACGACGACGCAACAAAATCTATCACCTTGATCATCGACGCAATTTGTGGCGCTATCAAAGAAGGTCTAGAAGAGCGTAAGAACTTAAAAGCTACTGACAAAGACGAAGCTCCTGCAGAAGCAGCTACAGCCGAGGCTACGACAGAAAGCGCAGAATAATTCACAATTTAAACTCTTATAAAATGGCTATTACAGCTGCAGATGTAAACAAATTGCGCCAACAAACTGGTGCAGGTATGATGGATTGTAAGAACGCTTTGGTTGAAGCCAATGGTGATTTCGAAGCAGCTATCGATATTCTTCGTAAAAAAGGTCAAAAAATCGCTGCAAAACGCGGTGGTAACGACGCTAAAGAAGGTGTAATTCTTGCGCAAGCAACTGCTGATGGTACAGCTGGTGTGATCCTTACATTGAACTGTGAAACTGACTTCGTTGCTAAAAACGATGGTTATGTATCTTTAGTTCAATCTTTGGTTGACATCGCCTTAACTAACTTACCAGAAAGCGTAGAAGCTCTTAAAGCGCTTCCTTACGATAGCCGTTTATCAGTAGACGAAAAAATCACTGAGCAAATTGGTGTGATCGGCGAAAAACTAGATTTATCTGGTTATGCTGTTGTTCGCGCTGCTAATGTTGTTGCTTACAACCACCCAGGTAACCAATTGGCTACACTCGTTGGTTTAACAATCGCAGGTGAAGAAGTTGCTGAAGCTGGTCGTCAGGTTGCGATGCAAGTTGCTGCTATGGCTCCTATCGCAATCAACAAAGACGGTGTAGATGAGCGCACAATCGAGCGTGAAATCGAAATCGGAAAAGAATTGGCTATCCAAGAAGGTAAACCAGCTGACATGGCTGAGAAAATTGCAATGGGTCGTCTTAACAAATTCTTCCAAGAGAACACACTATTAAGTCAAGCATTCGTTCGCGACAACAAAATGTCAGTAGAGCAATTCTTAAACAGCACAGCATCAGGCTTAACTGTTTCTGACTTCCAACGTTTCTCATTGAGCTAGTCTCAATATCATATTAAAAAAAAGCTATCGAAATCGGTAGCTTTTTTTTTACCCCTGTTATTCTAAACTCGAATCATATTATATTTGTCAAGCATATGAAATACAAACGCATCCTTCTCAAACTCTCTGGTGAATCCTTAATGGGTAACAAGCAATTTGGTATTGACAACCAACGCCTCAGTGCTTACGCGAGTCAAATCAAAGAACTTCATCAAAAAGGAGTAGAAATTGCAATTGTAATCGGTGGCGGAAATATCTTCAGAGGTGTACAAGCCGAAGAAGGCGGTATGGATCGCACCCACGGTGACTACATGGGCATGCTTGCTACCATGATCAATTCAATGGCCCTACAAGCTGCGCTTGAGAGTGCTGGCATCAGTACGCGCTTGCAGTCTGCTATTGAAATGAAAGAAATTGCCGAGCCCTTCGTACGCCGCAGAGCAGTGCGCCACCTTGAAAAAGGACGCGTAGTTATCTTTGGTGCTGGTACCGGAAATCCATTTTTCACCACCGACTCAGCTGCCTCACTCCGAGCCATTGAAATCAATGCCGATGTGATCTTAAAAGGAACACGCGTTGACGGCATTTATACTGCCGATCCATTTAAAGATCCAAGTGCCACCAAATTTGATCAAATCAGTTTTGACGAAGTGTATGCGCGTGGCCTTAACGTGATGGACATGACAGCCTTCACACTTTGCAAAGAAAATAATTTACCAATCATTGTATTTGACATGGACACCCCTGGCAATTTATTGCAACTTATGGAGGGTAAAAATGTCGGAACCCTAGTTAGTGCCTCATGACAGAAGAACTTTCCATGATTTATGACGAATTCAAGGAATCCAATCAAAAAACCTTGAATCACCTAGAAAATGAACTGACAAAAATCCGTGCTGGAAAGGCGAGCCCTGCTATGCTTGGCGGCGTTATGGTCGAGTACTACGGCTCCATGACTCCTTTACAACAAGTAGCCAATGTCAATACCACAGATGCCCGTACCATCATTGTCCAACCATGGGAAAAGCAAACGCTCAATGACATCGCTCGCGGTATCATCAACTCAAACCTGGGTCTGAATCCACAAAACAACGGAGAGCAACTCATTATATCGGTTCCACCACTTACTGAAGAGCGTCGTCGTGACCTCGTAAAAAAAGCAAAAGCTGAAGCTGAACAAGCCAAAGTAGGTATCCGCAACAATCGCAAAGATGCCCTTGACATGATCAAGGATCTCAAGAACGATGGTCTTTCTGAGGATGCCGTTAAGGTTGCTGAAGAAGAGGTTCAGAAAATCACCAATAGTTATATCAAAAAGGTAGATGACCTCATTGAGCTCAAGGAAAAAGATATCATGACCGTTTAAGCAGAACGGAAAGCACTTCTTTTTTCGGTAAATCAACCAACGGTTGGATTTGACCTCCAGCCAAAGCCAAAATAGGTAGCTGGTGTTCTAGGCACAAATCGATGTCGTGACTCGATAGCACCACACATTTATTGGACTGTTTAGCCCAAGTCATTAACGACAACAATAGTTTTTCTCGGTTTAAAAAATCGAGGTAACTAGATGGCTCGTCTAAGAGTAAAATAGGCGTATCCTGTACAAAAGCCCTGGCCAAACTCACCATTTGTCGCTCGCCATCGCTGAGTGCTTTGGTCTCTTTTTGCGCCAAATGTTGAATACTTAGTAATTCCATAACCTGACTTACTTCTTGCTCATCCAAACTGCTTAAACGGCCAAAGCTATTTGCGTACGGTAATCTACCCAAACCAATGTAATCTTGGACCAACAAATGCTCTACCCCATCAAAATGGCTAGCTACAAACGAAATTTGACGCGCTCGTAAAGCAGCATCCTTACGCAACTGAGCCACTGGAAATCCATTGAGCAAAAGTTCACCACCCAACAAGGGTAGCTGTGCGGCCATGGACTTGAGCAATGTAGACTTTCCAGCGCCATTCAATCCTAACAGTGCGTAGACCTTTCCTACTTCTAGTTTGAGCTCATCAATCGTGCAAATTGTATGCAGATAACCTATTTGAGTTTGTTTGAACTGAATCATGAGCGCCGTAATATAAGATAAGCAATATAGGGCGCCCCAATCAGTGAAGTCAGGACATTGATGGGTAAACTAAAGTAAGGTTCACCAATTAAAAGCAGTACATCACAGGCTACTAAAAATAAAGCGCCAAAGAGCAAACAAAATAAAATAAGTAGCAGGTGATCTTGGGTGCGCAAAAGTTGCCTGCCCAAATTCGGTATGGCTAAACCAACAAAGGCAATTGGGCCGCAAAATGCAGTAATGCCGCCAGCTAAAATGGCAGTGATGGCCAAAATGGCAAGACGTACGCGCTGTGTTCTGACACCGAGTTGAAAAGCCTGCTCTGAGCCTAGCACAAATGCATTTAAAGATTTAATTAGAGTCAGACTCCAAAGCACCGCCCCGATAAATAATCCTAGCAACCAAGGAATCTGGGCTGCATTTAATTGTTGTAAAGAACCCATATTCCATAAGAAAAACTGCTTGACTTGTTCTGGTGAGGCCCAACTTTGCAATACGGATTCTATGGCGCCTGTGAAGCTAGCAAACATCAGCCCCACCAGTAAAAGACCTGTGGTTTGTTGCACCCTCCATGAAACAAAAAACATAAAACTTGCCGCTAAAAATGCACCAATTAAGGCGCTGCCAACTAAACCAAAATTATGCGCCATCAGTGGAAAGCCACCTAACATGAGCAGTGCCGTGGTCAAACTCGCACCTGAATTGATCCCTAATACATAAGGCCCGGCCATCGGATTTCTAAATAAATTCTGCATCAATAAGCCACTCAAAGACAAGCCTGCACCCGCTACCAGCGCACTTAGCAAACGCGGTAAACGAAACTCTTTAAATAGAATTGCTGCCTGTGAATTTGCTGCTTTCACATTGGTGAGCCCAAGATGCAACATACTACAGCCCAATAAGACAAATGCGATGATGACTAAGAAAAGTACGTTCCGTTTCATGGCGTCAATTCTTTGTAAAAATGCAGCTTTTTTGGCTTTGTCGTTAAAATCTGTCTAAGATCCGATAATATCCAATCGGGATGTGCCGCAGCTTGTTCCCAATATTTGTTGGTCTGGTGGGTATAACAGAAAACGCGTTTATTGAAAAACGGAAAATGACTGTATTTTGGAAATTCTTGCAACAAGGCCGCTCGGGAAGGTTTTGCCGGATTGAGCCAATAAACTACCTCTGTACTTTTGGTTAGGACTTTTGCAATGCTACTGAAACAACTTCCTGTACCTGGTTCCCGATCAAAATAATAACGGAAACCTGCATCTTTATAAAAGGTTGCTTCAAAACTTTGACCCGCAGGCGCTACCCACTGATCACCGTAAATATAACCGCTGATCAATAAAGGGTTTTGGTTTCCTAATTTTTCTTGCTCCTTGATGCGCTGGTAATTGGCTGCTACGCGCTTAAAATATTGTTGTGCTGTCTCAATCTGACCAGTTAAAACACCAAATAACAGCACCCATTCAGCACGTGCTAAAGGATTCGTTTCTCGCCATTCGAAATTTGGAATGCACTGAATACCTATTCGATTAAGGCGTTCAATTTGACTTTGCTCATTGCCAAAACCACTATAGACCAAAACTTGTGTTTTTTTCGCCAATAGCTGCTCAACAGAAATAGAGGCTGCGCTTTTGAGATCTGCAACATTACCCTTGCGAACGGCGCTGCGCAAACTTGCATCGTACAAAAATTGTGCATCTGGAATAGCACAGATGGCAGCTTGTTGATCAATTGCAGACATCATACCCACATGTGTAGCACTTAATAATGCAATGCGCTCATAGGAATTATTTACACTCAGGTTGAAAGGCTGTTTAGGTTGCTCCGGATTGTGAATACGGATGTCATAGCCCTGAGTACTTGGGTGAATTTCTAATAATTGACTGTACTTGCAAAGGTTATTTGCTGAGGAATCCTGTTCTTTTTGAGTGGTTCCGCAGGAAAAAAGGATGAAAACACATCCAAAGAAAGTAAACTTAATAAGATTCTGAAGCATTCGGGAAGTCTCCGGATTGCACATCTTTTTTGTAGGCTTCAAATGCCTGAAGCATGTGGTCGTGCAAATTGTTGTATTTGCGCAAAAAACGTGGATTGAACTCGTTATTGATACCCAACATGTCGTGAATGACAAGCACTTGGCCGTCTACACCATTGCCAGCTCCGATTCCGATTACCGGAATAGTGACCATCTGGGCCACCTTTGCGGCAAGCGCTGCCGGTATTTTTTCTAAGACAATGGCAAAACACCCTACTTCTTCAAGTGCTTTGGCATCTTCAATGAGTCTTTGCGCTTCTTCATCTTCTTTGGCACGAACTACGTAGGTTCCAAATTTATAAATCGACTGCGGTGTAAGGCCGAGATGCCCCATGACAGGAATTCCGGCGGTTAGTATTCTTTTGATTGAATCTAGGATTTCTTGGCCACCTTCCATTTTTACGGCGTGCCCCCCCGATTCTTTCATGATTTTAATAGCACTCGATAAGGCTTCTTTGGAGTTCCCTTGATAAGAACCAAAAGGCATGTCGACAACCACTAATGATCTTTTGACCGCTCTGACAACGCTTGAAGCATGGTAAATCATTTGGTCAAGCGTAATAGGCAAAGTGGTTTCATGACCAGCCATGACATTTGAGGCGGAATCACCGACTAATATCACATCAATATTAGCCTCATCTACAATGCGCGCCATCGAGTAGTCGTAGGCCGTGAGCATCGATATTTTCTGACCACTCTGCTTCATTTCAAGCAAAGTATGCGTGGTGATTTTTTTAGGGTTGCTGGCGTGTACAGACATGATTTATTGTTTTTCTAGGTAGGCATTGACATTTTGCTCGATGCGAGAAACGATGTCTGAAGTAGCTGCTTTTTGGAAATCTTGACCAGTGATGCGCTCAAATAACTCGATGTATCTTTCAGAAATGGTCTGAACAAATTCGTCGGGCATATTGGGCATTTGTTGACCTTCAAGACCTTGAAAACCATTTTCAATGAGCCATTGTCTGACAAATTCTTTAGATAACTGTTTTTGAGGTTCAGCTTTAGCTTGGCGTTCTTCATAACCATCGGCATAGAAATAACGCGAAGAATCTGGCGTATGGATCTCATCAATTAAGACCACCTCGCCATTTCTTAAACCAAACTCGTATTTGGTGTCTACTAAAATAAGACCCCTTGCCGCTGCCATTTGGGTTCCGCGTTCAAACAAGGCACGTGTATATGCTTCCATTTGGGCATAAATTTCAGGCGCTACTAAGCCGCGGGCCAAAATATCTTCTCTTGAAATATCTTCGTCGTGCCCTTCTTCGGCTTTGGTAGCCGGAGTAATGATTGGCGCGGGTAAGCGGTCGTTTTCTTTAAGCCCTTCAGGCAAAGCAACACCGCAGAGCAAGCGTTTGCCAGCTTTGTATTCTCTGGCTGCATGACCCGCTAAATAACCACGGATGACCATTTCAATACGGATCGGCTCACAAGCATAACCAATAGCGACAGACGGATCTGGCGTAGCAAGCAGCCAATTCGGGACGATATCTTTAGTTGCATCTAAGAAAAGTGTAGCTACCTGATTAAGCACCTGTCCTTTAAAAGGAATGCCTTTTGGCAAAATGTGATCAAATGCCGAAATGCGATCAGAGGCTACCATCACGAGAAGACCATTCTCGAGGGTGTAGACATCGCGCACTTTGCCGTTGTATACTTTGGTTTGTCCTTTAAAGTGAAATGAATTGCTGGTGAGGGCTTGCATATATTTATGGAGGTAATTAAGGTTGAATATCTTTTTGAGCGCGTTTTTCTTCTTTTTCTTGTTTGGCTTGTTGTTCAGCAACATCGAAAGCCTCGATGATTTGCTTCACTAAGCGGTGACGAATGACATCGGATTGGCCAAGGCGTACAATTTGAATGTCGTCGATATCTTTTAGGACATCGAGTGCGTAGGCCAGACCTGAGCGTTGCTTAGAAGGTAAATCGACCTGTGACATATCACCTGTAATGACAAATTTGGCGGTCATCCCCATACGCGTGAGGAACATCTTCATTTGCATTTGGGTGGTATTTTGTGCTTCATCCAAGATGACAAACGCTTTGTCAAGGGTGCGGCCACGCATGAAAGCCAAAGGTGCGATTTCAATGACACCAAATTCGATCATGTCGGCTAACTTTTCAGCCGGAATCATGTCTCGGAGCGCATCGTAGAGCGGCATGAGGTAAGGGTCAAGCTTTTCTTTGAGATCGCCGGGTAGAAAGCCAAGGTTTTCACCAGCCTCAACAGCGGGGCGTGTTAAAATAATGCGCTTGACTTCTTTGGCTTTAAGTGCTTTGACAGCCATTGCGACTGCTGTATAGGTTTTGCCGGTACCAGCAGGGCCAACAGCAAAGACCATATCGGACTGCAGAACAGCCTGCACTAATTTTTTTTGATTGACCGTGCGGGCCTTTATTTTGACGCCGCCGTTGCCGTGCACCAAAGTTTCAGAGCCGTCGTCATGTGAAAGCATTTTGGCACCATCTTGCAACATGAGGTTGTCAATGTTGTTTTCGGTGAGTGTGTTATAACTGTGGTAATGCTGCACAAACAAGGCAAATTTGCGTTCAAATTCGTCCATCACTTCGTCATCTCCTGCAATATTTAACTCGTTTCCACGCGCAATTACCTTTAGCTTGGGGAAATAGCTTTTGATGTGCTTCAGATTGGAATTGTTGATGCCATAGATTTCGGCCGGATTCAGACCCTCTATGCTGATATGACGTTGTCCTGAACTCAATTTATTTCTATTATTTGTGAAGCGTTTTTAGTGATTTCAATTACTTTTGGTAAAATTATAAATTTCTGAGCACAAAGTGCCTCTGAAGCTATGCAAATCATAACGCTCACCACAGACAACGGCTACCAAGATTACTATGTTGCAGCCATCAAAGGAGCTTTGCTTAAGGTACTCCCTCAAGCACACATGATTGATATTACCCATCAAATTACCCCATTCAATGTCAGCGAAGCCGCATTTCAATTGCGCTGCTGCTTTGAAGACTTCCCTGAAGGCACCATTCACATCATCGGGGTTGACGCCGAGCCAAACTTTGAACAAGGCCGCGAATCTTTGCCTGCCATCATGAAATACAAAGGGCAATATTTCATTTGTTCAGACAACGGCTTTTTTGGGAGTTTACTAGACGAAGAATTCCCAGACGAATTTTATACCTACACGGCCATAGCCCAACAAAAAGAAGCCTGGCGTTTCACTGAAAAAAATTGTTTTGTCGAGTTAGCTGCAAAAATTGCCAACAAAGAGGCTGTTTCTTCTTTTGCTGAACCAACGCGCGCTTACAAACGCGCCTTTGAACACAAGCCTGCCATTGATCAGTTGTTAATTCGCGGCGCAGTCGTGCACATCGACGCTTTTGGAAATCTCATTACCAACATCAGCAAAACAGATTTCCAACGCTTTGGCACCGACATTCCTTTTACGATCAAATACATGAAAAAGGAATATTTCATCGATACAATTTCAGAAACCTACAACGCCGTTTCGCAAGGAGAAAGAGTAGCCCTATTCAATAGTGCGGGCCTTCTTGAAATCGCCATCAATCGAGGGGCCAACCAAGGCTTTGGCGGAGCCAGCAAGCTTTTTGGTATGCGTATCGGTGACCCAGTTCATATTGAATTTACACCGCAAGGCTCCAAAGAAAATATTCAATCATTATTCTGATGCTCACTAGAGTAGTTAAACTGACTTTTCAAGAGGCGCATTTAGCCGATTTTTACGCGCATTTTGAAACCGTTAAACACGAAGTTTCAAATTTCCCAGGTTGTTACGGCATGAAACTACTCAGCGTCATTGATGCGCCAAATGTCATTTTTACCTATTCTCAGTGGGAAAACGAGGCTGCTTTGAACAATTATAGAGACTCAGAATTATTTGCTGCAATTTGGCCTCAAATCAAGCCCTGGTTTGCGCAGCGGGCCGAAGCCTGGAGCCTAAATGAAAATTTTAACGGATTTATTCTGTAAAAAATAGTGCTTAAGTAAAATAGGTCCTTACCTTTACTGAAATTAATATTATCATAATGAGTAAAGGACATGTAAAATTTTTCAACGAAACTAAAGGTTTTGGTTTCATCGTTGAAGAAGACACGAACAAAGAGTATTTTGTTCATGTTACCGGTTTGGTAGACAAAATCAAAGAAAATGACGAAGTTGAATTCGAATTGCAAGAAGGCCGTAAAGGCTTGAATGCTGTGA
>JACCDH010339348.1_pt1 | contig 62786 bp, 56 predicted proteins | sample 7442481 | NCBI WGS metagenome assembly JACCDH01 (sample SAMN15323433, study PRJNA562643) | freshwater metagenome | isolation source: river surface water | place: USA:Blue River Watershed | collected 2017-08-15
CGCGGAACTCATCGTGGAGCGGGAAGTGAGAGCCTCCCAACAGAGACTCCGAATACATTAGCGCAGACCAACCCCGTTATCGGTTTTTTGTACTTGCAACAACGGGGCGGACCATACATTTTTATATCACCTTTTTTTTAAATTACTGGCAGCAGATTAAGCAAATTTACGCAAAATCAAACAACCAATCGAATAACCAGCACCAAAGGAACACAACACCGCGTGATCTCCAACGGACAAGCCAGTCTTGTGTTGATGGAAGGCGATAATAGAGCCGGCAGATGCCGTGTTGGCATAAGTGTCTAGCACCAACGGCGCTTCGCCGGCTTCAGGCTCACGGCCTAAGATCTTACGCACGGCGAAAATGTTCATATTAATGTTGGCTTGATGTAACCACAGCCGTTTTAAATCCGCAGCCGTTAAGCCACAAGCCGCCATTTCGCCTTCTATCACCTCAGCCACCAACGGCAATAACTCTTTAAACACTTTGCGGCCTTGCTGGCGGAAAAACGGTGTATCGCTGTCTAAATCTGGGTAACAATGATCGGTGTAGCTAACATCACAACGAATGTTATTGGAGAACTCGGTTTTTAAACGCATGCCGCAGATCTCAAAACTATCGCTAGACGTCGCGGTATCGGCCGCCTCAATGATGGTCGCGGTACAAACATCACCAAAGATAAAATGGCTGTCGCGGCTGGTGTAGTTCACTTGCGGCGATGCAAATTCAGGGTTGACCACCAACACCACCTTGGCAGTACCGCCACGAATGGCGTTCACCGCATTGCTGATCGCAAAAGTGGCGCTCGAGCAAGCCACATTCATATCAAAGGCATAACCTTTTGCGCCTAAGGCTTGCTGTAATTCAATCGACAGCGCTGGGTATGGCCGTTGGATATTGGACGCGGCGCAGATGATTAAATCGATATCTGCTGCAGTTTTATTGGCTTGCGCCATCGCTTGCTTGGCAGCAGCGATGGCCATTTCGACCATTTCTGGGTGTTCGTCTTCGCCACGCTTACGAAACACCGGCTGCATAATGTAGGGGTCAAGAATACCGTCTTTATAAAGCACATGCCGAGATTTAATACCCGATGCTTTTTCAATAAACTCGCTGCTGGAATACTCCAATGCAATCAGTTCACCGGCGTCGATAGCGGCGCTATTTTCCGCATTGTATAAGTCGACATATTGATTAAAGGCCGCAACTAACTCATCGTTGCTAATAACTTGCTCAGGTGTGAACACACCACTGCCGCTGATCAGGACTTTTTTCATCGAAACTCCCACGCTATGCGTGTTACTAAACAGAGTCTGACCAACTGGTCTGACAGGTGAAAAGACTTGCAGTATATCGCAGAACCGCCTTTTGGCAAAACCTTGCCATTGATATGGTCTTTTGCTGCACCGGCTTTATGGCGCAAAAAAGGTGCTTACGCACCTTTTTGGGTCCCATGTGTCGCTTTTGTAGGCCTTGGCCCGCAGAGCACAGCATTGGTCGACGAGCCCGGCCGCGTTAGCAGACGGCTAACGCGGGGGCTTTCCTAGTTAGTGAGTTAACGGCCGTTTCGCTTGGCCAACACGGATCACCACGGTGGATACCACCTTGTCTTGAATGGCTTGGCGGTTCGGATCCCAAAACACTTGTAAAAACCCTAACAAACCGGTGGCAAAACCTGCGCCATAGCCGCCTTGACGACTAAAAGCGGCAAAAAGATTCAGCTCTTGGCCATCCAGTTGAATGACTTTAATCCCAAGCAGTTTTTTACCCAAGGTCTGACCATGGCACCAATAGATTAAAAAGGTGAAATAAAAAATCGCCCAGCCCACTCCAAAGCCAATATCGGTCAGCACACTTTTGCCCCATTCCAGCACACTGTGCACACCTTCAGGCGGCTGATACCATGCTTTCTGGGTAGCTGTAGGCGTCGCAGCCACGGACTTAGGTTCAACCACAGGTTTGGGCTCAGGTAAACGGTTTAACAACTGTTCACGTCGCGCTGGCCATGCTTCAGCAGGGTAATCTGTGCCATCCATTAAACCATCTAACAGCTCTGCTGCGGCCACTTTATCGATATCCTTGGCCGCAAATTTTGTCACGACTTTGTCAAGGTGTTGATCCATACAAGGCTGAGTACACTCGTCTTTTCGCATGGCAATACCTGCCTTCATCAACGCTCCAGCCGCAGCCCCGGCTTTAGTGCCTGCGACAAGTTCATTTTCAGTGGCTTGGTTTTGATCATCAATCAGCAAGCTCGGCGAATAATAGGCGGTGGATAGCAGCACGACGGCCACAGTCACACACAACACCACATGCCAGGTCTTTTTTGCCAACACGCGACAATAAATCAAATAGCTCATCACGATGGCGATAACGAACAAACTAGCATTGGCCATGGCGCTGATGATCGCCGTATCAATGCCCATCGCGAACAACCGCCGAAACGGCGACGCGGTCGGCACGCCCCATAAATCATGATCCACCTCAAACGCATAAGGTGTGACAATTTCACGACTTTCTTTTCGGGTGAGCGGCGCCCCAGTCCGGCCTTGCGCCAAAGGTTGGTCTAATTCGGGAGTATCAGGATGTAACATAAAACCTCTGTGGCATGGGGCGTAAAGCAATCCCGCTTACGCCGTTGGAAACCAATGTTACCCTGATGTTAACCTGATGATTTATAAAGGGCAATCAACCATTTGTTGTTTTTTTCAGCCAGGCAATGGCTTGATTCAGCCCATCCAAGGTCCACTCACACATCCGCTGCTGCAGCAGGCGTTCAATGTGTATAATCGACGGATAGGTTCGCCACCACTCGCGCGGTTGCGGATTGAGCCATGTCGCACGCGGGAAATGACTCAACACGCGGTTTAACCACACTTCCCCGCTTTCGCTGTTGTAATGCTCGACACTGCCGCCGGGATAACTGATCTCGTACGGGCCCATCGTCGCATCGCCCACTAAAATCAGTCGATAATCTGCGCCATACGTTTGCCACAACTGCGGCGTTGGTACGGCGTCTTGCGGGCGTCGCTTGACGTCGCGCCAGACATGCTCATAGATACAGTTGTGGAAATAAAAAATCTCTAAGTGTTTAAATTCACTGCGACAAGCGGCAAACAATTGGCGACATTGCACAATGTAATCGTCCATCGAACCGCCGATGTCTAACAGCAATAGTACTTTCACCGCATTGTGCCGCTCTGGCACAAACTGCAAATCTAACAAACCGGCTTGCTTGGAGGTGGCGCGAATGGTCTCGGCAAGATCTAACTCGTCCCGCGCCCCCGATCTGGCAAAACGACGGAGTTGACGTAGCGCTAGTTTCATCGATCTGTTGTTCAGTTCTTCATCGCTATCTAAGGATTGAAACTGCCGCGCATCCCAAACCTTCACCGCACGGCGCGCCCCAGAGCCTTGCTGACCAAGACGAATACCCTCCGGGTTATAGCCATAAGCACCAAAGGCTGAGGTGCCCCCCGTGCCAATCCATTTATTGCCGCCTGCATGTTTACCCTGCTGTTCTTCTAAGCGCTGTTGAAAGGCTTTGAGAAGCGCCTCAAGGCCACCAAGCGCCTGCAACTTGGCTTTATCTCCGTCTGATAACTGGCGGATAAAGTCCGGTGTCAGCCAATCATCAGGGACTAAATCGGCTAAATCCAGCGACTCGACGCCCTTGGCAAACTCAGCAAAGGCACGGTCAAATTTGTCGTAATGCTGCTCATTTTTCACCAGGCACAACCGCGACAGCTGGTAAAAATCATCCATGCTGACAGCAACCAGATCTGCTTGAAGTGCCGAAAGCAAATCCAGCCATTCAGTAATAGAGACAGGCACACCATAGCGCCGGACCGTTTGAAAAAAACCAATCAGCATTAGCGACGCGCCGTCATAAAGGCCAGACGCTCCAGCAGTGCCACGTCCTGTTCATTTTTTAATAAGGCACCAAACAGCGGCATTAAGCCGCCTTTTTCCCGGCTTTGTTTCAGTTGTTCCGGTGCTAAATCATCGGCCACCAGCAACCTAAGCCAATCAATCAACTCCGAAGTCGAGGGCTTTTTCTTCAAGCCACTTTGGCCGCGCAGTCCCAGAAAGGAGCTGATGGCTTCATCCACCAACTGACTTTGGATCCCTGGCAAATGCACATCGACGATGTGCTTTAAGGTATCTGTGTCGGGGAAATTGATGTAATGAAAAAAACAACGTCGTAAAAACGCATCAGGCAGTTCTTTTTCATTATTGGAAGTAATGATGACAATAGGTCGAACGTTAGCGCGAATGGTTTCACCAGTTTCGTACACGTCAAAACTCATTTGATCCAGTTCATGCAACAAGTCATTCGGGAATTCGATATCCGCTTTGTCGATCTCATCAATCAGCAACACCGGCCGCTTGGCCGCAGTAAAGGCTTGCCATAATTTCCCGGGGCGAATGTAGTGACGGATGTCATGCACCCGCGGATCGCCCAATTGGCTGTCGCGCAACCGCGACACAGCGTCATATTCGTACAAACCCTGTTGTGCTTTGGTACTGGACTTGATGTGCCACTGCAGCAACTCAGTATCCAGTTGTTTAGCTAAGGCTTTTGCCAACTCGGTTTTGCCTGTGCCTGGTTCTCCTTTGATAAGCAACGGCTTTTGTAAGGTCACAGCAGCGTTCACCGCCAGCGCCAGTTCGGCACTGACAATATAATGATCTTGATTTACAAACTTCATATCACCTCATCGGGGTTAGAAAAAACGCTTGGCGACAGAGCTGACCCTTTGCATGCGCTGAGCACCGCTAGATCACCGCCATAACAGGGAAAGAACCGCCAAGCAAACAACGACCTAGCACCAGCCTTTCCAGAGCACACTGCACTGAACAACAGCTGCAGACAAGGTGTTGACTGCAACTTTTACTACACTGTGGTTGGCATGAACGTCCATGTGTGGCAGTTGCAAAACACAGACAGGGTTTATCGCCGCCATTTAGACATCCGCTTATAACTAAAAAAGCTATAACTTATGCTAAAAGGTAACTTTCGTTTTTAATTGGGGTCGTTATGCTGTGCCCAATCAACTCATCAGGAGTCCATCATGTCAGCAATTTTTAGCGATAATTCATTGTCAATCGGCCGTACCCCTCTGGTCAAATTAAACCGTGTCACTGGCGGTAATGTCTACGCCAAAATCGAAGCTCGTAACCCGAGCTTTAGCGTGAAATGCCGCTTAGGCGCGGCGTTGATTTGGGACGCGGAGAAAAAAGGTCTGCTAGGCCCTGATAAAGAACTGATCGAACCGACCTCAGGCAACACCGGTATCGCCTTAGCATTCGTTGCAGCCAGCCGTGGCTATAAACTGACTCTGACCATGCCTGCGACCATGAGTCTTGAGCGTCGTAAGCTGTTAAAAGCGTTAGGTGCTAACGTGGTGTTGACCGAAGGCCCGAAAGGCATGAAAGGCGCCATTGAAAAGGCGAAAGAAATTCAAGCATCCAACCCAGATAAGTATGTGTTGTTGCAACAATTTGAGAACCCAGCTAACCCACAAATCCATTTCGAAACAACGGGTCCTGAGATTTGGAATGATACCGATGGCAAGGTGGATATTTTCGTTGCAGGTGTCGGTACCGGCGGTACTATTACCGGTGTGAGCCGTTACATCAAACAGGAAAAGAATCACCCACTGTATTCGGTGGCAGTGGAGCCTGCAGATTCGCCAGTCATTAGCCAAGCCCGCGCTGGACAGGAAATCAAACCTGGCCCGCATAAAATTCAAGGCATTGGCGCAGGCTTTATCCCAGGTAACTTAGATTTATCGATCATCGACCATGTTGAAACCGTCAGCAACGACGAGGCCATCGCCATGGCACACCGTCTGATGAAAGAAGAAGGTATCCTGGTGGGTATTTCCTCTGGCGCTGCAGTGGTTGCGGCTAAACGTTTGGCTGAACTTCCTGAAAATGAAGGCAAAAACATTGTGGTCATTCTGCCATCTGCGGCTGAGCGTTACTTATCCAGCCCTCTGTTTGCCGATGTGTTTAGCGAGCAAGAGCTGAACCAATAACAGCCCAACGCTGTAGAAAAAGCTGCCTAGTGCAGCTTTTTTTATGCCATTGACAGCCCAAAGCGTTGTTTGTCACACTGATTAAAAAAGGAGTTGCTATGAAACTTTATGTTGGTTGTTTATGTGTGTTTCTAAGTTTGATGGGCTGCGGTGGCGATAGCAGCTCTTCCCAAACAGCAGCAACCGAGCAGGTCGATTCTGAATCTCCACAAGATGTTGCAGTGCACTTTTTTAATTCGTTGTTGGTGAACAACAACATGAATGAAGCCAAAAAATACGCCACCGGCAGTGTCGGTCGTGTTATGGCGGGGTATGGCAGCGCCAAGTCCTATGCCAGAACAGTGCTGAATATGAACTTCGATAAAGTCGAGGTGTCCGTCGATACCAGCAATCAAAGTGTGCGTGAGTTTTACAAAGACAGAACTGTCGTAGTGATAAACTTTATGGGCGAAAAAGACGGCGGCAAAGTGAACTCATTTCGTGAAGTGGTGATGCTGGAAGAAAATGGCCACTGGAAGGTCGGCGATATCAAAGCCGATCCGTTTGCACGAAGCGGCATTTGACTCCCCGATACACATTAGCGCTGGAAAAACTTAGCCAGCGCTTTTTTACAGTCGTCACTGTGCAACAGCTGTTCAAAGTCGGCTAATTCTTGATGCAACACATGTTGTACTTGCGCGCGAAGTGGTTGTTTTAATAAGGCTTTACTACGAAGCACTGCCTGCTGTGGTAATGCTGCCAATTGCTGCGCTTTTTGTAACGCCAGCACTGCAACATCTTCCGGCTCCGCCAATTGATTCACCAACCCCATGGCATGAGCGTCGACGCCGGTAAACGGCTCACCTAACAACAGATACTGAGCGGCTTTTTGGTACCCGACCAGTTTAGGAAGCAACAAACTGGACGCAGCTTCAGGGCATAAGCCAAGCGAGGTAAATGGCATTTGAAAACGGCTACCGGCTGTCGCGTAGACCAAATCACAATGCAACAGCGCAGTGGTGCCAATGCCAATGGCTAACCCATCGACCGCCGCAATCAGCGGCTTGTCAAACTGACTTAAGGCATGCAAAAACTGCACGGTTGGATGTTCATGGTCTAGCGTGCCTGCTTGGATAAAATCCGCGAGGTCATTGCCGGCGCAAAAACTACCAGGCTGGCCTAACAGCACGACCACATGAATACTCGGGGTCGCGCTTGCTTGCGCCAACGCTGCAGTTAACGCGCGATACATATCGCCAGATAAGGCATTTTTTTTATCCAGTCGATTTAACTGGACTTGCAACACATGATGTTGCTGTTCAACCACGACGTGCATGTTTTACTCCTACTGACCTTTGGCGCTGCCTTCTCGGCGCGGATCAACACCACTTTGCCAGCCTGTTGCGGTTTTTTGGATCAGATGCAAGCCACTATTTAAGTCGGTCACTTGCACTTTGTAGCCTCGTTCTTTCATCTCGCCGACCAAGGATGTCAAAGGAGAGCCTTCTTCAATCGCCAACACATCGTTCCGATGGGTGACATGCGGCAGCTCGGCAGCCTGCTGGGCTGACAGGTTAAAATCAAGCATACCAATCAGCGCTAACGCGACATAATCAATAATGCGGCTGCCGCCAGGCGAGCCCGCGATAATCACCGGCTCGCCAGCTGCATTAAACACCATCATCGGAGCCATCGACGAACGTGGCCGCTTGCCCGCTTCCACTCGGTTGGCCACCCATTTACCGTCTTTACGCGCATCCAACGAAAAATCGGTCAGTTGGTTATTTAGCAAATAACCGTTGATAAACAAGCCAGAACCAAAGGCATTTTCGATACTGGTCGTCAAACTAACTGCATTACCTTTGCTATCCACCACCGATAAATGACTGGTATTGGCGTATTCAAGTGCCGGTGCATCACCCAGCGGTTGTGCCCCTTGCGGTGCACCAGCCACAAACGTTGGTGTATCTAGCTGTGGGTCGATTAACTTCGCGCGTGCAGCCAAATAGTCGTTGGCTAACAACCCCGCCACTGGGACTGGGCTAAACGCCGGATCGGCAATATACCGGTCGCGATCGACAAAGGCTAAACGACTGGCTTGGCTAAACAAATGGATAAATTGTGCGGACATCGGCTTTAACGGTTTTAACTCAAAATGTTCGAGAATGCCAAGGATCTGCAACACCGCCAAACTGCCAGAGGATGGTGGCGCCATGCCACAGACCTTCAACTGGCGATAAGGCCGGCAAATCACCTCACGCTCTACCGCTTGATAACTGGCAATATCGTCCAAGGTCATTTGCCCAGCGTGCAGCGGTGCGTTATTCACCGCATCCACAATCGCTTGTGCATTTTGCCCCTGATAAAACGCCGCTGGACCTTCGTTGGCAATCCGAGTTAACAGCGCTGCATAGTCTGGGTTTTTCCGTGTAAAACCGACAGCCAGCGGTTGCCCCGCTGGAAAAAAATAGGCTTGTGTCGCTGGAAACTGGCTAAACGCAGGATGGTTTGATTGCGCGAGCAGTGCGTTTAAACGGGGCGAAACCACAAAACCTGCGGTGGCTAAGCGAATAGCCGGTTGAAATAGCTCAGGCCAAGGTAATTTACCATGCTGTTGATGAGCCAAGGCTAACGCGCGGATCACGCCAGGTGTACCTACCGCCTTCCCCCCGACAAATGCTTGATTCCAAGGCAACAATTGACCGTTTTCGCGAAACCAATCGGCACTGGCAGCTTTGGGGGCTGTTTCGCGGCCATCAATACTGCGCAGTTGCTTGGTCTGTTGATCGTAATGCAACAAAAATAACCCGCCACCAATGCCTGAGCTTTGCGGCTCGACTAAGCCAAGCACTAATTGCGTCGCGATGGCGGCATCCACGGCCGTGCCGCCTTTGGCCAGCATCTGATACCCTGCGTCTGTGGCATATGGATTGGCAGACACCACCAACATATGTTTGGCATGCACCACCGACTTCTTTTGCAGGCCAGTCGCCGCCTCCGGATCTGTCTGTGCGGCAAAAGACACACAGGGTAGACATAACAACAATACACGCCAAAACGACATAACTGGGTTCCAACTTCACTTCATGAACCTGCAGCCTAACTTAATCGATCTCAAGAGATCAATTTTTGTAAGTTCTAAGGTAGACTAACAACGCTCAATGGAAGGAATTCACAAACGAATGTCGATCGAAATGTTACTGCGTCACCCCAAATACCGGTTACCTGTTGTTCTCGTTGTACTTTGTATACTGCTGCAGTGCCTGTCGTCTTGGCTCGATCCCTATCTGAGTTACCAGCACCAAGGGTTATCACAAGGGCAATGGTGGCGCTTGTGGACGCCTTATCTTATTCATACCAATTGGCCACACCTGCTGATGAACATCGCTGCGCTCGCAGTGCTGACCTATTTGCATGGCAGTTATTACCGTCCTTTGACGTTTTCGATGTTGCTGTTTATCGGTTTCCCGCTGATAAGCCTACAGAGTTATTTCTTTTCAGCCACTAGTTTCCAATTTGTTGGCTTATCCGGTTGGTTGCATGCCATTTTGGTCTGGGGCGCTTTAGTCGACACCCGTCGACACTTTACCAGCGGTTGGCTCATTTTGGCCGGCGTTGCCGCAAAAGTGGGCTGGGAACAATGGCATGGCGCCGAAGGATTTACCGAGCAATTAATTAACGCCAAGGTCGCCACAGACGCTCATTTGTGGGGCGCTTGCAGCGGCGTGGTGCTATTTGGTTTGACCATGCTGGCGATGGTTCGCAAAGTCTATCTGCGTCGTAGCTCACTGCCCTACACCGCGCCCATCGCCAATGATAGCGACCCGCGTTAAAACGGCACCTCGGCGCTAAATTCAAGCCAGCGGCCATGTTGGGGATGAAAAAAGCCCAAATTGGCGGCGTGCAAACATAACCGTGGACTTTGCGCCAGCACCGCAGGTGGCGCATAAAACAGATCACCAAGCATCGGATGGCCAATACTGGCCATATGCAAGCGCAATTGATGCGAGCGCCCTGTCACAGGCTCTAACTGCACCCGACTGTTTTGCCCATCAAAGTTCAGCCGGCGATACAAGGTTTGCGACGGCTTACCATCATCCGCGATTTTATACAGTGGCCGACGCAGCGGGTCTGCGGCGATTGGGCTATCGATCATCCCCTGCTCGTCACACTTTCCCGCCACCAAGGCTTGATAAAATTTCTTGGTTTGTCGTTGTTGGAATTGAATGCTAATGGCGGACAAGGCTTTTTTTGTCAGTGGCAATACCAACAGCCCCGAGGTGTCGTAGTCCAACCGATGGACGACTTGCGCCAGTGGAAACTCACACTGCACTCGACTGATCAAGCAATCACGGTTGGCGGGATGTCGTCCAGGTACTGTCAACAACATCGCAGGTTTATTGACCACCAGCAACACATCGTCTTGATAAACCAAGTGCCAAGGCGCTGTGGTTGCTGGCAATACAGCTAATTCGTCGAGTTCAGTCATACCGCATTCTTATGGTAAAAACCGGCATTATACTGCAATCCATGGCCATTCTGGCTAGAATGTCGTCCTTTGAACTCTGCTTTAGTCGATGTAAGCCTTAATGGAAGATGCATTTATTTACCAACCCCCTGCGGCGTCCCCGCTCAACGCCTTGTATGGTGACAAAGATGTGGTCGCCTTTGATAAACCTAGCGGTCTGTTAACCAACCCTGGGCGCGGTGAATTGCTCGCCGACTGTTTGCTCAGTCGTGTGCAGCAGCAATGGCCGACCGCGCTGTTGGTGCATCGGCTGGACATGGCAACCAGTGGTGTGGTGGTGTTTGCACTGCGTAAAAAAGCAGAAGCCAATTTAAAACAGCAATTTGCAACACGCGAAACCAAGAAAATTTATATTGCCCGGGTGGCCGGTCATTTAGATACAGCCCGCGGTGACATCAACGCACCGTTAGCGGCCGATCCAATGGCACCACCGCGCAATCGCGTCGATGCGGCCGGCAAAGCGGCCCATACCTATTATGAAGTGTTAAAACACGACCACTATCTAGGCCAGCCATCCACCTTGGTGGCGCTGTGGCCTACCACTGGGCGCGCGCATCAATTGCGGGTTCATTTGGCTTGGTTGGGACATCCTATTCTGGGGGATGCATTGTATGCCAGCCCTTCACAACACGCGCCACGGTTGTTGCTGCATGCCTATCGTCTTGGCTTTCGTCAACCTTACCAGCAGACTTGGCTTGAGCTTACAGCGCCTTTAGATTTGGCGTTGTTTGCAACAAATCCGCTACCCACACTGGATTTTTTAGCCCATTCATCCTCGTAGAGAGGTTGCAACTCAGCCGCAGCTGTTGCCGCGCCCAAAAAAAATGCCAGTGTGGATTAACACTGGCATTTTTGTTGATGTCGACATCGTTACCTGCTTGCAACGGACTGCGTTACAAGCCCTTTTGACCGCCAAGGGACAGGTCGTGTGCATGACCAATCCAATCTTGGCATGATTGTCGGCAACTGCAGCTGTTACAACGTCCGTTCAAACAATTTCAGGATCCGGCGATATTCATCCAACCAACTGCTGGGTTGGCGGAAACCGTGTGGTTCTACTGGGAAAATCGCGGTCTCAAAATTGTTGTTTTCTTGCTCAATCAAGCGCTGCACTAAGCGCACGGTGTCTTGGAAAAACACGTTATCATCCACCATTGGCGCGTTGATCAGCAGCTGTGCTTTTAGCCCTTGCGTGAAATAAATCGGCGAGCTGCGGCGATAAGCAATCGGGTCAATATCTGGCGTATTCAAAATATTCGACGTATAAGGCTGGTTGTAATAAGCCCAATCCGCAACAGGACGAAGAGCGGCGCCTGCTTTAAATAGATCTGGTTGTTTAAACAACGCCATAAAGGTCATGAAACCGCCATAGGAGCCACCATAGGTGCCGATGCGGTTACGATCGACATTGGCATGCTCGACCAAATAGTTCACACCGTCGACCAAGTCCTCAATTTCAGGGGTGCCCATATTGCGATAAATCGCGGTACGCCAATCACGGCCATACCCTTTGGATGCCCGATAATCCATATCCAGCACCACATAGCCTTGTTGCACCAGCAAATTGTGGAAGAAAAATTCGTGGTAGTAGTTCGACCAACCCGCGTCAGAGTTTTGCAAATACCCTGCCCCGTGGTTAAAAATCACCGCCCGACGTTTTTCACCTTGCTGGTGATCCTTTGGCAAATACAACTTGGCATACACAGGTTGCTCACCATGACTGGAGGGTACTGCAATAATTTTCGGTGCTTGCAACGCCATTTGCTTGAGCTTGTCCGACACGGTGTACGTTAACCGTTTCAGCTCAGCGCCCGGCTGATTCGCCATGCTGTAAAGCTCTTCAGGTTGTAACGATGTGGAGTAACGGACTAATAACTTGCTTTCATCAGGCGACAGATCAAAGGTCAGATTGCCGGTTAAATTGGTCAGCGCTTGACGCTTGCCATCCGATACGCTCACTTTGTAAATGTTATAGATGCCTGGATGTGTTTCATTGCCGCGGTAATAAATGGTGGAACCATCTTTACTAAGCACGGGGTCGCTGACTTCAAAGCGTCCCTCGGTCAAGGCGCGTGCTTTGCCAGTGAGCGGTTTGACATACAAATGCGCATAGCCACTGACTTCTGACAAATAATACAAGCTGCTGTTATCGACCCAATCGAAATTGTTAAAGTCATAGGCCACCCAGGCTTTGTCATGTAAGCGATCTTGGGTGACAAACTGCGGTTTTTTCGCGCTGATGGTGGTTAACCACCGATCTTTGTTGTCCCACGCTTTGAGCATCACCGCCGCTTGATCCCCCGCTGGATTCCAACGGATAGCAGCTTGGTTCCAACTCCAATCATTCATCAGCGTGATATCACGTGCTTTACGCACCGATTTATAACTAGAACCAACGGCCTTGGCGTTTTCTGCTTTAACATCCGCCAGCACATCCTCGTCAAAACCTGGCAAGTCTTTTTGTGCTAACTCGATGACTTGTTGCGTTTGCAAATCGACAAAAAAGAATTGTTGTGGCTCAGGCTTTTGGTCATGCACGCGCCGGCGCACGGGTTCAGCCGCTATTTCGCCAGTGCTGGTAATGTAGTTTGGCATGATGTCGCGCTCATCATTCCAGCTGGTTTTGTCGCCTTGGGCTAGCACGATGTAACGCCCATTGGGCGATAAGGATGCCGCTTGGACTTCTTTGTCTTTGGCCAGGAAAATGGGGGCCACAGCCACCGCATCACTGCTGGTTTTTAACGCCTGTTGTTGCTGAAACGCATCGACAGCGTCTTTGTGCTCTTTGGCAACAAACTGAATTAATTGATGTTGCTCTTTGGCCAGATACCCAGTCGGAGCATCAGGCGCGGCCGGTGACTCGGCATTTTTTAAACTTGCGACGAGCTGTACTTTGCCGGTGTTCACGTCTGCGGCATAAAAATCCCAGCCTTGACGCCAACTCAGTCGACCATCGGTTAAAAACTGCAGGTCTTGCCGTTGTTGTAGATCACGGGTTAACTGCTGGGATTGCCCGGTGCGTACATCTTTCACAATGACATTACCGGCAAAAATCCACGCCACTTGATTGCGAGCGCGATTAAACACTTGCTGTGCCGAGCCCATATCATCTTGTTGTTTGAGCGATACCTCACGGCTGGTGGCTTGCTGATCCACCGTGAACCAATCTCGCAGTTCATTGCCTTGTTGTTTGCGTTGATAAACGATCTGTGCGCTATCGGCAGACCAATAAGCGCCTTCGGGCTGACGACCAAGCCAATCTTGATGAGCCATGGCCTGTTCCATCGTCATCGGCGTGGTCCCCACTGGGGCTTGTACTTGAACCACTTGGGTTTGATACGGCGCATCGACCGTGTTGGCAAACACCGGTACTTGAAACTGAATGGTCGCGGCGACACACAGCGCCAGCAACGAACGTTGAAATGTATGCATCATTAGGCACCTTTAAAAGAAACCTAGTTGTTATACAAAGCGATGCGGCAGATTTCAAACAGTTGCGGTTAACACAATGATGGGTAGGACTAACGGAGGGTATGTTGGAAAGAGCAGACACCCCAAGAGGATTACGTCGTCGCCCACCTCAGTGCGGTGGACGACGACATCACCGTTAGGCGATAACGCGTCGAGCCAGTTGCTCTAATTCAACTTTGGCGGCGCTTAACGCCGCACTTGCCACCTCGGCGCCCATGTTTAAACCTTCGGCATAGACATAATGCTGTTGCTTGAGACCAATAAAGTTAAAAAAGGCCTGTAAATATGGCGTTTGTGAATCCAGCGCAGTGCCTTGGTATTTGCCGCCGCGCGTTAACACAAAAATTACCGGCTTATCCGCCAGCAAGCCGACTGGGCCTTCAGCTGTGTATTTAAAGGTGATGCCGGCACGCGCTAATCGGTCAAACCAGGCTTTGAGCTGCGATGGCACCGCAAAGTTGTACATCGGCACAGCAACCACCAGCACATCGGCCGCCGTGACCGCGGCAATGGCTTGATCTGACAACGCCGCCGCAGTTTGTTGGTCTGCACTGCGCTCGGCCTGAGCCGTCATCCACGCGCCCATCTCCGCCATGGCCAAATGTGGCATTGGCGCAGCCGCGACATCAATGCTCTGCTGCTGAACTGAACTGGGCAATTGCGCGGCGAAATGGGCTAACAGTTGCGAGCTTTGACCCGCATCACCACTGACTGAACTTTTAACAAATAATACGTTGGGCATGATGTCACTCCTCTGTTGCGATAGGAACAGATTAACAACGATATAATCGAACGTATATTTGAAAATATAACAACTACCTTTCGATTTATTGCAAAGAACCACGCGTGTACGGCCACCGTTTAAGGCATGTAACCAAATGAGGGTGAATTATGCTGACAGCAGCGCCAACAGCACTGCATGATAACGACTCGACAGACTCCACGAGCTCGTTCATGACCGATGCTATACCACCGCCGCCCCAGCAATGGGGACAAGAATTAGCGCTTGTCGCGTTGAAACGTGACAAGTCAGCCTACAGCGCGTTGTTTAACTTCTTTGCGCCCAGATTGCGTGCTTTTGGCATGCGAATGTTTGGCAATGAGCAACAAGCGTTAGAAATGGTGCAAGACACCATGTTAAACGTTTGGCAAAAAGCCCATCTTTACGATCCAAGTCGCGGCTGTGCATCCACCTGGATATTTACGATCGCACGTAATGTTCGGTTTGACATGCTGCGCAAAAAAATGAGCCGTAAAGATGACATCCTAGCCGATGATTTATGGGCCGACGGTGATTATCCAGACATGGAAGATGAGCAATCGGAACGTTGGGATATTTGGATTGTTGCTGAAAAAATTGCGCCTCATTTTGAATCCTTACCACCCGCTCAGCGGTTGGTCATGGAAAAGGTCTATCTCGATGAATGCACGCATCAGCAAGTTGCTGACGAGCTAGGGTTGCCCCTTGGTACGGTCAAGTCGCGTATTCGATTGGCATTAGAAAGATTAAGAGAGGCGTTAGATGCCACACACCGTTAAACACCACCCAAGTCTTAGCGTACTGGAGCAGTATTGTGATGGCAGTTTAACCGCTGAAGTCGCTCTGGTGGTCGCTGCACACATTGATTTGTGTCCACATTGCCAACAACTGACTCACGATATTGAAGCTGATGCCGCTAGCCAATGGTTTATGCCAGGGTCTGCTTCGCACAACGGCAGCATGTCGATGGATGCCATTCCAGCGATGCAACATATGTTGGCGGACATCATGGCACAACCTGCTGTCCACACGCCTTCGTCTGACACCTTTTCCAAAGTGAAAAGTTTGGACTTTGGCGGACATCAGTTTGTGGTACCTCGCTCATTGCAGCGATTAGCTGCCAAACGTAGTAAGTGGTTGACGCTAGGCGGTATTGCGACATCTCGACTGCCGTCTGGCGACCCTCACCATATTTCCTTGCTGTACATCAGTGAGCAAACTCAAGTGCCGCAGCACACCCACCAAGGCCTCGAAATGACCTTGGTCTTGGCAGGGGAAATTGAGGATGAAAATGGCCGTTATGTTGCAGGCGATTTGATTGTGGCAACGCCTGATCACACGCATACACCGCGAAACGTGCGGGAAGAACCTTGTTTGTGCTTAAGTGTGTTAAGCGCGCCATTAACGTTCACCGAAGGTATGACGCGGTTACTAAACCCGTTGCAACGGTTCTTTTATTAGTTGCGAGTGTTGTTACAAAAAAACGGCCAAACGGCCGTTTTTTTTATGCAGGTGGTCAAACTTAGCCGCCTAACTTAATAAGGCTGTGCCACCTTTTAAGTTATAGACATCAATAAAACCAAGTCTATTTAACACTTTCGCCGCTAGTAAACTTCGGTTGCCTGAACGACACACCAGTAACAATCGATGTGTGTCCATCAGTTGTGCGGTCATTAACGCCCATACCAACCGCGATAATGGCCAATGCACCACATTGGCATCCGCTGGCAATAATTGTTCTAACGCCCCCGCCCCTTGCTCATGTGGCTCACGCACATCCACCACCAACAAATTTGGATCGGTTGCCAACAACGTCACCACTTGATGACTTTCAATTAAGGCTTTGGCATCGGACAAACTGACATCCACCACGCCACACAGGTACTGGCTATGTCGCTGCAACTGCAAGCTTTGTTGGGTTAATTCTTGCAACCATGCCGTGCTTGGTTGCTTGGCCAACATGACCCGCACAACGGGTTGCTCTTGGATCACTAAGTCCCAGGTCGTGGTAAATCGTTGGCCATAATCGTGACTCGACAACAGGTAGCCTTGTCCGGCCATCATGTGGTGCAACTGACACAGACTTGCCGCAAAATCATCGGCATTCGAATCTGCCAGATCCACCCGGCCGGTGCCCCCTGGCAGGATTAAGTCACCCACAAAGGCCCCCAGCAGTCGCTGCTGTTGATATAACACATAACTGACCGAGTCTGCGCTATGCCCAGGTGTCTTGATGGCTTGCAAATGAAATTGACCACAATGCAACGAGCTTGCAGCAACAGGCCATCCCAATGCATCGACCTGCCGCTCAGCGACAGTGAGTAAAGCGGCTAAATCATCTCGTGCCGAACGACGGTCTTGATGTTTATGCGTATCAAGGACTGCAACAAGCGTCAAACCATGACCTGTGATGATATTGGCTAAGCGATTGGCCAAGGCATCCACCGGATCGATAATCACTGCACTGCGCGCTTGCTCACACACCAGCAGGTATGAACATAAATCCTCATGCTTGAATTGTGTCAGGCCTTGCACCAGCTCATCATGTTGAACTTGCACATCGGATAACACTAAACAGCATTGTTGCACCACAGGAATTAACTTACGGATAGCCTCACAGGCACGAGTGATGTCGTTAGGCTGCATGGCTGGACCAAACGACAAGCGGATAGCGCCTTCACTGCGCCAGCGCTCAAGCCCCATGGCATTTAACACAAAGCTACTGGGGATCTTTGAACTACAAGCCGAGCCCGAACTCACGCGAATACCCGCCGCATCAAAGAGATCCATGATGTCTTTGCTGCTAAAGCCAGGCACCGCAAAGTTGATGGTCGTCGGCACTATGTATGGCGCATCACTGTTTAACACCAGCTGCGGAAACAAATCCACCAAAGCGCTTAGCAATTGCTCGCGATATTGCCACAAGGTGGCTTCGCTTTGAAAAACCGACTGCTCGGTTTTAAGAAGTTCAACAAAAATGGCGTGCAGCGCCGCAATGCCGGGCAGATTTTCGGTGCCTGAACGCAGGCCACTTTCTTGCCCCCCCCCGGCGATAAACGGCTGATACGGCGTGTTCTGCCGCACATACAAAAAGCCGATCCCTTTCGGGGCGTACAACTTATGGCCAGAGAATGGCGCGTAATCGATGCTGGTGTTGGCAATATTTAACGACATCTTGCCAAGCGCTTGCACGCAATCCACCATCCAGCGGATTTTGGGGTTTAATCGACGGATCAACTGTTCCAATTGCAATAGATTTTGTTTGACGCCAGTTTCATTGTTCGCTGCCATGGTGCAAATTAAGGCAGCCTGTGGCACCAGCTCCTCCAGCGCTGCGGCATCTAAAATACCATGTTGATCCACCGGGACAGCTTGAATGGTGCAGCCTAGCTGCAACACCTGATTCCAATGTTTAAGCGATTCTGGCACGGCTTTGTGTTCGGTCGCCCCATACAGCAACAAAACATCAGGCCCGGTTAAGCCTTGAGCACGCGCATCCAATAACGCCGAGACAATCGAAGTTTGAATACCTTCGGTCGCACCGGAGGTAAACACAATTTGGCCGGTACTGGCACCAATCACTTGCCGAGCCAGTTGCCGAGTGGCTTCCAGTTCCACTTTGGCTTTGATACCCGTGGTATGGCTACTGCTGGGGTTACCAAAACTGGTTTGCATGCAATGCATCACCGCGTCAGCAGCACAGGGCAACACAGGGGTCGTCGCGTTGTTATCCAAATAAATTTCTGCTGGTTTATCCATTGCACGCCTCTTATAACCAAAGGATATATCTTATTCCTTAAATGATATTCTGAAGCGCTAGCAACGACAAGCCTTTTTACCGCGGTCAAACCAGCCATCCACGAAAGCTGTCTAAACAGCAGGTACTCATCGCTTTAAACGTGCTTGCAACCACAGATCTTGCGCAAAAAAAAACACTCCCGAAGGAGTGTTTTTGGTTATTCGACTAAATCTTTTGGAATGTCAGGCCGCAAGGAAGACCAGACTTTGCCGGATTCTTTACCGTATTTACGAACCGCTAATACCACTTCATCGTGTTTGCCGTTTTCAGCATAGAGTTTCAGTTGCTGGTAAAACTTACGCGCCAACTCACGAGATTCTGGGTGAGAAAAATAAAATGTGGCAATTTTGCGATACAGACCACGGAAACCATTGAGGATCAGCACGTAAATACGATTCGAAGAAATCAGCGCTAATTCGTGGTTTAGGTTGTAATCAAAATCCGCATACGCTTCTGCGGTGTCTTCCAGAGCTTCTGCACTGCTAAACAACTGAATCGCTGCTTGTGCGTTGTATTTAATCGCCCCACGGATATAAATAGCACTGATATTGGTACGAGCAGACAACAACTCATCGACTAATTCAGGCATCCGATCTTCATCTAGCCGAGCTAATGTCTCAAGAATATTAAGACCGGATGTTTCCCAAAAGTTATTCACTTTAGTCGGTTTACCGTGCTGGATTGTCAGCCAACCATCGCGAGCTAGCCGTTGCAACACTTCGCGTAAGGTGGTGCGTGTCACGCCGATTAACTCGGACAATTCACGCTCAGCGGGCAGGATAGAACCTGGGGCAAACTTGCCGTTCCAAATGGACTCAACAATATATTCTTCAGCAAAACCGGCAGGGCTTTGCGCTTTTATCAGATTCGTCATCCGGAGCTGTCCGTTTTTTTAGTTGTGATCGTGGTCTGGAAATGTGACTGATTGTACCAGACAAGATTGAGTAAACAAGCTATCGCGACAAAATAGCCAATGCAACCGACAGACACAAGGGACAAAGGTTGTAATAAAACGAAAATTCCTCTAGATTGAGCCCATTCAATTGCTTGATCTGACTGGAATTCTGATGTTTTCTTTGTTGTCCACTTGGTCACTACAGCGCTGGTCATGGCTGTTACTGGCGTTCATCAGCTCTGCCTTGATGGTCATCGCGCTGTATTTTCAATATGGTATGGGGCTGGCACCGTGCATTATGTGTGTCTATCAACGCGCCGCACTCTGCGGAGTAATTTTGGCCTCTCTGGTGGGTGCGTATGGTCGTAACGTTGCGCCAGTGCGCTGGGTTGCATTAATCGGTTGGATTGTGGCTGCGGGCTGGGGTTTGAAAATTGCCCATGACCAAGTGGTGATCGAACAGATAGTCGCCAGTGGTGGTTTTTCGACCTGTGCAATCTTCGCAGACTTCCCGCGTTGGTTGTTGTTGGATAAATGGCTACCGGCGGTTTTTAATCCAACTGGCATGTGTGGCGAAATTGCATGGACCTTTATGGGGTATTCCATGGCGTTTTGGATGCGAGTGATTTTCGGGATGATGTTGCTCGTTGCTTTACTGGTCACCGCCAGTCAATTGCATAAACCTCGACATAATCCCTACGACTAACGGATAAAAAAACCGCGCCACTGCGCGGTTTTTTTTGCTCTACAACCAAGGGTCTACCCGTCACGTGCAACGCTTCGGCAAACCACTGTCGTTTACACGATTGCTAACAGCTCGACATCAAATACTAACGCGCTGTAAGGCTTGATAGCGCCACCGGCACCACGCTCGCCGTAAGCCAGGTTATGCGGGATGTACAAACGGTATTTTGAACCCACTGGCATTAATTGCAGTGCTTCAGTCCAACCGGCGATCACGCCGCCAACGGGGAATTCTGCTGGCTGACCGCGGTTGTAGCTGCTGTCAAACACAGTACCGTCGATTAAAGTCCCATGATAATGCGTGCGCACTTTATCTGAGCGGCTTGGTTTCGCGCCATCGCCTTGCACTAACACTTCATATTGCAGGCCTGATTCGGTAACAACGATACCGGCTTTTTTAGCATTTTCAGCCAAAAACGCCTCGCCTTCTCCCGCAGCAGCTTTGGCCGCTTCTGCTTCTGCCGCTTGCATGCGCTGGCTGATCACCGTAAAGGCTGCACGAATTTGCTCTTCAGAGACTTCAGCTTCAGCCCCAGTAAACGCTGCTTTTAAACCAGCAGCAACGGCGTTGATATCTAAACCGTCGAATGGGTTATCCGCTAACTGCTGGCCCATGTTCAAGCCAATGCCGTAACTGGCGTGTTGTTCTAAGGTTGTCAGATTTGACATAAAAAACTCTCAACTAGAGTGTGCTTTCGCACGGGTTAATGCTGGAGGCGCGCCCAGAGGCCTTGCACCAGCGTTTGATCCTGCGCGCTTAATTCACCATTGCTGATGGCAAGCGCCAGGCTGTGATCTACCGCGGCAACCAGTTGCTCACGATGGTAATCTATGGCATCCACTTCAAAGGTGCCGACTGCCAAATCGATATGACCGCGTAAATAGCCCGCAGCAAACAATTCGTCGTCTGTTAATGATTCGACACTGTGATCAAAAAAATCAGCCAATTTGCTGACAAACTCCACACATAAACTCATTGGTTTTCGGCCCCCAGCCGGTACATCACATAGTCATTGTAACCGCACAAAATTCGGATCATGCCAGATAATTGCTGGTCTAACTGCGGGTCGCCACTATCAGAAATCAATGGTCGTCCTTGCAACTGTTCTATTTTTGTTTTGGTGGCTAACACATGGATATGCTCACGACCGATAGCGCGGATCACCTCAGGAGATAACTGCTGATTGCCCCGGCCCAAAATATGCCCTTGACCACCAATTAAGGTGATGACCAATTGGCTTGGTTTCTCATTCACCAACGCCAGTAACTGGGCTGCGGTAACATCGGCAGCAATCACCTGACCATGTTCTACCACATCAACACCCAACAAGGTATTTGGTAGACCAAGCTCATGCATCACGGCGGCAACGGTCGAGCCTGAGCCCATCACATAACGTACATCATCGTCCATTTTGCTGACAAAATAGGCCGCTAAATCATCAAGCACTAGCTCTTCAGACTCTTTGCCACCCATTTTGACACTTTGTACGTAACGCAGTTCGGCGGGAATTTGCATCTCACCGTAACGTTTAGCACGCACCGTTCCTTGCCGAAACGCCACTTCGTCGATGTCCATCACCAAGGCGTCTTGCACCGAGACCAACTCACCTCGAACCATTTGCGCTATCACTTTGCCAGCGGCTGCTGGCGTGATGGCATACACCCCGGAGTGAATTTTACAGCCGGCCGGCACGCCAAGCACAGTCGTCGTATCGCCGATCGCCTCACAGATATTGCGCGCTGTGCCATCACCACCGGCAAATAACAACAAATCAACACCGCGAGCGGTCAGTGCTTTTGCCGCGGCAATGCTGTCATCAGCGGTGGATGGTTGTTGGCAGTGGTAATGAACCTCGGTATCAAAACCCAGTTGCTGCGATAACTCAGCACCCATCGCACCACTGACCGTGAACACCTTGATTTGCGTCTGATAAGGTACTAATTCTTGCAAGGCTAGCCCTGCCCGCTGCGATGCCATCGGCACCGCGCCACGCGCAAGCGCTTCGGCCACCACACCGTCGCTACCTTTTAAACCAACAGTGCCACCAAGGCCTGCAAAAGGGTTGATTATCAATCCTAACCGGAACATAGTCTTACCTAACGCAAAAAAAGCGTCATTGTACCGAGCAGGATGGCTCTTGCCCAGCCTACCCTTGTGTTAAATAGGTTCGAACGCTATATTATGACCAACGTTCATTTTTGAGATGCTGTTGTGATGGAAGCAATGTTTGACGACTTTTCACTGTTAAAAGCTGATTTTGCCCAAAACCCTTACCCCAGTGTGCGCGAACGGCGCGAGTGGTTAAAGGCACTCGATGCAACCATCCGACAACGCCAAGATGATTTATTTAAAGCGGCCAGTGAAGATTTCGGCCGGCGCAGTGCTTCGGAAACTCGAATTCTTGAGTTATTACCGACGCTGGAGCAAATTCGCTACACCCTGACCCATCTCAGCCGTTGGATGCGCCCAGAGCGTCGCCATGTTGGCGTGTTATTTCAACCTGCTCGTAATTTCGTCTGTTATCAACCCAAAGGGGTTGTCGGGGTGATCGTTCCTTGGAATTACCCAATCTTTTTAGCCTTCGGCCCGGTGATCACTGCCCTTGCTGCCGGCAATAAAGTGATGGTTAAACTATCAGAGTACACGCCGGCCTTAAACCATGTGATCCGTGAGATCATCAAAGCGGCACTGCCACACCAAGTGCGCATTGTCGAAGGCGATGCCGCGGTTGCCGCACAGTTTAGCCAACTGCCCTTTGATCATTTGCTCTATACCGGCTCGACCGCGGTCGGCTACCAGGTGATGAAAGCCGCCAGTCAGAATTTAACGCCTGTGACCCTTGAGCTTGGCGGGAAATCACCTTTGATCTGGGCTGATGCGCCGCTGTCTGCCTCGTTGTTGGACCGATTAATTTTCGGTAAAACAGCCAACGCCGGTCAAACCTGCGTAGCGCCTGACTATCTGTTGTTGGTGAAAAAAGATCTGCCCGCGTTTATACAGGCGCTGTCACAGCGGCTGCAGCATTTTTACCCTCAAGGCACAGCGAGTGAACAGTGGACGTCCATTATTAATGCGCGGCATTTCCAGCGTTTACAACACTTGTTGCAACAAGCCAAGGATAGCGGCGCAACCCTAACGCCGTTGATGGCGCACCAGCAGCGATCACCAGGGCTGACCAACAGCAAGCTAGATCCTCTGCCTCATGAACAAGAGGTGACAGCCGATGAGACCGCTGCTATCGATGCTGAGGTGGCACAAGTTGCCGATGACACCAGCACATTAAGTGAGTCTATGCCAACGGCGACGACTGTGGAGCATAACGCGCCCCCCCCACCGCTGCAGCCACAGATAGTGCCAGAACCCGCACGTCCCTACTTGCTGCCTTTGACCTTGGTGACCAACGCACCGCTGGATTGCGCCTTATGGCATGAGGAATTGTTTGGTCCAATTTTACCTGTGCACTTGGTGGATAACTTGGAGCAAGCCTTAAGCTTTGTAGCCGAGCGGCCAAGACCCTTGGCGCTGTATTTATTTAGCCACAGTGCCAAAGAACAACAGAACGTGTTATCGCATTCTCATTCAGGCGGCGTCTGCTTAAACGATACCTTGGTGCATGTCGGGCAAGACGACTTACCCTTTGGTGGCATCGGGCCTTCAGGCATGGGCCATTATCACGGCCGCGAAGGCTTTTTGATCTTTAGCCATCATAAAGCGGTCCATATGAAAGGCAGGATTAGCACCGGCTTTATGGCATACCCACACCAGCGCATCAAACTGCTCGATAAACTATTGGATTGGTGGCTGCGCTAGGCACGTGCTGAGGTAAGGTAGTTTTTTGTGAGCTAGGCTCGGTAGCCTAGCTCGCAAGGCGACGGTGCGCTATGGCCGCTCCGCTTGACCAGAGATGGGTTCAATGGATGGCGGTAGACTCCATGCAAGCACGGCAGCGAGCAGTGCAACCACACCAGCAAGCACAAAGGTTTGCACCCCACCTTGGCCATTTTGCCAGCTGATGCCGGCAAGATAGGCTCCCACCGCACCACCGCCACCATACACCAGCCCTGCATACAAGGCTTGACCGCGACTGCGTTGTTGCTCGGGGAAAAACTGCTGAATAAATTGCATGGCGCAGCTGTGAGCAATGGCAAAACTAAAGGCATGCAATAACATCAAGGCCGACAGCACCCATGCCGAGCCCCCCAACACGCCCGTCAGCGCCCAGCGCACGCCGGTGACCGCATAACAAAACCCCAGCAGTACTCGGTAGCTGCGGCCTTGAAGTACCTTGCCAGCAAAATAAAAGGCGACGATTTCAGCGGCCACCGCCACTGCGATGAGCAAACCACTTTGGGTGCCTGTGTAGCCTAAATCGCGGCAAAACATGGTAAAAAAACTATAAAACGGCGCAAAACTGATTTGCAGCAAAAACGCGGCGAACATAAATCGAAAGAACGCACTGTGCCCCCACAGACTGCGAAATTTAATCGGCGCTGTGGTACTTTGTGCACCTGGTACAAACTTGGGTAATTGCCATAACACCACCAGCATCAAACACAAAAATAGCAACGCCGACGCGGGCAGAAACCCTGCACCTAAATGCTGCAAAAGATAACCACCCAGCATCACCAAAATGATGTAGCCGACACTTCCCGCCGAGCGCACACGGCTGTAACGCGCCGTGTCATTTTCTAAATAATGAAAAGCACTGGTTTCTAGCTGCGGCAGTATGGCGGTCCAGCAGAAACTATATAACGCCAGCGCCGCCACCAACGGCCAATAATCCAGCGGTAATAAGGTAGCGCACCAGCCAAGCACCGCTAGCACGGCGCCCTTTCGCATCACGCCGACCGGGTCGCGCTGACGCTCGGCTAAAAGCGCCCAGACATTAGGGCCAATAATTCGCATGCCAGTGACTATCGCCAGCACAGTGCCAATTTGCATCGAGTCTAGGCCACGGCTATCCAAATAAATTCCGATGTACGGCACAAACACGCCAAGCACACCGAAATACGCCAAATAAGCCAAACTTAAGGTACGAGTGGTTGATAACAAACGAGTCTTCCTAAATGAACTAGGCCCAATCCAAGATTGAGCCCAGTGACTAACCGACGTACATAAAGCGCAGTTGATTATCCGCGCTCGTTCGCCCTCGCGATCGCCGCAATATCCGGTGTTCTGACCTGCACCCGATGGTTTTGCGCATGATGGCGTAAAAAGTGATCCATCAGCACCAAGGCCAACATGGCTTCGGCAATCGGCACAGCACGGATCCCCACGCACGGGTCATGACGGCCTTTGGTGACTAATTCAATCGGCTCACCGGAGGTGTTGATACTTTGCCCAGGGATTGTGATCGACGATGTTGGTTTTAACGCGATGCTGACGCGAATATCTTGACCGCTGGAAATACCGCCCAAAATGCCGCCAGCATGGTTCGCGGTAAAACCGGTTGGGGTTAACGCATCCCGCGCTGTCGAGCCTTGTTGCTCGACCACGTCAAAACCATCGCCGATTTCGACTGCTTTCACTGCATTGATACTCATCATTGCATGGGCAATATCGGCATCGAGACGGTCAAACACCGGCTCCCCCCACCCAACCGGCACGTTGGATGCAACCACGTTGACACGCGCGCCAACCGAATCCCCGGCTTTTTTTAGGTCGCGCATAAAGCTATCCAGCGCTTCAAGCTTAGTTGGATCTGGGCAGAAAAAATCGTTATTTTCGACTTCGCTCCACACTACTTGCTCGGCTTTGACAGGGCCTAGCTGCGCTAAATAACCACGCACTTCGATACCAAAATACTGTTTTAAATACTGTTTGGCGATAGCACCGGCCGCCACGCGCACCGCGGTTTCACGGGCGGACGAGCGACCGCCACCACGATAATCGCGAATGCCGTATTTGTGCCAGTAGGTGTAATCGGCATGGCCTGGGCGGAACTGATCTTTAATTTGCGAATAATCTTGTGAGCGCTGATCAGTGTTTTCAATCAGCAATCCAATCGACGCGCCGGTGGTGACACCTTCAAATACGCCACTGAGCAGTTTGACGATATCGTCTTCGCGACGCTGCGTGGTGTAACGTGAGGTGCCTGGTTTACGCCGATCGAGTTCATGTTGAATGGCGTCCATATCCAGCGTTAAACCCGGTGGGCAGCCATCTAATACCCCGCCAATCGCCGGGCCATGGCTCTCGCCAAAGGTCGTTAATTTAAATAATTGGCCAATACTGTTGCCTGCCATCGCTTACTCCCGAAATAAATGCTGATATGTCAGTAGTTGGGCCTTGGTTAATGCAAAAACGCCGATGCCACCATGTTCAAATTCAATCCATTCAAACGGCACCTGCGGAAAACGTTCATTGAGCGCGACCATGCTGTTACCGACTTCACAAATCAGTACGCCGTCGTCATTTAAGTGCGCCGCGGCACCACTTAAGATGCGCAGCGTCAGTTCTAAGCCATCTTCGCCAGATGCTAAACCAAGCTCTGGCTCGTGGCGGAATTCATCCGGTAAATCAGCCATATCATCGGCATCGACATAAGGCGGGTTGGTCACGATCAAGTCATAGCATTGGCCTGGGATACCGTCATACCCATCGGATAAAATGGGTGTAACCCGATGATGCAATTCATGCTGCTCGACATTTTGGAAACACACATCCAGGGCGTCTTCACTGATATCGAGCGCGTCAACCTCCGACTCTGGCATATAGTGGGCACAAGCAATCGCAATGCAGCCAGAGCCGGTGCACAGATCCAAAATACGTGCAGGCGCGTTTTGTGGAAACCAGCGGCTAAACTGCTGCTGAATTAACTCGCCAATCGGCGACCGTGGCACCAACACGCGCTCATCCACATAAAACGGTAAACCGGCGAAAAAGGCATGATTCGTCAAATAAGCCGCTGGAATACGTTTGGCTAAACGTTGTTGCACCAGCGCTAAAAACTGGCGCTTTTCACGATTAAGCAGCCGCGCTGATAATAAACTGGAGTCTGCCAAATGGCTGAAATTGAGCACGTGTGCCATCAGCACACCGGCTTCATCCCAAGGATTGTCAGTGCCATGCCCAAAATAAATCTCGCCTGCATTAAACTGGCTAACGGCAAAACGCAATAAATCGTGGATTGTGGACAATTCGCTAACGGCTTCAAGGATCAGCTCGTCGCTAAGCGGTAACGATGCAGAGATGTGTTCAGTCATTTATTTCAATGTGCTCTTTGGATAGACTTGCGGCTATGAAAACATTAAAGCCTTTAGATCCTGACGATACCCAGCTGTTTCGCGAGTCACTTGGTGATGTGCGGCCACTGGCGCAGGACAAAATAACGCTGTCCCCACCACGCAGCAAGAAAAAAGCATCCGTCAAGACGTCTGAAATGCAGACGGCGGACAGTTTATTCTATTTTTCTGATCAATACGAAGGATATTCCTTTGACGGCGGAACAGTTTCGTTCGTTCAGCCCGGTGATGACCCTCATTTGTCGAAAAACCTCAAACGCGGCGACCATCAGCCTGCGGTCGTGTTGGATTTGCATGGGTTGTCACAGCAAGACGCCAAAACTGAACTTGCAGGTTTGCTGGAGTATTGCCAACGTGAGCATTTTAACTGTGCCTGCATTGTGCATGGCAAAGGCTCAGGCTTATTGGCGCGAAAGGTCCCGAATTGGCTGATCCAGCATCCGAATGTGCGGGCTTTCCACACGGCGCCAACCCATTGGGGACGTGATGGAGCGCTACTGGTCTTGTTAAAAACACCAAGCTAAGCCATTGCGTCGTGGTCCGAAGCGTTGGCGGAACACGTGAGCGTGCGCTTTGACAAAAAAGCCCTGCGCATGGCAAGGCTTTTTATGGGAAAACAGGGTCAATGCTAGATGCTAGATGGCCGCAGGCATTAGCATTTTGACAAATTCACCACGCCCTTGTTGATACTGGATGAGCGCGCAGCCTGCAGTTGCAAAGATAGGCGTATTACCTTGACTGGTTAGCTGCTCTGTTAAAAAACTAACCAAAGGCATATGAGTGACCAATAACACTCGCGCGCCGGGTGTCGTCTCTAACAGCGCATCCAGCAACAACTTTGCGTCAGTTGCGTCAGCTTCTGGAACTAATTCAGTCACTTGTAGACGTTGCGTTGCTGAACTCTGTTGTGCCACCATCAGGTCTGCGGTTTGGCAAGCTCGGACGTAAGGGCTAGATACGACCATGTCGAACACGGTGTCATGCTGGGCGAAGTAAGACGCCATGCATTGGACTTCTTCGATACCTAGTGTTGTTAATCGCCGCTCTTGATCAGAACTGCTGATTGGCTCAGCATCGCCATGCCGCATTAAGACCACATTGATCATATTTTTGAATACCACGCACTCAGTCGCGACTACCTGGAAAAGAGTGCGCTATGATAATGAAAGTTGTTATGTGGAGTAACTTTCAATTAAGCATAAAATTTAGTCTTTATATTACTTATTGATATGATGAGCAGTGGTTTGACTCGTCCCCATCGCCTGAAACGAGGCCTGAATTGAAAAATAATCAACTGCTACAAAGCCCTAACGACTCGAATGACTACCTCGCTTACACCCATGCCAATGGTCTTAGGGTGTTATTGGTGCATCAGCAGGATGCAGAAAAAAGTGCCGCCGCGATGGCTGTGAATGTCGGACACTTTGATGACCCTACCGATCGTGAAGGCCTCGCCCATTTCCTAGAACATTTGGTGTTCCTGGGCTCGGAAAAATACCCGCAGGCCGGTGACTATTCTCAATTTATGGCCAGCAAAGGCGGTAGTCACAATGCATGGACTGGTACTGAGCATTCCTGTTTTTATTTTGATATCGACACGCCATTCCTCACCGAGGCGTTAGATCGGTTCGCCGACTTTTTAAGTGCGCCGTTATTTGCAGCCGAGGCTGTTGATAAAGAGCGGCACGCCATCGAAGCCGAATTTTCGATGAAATTAAAAGATGACGGCCGGCGAATTTATCAAGCACACAAAGAAACCGTGAACCCGGACCATCCGTTTGCCAAATTTTCCGTTGGCAATTTACGGACCTTAGACGACCGGCCCACACAAACAGCCCAGCAAGCGGTGCGCGAATTTTATCAATCGCAATATGCCGCCAGTCGTATGACGCTTTGCCTGATTTCTGACTTACCCTTGGCAGACTTAAAAACCGTGGTCGATAGCATTTTTGTGCGATTGCCCGCCCATTTACCTGCCAAACCACCCTTGTCGGTGCCGTTGTATCTAAAAGAACATCAGGGGATCTGTCTAAATATCCAGCCCCACAAACCCAGTCATCGCCTGGTGTTAAGTTTTGCATTACCGGATATCCAACCTTGGTATCGCTATAAAATTGTCAGTTTTATGGCCCATGTGTTAGGGGATGAAGGACCTGGTTCTTTATTAAGTCAACTAAAACATCAGGGGCTGGTGAATGGCTTAAGTGCTGGTGGTGGCATTGATGGCAGCAATTACAAAGACTTCTCCTTGGCGTTTGAATTAACGCACCATGGCCTTGATGGCATCATGGATATTTTACAAGCGAGTTTTGGTTATTTTGCCTTGTTACGTCATCAGGCGTTCCCACGCCAGTTGTTTCATGAACGGCAACGTATTGTGCAATGGAGCTATTTGTACCCTGAGCCACGGGCAGCCCAGCAACTCGCCTCCGATCTGGCGATCAACATGCAACATTACCCTGTTGAAGACTATCTGTACGGCGATTATCGAATGGAGGAGCCGCCGGAAAGTCTGTATCGGCAGTTGTTAGGCTTTTTCCGCCAAGACAACATGCGGTTAATGGTGATAGCCCCAGGTGTCGAGGTAGACCGTGAAGCGCGTTGGTATCACACGCCGTATGGCGTAGAGCAATTACCTGATGAGTTACTGGCTGAGTTGGCGCAAGTTCAACCCAGCGCGTCCATGCAACTGCCAGCAGCCAACCCGTATTTAGTCGGTCAGCTGCAATTATTACCTCTGAATAAACACCAACAGTCGCCCGAATTAGTGCATCGCAGCGATGATTTGCAGGTGTGGTATAAAGCGGACACCGAATTTAACAGCCCCAAAGGGCATATCTTCGTGCAACTGACGCTACCTGAATCTATCCGGGATTTAGCCGCGTTGGCGCAAACCAAACTGTGGTTGGAGTTATTGCTGGATGCGGTCAATGAACGGCTCTACGCCGCCACCACCGCCGGATTGTCGTACAACCTTTATGTGCAACAACATGGTATCACGTTGCACACCAGCGGCTTGTCGTCCAATCAAATTGCGTTGGTACAAGACCTTCTGCAGCAAATTCAACACAGTGAGTTTGCGCAACATCGATTTGATGAATTGAAGTATCAACTCGGCCGGCATTGGCAAAATCAGTCACGAAATAAACCGGTGAGCCTGTTGTTTAACACCTTATCGTCGGTGTTGCAGCCGCTAAATCCGGATGGGCCACAGCTGGCTGCGGTGCTAAACACCATCAGCTTTGCGCAGTTTAATGCGTTTAAAAACAACCTTTTCCAGCAGGTGCATATCGAAGCTATGATGCTGGGCAACTGGCAAAAGGTCGAAGCAAACTCGCTGAAAACCTCGCTGCTGGCCTGGCAACGGCAAGTGCAAAGCACTGGCCCTCGATTAAAAAAACAAAGCTTTTGCCTCAAAGGTTTAGGCCCGGTATGGCTTGAACAAACCGTCGATGGCGATGACCAAGCCTTGGTGGTGTATTTGCCAGCCAAAGAACGCTCACAGCGCAGCATGGCCTTGTTTATGTTAGCAAACCACATGATTTCGCCTGAGTATTTCCATGCGCTGCGTACCGAGCAACAATTAGGCTATTTAGTCGGCACCGGTTATGTGCCGATGAATTTAAAACCAGGCATCGCGTTTTATATCCAATCGCCGAAAACCTCGGCGGCCGATTTGTTCTTTGCGACCTTAATGTTTTACCGCAAATTTTTAGAAGAGCTGCCTGAACTGTCTGCCGATGAGTTTTACCAATACAAAGAAAGTTTATCAGGGCAAATTCGCGAAAAAGACACCAGCCTCGCCGCGAGAGCAAAACGGATTTGGATGGCGATAGGCCAAGATGATCCAAGCTGCACGTTATCGCAGGAGATTATTGCTGAGCTAGAAACCTTATCCTTGGCGGAGTTTTCTGGTTTTGTGATGCAATTGTTAGCGCCGGATAATGATGCCATTTATCTTGCGACAGGCCCAGCTCCCGAGCATCACCACATGCCGTGCCTGACGCGGGTCGATTTAGTCGAGCGATTAAGTCAGCATAGCGACTGGCTATGACTTGCGTAGTCGGGTGTAATTCGATAAGTTAGCAGGGTGCTAGAACAACGATAAGAATATTGTGATCTTTTCCAAAAAAATATTAAAAATCAGCGCATTACTTTTTTCAGCAACTTTTGCTGCGCCTGCGCTGGCCGTTGATTGGCAACAAACCATGCCGATCATCTTATCTTCTATTTTATTGTTTTCGTTTGGAGCTTTGTTGCTTGCGCATTTGTCTATCTTAAAAATGCGTCGCTACCAAAATAAACTGGAACAAAGCGAAGAGCGCTTGCGGCTATCGTTGTGGGGCAGCGGCGATGAGTTATGGGACTGGAATATATCTGCCGGTACCCTGTATCGCTCCAGCTCTTGGCAACATCCAGTTGAACTTAAGCCACAAACTAATCAGTTCCCGCCAAACCGTGATTCGATCCACCCGCGAGATCTGGAACGTGTCACCGAACAACTCTATCAGCATTTAGCCGGTGAAAGTCCCTATTATGAAGCGGCCTATCGGATGCGCGCGTCTGACGGTTCATTCGTATGGGTACTTGACCGCGGTAAAGTGGTATCCACTGACCAAGATGGCGTCGCCACTCGGATGACTGGGACTTTAAAAAACATTCAGCACCTCAAACAAACCGAAGAAAAAATGGAGTTGTTTGCGCGCTGTTTGGAAAACATTTCCGATGCGATTGTTATTTGTGATACCAACTTTATTGTGCTGGAAGTGAATAACTCTTTTAGCGGTATTACCGGTAAGTCACGTGACTCAGTGGTACGCAAGCCCTTTGATTTAGCCCTCTACCCCACGCGCTTTTTGCAAGAAATCGGCAACGTGTTACAAAGTGACGGCAGCTGGCAAGGTGAAATCGAAGATCAGCGCCTAAATGGAGATCGTTACCAAGCCGAACTGAATTTTGACATCGTTCGCGATGATCATGGGGTGATCACGCAATATGTCGCGGTGTTTTCGGATATCACCGAACGTAAAGAACGTGAAGCCGAATTAAGTCGACTGGCCAACTCCGATACATTAACTGGACTGCCAAACCGTGCGGTTTTTTCTGCCGACCTGTCACGCTTTGTCGAACGCGAAGCCAAACATGCTTTATTGGTGTTTGACTTGGATAACTTCAAGAAAATCAACGACTCGCTCGGCCATGCTTTAGGCGACTCCTTGCTGATCAAACTGGCCGAACGCCTTGAGCATATGGCCAAACAGCATGAACGTTTGTACCGGTTAGGTGGTGATGAATTTGCGATTTTGCTCGAAAATACCAATGACATTCATACCATCACCACCTTAGCAAAAGAGTTGTTAAAGCTGATTAACCGGCCATTTTTTATCAATCAACATGAATTGGCCGTCACCTCAAGTATCGGTATCGTGTTGTATCCGGAAGACGGTAAAGACCCAGAAGCCCTGCTCCGTAACGCCGATACCGCCATGTATCACGCCAAAAATGAAGGCGCCAATCGCTACTTGTTCTTTAATGACTCCATGAATAAACAAGCTGTGAAACGGTTACAGCTGGAGAACTTAATTCGTCACGGCTTAAAAGAAGATTATTTCACCGTGTACTACCAACCGAAAATGGACATTTTGAGCGGGCAATTGGTGGGCATGGAAGCGCTTGTGCGCTTTATCACCCCCAAACGCGGCCTGATAAGCCCAGCCGCCTTTATTCCCGTGTCGGAAGAAACAGGCCAGATTGTCGAAATTGGTGAAGTGGTGCTGCGTAAAGCCTGTCGTGACGTCAAACGCTGGATAGACCAAGGTTTATTCCATGGCCGAGTGGCCGTGAACTTGTCGGTCAAGCAATTTATGCTGCCGTATTTGTGCGAACAAATCGACGATGTACTGCAAGAGACCGAGTTACCCTCGTATCATTTAGAGCTGGAAATTACCGAAGGTACGGTGATGCAGTCGCCGAAAATTGCCATCGAAACGATGAAAAAACTACGGGCTCGGGGCATTCATTTAGCGATGGATGACTTTGGTACAGGCTATTCGTCACTGGCTTACTTGAAACAATTTCCTCTGAACACGCTGAAAATTGATAAAGCCTTTATCGATGACATGAATACGGCGCGCGGCCGTAACATGGTTGATACCATCGTGACCATCGCACACAACTTATCATTGACTGTGGTTGCGGAAGGGGTGGAATACGAAGAACAACTGCAGCAGTTAAAACAGCTACGTTGTGAGATCATTCAAGGGTATTTCTACTCAAAACCGTTGTCAGCAGAAGATTTTGGCCAATTCTTGCAAGACCAAAAGCAGCACAAACCAAAACTGGCGGCCGTGCCGAATAAAGTAACGGGCTCATAATACTGCCCTCGCCGCCAACGCATCGATTAGCGGTAAATCTCGGCTGATGCTTTGACGACGGCTGTCAAATCATTAGCCGGCTTTACAAGCTTCACCTTACGCGTCCGTTTTTTTCGGCAGATTGCTAAGCTATTTTTAAGCAACCGAATTTGCCTATCACGTTGAAACGAGCCCCCATTAAGCATGCTTATACCATACCTGTACATGCTCCGAGCATCCCCTTGGCCATGCCTAGACCATACCTAGAGCATATCCCGACATAACTTTGGCAATTCGACGACAGGCTCGGTTTAAACATTTGCATCTAAAAGGCATAAAAAAACCGCTGTAACAGCGGTTTTTTGTATTAACGAACATTGGCGTCGGGATCTATACCTTGGCGAATTTTTTCCATCCGTTCCTGATGATTGGTCCAGACTTTTAACGCGGCAATACCAATCCCTGCCAATGGGATCAAAAACACCAACACACCTGGATTGAGGATTGCCTCAATAAACTCGCCCATGACTCCCTCCACTTTTTGTTGTTAGTCGGAATCCACTTCCGTGAACGAAAAATCGTCACTGCCATCGGCAATACGTTTTTTACCAAACACTGTGTGGAATTTCCGTTTATCTTGAATTTGACGACGGTACTTTAACCATGTTTTTTCAAAAGTGGTTTCGGCTTCAACTTCGCCTTTCATCACTTGAATAAAACGGGCTTCTTCTTCGTTAACCGCTTCACGTTGCCCTTCTTCCAGCTCCAGCATGGCTTGACCATGTTTTTCAAGCATTGTGCCTTCTGACATGGTAAAGCGCCCTGACCGGCTGAATCCACGCGGGAAGTTGCGGTCATCAAAAAAGCGACGTTTAGCCACAAAACTTTGCTGCATCACTTTTTCCTCTGATCTTGTTGAATTTACAGCTATCTATGAAAACTGTGCGGAGTATGGTAAACAAAAGCGGACTCGTAAAACAAATATTTTTTATCTTTACGATAAATAAAAATAAGGACTGTCTTGGATACCGAACTTCTGAAAACCTTTCTCGAGGTGCAAAAAACCCGACACTTTGGCAAAGCGGCAGATAACTTATATCTGACGCAATCTGCGGTAAGTTTTCGAATTCGTCAACTCGAACAAGGCTTAGGCACCAGCTTGTTTTATCGCTCACGCAATAACATTCAGTTGACTGCGGCAGGTGAAGCGCTGCTACCCCATGCAATTGCCGTGATCCAAGCGCTAAGCAACGCACGCTTGCAAATTCAGCAGCAAACGCAACTGATCGCCAGTATCAATTTTTGTTACCAAGCGGAAACGGCCTACGCGTTAAACTTAGCCATGTGTCGTCCATTGATCGAGGCGCTGAAGATGCGGTCGGGCCGCTGCATGGCGGCCGCGACAGTCCCCCCGGATGCCGACTTGTATTTAAGCATGACTGCAGATGCGCCCGCAGGCTTTGTCAGTCACCAATTACCAAGTATTGAATTTATCGCCGTGCGGGTGGGTGATACCACAGCCCCGACTGAATACCGCTTAAATTGGCTGCGCTTGCAAACCGCGTTGAGCCCGCTCTCGCCTTTGATTTGCAATGATGTGGGGTTTGTCCTGCAGCAACTGCAACAGCTGGGCGGTTTGGCCTGGTTACCGCGAGAACTGGTGGTGCAACACAGCGCTACGCTGCAGGTCGACATGTTGAATCAACCCTCCTTGTACCAACGTTTACATATATGGCAACGCAAATCATCGGCTTGTAGTGCAGATGTGATCGCCGCCCTGTTACAAAAATCACCCAGCTGACAGCCCCCAAAAAAAAAGCCAAGCGACGAAGGCTTGGCTTTTTCGATGTAGGCGTTTATCCGCGTGGGTAAAACTTCGCGTCTGACTCCGCCATACTCAGCAGCAACGGCGCTGGGGCAAAGCGGCTGCCGAATTGTGCCTCATAACGACGCAGATCGGCGACTAAGTTGCCGGCGCCTAAGCTATCAATATAACGGAATGGCCCGCCTAAAAACGGTGGGAAACCAATACCGAATATGGCACCAATATCTCCATCACGGGCACTGGCGATGATCCCTTCCTCTAAGCAGCGCACCGCTTCGTTCAGCATTTGCACCATACAACGATTGACTAACTTGTCCGTGCTCAGCTTGCCACTGGGTGTAATGCCCAGTAAGGCATAAACGGTTGCATCCACGTCTTTGCGGCCTTTTTTGGCCGCCGCACCGTATTTATAAAAGCCTTTTTCAACTTTTTTGCCTTTGCGGCCATCGGCCATCAGCTTGTCAAAGGCCGCTGGTGCTTGGAACCTTTCCCCCAATTCTTTTTGCAGAATTGGCGAGATCTTGGCACCGACATCGATCCCGACTTCATCCAACAAGGTGATCGGGCCGACCGGGAAACCGAACTTCACCAAGGCTTTATCCAGTTTCTCAATCGGCTCGCCTTCCAACAGCACTTGCGCGGCTTCGTTCATGTACAACGCCAAAATTCGGTTGACATAAAAACCGGCGCCGTCTTTGACCACGATCGGTGTTTTACCTTGCTTGCGCGCAAATGCGACCGTGGTAGCAATAGTTTCAGGCGAGGTTTTGTCATGCGCGATCACTTCGACCAGCGGCATTTTATCTACCGGTGAGAAATAATGCAGGCCGATCACATTTTCAGGGCGCGCTGCTTTGGCGGCAATTTGGCCAATAGGCAAACTGCTGGTATTGGACGCAAACACTGTATGCTCTGCGCAATGCTGTTCGATGTCCGCGACCATTTTTTGTTTGAGTTCTAAATCCTCAAACACCGCTTCAACCACTAAATCCACATCATGGAAACCGCTGTAGTCAGTCGTGCCAGTCAGCAGCGCCATTTGTTTTTGCAATTCGGTTTTGCTGATAAAACGTTTTTTGAATTTTTTATCCAGCAAACTGAAACTGTATTTCAGCGCATTGGCGATGCCTTGTTGGCTGATGTCTTTAATCCGAACCGGGATGCCCGCTTTACCCGCTGTGACGTTGGCGATACCACCGCCCATCAAACCACCGCCAAGTACCGCAGCTTTTTTCACTTTGCGCGGTTTAACATCGCCTGCACCCGTTTCTTTTTTCATTTGGGTGGTGGCAAAGAATAATCCGCGTAAATTCGCCGACACTGGGGTCATGCATAATTCGCCAAAATGCTGCGCTTCGACCTTCAGGCCATGTTCCATGCCGCTGTAGACGCCAGCTTTGATCGCATCAATAATTTTCAGCGGGGCTGGGTAATTGCCATGCGTTTTAGCCAGCGTTTGTTTGGTCGCTTGGCTAAAGACGATACCGCGACCAATGCTGGTGTATTCCAGAAACTGGCCCATCAGGTTTAATTTCAATGGCTTACTGCGATCTGGCTTACCGGCTAACGCCATGTTAACCGCCGCGTCGAGCAAAATGCTGTTTGGCACCACGGCATCAACTAAACCGGCCTTTTTCGCTTGTGCGGCACGAAGCTGCTTGCCTGTTAACATCATATCCAGGGCTTTTTGCAACCCTACCAAGCGTGGTAAGCGCTGAGTGCCGCCGCTGCCCGGTAACAAGCCTAGCTGTACTTCTGGCAGACCCAGCACGGTTTTAGTGTCGCTGGATGCAACTCGGCCATGACACGCCATCGCCAGTTCTAAACCACCGCCTAAGCAAGGGCCATGAATGGCTGCAATCACCGGAAGATGCAACTTCTCCAGCTCATTGAACATGGTTTGGCCCATGGTCGCAATAGCGGTTGCCGCCTCCGCGGTTTGACAGCTATCCAGCATCGAGATATCGGCGCCTGCAATAAAGGAATCCGGTTTGCCAGAGATAATCACCAAGCCTTTGATGCTTTTGTTGCTGCGAACTTGTTCAAGAATATCGGCAATTTCTTCGGCAAAGGCGGCTTTGAGCACATTCATACTCTCGCCGGCGACATCCATGGTGATCACACCGACGCCATCGTCACGTACAGCTAGGGAAAAAGTTGGCTGCATTATTCAGTCTCCACAATCATGGCTGCGCCTAAACCGCCAGCCGCACATGCTGTTGTTAAACCTACACCACCACCGCGTCGTTTTAATTCATGCAAGGTTTGGGTGATCAAGCGAGTCCCTGTGGCCGCAAATGGGTGACCATAGGCTAAAGAACCGCCGTTAACGTTAAACTTGGCCATATCGATGTCACCAATGGCTTCGCTGCGGCCCAATTTTTCTTCGGCAAATTTTTTGCTACCAAACATCTTCATGTTGGCAAGGGTTTGCGCAGCGAAGGCTTCGTGCATTTCAATTAAGGTTAAATCAGACAACTTCATACCAGCACGGTCTAACGCAATCGGCGTGGCATACGATGGCCCCATCAACATGTCATCCCACACATCGATAGCGGCAAAAGCATAACTACGGACATAGCCTAAAATTTCATAGCCCAGCGCCTTCGCGCGGCTTTCGGTCATCATCAACACCGCTGAAGCGCCATCGGTTAACGGCGTGGCATTGGCAGCCGTGACTGAACCGTAGGCGCGGTCAAATACCGGTTTTAACTTGGCATAGGACTCCACTTTGGAGTCAAAACGGATATTGTTGTCGACTTCTAAGAATTTGTTGTAAGGCTCGACATGCGCCGCCATCACTTCGTCTTTTAACAAGCCGTCGGACCAAGCTTTGGCCGCTAAGCTGTGCGAACGATGTGCTAACGCATCTTGATCGGCGCGGCTAATGCCATGGGTTTTTGCCATTTGCTCCGCGGTATCGCCCATCGATAACCCCGTGGTGTACTCGGCAACCGCTGGAGGGACCGGCATTAAATCTTTTAAACCTAAACGTTTTAAAATCGCCCACTTTTGGCCGAAGTTTTTCGCTTTGTTTAAGTCAACCAATGCACGGGCTAATTTCTTAGACACGCCAATTGGTAACACAGAACTGGAATCCGCACCGCCAGCAATGGCAATTTCGCTGATGCCTGCCATCATGCTTTCAGTCACGCTCGCCACAGATTGGAAGCTGGTGGCACAAGCCCGGGTGACGCTAAAGGCGTCGGTATGCACATTCATCCCAGTGCCTAATACAATTTCCCGCGCAATATTCGGGGCTTCTGGCATCTGCACAACTTGACCATAAACAACCTGATCAATTAACTTGGGATCCAGTTCGCTACGGATCAGTAGTTCGTTGACCACTAATTTGCCAAGGTCGAGCGCCGACACCCCATGAAATTCAGTGGCTTGTTTGGCGAACGGTGTACGAAGACCGCGAACGATTGCGATACGGTCGCCTGTACGTGTGGTAAGTTGAATGGGCGTTGCCATAATGTTCCTCTTGCTGCGATTCGATACAGGTCAGACCTGTGCGTTTACCCGATTGTAGCGAGAGTCAAGCGAAATTAAAACACTTGTTTTAATTTTGGCTGAACCTCGATGATTTACACTGGTCTTAGCCTAGCCGCTTTTCATCGGATACGCCGTGCACAATGCACTGAATTTCCGTTACAAAGCGTTGAAAAATATCAATAACAAGCATTACAGAGTCGTAACGTGAACGCCTTTACACAATTAAAAACTTATCTAGATAGTCAAGTCATAGGCCAACCTGCTTTTACTGAAGGCATTTTGATTGCGTTACTGGCCAATGGCCACTTGCTGGTGGAAGGCCCGCCGGGTCTTGCCAAAACGCGAGCGGTTAATGCATTAGCACAGGGGATTGAAGCTAGTTTTCATCGCATCCAATTCACCCCTGATTTGCTCCCTGCCGACTTAACAGGGACCGATATCTACCGACCTGAAACGGGACAATTTGAATTTCAAAGCGGTCCGTTGTTCCATCATCTAATTCTGGCCGATGAAATCAACCGCGCCCCGGCCAAGGTGCAATCGGCTTTATTAGAAGCGATGGCCGAGAAGCAAATCACCGTCGGTCGTCATAGCTACAAGCTGCCTGAGTTGTTTTTAGTGATGGCGACGCAAAACCCGTTAGAGCAAGAAGGCACCTACCCATTACCCGAAGCACAGCTGGACCGTTTTTTAATGCATTTGAATGTGAACTATCCAGATGCGGCGACCGAGCTCAACATCTTGCGCTTAACGCGTGGTGAAGCGTTACAACAACAAGTCATTACAGCGCCACAACTTAGTCAGGCCGATATTTTTGCTGCTCGCAAGGCAATTTTGCAGCTGCATTTGGCGGAAAGTCTTGAACATTATATTGTGCAGCTGATTATGGCGACCCGCCATGCAGGGCACTACAGTGCTGAACTTGGCCGCTTCATTGCGTATGGCGCTAGCCCGCGTGCCACCATTGCTTTAGAACGTTGTGCACGAGCCAAAGCATGGTTATCTGGCCGCGACTTTGTGACGCCCGATGATATTCGTGCCGTATTTCATAACGTGTTACGTCATCGCTTGTTGCTCAGTTATGAAGCGGAAGCCGAAGGGGTGAAGGTCGACCAGGTGCTCGATCAGCTTTTAGCATTAGTCCCGCTGGCTTGATCAAGCAGCAATAGGCACTGGCATGACAGCAAGCAAAATCGCAACGTGGTTATCAACGCTGCACAGCAATGGCGTGCAGCTTGATTTAGCACAGTTGTTGCGTTACCAACACCAGACATGTTGGCTAAATCTTACGCCGAAACAGACCATTCAAAGCAAATTGGCCGGTTCTTATCTTGCAAAGACCAAAGGCCGAGGCATGGAGTTTGATGAGGTTCGTCATTACCAAACCGGCGATGACGTTCGAACCATTGATTGGCGCGTCACCGCTCGTACCGGCAAAGTGCACACTAAACTGTTTCGAGAAGAAAAAGAACGGCCAGTGTTTGTGTTAACAGACTTGTCCGCAACCATGCATATGGGTTCTGCGTTGTTGTTTAAATCGGTGCAAGCCGCCCACCTTGCCGCAATGATCGGCTGGCATGCCAAAGAACGTGGCGATAAATTTGGCGGCATCGTGTTTAACAACCAACAGATCCGCGAGCTCAAACCCGCCGCTCGGCACACTGGCATTGTGCGTTACCTGCATCAACTGATCGCGTTGCACACCCCACCCCATGACGCCCCTGATACGGTCACCCTCGCCGATGCCCTGGGGCAGCTGCGCCAATTATGTCGTCCTGGCAGTTTGATTTATGTCCTTAGTGATTTTGCCTCGCTGGATGACAGTTGTTGGCGCCATATTCAAGCCATGCGGGCACACAATGAAATTCGGTTATGCCAAATCACCGATCCCCTCGATGAGGCCTTACCTGCAAACGTTCGCTCCCAAGTCGCGGTCAAAGATCTACAAGGTCTGATGGTGGCTGATCTGGCAAATCCTGAGTTGCGGCAGCGTTACATGACGCAACAACAACAGCATCAGCAGCGTTTGATCAAGCAATGCCGAGCCCTTGGTTTACAACTGACAGGTATTAGTGCCGCGGAGCCCGTGGCCGAGCAATTTCGCCGGCACAATCCGCACTATACAGCTGGAGGTGTCTATGGCAACGCCTGATCCACTCGCGCGATTGGCGGATATCCAACAGCCAGCGCTAATCAGCTTTTGGTATGAACGTCCATTCTGGTGGTTACTGCTGGGTTTGGCATTGATAGCTCTGGTGGTGATAGCACGTCGCTGGTACCACCATCATCAGTCGCAAGCGCCACGTCGCGACGCCTTGGCCTTACTGGCAACGCTGCCAAGCGATGCCAACGCCAGTGCCATCACCAGCATCGTCAAGCGTTACATCAAAAGCCAGTCGCCACAAAGCCCACTGCTTACGGCAACGCCTGGCGAGCTTCAGCAGTTTTTGGCGAGCACCTCGCCCCTCACCTGGCCCGATTTAATGACACTGCATTATCAAGCTCAAGCGGATGCGGCGGCGTTGCAGCTGTATCGTCAATCGGTTAAGGCATGGTTGATGGAGTATGCGCAGCAGGCGATGTCATCATGATTGAATTTAGCTACCCTTGGATGCTGCTCGTCTTGCTGTTACCACTTTGGATGTTGCGCCGCAGCGGCGCCGGTGCAGCACTGCGCTTTGCGCCCCTTGCTCGTGTGCAACGACAACTGCAACAACAGCAACAGACCAAACCACGTGGTGTCCGCGCGTGGTGGTTTTGGCTGTTTTGGCTGGCGTTGGCGATTGCCGCTACAGGCCCTAAATATATGGGCGAGCCACAAGCCTTACCGCAACATGGCCGTGATTTAATGCTGGCCATCGATTTGTCAGGCTCCATGAACAACATGGATATGGAAATAGAACAAAAACGCGTCAACCGCATTGAAGCGGTGAAATATGTCGTCACTGATTTTATTGATCGCCGCCAAGGGGATCGACTTGGTCTTATTTTGTTCGCCGATGCGGCTTATCAACAAACCCCGCTGACCTTTGACTTAAAAACCGTGCAAATCATGCTCAACGAAGCCGAGATCGGCTTGGTTGGGCAACGCACCGCCATCGGCGAAGCCATTGGCCTTGCGGTGAAGCGATTTAACAATTTGGAAAGTTCGAACAAAGTGCTGGTGCTGCTATCCGACGGCGCCAACACGGTCAACACTGTGCCACCACTTGAAGCTTTAAAACTGGCCAAAGCGGCGGGGGTAAAAATTTACAGCATTGGTCTTGGCAGCGACCAGCCACAAGATAACGGCTTTGGTATTTTTTCAGCGCCAGCCGCCACCGAGTTGGACGAAAAGTTGCTGCAACAATTAGCCGACGAGACCGGCGGCCAATACTTTCGAGCGCGCGACTTACAGGAGCTGGCCGGTATCTACCAGCTGCTTGACCAACTTGAACCGATCGAACGCGATCAGTTAACCGTTCGTCCCCAACAAAGTTTATTGCATTACCCGCTGCTGGCCGCACTGCTGCTGTTGCTTGGACGAATTGGCCTGTTATTTTGGGAACAACGGTATGCCCATTGAACTGCATTGGTTAAGACCTGAAGCCTTGTTACTCCTGCCGCTGGTGCTGTTGTTGCCTTGGTGGTCTGGCCGCTTAAATACAACTGCGCGCGGCTGGGAGCAACTGATCGCCAAGCATTTACTATCTGCACTTGCGCTTGAACATAGCCCGCAACGTTCAACCTGGCGCCTAGGTCTGGCGTTGGTCTTGCTGCTATCGATAGTGGCCTTGGCTGGCCCCAGTTGGCAGCGTTTGCCGCAACCGGCCTACAATTTAAAACGCGGCACCGTGGTGTTGATGGATATGTCGCTGTCGATGCACGCGACCGACGTCAAACCAGATCGTTTAAGTCTGGCACGTTTTAAGGCGATTGATTTCGCCGCACGGCAAGCCGAAGGCGATATGGCCCTGATAAGCTTTGCCGGCGATGCCTTTGTCATTGCGCCGCTAACCCCTGATCATCAAAACATCAGCATGATGATCCCGATGCTCAAACCAGAAATTATGCCAGTGCAAGGCTCCGACTTGTTAAGCGCCTTACGAATGGCGGATAAATTGCTGCAGCAAGCCGGTTACCCGCGTGGCGACGTGGTGGCCTTTACCGATGGTTTTGCCTCGGATCAAGCCACGCAACTGCGCGATTTTATCAACGATTATCCACACCGTTTATCGGTGGTCGCCTTTGGCACCCTAGAGGGTGCGCCAGTGAAACTTGAGCAAGGCAATTTACTCAAAGATCGTCAAGGTTCGATTGTGTTGCCCAAGGTACCATTGCAGCAGCTGCGGCAACTGGCCGAAGAAACCGGTGGTTTATTTAACCAAGCCCGCTTTGATACGGCCGATATCGACGCCATCGCCAAATTACCGCCCCTTGAGCAAGATCAACAAAAACAACAAGACAGTCGCTTTAAAGGCGACCAATGGCAAGATGGAGGCATTTGGTTGGTTTGGCTGTTATTACCAATAGCTTTACTGTGGCTACGCAAAGCGCCGTTGTTCATTGTCGCGGTGTTGCTGCTTCAGCCGCTAATCGCACCGCCGCTACAAGCGCAAGAACAAACCCAACCGCCAGCGACGACCGCCACTGAAGGCTCCGCCCATCCATCAAGCAGCGCATCGACATCAACGCTGTTTGAGCAAGCACGGTCGTGGTTATGGGATACCCCGACAGAAACGGCAAAGCAGTTGTACGACAACGCCCGCTTTGACGAGGCGCAACAAGCCTTTACAGACCCACTGTGGCAAGGTAATGCTGCGTATCGGCAAGGGGATTTTAAAACCGCGGCGGAGCTGTTTCGTCAAGCGAACAGTGTCGAGGCTCAATTCAATTTAGGCAATGCCTTGGCCCAACAGCACGACTACCAACAAGCCTTAAAAACCTATCAACAAGTCCAGCAACAGGCGCCATCCCTTAAAGGGCTCACAGAAAACATCGATTTGATGAAACAGTTACTGGCGGCAAAAGAGCAACAAAACCAGCAAGGTGACCAAAAGCACCAAGACGGCCAACCGAATCAGCCACAGCAAGACTCACAGCAAGGCGAGCCAAAGCAAAATCAATCCCAGCAAGAGAATGCTGAACAAGGCCAGTCACCGCAACAAGGCCAAGCCAGTGAACAGCCCAGCAATGAGCAAGATGGTACGGCCAAGCAGCAAGCTTCCAAGCCGCAACAAGCACGGCAACAACAAGCGGAACTCGCGAAAGACCAGACCTCAGCGAAAGAGCAACAGGTCGAAGCGATCAACGAAGCATGGCCAAACGCCACTCCTGAACAAAGCCAACAGCTCGACGCCATCTTACGCAAGGTTCAAGATGACCCCTATCAGCTGTTGCATAACAAAATGGTCAATGAATACCAGCGCCGCAACGCTCAAGCGCCGCAAACCGGAGATAACGAAGAATGGTAAGGTGGATGTATGCGCTACTGTTCGCATGTTGTGTGCAAACGGCCTGCGCCGCCGTGTTAAAAGCCTCGATAGATAAAAATCCTGCGATGCAGGGCGAGATCATTTTGCTTCAGATTCAATATGATGCAAAAGTTGCCGGCGATTCGTTGGATTTTAGCGCACTGACCCAAGATTTTCGGGTGGATGGGCCATCGGTGCAGCAAAGCATGCAAATTTTTAATGGCCAGTCGAGCCAAACCACAGTTTGGAGCCTGTATTTAGTCCCCAAATCAACCGGAAAATTTACCATTCCTGCCTTTCGGATCGGTAATGATCAAAGCCAACCCATCGCCTTGGAAGTGATCCCTGCCACAACCAATCAAGGCAGCAGTGCCGCTAAAGTGTTTGTTGAGGCGCGGTTAGAGCCGACAAGCTTGTACGTGCAACAAGTTGGTTATTACAGCGTCAAAGTGTACCTCAAAGGCGAATTACAAAACGGCGCGTTATCCGCCCCTACGGTCGATGGCGCCCAATTAACCGCCATCGGCTCGGACGTTGAAGGCAGTGAAATTGTCAATGGTGAGCGTTTTCGCACGTTCACCCGCCGTTATACGGTCGTTCCTCAGCGCAGCGGTGAGTTAGCCATCCCAGCCACCAGCTTTAATGGCGAGATGCGCGATGAAGACGAAGGCTTTTCCGCTCGTTATGTGCCGGCACGAATGATGTCTGCGCAATCGGAGCCTATCACTCTCAACGTCAAGCCCATTCCTGACGGCCAACCTCAGCCATGGCTTGTTTCCAGCTTGGTTACCTTAACCGAAGAATGGTCAGGTGCCACCGATAGTCTGGTGCAAGGCGAACCTATCACCCGCACCATCACCCTCACGGCAGTGGATTTGTATGACAACCAACTACCAGATGTGCCACTCACCAACCCAAATGGTGTCAAGCAATACCCGGAAAAACCGAAAGGCCACACCGTGGAGCGTAAGCAACGAATTGTGGCGCAAAAACAACTCAGCGTTGCGGTGATTGCCGAAACGGATGGTGCGATCCAGATGCCCGAGATCCGTATCCCTTGGTGGAATAGTGTCAGCAATCAAGCCGAAGTCGCGGTGTTACCCGCGAAAACGTTGCACGTGCAATTAAATCCAACACCACAAGCCGCCGTAGAAACACCAACCGCTTCCGCTTTAGCCCCAACCACAGCACCTCAAGGTTGGTGGTTAGAGACTTGGCAAATTAGCTACAGCGCCGTCGTCTTGTTCGTCTTGCTACTTGCTAGCTGGTTTTATCTGCTGAGCGTGCGATTAAGCCAACACAAAGAGCCACAAGAAACGGTTGCAGCACCGGATGTTCGTTTTAATGAAAATCGCTTTAAGTTAGCCTGCCAGTCCAACGATGCTCAGACCTGTCAGGTGATGTTATTACGCTGGGCTCGGCAATATGTACGGTCGGATATCCAAGATTTATCTCAATTAGATGCCTTGCTGGTAGAAGGCGCGTTTAAGCAGCAATTATCCTTGTTGCGCTTTGGCCACTATCAACCTATCCAGCAACCTTGGCAAGGAGATGCCTTGTATACCGCGTGGAAGCATCATCCTGCGATCACGCTGCAACCCACGCAAGCTGGGTTACCAAGTCTTTACCCTTCACCTTGATAACTTTTTTTAGTCGGCGCTGAAAGTTTTTCGGCGCCATCTCGTTCTATGCTGGTCATAGAGAGTGGAGAAAGTTATGCAATCAGCTCAGCAAAGGTTTGAATGGCTGGTCCGAAGTTTTAGTTCCGACCTATTTCGATACGCGTATTGGCTTTGCCAACACCGAGCTATCGCCGAAGACCTTGTGCAAGAAACGATGTTGCGGGCATGGAAAAACATCGATAGCTTGCAAGAGTTTTCGGCGGCACGCGGCTGGCTTTTGACCATTCTACGCCATGAGAACGCACGTCGCTTTGAACGTAAACAATTCGACTATAGCGACCAAGATCCCGATGAAGGCAGCAGCCCATACGCCAGTCCCGAAGACGAATTGCAGCTGCAACAACTGCAGCGTTATATGTTTCGTTTGCCTTTGGAATACCGTGAACCATTGGTGTTGCAGCTGCTTTTTGGCATGAGTGGCGATGAAATTGCTACGACGTTGTCGCTGAATTTGAACACCGTCAATACCCGATTATTTCGAGCACGGGCGCAATTGCGAAATCTTCTGACACCCGAGCCAAGCTACCAAGGAGTCCAGCATGGATGAGTTACAACTGCGCCGCATGGTGTACACCAATCCATCGCAGGTGACTGACGATCTACAACAGCAGATCAATGACCTTCCGCAACTGCAGCAGTTGCAGGCAGAACTGCAATCGCAAGACGCTCAACTGCGCCAAGCCTTGCAGGTTCAGGCCCCGGTCGATTTGCAACAACGCTTGTTGCAATTAGCCCAAAACGTCCCTGCTCCACACCCATCCTCTGACAGGCGCAAGCAAACACCGCAACTCGCCATCGCTGCCGCGATAAGTATGCTTGGCCTCTGCGCAGCATTGTGGTGGTACCAAACCCCAAGCGCGCTTAAAGTGGGCGAGCAGGCACTAGCTCACATGTACCATGAATTAGACGCGTTGCAGGGAACTACTCGCGTGTCCGATACCGACCTGGATTTGTTACTAGCAGACATGCAAGCGAGCTGGCAGCAGAGCACTATTGAGGTGCGTTACGCCCGCTATTGCCACTTTGACGGCATTCGTTCCTTGCACATGGTGGTCAGTATAGACGGGCAAGCAGTCACGCTTTTTGTATTACCCGACGGCCATTCGTTACAACAAAGTCCGCGCTTTGCCGATCAACGGTTTGTCGGCGAAAGTATTCAAATTGCCGGACGTGATGTCGTGCTGGTGGCTGAACGCGCCGATTTACTACCAAAAACGCAACAAATGTTAATGAAAAGCCTTCGATTTAGCTAAAAGCTGACATTGGTAGCGCGATTTTGGCATCTGACAGAAAAGCGCTAGCCTCGGTGTTCGTTCGTTGTTAGCATGCCCAAGCGTCTGCAACACACAATGACGTTGGATCTGTATCAGATCACAGAAAACTAACAATACGTCGACCTCGAGGACATATTTTGGAAACGGGAACCATTCTCGCGTTAGCGATTTATTTTGTTGCCATGTTGGCGATTGGTTTGTACGCCTATCGTCAATCCACCAGTAACTTATCTGAATATATGCTTGGAGGCCGTAAATTAGGCCCCGGTATCACCGCCTTATCTGCTGGCGCCTCCGACATGAGCGGCTGGTTGTTGATGGGCTTACCCGGTGCGCTTTACCTATCGGGGATCTCCCAAGTCTGGATGGCGGTAGGGCTTATCCTTGGCGCGTGGGCAAACTATATATTCCTCGCGCCACGTTTTCGGATCTATACCGAAGTTGCCAATGACTCCATTACCCTCCCCGATTATTTTGAACACCGCTTTGCTGACACCACTCGTTTGTTACGACTAATTTCCGCTGTAGTGATTGTGGTGTTTTTTACTATCTACACCGCATCTGGCGTCGTCGCAGGCGGAAAGTTATTTGAAACGGTCTTTCAACTGGACTACAGCCTTGGCCTTTGGCTGACGGTCAGCGTGGTGATTGCTTATACTTTGCTGGGTGGATTTCTAGCGGTATCGATGACCGATTTTGTCCAAGGCATTATTATGTTTGTAGCCTTGTTAGTGGTGCCGTTAGTCACCCTCAATGCGGTCGGTGGCGTCGCTCCGGTGCTTGATACGGTAAAAGCAGTCAATCCTGCACATCTTGATTTATTCCACGGCACCACAGCCATTGGAATCGTCTCATTGATGGCATGGGGCTTGGGTTATTTTGGTCAACCACACATTATCGTCCGTTTTATGGCCATTCGCTCCGTCAAGGATTTCCCTGTGGCGCGTCGTGTCGGCATGACGTGGATGATCGTCTCGCTGCTTGGCGCTATTTTGACTGGTTTTATCGGTATTGCTTACATCAAGCAAACAGGTACCGAATTAAAAGATGCTGAAACCATTTTTATTCTGTTGTCACAAATTCTGTTCCATCCGTTTATCACCGGTTTTTTACTAGCGGCCTTACTCGCTGCGGTGATGAGTACCATCTCCAGTCAGCTGCTCGTGACTTCCAGTGCTTTGGTGCAAGATTTTTACAAGACCTTCTTAAATAAAACCGCTTCCGACCGCCATTTGGTGTTGATGGGACGTTTAGCTGTGCTCGCGGTGGCTTGTATCGCCATTTGGATCGCTTTAGATAGAAGCAGTACTATTTTAGGATTAGTGGCCAATGCTTGGGCAGGCTTTGGTGCTGCCTTTGGTCCGGTCATCCTGATCAGCTTGTACTGGCGACGGATGACGCATTGGGGAGCATTAGCTGGTATGGTCGGTGGTGCTGCCACTGTGTTGTTGTGGGTGTATGGCCCATGGACTGTGGCAGGTGTTCCACTTAATGACTGGCTGTATTCGATGGTGCCAGGTGTTCTGGTCAGCGCCGCTGCGGTTATCATTGTCAGCCTACTCACCCCGCCAGTGACGCAAATTGTGCAAACGCAATTTGATGAAATGGAAAAAGGTTTGTAAATAATCTTTATATTTCAATCAATTAAAGTAAATAAGGGAGCCTAAAAGCTCCCTTTTTCTTTCCTCGGTAAATTTTATTAGCCAGACTCAATACTTCTTTGCTACATTGCAAGAAAGATGATGTTTTGGAAGTTTGTCTGTGAGTATGTATTTTTACGCCGCCCGTCAGCCCATTCTTGATCGAGATAAAAATCTCTATGCTTACGAGTTGCTGTTTCGCGATGGTTTAGAAAACGCCTTCCCAAATATCGATGGTGATGAAGCGACGTCTCGTATGATCGAAGGCAGCCAATTTAACTTTGGCTTGGATGACTTTTTGGGCGACAAACGCGGATTCATCAATTTCACCCTTGATTCGCTGTTAAAGAAATTCCCCAGCATGTTGCCCGCTGAACAGATCGTTGTTGAGATCTTAGAAACCGTGCAACCCGGCAAGCGCTTGCTAGCAGAAGTTCAGGAATTAAAAGAACAAGGCTACGTGTTAGCCTTAGACGATTACATTCATCAGCCAGTCTGGCGTCATTTTTATCCCTATATCGACATCATCAAAATCGACTTTCGAAGTACCGATCAAGCAACCATTGATGCAGTCATCTTAGCCATCAAAGATTTTCCACATATTCGCCTGCTGGCCGAAAAAGTGGAAACCAACGAAGAATTCCAACATGCCCTTGCCATGGGCTTTCATTACTTTCAAGGCTACTTCTTTTCAAAACCTGAAGTGCTGCAGAGCAAATCGCTATCGCCAGCACAAATGACCTTGGCTGAGCTGTTGTATGAAACATCAAAATCTGAAATGGATTTAGCCAACATCACCAGTATTTTTCAGCGTGACATCAACCTCTCTTATAAGTTGTTGCGTTATTCCAACTCAGCTATTTTCCGCCGACGCTCAGAAATCGAGAGTATCAAACAGGCCATTGTGGTGCTTGGCCAAGTCGAACTTAAAAAATTCTTATCGGTGTTGTTCACGGCTCAAGTTGCCAGTGAAAAACCTGCTGAACTGATGCGTTTAGCAATGACACGTGCAAAGTTCGCCGAAGGTATTGCCTCTTTGCACAAACAAACCGATACCGCCAAAGCATTTTTAACCGGTATGATGAGTTTGATTGACGCCATTCTTGATGAACCCATGGAATCGGTACTGGCTAAATTACCACTGGCCAAAGAAATTAAAGATGCACTAGTTGGCGAGCCAGGTTCATTATCGGCTTACCTAGAGTTGGTCAAATGTTATGAGCAAGCACAATGGGCTATGGCAAAAAATGCTATCAGCGCCATGAAGTTAGCTCCTGAAGATGTACCGGATAAATATCATGAAGCCGTGCAATGGGCCAACGAACAGATGCGCGCACTTGGGGATAATTAACACGACAGGCTGGAGTCAGCCCCCCGACCGTCCTCCAGCCACACGAATTAGCTAAAGCTGACCAGTTCTGCGATCCGAGTGGCCATCTTTTCACCAATCCCTTTTACTTCCATCAGCTGCTCTTTGGTCTTAATCGGACCTTTGGCTTTGATGTACTCCAAAATGGCTTGGGCTTTTTTAGCACCAATACCAGGAATTGCTTCAAGTTGTTGTTGAGTCGCTTTGTTAATTGAGACTTTCGAGCTGACCTGACTTGTCGGCGGTACTACAGTCGCTGCAGAGGTTTCAGGTAAGGCCGCGTGCAAGCCACCAGCCAGCAGCAAGGAGACACAACTTAACCAGATATTTTTTAATTTCATCATACTTTCCTTGTCCTTATGAACTTGTTTACAATGCCGGCGCTCTAAGCCAGCATGCCCCGCGAACGCGGCAGCTTTTCAACCATAGTTGATGTATTTTACTTTTCATTAACCTTTTTCATATATTTTGCTAATCACCTGATTCAGCAAGAATTAATTTTTCGTCAACTAAGGTGTTATCACGTCATTTTGGAGATTGAGTTATGAAATATCTGTGGATACTAATTCCGTTATTTACCGTTGCTTGTGCGCAATATGATCGCAAGAACTATCAAATGGCGGATGTCACCAAAGTTGAACCTGTTTATAAAACCCTCGAAATTCGAAAGCCCAAAAAAGTCTGTGAAGAACGACAAGTCGTTGAACGTCAAGCCGATTCTGCTGCACCAACCGCTGTAGGTGCTGTGGTTGGTGGTCTTTTGGGGCGCGCTGTCGGTGGTCGTAGTTCCAGCGATAAAAACGTTGGCATGATTGCAGGCGCCGTCATCGGTGGTGCTATTGGCAACGAAGCGGGAAAACAAAATGGCTCGCAAGTTGTGAAACACGAAACCGTTTGTTATGAATCAGGCTATGATGTGGAATATCAATCTGTCATCGACGGTTACCATGTGACGTACATCTTAAACGGCCGCGAGTACAACACTGTGCTTGACCGCGATCCAGGCAACAAAATGCCCGTGTACGTTGAACCTTCGAACCGCCGTTAATTCGCTCAAGGACTAGGAATGCGTGTATTAGTCATAGAAGATGAGGTTTTATTAGCTGAACAAGTGAAAAACCACTTGGAGCAGCAACATTTTTCAGTCGACGTCTCACATGATGGTGTCGATGGCCATTTCAAACTGGTTGAATACCCCTACGATCTAGCGATTGTCGACTTAGGTTTACCCAAGCTGGACGGTCTGAGTGTCATTCGCAAAGCCCGTAAGTCTGAGATAAAAACACCTATTATCGTGTTAACCGCACGCGGTAGCTGGCAAGAAAAAGTTCAAGGTTTAGATGCCGGCGCTGACGACTACCTAACCAAACCCTTTCACATGGAAGAGTTGTTAGCACGCTGCAATGCGCTGATCCGCCGTGCCGCGGGTCAATCAGAGCCGACAATGAATGCTGGGCCAATCTGTTTAAATAGCCGCACCCAGCAAGTGTTCTTGGATGGTGCAGAAGTACCGCTCACCGCTTACGAGTACAAAGTGCTTGAGTATTTCATGCACAACCCAACAAAGGTCATTTCAAAAACGGAGTTAACCGAACACATTTATGATCAAGACTTTGATTTAGATAGCAATGTCATTGAGGTATTTGTGCTGCGCCTACGCAAGAAACTTGACCCAACGGGCGATTTAAAACCCATTGAGACGCTGCGTGGTCGGGGTTACCGTTTTAATTTGGCGGTCGCTTGATGCCATTGTCGTTAAAAGTTCGCCAGGCCATTATCGGCCTGGTGTTACTGGTTTTTTTACTGCCAGCGTCATTCTTTGCTATCGAACGCGCTTTTTTTTCGCAGCTTCTCACCAGTACAGAACAAAAGCTTGAAGTTCATCTCTACTCTTTTTTATCTGAGTTGTCGTCCAAAAACGCCATTCCAGACATTAATAATAGTTTGTTGCCTGCAGATTTTCTACGTGCAGACTCAGGCACTTACGCTTACATCGTAAGCAATGACCAACTTATATGGCAATCCGATAGTTCGCTCAATCAGCATTTTGTCCCACCCAATCAAGAACTTCTGCCAGGCAAGCATGAATACATTGCCTTAGAAGAAGGCGACAAGACCTATCGCGCCTTATCGTTCTCGTTGCTGTTTGATATGGGTGATAAAAGCATGCCGCTGACTATCCATATCTTGCAAGACGAGGCTTTACTCGACCCGCAAGTGAAAAGTTTTCGACGAACCTTGTTGCGTTGGTTTGTCGGCATTGGCTTGGGGCTTAGCCTGATCATGCTGCTGGCGTATTATTGGATCGCCCGACCGCTGTTATCACTTGACCATGAAATACGACAAGTCGAAAGTGGCGCTCAGCAACACTTGACCAATGACTACCCGATGGAATTGCAAACCTTAAAAGAAGATTTGAATTTACTACTTGAAAGTCAAAATCGGCAAAAACAGCGCTATCGCCACCATTTAAGCGACTTAGCGCATGCCTTAAAAACACCGGTCGCGGTGCTGAAAACCTCCGCCATGGCGGAGCAACCTGAGTTGCGACAGCAAATTGATCGCATCACCGCCATGATTGAACACCAATTAAAACGCGCCAGTTCATCAGGCCAAGATGTTTGGCAAAAACAAATTGCCATTGCGCCGGTGATAGAGCAAATCCAAAACGCTTTGTTAAAAATCTATCGCCAAAAACAGATTCACTGGGACATCGAGTGCCCTGAACATGCCATGTTTCGTGGAGATGAAACCGACCTGATGGAAATGCTGGGCAACTTGATGGATAACGCTTGCAAAGCGTGCCGCCATCGCGTGCGAGTAGAGATCCAAATGCGTCCCTTATCCATTGATGTGCAAGACGATGGACCAGGCGTTCCTGCAGATAAAGCGGCAGAATTAGTCTCGCGCGGCACCCGCCTCGATACCTACGAGGATGGTCATGGCGTTGGGCTGTCGATTGTCGATGAACTTTGCAAGTCTTATCAAGGCGACTTTGTGATCGGTCAAAGTCCATTACGAGGGGCAAGTTTTAAGTTGGTGTTTAGCCAACACTATTATTAACTTCAATGTCCCAAACCGCCGCTTGGTCTCAGAACCCTGTTTTACCTTTGCCATAATCAGCTACTACACTTGATCGAAATACCACTACAACCGTTTAACAAGTAAGTTGGTTTTTTATTAAGGAATGATTATGCGCATCCTCATTACAGGCGGCACAGGACTTGTCGGTCAAGCTCTCATCAAGGTATTACAACCTCAACACGACATCGTGGTGTTGACTCGTAATGTGGGTCGCGCTAGCACAGTGTTACCCGGCATTGAACTAACAAGTAATCTGGACGACATTGATTTTAATCGCCTTGATGCGGTGATCAACCTTGCTGGTGAACCCATCGCTGAACGGCGCTGGAGTGAAGCGCAAAAGCAGCGTATTTGTGACAGCCGCTGGCTCCTCACCGAAGCGATCGCAAGTAAAATACTTGCCGCTACCACGCCGCCCCACCTATTGCTAAACGCTTCTGCTGTTGGCTTTTATGGTCGCCAAGACCATGGTCCCTTGGATGAAAATTACCCAGGATTCTACCCAGAATTTTCCCATGACGTCTGTGCCAAGTGGGAGAACCTTGCCAACCGCGCGCGTTCAGAGCATACACGCGTGGCGATTGTTCGAATTGGCATCGTGCTTAGTGCCGACGGAGGTGCCTTGGCCAAAATGCTGCCTGCATTTCGGCTCGGTTTAGGCGGTCCTATCAGTGATGGTCAGCAATACATGTCTTGGATCCACATCGATGATTTAGTCGGACTTTTTGTACATCTGTTAGAACACCCTGATAGCAATGGTGTCTATCATGGCACTGCTCCGATGGCGGTCACCAATGAACAATTTAGTAAGTTATTGGCCCAACGATTAAACCGCCCTGCATTTTTCCGAGTTCCTGCATTTATGCTGCGACTGATGTTTGGAGAAATGGCTGATCTGTTATTGTTTGGGCAACAAGTCTACCCACAACGAGTGCTTGACAGCGGATACAGCTATAAGTATCCGCAATGTCGTCAAGCATTCGAGGCATTACCGCTGTAATTACTGTTCGGCCAACGCTTGTCGTATCACTTGTGACGGCGTTGGCACCATCACTTTTTTAAGTAATACCGCACCACAGGCACACACCGCGACCATGCCACTGAATGGCCCAATCAGCCATAAATCCATATGCAATGCAAATTCAGTCCCAGATAATTGTTGTTGCAGCACAAACAACACCGCTTCTGCTAACACCGTTGCGATAACACCCGCCAAGGCGCCAAGCATGGCGAATTCAAACAACACGGATTTACGTAAAAATCGTGAAGTCGCCCCCAAGGTGCGTAACAGCGCAAGCTCACGCTGACGCTCGTCCACCGTGGACTGGATCTGCGCCGTCAGTACCAGCACCGCAGAAGCGACAATCAGCACTAAAATAAAACTCAGCGCCAGCGACACTTGGCTGATGACTTGTTGCACCTGACGAATTAATTGCTCCACCGAAATCTGACTGACGGTGGGCCATTGTTTGGCAAAATCATTCAGTACAGACTGAGTCTGAGGTGTCACTTTGACCGTAGTCATTTTGGTGGCTGGAATGTCTTGCATTAAATCTGGAGAAAGCACCATAAAGAAATTCGGTTGCAATGTATTCCAATCGACCTTGCGAATACTAGTAACAGTCGCGACTTTAGGTATACCGCCGACAGAAAAACTAATGGTATCGCCCAAGTTCAACGCCAGACGCTCCGCTTGACGTGATTCGACCGATACTTCGGCTTTACTATCTGGCCCAAACCACTGACCGCGTTCGATGATGTTGCCTTGTGGTAACTCGAACGACCAGGTGAGATTGAGCTCACGACCAAAACCAGTGCGACGTCCAGCTGCATTTGGCGCCGCTGCTTTTGTCTGCTCATCCGGTTCAATCAAACTTTCGCCATTAATTGCGGTAACACGCGCAGCAACCATCGGATAAAAACGACCAACCGCGACCTGCTGCTGCTCAAAAAACTCGGATATCGCCGCTTGTTCTGGGCCATCTATATTCACCAAAAACACATTGGGTGCATCGACAGGCAACTGTGCACGCCATTGACTGATAAGCTCAGTTCTTAGAAAAAACAACAACAAGGCTAAAAAGATCGCCAAGGTGAAGGTCACCAATTGAAATGCATTGGCCCATAATCTGCGTCGTAAACTCGCCAGCGCCAAGGCAAAACTACTCGTTTGGCCGGCATTAACCGGTTTGACGTATTTAATCACCAAAGCCGCGGCGGCAAAGATGACTCCAGCGGCCGCAGCACAAGCACCAAACAACACCAAACTTAATTGCCAATCGCCGCTGAAAAACCACATCAACAGGTACACCGCACTGGCGCTGATCACCAGATGCAGCGGATCTAACCGAAGCCGCTGAGCACCTTGACGCAGCACATCCAAGGCAGGGGTTTGCGTCATTAGCCACAGTGGACGTGCCGCAAACAAACTGGCACACAACAACGCCGTTAATAAGCCCATGATAAAAGGTGTGGCCGTGATACTTGGCTGATAATCCTCCAGCCACTGCGCCATCAGGTAACCACTGGTTTGGATCGCCAGAAAGCCAAGCGCTAAACCAACAGCCGCACTACTACAAACCACAATGGCTAAATGACTGAAGTAAAGCTGTTTACTTTGGTTTTGCGTCAGCCCTATCGCTTTTAAAATAGCAATACTTAAACGTTGGCGTTCCGCGTACCGTTTAGCGGCAACGGCGGCGGCACAACATGACAAAATTACACCTAATAGCCCGGCAAGCATAATAAAGCGTTCTGCACGGTCTAAGGTTGCGCCTAAGGTCGATTGCCGATCGATATCTTGGATCCGATCACTGCTCTGCAATGTGGGTTTTAGCGCATTGATGAAAGCGGCTTGAGATGAGCTATCCCCAGCAAACAGCGCTTTGTAATTGACTTGGCTGCCTGGCTGTATAACTTGTGTTGATGCGACATCCAGCGTCGACATCAATGCCCGCGGAAATCCACCAAACAGATTTAAGGGAGCGTCGGGTTCATTGATGATAAGCCCACTGACCACAAACTGCCGAGCCCCGATATCCAGGCGGTCGCCTTGTTTGACGCCTAGCCGGTCTTGCAGCACTTTATCGATAAATACCTGACCGGCGGAAACATGCGAAAAAGCGGTGCCATCAAAACCCTGTAATTGCAACAGGCCACGCAATGGATAGGATTGATCGACAGCTTTAACCGCCACTAATTGCATCGCATCACCGGCAAATGCCATGGTATTGAACTGCTGCTGTGCCGAGGTTTGTAGCGAATGTTGCTTGGCTAACGCCCACCAATCGTCTGGGATAGCCCGATTCGTTCGTACCACAATATCGGCCGCATTGAGCTGAGAGCTGCGTTGCGATAATGCTTGTCGCACACTCTCGGTAATGCCACTAAGGCTGACCACGGAAAACACGGTGAGCAGCATCGCAAATGCGATCACCCATAAATCCCCGCGTTGCAGCTCGTGTCGAAACAAACGCCAAGCAATTTTAATTAACATGCGCTGTCCTCGACTAACCGTCCAGCGGCAATGCGTAACTGACGCTGGCAACGCTGCGCTAGCGTTGGATTATGGGTCACTAAAATCAACGTGGTTTGATGTTGTTCGTTGAGTTCAAACAACAAATCTTCAATCCGTTTGCCAGTTGCGGCATCTAAGTTGGCGCTCGGCTCATCAGCAAACAACACTTTAGGCATAGTGATAAATGCGCGGGCTAAGGCCACTCGCTGTTGTTCGCCGCCGGAGAGTTGACCTGGAAAGAAATCAGCGCGATGACTTAACCCTACACGCTCTAACAACGCCAATGCCCGTTGCCGCGCATCCGGTAAACCCGATAATTCTGCAGGTAGCATGATGTTTTCAAGCGCCGTCAGCGCCTGCAGTAACAAAAACGATTGGAAGACAAAGCCCGTGTGCTGCGCGCGAAGCTGCGCGCGTTGGTCATCATTGAGCGCTGCAAAGGATTGACCATCAAATTGCACGTCGCCGCAAGATGGCACATCTAACCCAGCCAGCAATCCTAACAATGTTGATTTGCCAGAGCCGCTCTCGCCGACAATAGCGACGGATTGTCCGGCATTGATTGAAAACGTGAGATCCGTCAGGATATGCAACGGACCATCTGAGGTTGTCACTTGTTTTCCTAAATTGTGAACTGCAAATTGAGGCGTATGCATGCGTATCCTATCTCTTATTTATCTTTTCTTCGCGTTATGCTCGGTGAATCTAGCGGCCAAAACCATGTTGGTCCTTGGCGACAGCCTAAGCGCCGCGTATGGCTTACCGGTGACGCAGGGCTGGGTTCATCTGCTCGATGAAAAATTACCCAACTGGACACTGGTGAATGGCGCGATCAGTGGAGATACCAGCCAAGGTGCTTTAAATCGTCTACCGGCGTTACTACAGAAACAACCTGACTATCTACTGATTGAAATTGGCGCGAACGATGGTTTACGTGGTTATCCCGTCCAGCGCATCCGCACAAATATCCAACAAATCATTGATATGGCCAAAAAGGCCGGGATCAAGGTTGTGCTAATGCAAATACGTATACCACCAAACTACGGACCAAAATACACCCAACAATTTGAGAATTTGTATCCAGACATTGCTAAAGCGCAAGACGTCACGTTATGGCCGTTTTTTATGGAGAAGGTGGCTGTGGATGCCTCGTTGATGCAAGCAGATGGATTACATCCAAACGCGAAGGGCCAATTGGTGATCGTTCATCAACTGGAAAGGCTATTAGCCACGTTGGAGTAAGTGGATTACGACTTATGGAGATCAAGGCGAAGTCCTTGGTCTCTAAAACATTTGCGCAAACCAAGAAGCATAAAAACAAGATAACGAATAGAAGAAACTAATTGAACTTATGGATTCTAAATAATGGAAAATATTGAGGTGGTGGAGCTAAGCGGGATCGAACCGCTGACCTCTTGCATGCCATGCAAGCGCTCTCCCAGCTGAGCTATAGCCCCATCCTTGAACAGACATGTTCAGAAGTGGCGTCCCTTAGGGGATTCGAACCCCTGTTACCGCCGTGAAAGGGCGGTGTCCTAGGCCTCTAGACGAAAGGGACATCTGAGAAAACTACAACGTTCGAAACTGAGTGGCGTCCCTTAGGGGATTCGAACCCCTGTTACCGCCGTGAAAGGGCGGTGTCCTAGGCCTCTAGACGAAAGGGACACATTTCAGAAATTTGGTGGAGCTAAGCGGGATCGAACCGCTGACCTCTTGCATGCCATGCAAGCGCTCTCCCAGCTGAGCTATAGCCCCACTCTACTGATGTTACTTAGCATTTTCACGCTGCGTTGCATCACAGAACGAGGCGCATTTTATGAGTGGTGCCTTGAGGTGTCAAACAATATTTTAGCGCCTTCTGTTCGTTCGGCCAATTTTTATGCTTTTTCTCAATAATTTGGCCAGCAAGTGAACAAATTTATATAAGTCAGCTGTTTGGCTGTTTTTTTCCAAACCACGGGTGGAAGGATTTAGCCAGTCCCACCAGCTATGGTAAGATGATGGAATAACACGAGTTAGGATATCCCGATGTACGAAGGCTATTACGGATTAAAAGAACGCCCTTTTCAATTAACCCCGAACCCGAACTGTTTTTTTGCAGGCAAATTGCATAAGCGAGCCCTCGCCTATCTGCAATATGGCTTAAGCCAAGGTGAGGGTTTTATTGTGATCACGGGCGACATTGGTACAGGTAAAACCACCATTGCCAATCAATTGTTATCTAAACTCGATCAAAACCAATTAGTAGCCAGGCAAATTGTCACGTCTAAATTATCGCCTGATGATTTATTGCGGATGATTGTCTCAATTTTTCAGCTACAACCGCGCGATCACAGCAAGGCCGGCTATTTAGAAGCGATCTCATCGTATTTAACGATGCTGGCCCAACAAAATAAACGGGCGTTGTTGCTCGTGGATGAGGCGCAGAATCTGCCGCTTGAATCTATTGAAGAATTGCGGATGCTGTCCAATTTCCAGTTAGCTGGCAAGCCGTTACTGCAAAGCTTTTTATTGGGGCAAAATGAATTAAACGCCATCATTCAGTCCCCGCACATGGAGCAATTTCGGCAACGGATCATCGCTTCGTCCAACCTGACCGCACTGGCTGAAGACGATTGCCAAGCATATATCCAATACCGCATCGAACAAGCAGGTGGCGATGCTACGATCATCAAAGCCGATTGCTTTCCACTGATCCACCAGTTCACTCGTGGCATCCCTCGGAAAATCAATAACCTCATGGATCGGGTGTTGTTGTTCGGATTTTTAGAAGACAAAACAGAATTCCATGCTAGTGACATTCAGCAGGTGATCGACGAGATTAGCGGTGAAGTCGCCAATCAAGCTCACTATCACCCCGTGGAGGTCGCTCAACAAGCGCCCGCTCCTGTTACAGAGCAAGCCAAAGCGCCGCTGAGCGAGCCGACGCCCTCTCCTGCCAACCCTTATCAAGCGATGCTCAGTGAGCTCAGCGTGCTGTTAGATACTAGTTTACAAAATAAAATCAAAATGGCACAGCAACTGGACGAGTTGTTAAACCATCAACACCATCAAGTGATGCAGCAGAAAAAACAAAACCCAGGTGATTAGCCTGGGTTTTCTATATCAACACCATGTATCAAAGCTGATAGGTCAGTGTCAACGTTAAGCGATTTTCGTTGAACGCAAACTCTTCGTTGTCATAGTCATTGTTGCTACGCGATACCTGCAACACGCCTGATAACTGCTTATTCATCTGACGGTTTAAACTAAAACTGACATTACGAAACTCGCCTGAAAAACTACTTTCAATAGGCGTTACCGTTACATCATCGGACGATGAATCAGAGACGTTAAAGTTCAGCGACGCTGACATCCGCTTGTTCAGTTCATAATTGGCGCTCGCACCAAAATTACGTTCATCACGAACCGAATTTTGATTGACATAGGTGTCTTTGCGACGGCCTATTTGCGATTGAAGTTTCAGCCGATTAAAGTCATACCCGAGCACAAAATCAGCACTGCGGCGGATCACCGTAAACTCATTTAAGTCCGTGCCAGGCGTTGAGATGTTGTAATAATTCTCACCGACCCGCGGAATATAATCTTTAGTCGGTGGCTGAAAGCAAGAGTCCAGCGACGGCGTGGCGCCAGGTGGACACACATACAAGCCGGTGGAAGCTCCAGCCGAAGACAAAGCCAGCAACGAGCCAACTTGGTCTGAGCCTGAGATCTTCATCCGTAAATGCTGGGTGGTGTATTCACCTGAAAACTCGGCAGTCCGACCAAAGAAACGGCGGTCTAAGGTGGCGCTGAGTTTGGTTCGACGTGTCGGTTTAAACTCTAGTTGCGTTCCAACATAGGCTTTGTTGCCTTCGTTGGACATTAAGGTGTTGTAAGTCACGTTCCAGTAGCTTTGATTACCAATTTGCCATTCTAAACCACCACCCACCGAGCGATAGTTCGCCGCTGACGCAAACAAACTCGAGGTTTCAGTCTCGGTCAAACCCGAGTTACGTTCTACCCGCGCTTGACCAATCATCTTGATGGTATAAAAAAATGGCATGCCAACCACGCCATACAACGACTTGGTGGTTAAATCGCCAAGTTGTTGACGTGACGTGTTGTTGTGGTTAGCGGTGATGCCCCAAAAGAACGCCCGACTGCGGTCACGCGAGTCCAGTTGCAGATTAATACTGGCGACTTGGTTATCTAAATCAACACTCGATAACAGTGGGTCTGACGTTGTCAGCGTCTCATCTTCAAGACCATCACTGCGATAATCACTGAGCGAAAAATTAGCGTTTAAGCTCCAATAGGTCGAACGATCAAATTTCCAGGATTCGGTTAACTGTGTCGAACGGCTCTTCACCAAACGATCCGAGGCATTGTATTTATCCAAGCCACGGCCACCAAAGGAACCGTTCCCAGCAATTCGGTAATCTTGGGACGTACTAAAGCCTACCACAACGGAGTCGCCAAGCAGTTTTAACTGATTTCGCCAGTTGTAGGTCATATAACTTTCATCATCACGCAAGCTGTCGCGAAAGGTGATGAAGCTACCGCCTACCGACGCAGAGGTGGATAAGGTCTTTCCTTCTTCACTAAACGAAAGCGACGGTGCAATATCCAAAGAACCTACCCGGTCCTTACCGGCGGCCGATTTTTGGTACAGACCGACGGCGTTCGTTGTCAATGAAGGCTTAAACATAGGCTCCGCCATGGCGGTTGACTGCGTCAACACGCCGATAGCTGCAATCACCTTGACTACATCCTTATTCGCCATAATAGCCATAACCGTATCCATAGCCTTTATCGCGACTGTAATGCGCTTTGTTAATCACAAAGCCTGCTGCAATATCTTTTGGCAGCATCGAAATCGCTTTTTCTAACTCATTGAGATTGGTGCGCTTTTCTTCACAGACAATTAGCGCCTGACCACACATTGCGGCCAAAATCGATGTTTCGTTGACGCCAAGCAACGGTGGCGCATCGACGATCACAATCCGATCTGGATAACGCGTTGCAAACTCTTGCGCTAGCTTGGCCATCTTGTCACTGGCTAACAACTCAGTACTTAAGTGGTGCGGACGCCCTGCGGCTATCACTTTCAGTCGCTCGACATTGGTGCTGAAAATGATATCGCCAGCGTTGTATCGATCGTCACTTAAATAATCGGTTAAGCCCACCGGCAACTGGATGTCTAGGGTTCTAGATACATTTGGCCGCAACACATCAGCATCGACTAACAACACCGTTTTATCTTGCTCAAGGGCAATGCTAAGTGCCAAGTTCACGGCGGTAAAGGTTTTACCCTCTGATGGCCGCGAGCTCGACACCATGATTAAATTGGCGTGGTTTAAAGTACTGCTAAGCGGACCAAAGGCGTTATTGATGAGTTTGCGTTTGATTTGGCGGAACTCTTCAAAAATCAACCGGCGATCCGTTGATAAGGTAGCAAAACCCAAGGCATCCAAACGTTTTAAATCGACATCAATGTAGTTCTTGCTAACTGGAGTGTAAGCGTAACACAAACCCCACATTCCTCAGTTAGCTAAACCACCATACCCTGTTTGCATTCTCCACCAAGCAGGCTTTCCAATGATCCGCAGAACTACCGAACAATGGCTGGCACTCTTTGACCAG
>JACCDH011526014.1_pt1 | contig 62536 bp, 57 predicted proteins | sample 7442481 | NCBI WGS metagenome assembly JACCDH01 (sample SAMN15323433, study PRJNA562643) | freshwater metagenome | isolation source: river surface water | place: USA:Blue River Watershed | collected 2017-08-15
AAGCGCGTGGCCAAGCGCCTCGGCATTTATGAGGACGAAGCCCCCGAGAATTACTCCATGGTGCTGGGTGCGAAGGAAACGACGCTGCTGAAGCTGGTGAACGGCTACAGCATGATCGCCAACGGTGGCCGCCGCGTTTCCCCATGGCTCATCGAACGTATCGACGACCGCAACGGCACCGCCATTTTCCGCCGCGACACTCGCGCCTGCGAGGCCTGCATGGTCTCCACCGATATTGCCAATGCCAACAGCGTTCCCCCCACCATCGCGGATGAGCGCGAGCGCGTGATCGACCCACGCGTAGCCTATCAAATCACCTCCATCCTGCAAGGCGCGGTGCAGCGCGGCACTGGCAGCGCGGCCAAAATCCTGAATCGCCCCATCGCGGGAAAAACCGGCACCACCAACGACTCGCGCGATACATGGTTCGTGGGCTACACGCCCGACATCGTCGTCGGCACCTATATCGGCTACGACACCCCCAAACCGCTCGGCGAAAAAGAAACCGGTGGCCGTGTCGCCATCCAAGGCTTCGTCAAATTCATGCAGCAAGCCGCCGAGGATATTCCCGACCATCCGTTCCGCGCCCCTGCTGGCATCCGCGAAGTGCCGGTGAACCCTGAAATGCCAAACGCCCCGCGTGAGGCATTCCTCACTGGCGGGCCCATCTTCAAACCCATGAACGAGCTTCAGGAAGAATTGAAAGACCGCGGCAACCGCCCCGCACCGAAGCCCGAAGAAATCGGCGAAACCCCGCTCGATGAATCCGGCGGCTTCACCCCACCCGCCGCGGGCGAAATGGCTCCCTACCAACGCCCCGTAGACCCCGAAGGCTTCGACCCCGCCGCCGGCGCCAGCACCGGCACCGGTGGGGTTTACTAATTGACAAAGGTTAACAAATGGTTAAAATCCGTCGTCAATCAGCGATGGAGCCTGCGTGGACACTTATAAAAGACTGAAGCATTACAACCAACAGCATGCCCACAAAGGATGCTGGAGCGGTACATTCGCCGAGCCTGAATTTTTAGAAATCGTCGCCCGCGTGCTTGCCAATAAGCGCCCTAAAGCCGCGGAAGCGGTTGCTAACGCACTCGCCAATGGTGGCGCACTCGATCCTGCGGCAGAGCAAGCCCTGATGGGGGTGCTTAAAGATCCGCGTCCAGAAAACGACCTCTTCGCCGCCCTCGCTTTCATGGCGCTGCCAAGCCAAGTCGCATACAGTGCAGATATATCTACGACAGGCAACCAAACGCGCATCCGCAAGCAATCCGATGCGTTGCTAAAAATCGCAGAACGCACTATGTCGGAAAATCCCTACGTTGCTTGTGGTATCATGAGTTACGTCACCTATTGCAGCATGAGTTCTGCCGAGTTCGGGGCAGTAGAACGATTCGACTTAATGGATCGTGTCGTGAAAGATTATCATAAAATTGTTACCCAAACCCGTGAAAGCGACCCATTAGCAGCCTTGTACGCAATTGAAGTATCCTCCTGCAATCCGATGACAGAACCGTATGTCAGCGACCAAGGGCGCAGGTGGTTAGGTGAAACCATCTATGCATTCTATAAAGACGCACTCGACCTTGCGCAGCAGTATAAGGACAGCGAACCCTACCACACACTCACCATCCTGAAATCGATGTCGTGGCACGGTCAAATGGCACGGGTTGCACCACTCTATGCCAGCGGCGCATGGAAACAAATACACACAGACTTTGAACGCTTAAGAAACGACGTGTTAGAGCATCACCCCGAACTAAAAAAGCCATTCGAGAGCGCTTTCGAGCATGCCGACCTGCAGTTCGATACCGTCCTAAATCCGGACCCCGAAGAGCTGCCGAGAAATCAGGTGCTAGACGGGAACAGAAGCCTTTCTGACAGAATAAAATCAGCACTCTTTGGCAGTTCCCGAAAACAGTAGCATCAAGACGGATTATTTATGACCGATGAAGGTGACGACAAATTCGCTATCCCTGAGTTCATGACGCAGGGCGTGCGCGCACTTGTTCGCGATGAGTTCCAGCATGTGGATGCATCCATTGCAGCAGCGATAGACGATAGTTTGTTACATCCCGAAGATGCCGCGCGCAAAGCCTGCGCCAAAGAAAAAGTCTACGAGTGGCTTCAGTCGCAAGAAGAGCTAGCACAAGGCGATGCTGCTAAAAATTCAAAATTGTTTGTGGTTGCTGCATTCGCTTTCAATGTGCACTGCGACTTCGACACACTTGATGCAACCGTAGATGCAGCGACAGAAATAGTCGCTTTCGCGCAAGCCCATGCGGTAGACCAGCCTGCCATGTGCAGCGTGCTCCTTGCCATGGTGCAATACGACATGAGCCATTCGTCAGAGCCCGATGCGATTCAAGAGCAGGTTTGCTCTACTGCCAACCGCATCCTTCTTGAAATCTCAAAAAGAAATCAATCGACTAATCCGCGCATAGCCTACGAAGCCATTTGCGCCGCGACGCACGATAACGAGCCGCACATCAAGCAAGTAGATCTAAGAAAACGTTACGGAGAGACATGCTCCCACCTCGCCGCACATGCCATCACTCTCGCAAATGCATGGAAAGATGAGCATCCCGCTGCGGCGCTAGATGTCATCTACACGTTAATGTCGCACGGGCAATTCTATGAAGGTGCCCCACTACATTGCTATAGCCCAGAAAAATGGCACGAGTTGGTGAAGCAAATGCAGGGGATCGCAAGTAGCATCGAGCCATCGCCAGCATGGAAAATCGGTGAAGGCTTTACGCAGGACGATCAAAGTTTTTATCATGCATTCCCACGCGACTTAAAAGGCTATCACATTAAGAAGAAATATCTTTTGCAGAATGAACAATATAATTCTGTCTTCGAGGCAGAAGCAAAACAGCCAACCAACACCGTAGAATCGGTGCAGAAACAAGAAAAAGGTAAGCAGCCTCGTTCCAAGTAAGGCGCTATCCTCACTCCCGTTCCAGCCCCGTCATTCCAGCGAAGGCTGGAATCCACCTTTTGTTTTTTCAAAACATGCGCTAGATGAATTCCAGCTCTTGCTGAAATGAGGAACACACAGGAAACTATGCGCGCCGAGATTGTTGCACTGAAGGACCAATTCACCGCCTCCCAAGCCCTGCTTGCGAGGTGCCTTTGACTACGACAACCTGCTCGTTCAGCTGCAAGCGCTGAACCAAAAAGCCGAGGACCCCAACCTCTGGAACAATCCGGAAGACGCGCAAAAAGTGATGCGCGAGCGCACCCGCATTGAAAAATGCATCACCGATTTTCACCGCGTGCAGAGCGGCTTCAACGACGCGCTGGAGCTTCACGAACTCGCCGAAGCCGAAGGCGACGAAGCGATGGTTGTCGAAGCGGTTCAAACACTAAATACCTACCTCGCAGAAATCAGCAAAATGGAGCTCGAAGCCCTGCTGAACGGCGAGGCAGATGCCAACGATTGCTTCATCGAAATCCATCCGGGTGCGGGCGGCACGGAGTCGCAAGACTGGGCGTTCATGCTCTATCGCATGTATCTGCGTTGGGGCGAGCGCCGCGGCTTCAAAACAGAAATCATCGACGAACAAACGGGCGACGAAGCGGGCATCAAATCCGCCACCATCCGCCTTTCTGGCCACAACGCCTATGGCTGGGCAAAAACCGAATCCGGCGTACACCGTCTCGTGCGCATTTCCCCGTTCGATTCCAACGCCCGCCGCCACACCAGCTTCGCCAGCGCATGGGTTTATCCCGTGGTGGACGACAACATCACCATCGTCATCGAGGAAAAAGACGTGCGGGTGGATACGTTCCGCAGCAGCGGGGCAGGCGGCCAGAACGTGAACAAGGTGGAATCCGCCGTGCGCCTCACGCACATCCCCACCAATATTTCCGTGGCCTGCCAAAACCAGCGCAGCCAACACCAAAACCGCGAAGAAGCATGGAAAATGCTCCGCGCGCGGCTGTATGAACACGAACTGCGTAAGCAGGAGGAAGCGACCGACGCCCTCAACGCACAAAAAACCGACAACGCATGGGGCCACCAAATCCGCAGCTATGTGCTGCACCCCTACCAAATGGTGAAAGACCTGCGCACCGGCGCCGAAACCAGCAACACCCAAGGCGTGCTCGACGGCGACCTCGACATGTTCATCAACGCCTCCCTTGCCGCGCGGGTGAAGGGCAATGTGGAGAAGTAGTTAGCGCTGGATGTTCTTTGTGGGGGCGGCAATCACCGCGTTAATCAATCGGCAGTCATTCGCACAGGCTTGCTCTGCGGAGATGCCATCCATTGGCATTTCAATGCGTTCATAAAAATTGAGTAACGCAGTTTTCGCCTCTTTTATCCATTCCGTATTTTGATGGTAAGCGGCATAGATATATTGCTCTCGCAATGCATTTAGCACTTTCATATCTGCGTCGTCACGCTCAGCGCATCCGGAAAGCGCTAACAATGTTCGTGCGTGGCTAACCGAGATTTCTGGTTGCGCGTATTCTGAAAGCACACCTTTTCCGTCGGGGCTGCACGGAATATCAAACAAAGAAAAAAGCGTTGTGCGTGCTTCGTCGCTCAGCGGCTTACCTTTTTCAAGGTACTGTGAGAAATTCCAGAACGATGTCTTTAATGACGCCGCTACCGTATATATACTTTCCCCTGAGTCTGCGATGCGCGTTTTAATCTCATCACGGAACGATTCCGAGCGATAGATCTCACCCTTGACCAAAGGTATGCTCTTGAGCACGCCTATCATTTCTAGCACTTTATGGGGTGCAAGATTAGTACCATTGCGCAGATAATTACTAAGTGCTGGAATCGAGATGTCGCAGGTTTTTGCCAGCGCCGATATGTTCAGGTCACGTTCGCGCATGTGAGGTTTGAAGCTCAGATACACGGCTTCTGTGCGATAGGAGCGGTCATTTGTGGCACAAATCGCCTCAAGCTCATCCAGCGAGCGTTTAGGTGTGTCGGTGTCTTCGTCCATCGTAAACGCGTATTGCTTCTTACTAACGATGGTCGGTAATAGATCCTTGTCTTGGTAAAGCCGTATGCGTGGGGGTTTTTTGCTACAAACTTCTTCAGCATTATTTGCGCCCAAAGCCAATGCAATCCGCTCTTCTATTTCTTGAGGATGCTCCATCTTGTCTCTTAGGAAATACACAAAATCCTCAATGCTCATCCCAGCATTATCTGCAACGTCAAAGATCGACATATCCTTGCGGTTTATCCATGTAAGAACACCGTTTCGGAATTGGATGTGACGGGGAAGTATATCACGCGTCTTGGTCATGCATTTTGTCCTATTGCGTCTATCATTCCTATTTATAGCAGGGCTTCATGACAGCTCCGTGACCGTTTCATGACGGTTTGATGACATTCCAATAGGGGGGCATTGCGTTTGGGCCCCAAACCCGCAAAAAGGCGTGCAGGTGAAGGGGAGTGTAGAGAAATAGTTAGCGGTATAAGCGGTGCTCTTGGGGCGGCTTTATCGCATCATATGCCGCTTTGATTTTTCGCCCGTCATTTGCAGTGGCTTGCTCTGCCGTCAGGCCATCAGGCAGCCCGTTTGGATAGGCGGTCTCGTAAAAGTGGCACAGCTTCATTCTTGCCCAGTTTATATTTTCTAAAGCCAGATCCTGTGCCCTAATCAGCTTGATACGTAGTTTCGATAATTGCTCTTGCTGGGAGTCTGTTAAGCCTTCTCGCTTTGCGAACGATGCCGATTGTTCAATAAGCTTCTCTGTTTCTTTGGGGGTACGATGGGCGGCGATAGCTGCGGCAGAGAGCTTGGCGTTCACCATTGCAGCATCTGCCTCGGAGGCCGTGCTCTCCAAATAGGCTATGCGCTGAGGCGCAGTCATAGGGGCGACGCTAGGTGTTTTTGGTGGCAGCGCCGTTTCTGACGCGGCCATCGCATAGAGCTGCGCCCAGTTTTCTGCGCCGAAGGAGTGCATGATTTTCTTGATGATAGGCATATCGAGCGTATGGCTGTCGGGCGCCTCTGGCGTCAAGAATGCGGTAAGAGCCAGATGTTCACTTGGTTTTAATTCCAGCGCCAAGGCCAATTGATCGACCGTCGCGCGCTCCCGCATCAGCAACGTATGGAATGCATGGCGTACGTTTTCAGGAGAGTAGAACCCAAAAACCTTCTCGGCGTGTGCCCCCTTTTCGTAAAGGTCGTTCCATGTTGTTGCCCCAATAAATTGAACAATCTTACGGATGGAGGAGAGGCTAAGAGTATAATTTTTCCCATCCAAAAATGCTTTGAGAGCAGTAGAATTACTAAGCCCCGCTGCTTGAGCCAATTCAGCGTAGTTGAGGCCCTTGCTATCGAATATAGCGACAATCGCACGCTGCACCTTCTCGTGAGAATAAACCCCGACAATCTTCTCAGCCTGTGCTCCTTTTTCGTAAAGGTCATTCCATGTTGTTGCCCCAAGAACATTGGCAATCTTATGCACTTTGGCGATGCCAATGATATAATAGTCAGGATTACGCTCGCTTAAGTATGAACGAAGTGTTCCAACCGGTAGGTCTATAGCGGCAGCAAATTCGTCTCGTTTGATCCCCTTGCTATCCAATAAAGCCGAGATCGCGCGCTGCGCCTTTTCGGAGGAATAGTTCTCAGCTTCAGCTCCCTTTTTGTAGAGATCAGACCATGTATTTGCGCCAAGAAATTGGGCAATTTTTTTAACGGTAGAGATACCAAGAGCGTTATTCGTTCCATTTAAAAAGTGTACCAGAGCACCAGACTTACTAAGTCCTAGCGCCTCAGCCAATTCGGTTTGTCTGATGCCCGTGCCTCTTAACACAGCCAAAATCGCGTGCTGCGCCTTCTCGGGGGAATAGATGCCGCCTTTTTTCTCCTCTGCGGCCTTATTAGAGAGTTCAGCCAGTGTGTCTGCGCCAAGAAAATGGGCAATCTTCTGAACAGAGGAGCGGCCAAGAGCATGATTGTCTCCCTTCAAGAATGCGCTCACAGAAGCAGAATGATTAAGTCCAGCCGCCTCAGCCAACTCAGTTTGCTTAATTCCCGTGTTGGCTAAGATGGCGTTGATCGCCTTGCGCGCAGATTTTTGCCAATAAACATCCTCCCACGTAGGTATCCTTTGGGATGTCTTGGAACCCGCATCATCGGCGTTGTTATTATCACTCATACAAATACTCCAAACCCGACTATAGCAGCACTTCATGACAGTTTTATGTCACCCCCATGACAAATGAAGGATGCTACGTGGCGCTATGGCTATAAAACAGTGGGTTACGGCGTTCATTGCGTTTTAGCCTAGGAAACGCTATATCCCGCGCATGAACAGCCTTGGATTTGATAAGCTGGAAAGCCAAACGCGCGTGGTGGTTGCCATGTCGGGGGGGGTGGATTCGTCCGTCGTCGCCGCACTCCTGCATTCGCAAGGCTACGAAGTCATCGGCATCACCCTGCAACTCTATGACCATGGCGTGGCCGTGGGCAAAAAAGGTGCCTGCTGCGCAGGGCAGGACATCCACGACGCCCGCCGCGTCGCCGATTCCTTAGGCATTCCGCATTATGTGCTGAACTACGAATCCAAATTCAAAGAAGCGGTGATGGACGATTTCGTCGAGACCTATCTCGCGGGCGCGACGCCCATTCCCTGCGTGCGCTGCAATCAGTCCGTGAAGTTCAAAGACCTGCTCGCCACCGCGCGCGACCTTGGCGCGGATTGCATGGCCACCGGCCATTATGTTCAGCGCCTCATGGGGGCGGATGGGCGCGCCGAACTCCACCGTGGGGCAGACCCCGACAAAGACCAAAGCTATTTCCTCTTCGCCACCACGCAGGAGCAGCTGGACTTTTTGCGCTTCCCCCTCGGCGGCTTGCGTAAGGAAGAAACCCGCGCGCTGGCGGATAAATTTGGCCTCGCCGTGGCGGACAAACCCGACTCGCAGGATATCTGCTTCGTGCCCACCGGCGGCTACGCCAAGGTGATCGAGAACTTGCGCCCAGGTGCGGCGGAACCGGGCGAAATCGTGCATGTGGATGGCCGCATCCTCGGCGCACACACAGGCATCATCCACTACACCGTAGGTCAGCGCAAAGGCTTGGTGAGTGGCTCCTCCGAGCCCCTATACGTCATCAAACTAGATGCCCCCACCCGCAGGGTGGTGGTGGGGCCGCGCGAGGCATTGGCGCGCAACAGCTTCGACATCAAGGAACTGAACTGGCTGGATGGATTGCAGCTGCGCGAAGGCATCCGCGTGAAAATGCGCTCGGCGCAAGCGCCTGTGGCGGCGTCCGTGCACCCGTCCTCGCTCGCCCATGCGCGCATCGAGCTGGCGCAGGCCTATGAAGGCATCGCGCCGGGGCAAGCCTGTGTGGTGTATGACGGCGACCGCGTGCTTGGCGGTGGGTGGATCAGCGCAGAATAGCTAGTATTCCTCGTCAGGGCTCATGCCGCTGGTGCTGAACTGGGTCACTTCCTGACCCCATTCCCCCTCGATTTTCTTCTGCACATGTTCGATGGTGCTAATCTGCGTGTGCGACACACCCAGCACCAAAAATTGCGCCAGCATCGGGCAGATTTTAATCAGCAGCCAGCCCATGATGGCCGAGCCATAAATGATGATCCAGCTATTCGCATCACCCATCACCGACTGCAACACCGCGCTGCTTGGCCCATGCTCCAGCAGTTTCGCGATATAGGGCAGCATGCCCGTCAGGTTGCAGGCGAAAATGGTTTTGAACGTATAGCGCTCCGCGCTCACATCCATGTAATAGGCTACAATACTGGGCATAATACCGATGATCAGGAACATGAATCCGGTGCGCAGCACGCCCATCATCAGCAGCCCCGTCACAATGAGAATGACCTTGTGCTTGGTGCGCATGGGGGGACGGCCAGCGGGTTTTTCGGGGGCTTCAGCCATCGTCAGACTCCAAACAGGGTGTTGAGCACATGGAACACCATTAAGGTGAGGGCGGTGTAGCTAATCATCAGCGCCATTTTGCCGCCCAATTTCCGCGATTTATATTCCAAGATTTTTGGGTTCTTGAGGAACTGAATGCGCTTGTGGTTGATCTCATGCAGCGCCAGCGCATGCACAAACCCATCCGCGTCGCGGTCGCCAATATCGCGGTTAAGAAGCGACGCCAGCACATCATCAATATAGCCCGAAGCCGCGCGCTTCTTGAGCTTTAGCTTCTGGCGTTTGCGAATCACGCGGTTATGGATCTCGCCCATCATCCGTTCAATATGCATGCCCATCCACGCGCACAGCCCCACCAGTTTCAGCTGCTGATTCTTCTGCTGCGCCTTGGCCAGAATACGCATCATCACCAGTTCCTGATTGTCCAGCAGCGCGTCGATGCTGGTTGAATCCTCCAGCCGGATTTGTTTGCGCATTTCGATTTTTGCGGCAAGGAATCCCGCAAGGTGGCGGTCAATAAAGCTATGCTCGCCAGTGCGGTTTTTGGCCAGTACATCCAGCGTGCTCAGTGCTTCCGCCGCCGTCGTCACGTGGTATGGCTTGAGCAGAGGCGACTGGCAGGGCAGCGAGGGGTTCAGCTCATACAGCACGCGCTCAATACCAAACCCAAGCGCGTTCATCTTCAGATAGGTCTTGGCGCGCTGTAGCCGCAAAATGATGTTTGAAATATCCACGTTCTTGTTGCTCGGCGCCTGATCCGACCAGAAGGTGCTGATGTCGTTCTCAATAAATTGCAGCAGCTGCGGCAGCTCTGGCTCTTTCGAATCCACCAGCGTTGCCAGCATGAGGGGAATCGCATCAGGCCGCACCGAGAGGCTCTTGCCGCGCAGCGGGCCCACAGGGTCCAGCGCGATAAAAATCCGCGTCATCATGTCGCTAATTTCGCGCGCGGTCGCGCTGCGGTCAGAGCCAAGGCGCAGCGCCCGCTCGATGCTCTCTGCCACTTCAGGGCGGTGCAAACTGGTTTCCGCCCAACGGTCAAGGTTCAGGCCACGAATATCCTTCACCGAATCTTTCCAGTTCTGGTGCAACCGATGCGCCAGCAAGCGTCGGCTGAACAGGCTCTCTTCCATGAATACAAACGGCCGCGTCGCATCCTTCGGTGGGCTGGGCGCAATCATGTTAAAGCGCTTGCCGTCGATAAACTGCACCAGCTGGTCAAGCCCCCAGCGGTCGGCAATGTTATCCGTCAGCACGCCACGGAAGAAATCCTGAATCGCCGGCGGGAAATCGCGGTTGTTACAAAACAGCTGATACGACCCCTTGGTCAGCAGCAGCGTAATCAATTCTTGGCGTGGCAGTGCTTTAAATTTTTCCAGACCATACATCAGCTCAAACGCCATCACGCCCAGCGCATACACATCGCTTTTTTCATCCGCCACGCCGTAGCCCATCGGGTCGGCCATCAGCCGTTCGGAGGAATGGTAAATAATATGGTTCAAGCTGCCGCTTGGCGCAGAGAACGGCTCGCCCAAAATCGAGGTTTCGCCAATAAAAAACGCTTCAGGGCGGATATTGCCATGGTGCGATTTGCGTTCGCGCAGTGTCACCAGCGCGGCGCAGGCGGGGCCAATCAGGTGCGAAATTACCTTGGTTTCATGCACGCGCGATTGGGTGGCAATCAGCTGCGAAATCGGCGCACCTTGCGGGCGCTCGAAAATGATCACAAACCGCGATTCCCCCAAATGCGAACAACGCACGGTGCCATGCGCAATCGGAATGGTGAGGTTAGGGTTGGTGAATCCCGTCGCATCAATCAACGGCTGCAGGCGGTAGGGCAAATCCGGCGTGCAAACCATGGCGTAAAGCTGGCGGTCGGGGTTGGTTTTGTCGGTGGCCTCAAACGCCTCGGCATAGGCATGGCTCAGCAGCGGCAGCGGACGCGAGGGGTTGAAGGTGAATTGCTTGTCCAGCTCATCCGTCGCCGCGCCGCCCGCGCTATAGGTCGGGCGATAGCTATCCAGCAGCTCGCGCAGGCCAGTCTCCACCTGTTCTTCAAGCAGGACAACATCCACATCGTTCACCCGTGCGGCATTTGCCATGGTTAGCCCTCTGATTTTTATAACGAAACAACAAAACGGGCAGCGCTGCCCGCCGTCAAGCTATAGCAGTATTGCAAAAGCCGCGCCAAGTGGATTTATTCAATAGGTCCAGTAGATTAACGGATGCCTTACGCCCCAAGGAACGGGTCGCGCACCAGAATCGTGTCTTCGCGGTCGGGCGAGGTGGAAAGCAGCGCCACAGGGCAGCCAATCAGCTCCTCAATCCGGCGAATATACTTAATCGCTGCCGCGGGCAATTCCGCCCAGCTGCGCGCCCCGCGGGTGGACTCGCTCCACCCCTCGATGGTTTCATAGACCGGTTTCGCCGCCGCTTGCAGCTCGCTTGCCGCTGGCAGGTAATCGTAATGCTGGCCGTTGATGGTGTAGCCCGTACAGATTTTCAGCTCCTCAAACCCATCGAGCACATCCAGTTTGGTGAGGGCGATGCCATTAATGCCGCCCACCGTAATGGCCTGTTTCACCAGCACTGCGTCAAACCAGCCGCAGCGGCGCTTACGCCCCGTCACCGTGCCGAATTCATGCCCGCGTTCACCAATCCGTTCGCCAAGCGCGTCGCCGAGTTCGCTAGGGAAGGGGCCGCTGCCCACGCGCGTGGTGTAAGCTTTGGTGATGCCAAGAATATACCCAATCGTGTGAATGCCCGAACCCGAACCCGTCGTCGCCGAGCCAGAGAGCGTGTTAGACGACGTCACGAACGGATAGGTGCCGTAATCCACGTCCAGCATAATGCCTTGCGCGCCTTCAAACAGGATGCGCTTGCCTTCCTTGCGGTATTGGTCGAGCAGGCGCCAAACAGGCATCGCGTGCGGCAAAATGCGCGGCGCAATTTCCAGCAGCGCGTTATAAATCTCGTCCACATTCACCGGCTCGCTGCCAGAGGCCGCGAGAATCGGGTTATGATGCGCAATCATATCCGCCAGTTTCGCTTTCAGCGTGGTTTTGTCCGCAAGGTCGCACACGCGAATCGCGCGGCGGCCCACTTTATCCTCATAGGCAGGGCCAATGCCGCGGCCTGTGGTGCCAATCTTGTTATTGCCGCGCAGCGTTTCGCTCGCCGCATCCAGCTTCTGGTGCACGGGCAGAATCAGCGTCGCGTTCTCCGCAATTTTCAGCGTGTCCGCATTCACCACCACGCCTTGTTTCTGCACCTTGTCGATTTCAGAAAGCAGCGCCCATGGGTCAATCACCACGCCGTTACCGATGATGCTGGTTTTGCCCTTACGCACCACGCCCGAAGGCAGCAGGCTGAGTTTATAGGTCACGCCTTCCACCACCAGCGTGTGGCCAGCATTATGGCCGCCTTGAAAGCGCACGATGACATCCGCGCGCTCGCTCAGCCAATCCACCACTTTGCCTTTACCTTCATCGCCCCATTGGGAGCCGACAACCACCACACTTTTCATACCTACTCCTTCGTCATTCCCGCGCAGGCGGGAATCCAGTGTACCGCGATTGCAGTACAAATATTCTTAAATAAGCTGGATCCCCGCCTTCACGGGGATGACAACTCTCTTTAAACAGGCAGCTTTTTGGCATATTAGGCAGGGGGGTGACAGGCGATTTCGCAAAAATGCGTTATTTATCGCCAAAAAGGGTGATGAACCCTTGCGCCTGTATCGCCGCTGCCTCGGCTGCAGGTGTGCCGTAGGGGATGGTTTTAACCGGCGGTTGCGCAGGCGCGGGCAGGCGTTCCAGCAGGTCGTTGATGTAAAGCGTGAAGCCCACGGCCTTTTCACCGCCATCGGTTTCGTAGCAACCGCCACGCCCCACCTCAAGGCCAGCCGCGTTCCAATAGAGCGCATAGCCAATCCCGCAATAATAGCCATAGCCCGACAGGTCGAGCATATCGATGCTAATCGCCGCGCCCACCTGTTGCGCGCGCAGCGCTTCAACAAGGGCTGAAAGCTCCGCCACCGCCGCCTGCACCGCAGGGTGCGTGGTGGCGCGCAGTTTCGCCAGTGCCACCGTTGCCTCGCCCGAAACATCGATGATATCCGCCATCACCGTCGCGCCAAGGCGGCGCAGCAGGGCGGTGTCTTTCAGTTTTGCCGCTTCACGAATTTCATCATGTGCTGGCTCAGGCACGTCCGCCAGCAGCGCCTGCATCACGCAGGAATAATGCAGGTCAATCGTCAGGTTCGTCGCGCCCACGGCGGCCAGCGCATGTGCCGCAATCGCCAACACTTCGGCGATGGATGCCGTCGCCATATCCCCAAACCGCTCGATGCCCACTTGCGTATGCTGGCGGCGGGTTTGCAATGCTTCCGGCGCGCTGCGCAGCGTATAGCCCGCATAGCACAGGCGCAGTGGCCGCGGCGCAGATGCCAGCGTGCTGCCCGCAATCCGCGCAATTTGCCCTGTCATGTCCGCGCGCAGGCCCAGCATGTGGTTGCTCATCGGGTCGGGTACTTGCAGCACATGGTGGCGTGTGGCTTCGCCTTGGCCGGCCAGAATCGTCTCGGCATATTCCATCAGCGGTGGAATAACGGGCTGATAGCCAAACGAGGTAAAACAGCGCAGGAAGCGGTGAATAAGACGAAACTCGGCTTCCGCCAGCGGCGCAAGCACATCCATCAGGCCAGAAGGGAGCAAGGGCGTGTTCATGCGGCCATTGCTAACCCATCCCCCCGCGCTTGGCAATCCGCAGTTTATGCCGCGAAACGAAAGAGGGGAGCAAGTGCTCCCCTCCGTCTAATACTAGTAATAGCAAGGTCGCTTAAGAGTTGCGAACCATTACCAAGAACTCGTCCACCTTCTCGCGCAGCACCGTGGCGTGCTCGCTCAGGGTGCCCGCTGCCGTCAGCACCTCGCGTGAGGATTTGCCGGTTTCTTCTGCACCTTGTTCCACCCGCAGAATATTCTGCGAGATTTCCGCGGTGCCCGAAGCAGTGTGGGTAATGTTACGCGAAATCTCGTTCGTGGCAGCGCTTTGCTCTTCCACCGCCGCGGCAACCCCCGCGGTCGAGGCGCTTATTTCACCAATGATGGTAATAATCTGGCCCACCGAATCCACCGCCTGATGCGTTGCATCCTGCATGGATTGTACTTGCTGAACGATTTCCTCGGTCGCTTTCGCGGTTTGGTTCGCCAAGTTTTTCACTTCGCTCGCCACCACCGCAAAGCCCTTACCCGCTTCACCCGCACGCGCCGATTCAATCGTCGCGTTCAGCGCCAGCAGGTTAATCTGGCTCGCAATGTTGGTGATGAATTGAATCACTTCGCCCACGCGGTTGGATTTCTCCACCAGCGTATGCATCGAGTCGTTGATGCTCGCAGCCTGCGCGCTGGCTTGGTTCGCCACCACGCTGGACTTCTGCACCTGCGAGCTAATTTCACCGATGGATGCCGTCAGCTCCTCAGCCGCCGCCGCCACTTGGTTCGCCGTTTGCGCCGCTTCGGTGGAGGCCGCAGCCACCACACCAGAGCTTTGCTTGGTTTCGTCCGCCAGCGTGCTCAGGCGCTCGGCATTGCCGCGCATTTGCACCGCAGCCGAGGCCACTTCCGTCACCACCGACTTCACGCTTGCTTCAAAGTTATCCGCCAGCAGCTGTTGCTGGGTAACGATGTTCCATGTCACCATCGCGCCCACATAATCGCCTTTTTTGCTGTAAATCGGTGCCGCTTGAGCATCGATAACTTCGCTGCCAATTTTGATTTTTTCGCGGTGCGGCAGCTGCGCAGGTTTGGACAGAATTTGCTGTGCAATGTGGAGCTGATCACATTTTATACCCACCACCGACGAGGCGTTGATTCCAAGCGCAGATTCCAGAGACTTCAAGGTCTGTGTAATTGCTTTGTTTGCATAATTTACGCGGAAGCCATTCGCAGTATCCACGGTGAACAAATTCGTAGGCATATCCTCTACCATCAACTTTAGACGGAATGCGTCTTCTACCGTGTTGCGTAGCTTTGCTGCCGCGATATAGAGCATGTTGACTTCATCGCGGCTGTCGGTGGTTTCAATGTCCATGTCCGTGTCGCCGTTGGCAATCGCGCCCAAGGTTTCCTGCAAACGCTGGATTGGCTTGGAAATGCTGTTGCTAACGATGAAGGCAAGGAACACAGCCAATGCAACTACCAATGCACTGATGCCCATCACCTCAATGCGCTGGCTACGCAATGCGCTCACGCGTGTGTCCACCATTTTGCTCAGCTCATCTGCAGAAACCGTAGCAATATCCGCCGCGCTATCGTGGAATTTGTCGGCAACATCAATGAATTTTTCGGTCGACATTGCGGTGCCCTTCGCCAGCGACTCCAGTACAGAAGCCAGCGCCAGAGCGTTAGCCTCATAGCTCGCCAGTTTAGATTCCAGCGTCTTAAGCGTCGGGTTCACACCATTGAAATTATGGTCTTCATTAATAGCGGTGGTAATGCCGTCATGCGCCCGCGTGATGTGCGTGCTTTTCAGCATTGCAGCATCCTGTAACAGGCTTGCCTGATTGGCTTCGGGAATCACGCCTGCATTGTTGTGCAGCAATGTATACACTTTCGATTTAACGCCTGCCACAAATTGCAGCGTTGCAGGCGCCGCACCGATGGTCACATCCATCAGGTAATAGGTGTCCAAGTCACCATCCAGAATGAGGTTCGAGGTGTCGCCCACATGCTTCACCATCGTCGCAACATCGCCCAGAATGCTGTTGAAGGCTTCCGAAGAATAGCTTGGAGCGCCTTTGAGAGCTTGCCATTTTTGAACAAGATTCGCCGCGGTCAGGGTTTCGTTCTGACCACTGTTTTTCAAACCTTCTGGCGTTACTCTGAGGTCCGTACCATACTCTTTATCCATTTCTATCAGCGCTTGCATTTCCTTGTCGATAGCAACTACGCCCTCAGCCGCCGCTTGCGCTGCACCGGCCACGCCCGCCGTTTTGCCCATCGCAGAAATCTGGTAATCCGCTATTTCATTCAGCAAGTTCAGCAATGGCTTCTCGTAATTCGTGCCGCGCAGCTCTTGCTCGGAGAAATCAATCGCCGTGTGCAAATTGTCATTCAGCTTATAAGCCAGCATCGCAATCGGCAGCATGAACGTTACCATGATAACGGCCATACGTGGGCGGATCGGCATGCGAAGAAGCGGATTTTTCATGTGAGATTCCTGTGCGTGAAGGTGGTGTTTTTAATTGTTGTTGATGCAATCTATGCTTGTATTTTTTAGTGAGGGCAAGACCAAACTTTGTAAAATAGGGGGGCGGTGGCCAATAAAAATGCCCGACTGTTGCATACACTCATCAAACAATTCTAATTGACTATTTTACAATAAAAATCACAGGCTTTTTTGATGCTTTTAATGTGGTAGAGGAGACAAATTTAACCGAAACAGGTTCCAGCCAATCCACGGTTATAAGCCCTGTGCGCAGTTGTCCCAGCACACTATCGCTGCGCGCCATCACGGAAGGGCAAAGCAGCAACGCCTCCACGCCGCGCTGACGCAGATGCTGACGCAACTGTGCCATATCGCTGATCCGGTTCGCCTCCCACACATAGCGAATCCCAGCCCCCTCACGGTGATAGTTCGAGGCAATAATCCGGTGCGGCGTGAAGAACAGCATCTCGCCCCCCACATCCGTCGGGGCATAGAAGGTGAGGGGCGCTCCCCCGCCAATGCCATTCAGCCCACCGCTATAAATCAATGCCCGTGTTTGCGTAATGCATCCATCAATCTGCCGCGAATCAGGGGTGTCGCGCGCAGGGCTGGCCAGCATCAACCCCATCGGCAACAGCATCACCATTGCCAGCAGTGCCAGCCGCCGCAGCATTTGCCCACTTGGCGTGTGCCGCGCAAGCCAGCGTGCAGGCCATGTGGTGGCATCCGGCGTAAACAGCGGGGCAAGGGCAGGTGCCAGCACCAGCACCACCATCGGATAAAAATAATAATAGAACCGCTGCTGGGTCAGATATAGCCCACCCGTCAGCAGTAACAGATAGCTCAACTGAAGCAGATGCATCGCCGTAAACAGCATCGGCCTGCGCCGCCACGCCATCCACAGCACACAGGCCGCCATCAGCGGCTGCACCAGCATCGAAACAACATGCCACACAGGCGCATCAAACAGCGGTTGTGTCTCCACAATGCGCGGCAGGAAATCGGTGAAGATATAGGCATCCACTTCCGCCATCGGGCCGTGCAGCAGCAATGGAAACGCGCGCCAACTCAGATACGCCACCATGGCTGCACTTATGCCCGCCAGCACAACCCGCGCAGGCGCAGCCACCGCTCTTAGAGCATGCAGCACCCACACCGCCGCCGCCACCAGCATCAGCGGCAGTACATACACCACCGAGATACTATCATAAACCGGCGCGAACCATGCTTCTGGGTGGCGCTCCACCATCAGCGCCAGCGCGCTCACTGCCGCCACGCTGGTGCACAGCACGGGCCACGCGCGTGCCGTTTTTGCGTCACCCATCAACCAGCGCAGGCCATACCAGCCATAAATGCCGCCAATCAGCACCATTGCCTCGGGGCTAATCCATAGCTGCAACGCCAGCAGCGCACCCATTGCCACCAGCTGCGCCATGCGTGGTGCGGGGTTCAGAAAGCCCGCCACCACCCACACAAACACCGCCGCCAACATGGCGTGGTGATCGGCATTGGCGGGGCTGAAATAATTCCACATCGTGGTGCCGCTGGCGATAAGTGCGCACACCAGCCATGGGTTCATCGCATGCGGGTGCATATGCGTCACTGCGCGAAACAGTCCCATCAGCAACAGCGCCATCCAAAGGCTGGGCAGCAGCAGCGCCGCGCGCATCAGGCGCAGGTTCAGCTCCACCGCATCGGGTTGAAGCTGCGTTAATAGCGCAATTACCATATCCAGCGGCCGCGTCCACGGGCTCGAAATGCCGCCCCATGGCGCGTTACTGTGCGTCATCACATGGCTATACCAACTGCCACCTAGCAGCCATTCGCGCACCAGTGTCAGGCGCAGCCACGGGTCGGGGTCGGCGGTGCCAATCGGTTTGCCGTCATGGATCGGCACCTGATACCAGCGCATGACCACCAAAAGCAGCATCGGCAGAATCATCGCCAGCACCGCCCACGCGCTGGTTGGAATGCGTTTGAGCAGCGCCCTCATCGCGCACCGCCATGCGGCAAAAACACCCATCGGCGGTTCATGAAATAATTCACGCCAAGCGCCACCGCGGTGGAAATCACCAGCGCCAGATAACGGTTCGTCGCCCCGTCGCCCAGCAGCGCCGCCGCCATCACGCCCACAAACACACCATAATTCACACAGGCACCCAGCGCGTTACACAGCATAAAATGCACCCAGCGCCGCAGCGTGAAGCTGCCCTGTGCGCGAAACGTAAACCGCCCATGCAGAAGATACGTCACCTGCAACGCACACCCGATGGAGAGAACACGCGCCAGCGCAGGCGCAACACCCATGGCCACCAGCCCTTCCAGCACGCCAGCATCCGCCACAAAGCCAAGGCCGCCAACCATGCAAAAACGAAAAAACTCCCGCATCTGGGAAGAGGGGGCCATGCTAGTGCGGGCGTCCGCTAGTGGCCGAGAGATAACGCAAATGCCGCGTCTCGCGGTAAGTGCGCGCCACGCTATCCAGCATCAACCCCGCCACAAAACTAATGGCCGAGAACACCGCCAGCCCCGTACATAAAACCGCCGTGGGCAGGCGTTCCACCAATCCCGTTTCGCGCCATGCCTCAATCACCGGAATGCCCAGCGCAATGCTCGCTGCCGCAAAGCCAAACGCCACCCACGAGAAAAACGCCAGCGGGCGCGATTCCTTGAACAGCCGCAGAATCGTCATCAAAATCCGCCAGCCATCGCGGTAAGTTTTTAACTTGCTGACCGAACCCTCAGGGCGCACGCCATACTGCATCGGAATTTCGCGCATCGGAATGCGCTGCTCCAGAATAAAAATGCTCATCTCGGTTTCAATATCGAACCCTTCACTATGCGCAGGGAAGGATTTCGCAAACCGCCGCGAGAACGAACGGTAGCCCGAAAAAATATCATTCAGCCGGCGGCCAAACAGCCGCGCCACAATCAGGTTAAACAGCTTGTTGCCAAAAATATGGCCGGAGGGGAACGACGAGCGTGTGCCATCACGCGTGGCAATCATCGTGTCCACTTCCCCCGCCAGAATGGGCAGCACCAGCTCCCGCGCACGCGCGGCGTCATAGGTGCAGTCCGCGTCCGCCATCACATACACATCCGCATCCACATCCGCGAACATGCGGCGCACCACATTGCCTTTGCCCTGCAACGGCACGCGCGAAACCGTCGCGCCCGCCGCCTTCGCCAGCGCCACCGAATCATCGGTGGAGTTATTGTCGAACACGTAAATCGTTGCTTCCGGCAAGCTGCGTTTAAAATCCGCAATCACCTGCGCAATCGTCAGCGCCTCGTTATAACACGGCAGTAAAACAGCAATCTGTGGTGCAGCATGGGTCATGGCGCAAACCATGCGCGAGTGTTTTGGCATTTGCAAGCGCCGCGTTATTGCATCGGGCGAAGCAGCGCGCCAATCCAGCATGAAGCGATATTTACGCCGCAGGCAAAGCGTCGCCATGAACACCGCTTGCCACGCACCACATCCCGCGCCATAACGGAAGCATGTTCACACCCCCGCCAAACAAATGCTCGCTCTGCCCACGCCTTGTGGAATTCCGCTGCGCCAATGCCGCGCAGTACCCGCAGTTCTATAACGGCGCCGTGCCTTCCTTCGGCGGGCTGGATGCGTCGTTGCTCGTCGTGGGTCTCGCCCCGGGGCTCAAAGGCGCGAATGCCACTGGCCGCCCCTTCACGGGGGATTATGCAGGGCTGGTGCTCTATGAAGGCCTCGCCCAAAACGGCTTCACCAACGGCACCTATGCCGCCCGCGCTGACGATGGCTTCACCCTAAACGGCGTGCGCATCACCAACGCCGTGCGCTGTGTGCCGCCAGAAAATAAACCCACCCCCGCAGAAGAAAAAAACTGCCTGCCATTTCTCATCCGCGAGCTGGGCGCAATGCCGAACATCAGGGTCATTCTCTCCCTCGGCCTCACGTCGCACAACGCCGTCCTGCGCGCCCTAAAGCTCAAAGCCAAAGATTACAAATTCGCCCACGGCGCAGTACATAAAATCACCTCCCCCGCATGGAGCGGCATACTAGTCGATAGCTACCACACCTCCCGCTACAACATCTCCACCGGCCGCCTCACACAGGCGATGTTCAACGATGTGGTGAAAACCATCCGTGGGTTGGTTTAAAAATTCGGCCAGCCAGTGATAATGGCGCGGCGAATTTGATCATCGGTGATGCCATGGTGCTGTGCACCAGACACATGCGCATTCGGACAATTCTGGTAGGCATGCTGTTGCTCGATAGGCTTGGAAATATCTATATGAAAAAGATTTTTTATCACAGCGTTCAGAGCGCGCAGCTCTCGTGTGTCGTGCTGATGGTTTTGAAAGAAACCTGACTTTTGTAGGGCATGGATTGCCACGTATGCTTTCTCATTTAGCATATCGCTACCTTGACAAAAATAGCGGATGCATCCTTTTTTGGCGCCATTCACCTGATAAAAAACGACAGGCAAATCTGTGCCTTTATTGAGATGCTGGATTCCTGCGACAGCGCCTATCAATTCACGCAAGTGTTGGCGCTCTTGGACAGTGCACTCGAGAGATGTGTATCCATATGTCCAGTCAAATCGTTCAGTGTCAGAGGTGTTGTGGTGGTAATCGTACACAGGTACATAAATCGCCGAGACATGCTTGTTGCTTGCAGCAGTCAGAATCTCATTATGGGCTAGGATGTTGGGATCTTTTTCTATTTTTTTCAGAATTTCCTCAAATGTCTTTCGAGTCCGCGTGGAATCTATCGCATTTCCTAAGTAGTCGAGCTGAAGATTGCTTATAGAATGGTCTTTTGCCACGGCGCGTTTTAGTGGGCCTTCCATGTAATCATACTTTCTGTAAATCTTTCTAATTTCAGAGATTTCGTGCCACATGTCATATTCGCTAGAGGGATCTAATTTTAGCCTTTTTTTATTGTAATCATCACCGCTGTTTATGTTTAGAACCGCTGCGCGCACTACTTTCGCGGGATGTTCCAATGTTTCATCAAGTGTGAATAGGTAGCCGCAATTAGGTAGCGTGCTTGGGGAAACTTCCCATGGAATGACGGAGCGTCCAGAATTCCGGCTAGGAAGAAGTGTCATAGAAAAAAGTGGCGGTTCACACCCGTTTTTATTTCCACGTCCTAAATATTTAGCAATGTCTTCTGCAGGCGTGTTGAGAAGTACTTCCAGTTCGGTCGGATATTTAAAGTGAGTGGCATCCTCCCACTGGTGAATCGCCAGCCTGTGCCGGTTTTGCAGGGCGGTCAGCTCGGCTTCCACCTTCGCGGCGTATTCGGGCGAATCGTAGGGGTGGGGCGGGTCTGTTGGGTCTGTGTGCATCGGGCTCGCAAAAGGTGAGTCTCCACCCTATCAGAAAAACCTTAAGGTTATGTTAAGCGCCTGACGTTCATGTTTTTCTCACCCGTTAAGGCATTTTTAACCACTGCTGTGCTATAGTGTGAGTTCTCAAGAAGAAACGAAGGACAAACCCATGGCAACCAACCCGCGCGATACGGTGATTCTGACCACCCCCCACGGCCACGAAGTGGTGGCGGATTGGGACTATGACAGCTTCGAGGTGCGCCACGCCAAAGTGGTGCATAGCTATACCGGCGTGATGAAGCCGCTGGACAACCAAATGGCCGAGAACCTTGCCCGCGCGCTGCGCGCCAAGCAGGTATATGAACAAGCCCTCGGCGAAACCAAAGCGGTGGAGCAAACCCTGCAAGGCTTCGGCGAGGCGGTGGCGTCGCTGGGCAAAAAACACCCCGCGCTGGAGCCCTATTGGCGAGAGGTGGAGCAGCACCGCGCCATCGCCCAAGACATGCGCGAACGCGCCAAACATTTCCACGACAACGCGATGACACAAATCGACAAACTGGCGGAAGATTAGCCGCATGGAAAAAGAAGAACTCATCGCGCTGGCCATAGCCAATCCCAACGCATTCATGCGCGAGCAGTTCGAGCAATATAAAGACTCACCGTATATCAAAGATGCCTTGCTGGCCATCGCTGGCACGAATGGTGAAAAAGCGGGCTCTGCCAATCTTCTGTTCAACTGCGAAAAATTCATTAACGAACCCTACGCCGAAGAAATCCTAACCCTCGCGGCGAAAGAGGAGCCAGAGTTTGCCTTCGCGGCCACCCCTAAATTTCAAGACCAGCCCTATGCGCCAACCATCCTCATTAGCGCTGCAAAACAAGACGCTTCAGCCGCCATGAGTAAGTTCCAGTTCTATAGAGGACTTCCTTATGCGGAGCAGGTGATACGCGCTGCTGCGGAAAGTGACGCAGAAACGGTCGTGCATGATTTTGCGGATATCCGAAACGAGCCCTATGGCAAAAAAATCCTGAGCGAAATAGCCGAGCAGCACCCAGAACTCTTGTTTGAGTCACTAGACTATTGGTTGGCGGTGCCTTATAGCAAGGAAGTGTTAGAAATTGCTGCCCACAGCGCAGCGCAAAATGATAGCGAAACGATATTAAGCTGGGCCTATCGTAAAGATAACTTTTATTGGCTCGAAAAGCTACCCGCGCTTTCCAGCCAGCCATACGGTGCGGCGGTATTAAAAGCCGTCGTAGAAAATTGGGCGAAAGAATATCCAGATATTTTATTGTCTTTGTACGCTAGCTATATTCAGCACGAGCCTTTCGGTCGTGCTGTCATCAAAGAATTGGTGAACAAGCTTGAAGACAAGCCTGATGAGATTTTACAGAACAGCTACCTGTTCTATGCCGAGCCGTATGCGGGTGAAGCGTTACAAAAAGCCACCCTGCGCTTATTTAGTGAAACCGCCTCAGACAATTACCGTGCGCAAACGATGCTGATGGTGCAGCAGATGAACGCACTGCATGATGCACACGCGGCGCAGCGCTTCTCGATGTTGAAATACATGACACCTGCCAATGAGTTCGACCTGATTACTCTGGGGCGGGCGGAGGCCTTTACCTCCACCTATAAAAATATCCTAGGCGACATGTTGGGAAAACTGAAAGCGGAGCATAAATCGCTGACGGATGTGCTCTCGCCCGCGCAGATGGATCGTATGGGGATTTTTCTGGAGGCCGCCGCAAGCTATGGCGAGTTGGATCATGTGCTCGCGGTGATTCCGAAAGAAAAACTACCCGCGATTATTCATGATATCGTTACCAAAGCAGGCGAAGCGGAGAACATGCAATACGCCACTACGCTGGCCAGTATCATCAAAATCAATCCTGATAATATGACGCTACGTACCGCTCTCGAAAGAGAGATTCGCGCGGGCTACGAGCAGGCAAAAGATGCGCCACAAACGCGGCACCGCTTTGGCTTGCTCGCGGCGCTGTATGCGCAAGCGGAGGGTTCAGTTGTTTCTGATGAAAACAAGGCATTCTATGCCAAGCTGGGGGCGGAGCCGCTATATGATATCCACGCTGCTCACAACATGAAAAAACAAGAGCTGGTAGACGCCAAGGGCGCATGCAATCAGCTGATGGTATTCTCGGACGACGAGGACGGAAAAGCCAGCTTCGCGCATTGGAAGGCAGCCTATAAAGGCAAGGCGGGCTGGGCGGTGGGGGAGCGCGAAGGCTATGTCCATATCCGCAGCACCGCAGGCAGTGTGCCCGTGCATGTTTACGCCAACATGCCCGACAAACAGGAAGAAGGCATTGCCAAAATCCGTGAAGAAGTGGCTGCACGTCAGGGAGCGGAGGATGCAAGCTTCCAAGTGTTCATTGGTCGCGGCCACAGCTATCATGCGGATGATTATCTGAACTACCTCAGCCAAGAGGCACGTTTGGTGCATTTAGGTTCCTGCGGCGGCTATCAGAATGTGAGTGCGGTGATGGCGCGCGCGCCGCAATCGCAGGTGATTTCAACGCAAGGCACCGGCAGCATGTATGTGAACGACCCGCTGCTATTTTCCATCAACCAATCCATCAACCGTCAAGGTGGCATCGATTGGTCGCAGCAGCAAAAAGCGTTGGATAATATTGGTTCTGATAACAAAGAAGACTATCTTCTGCCGCACCGGAATATCGCCTTCCTCTATCTGCGCCGCTTCGAAGAAATTAAGGACGAACCTGTCATTAGCCTCAGGCGCGCGCCTGAAAAAATGCTGTTCAAGGATAAGTTGCACCCGTTTGATTTTGTGCTTCCGAAGATGCTTGCGCTTTCGACGGCCACGCCCGATGTGGCGGATGAAATCACGCACGGGTTAAGCGCAGTGCCCAACAGAATATCGGCAAAAACGCAAGGATTCCAGCGCAGCTAGAACAAATTCCGCAGCGAATTTTGAAGGCCGTTCATAATGCCAGTGCTGCCGCCACTAAGGTTGCAAGCGGCAGTGGCATTGGGCTTCAGCTTGCACCACGCGCCACCCCTCAATTCACACGCCGTGCCGCTGATGGTTTGCTGAATGTGATGCACCTTCAGCACTTCATTGAAATGACGGCAGCGCACGCCGCTATTGTTGGTGAATGTGTCGCTTGGCCGAAGCGATCCCGCGATGTTATAATGCGCCCATTGGTGGGTTTGCATATCGGCCATCGTGCTCATCGCCCAATAAAAATTGCGGCTATATTGCTGGCGCTCTGGCTGGGTCATCAGCGCATATAAATCGGTGGAGAAATTACTATCGCCATCTTCGGTTTTGCGTACCGCTTCCACAATCGGCGCAGGCGCGTTCGTGGCAGGGGCAAGCTGCGGAAGTTTTTCGTCGTTCTTCCTGAAATGCAGCACCACCAGCAGCACCAGAAACCCAAGGATGAACACCATGGTATGCCGCGCGAACATTTTTAGCAGAAACCGCAGCGGCATCATCACCACAGCAATCGGAATGCCCAGCAGCCGAAGCGGCAGCAGCACAATACTAATCAACAGGCTGAAAAGCCCAGAGAGCAAGCTGAATAAGAACATGGGGCGCAGAATACCAGCAGCGCTTGCGCGATACTAGCGAATTTCTACACCGCCAAAAACCCAACGCGTTTCATGGTCTCGCGCAGGATGGGGGTGGCGACAGCGCGGGCTTTTTCGGCACCGTCATGCAGGATGGCATCGAGCGTGGTGGTGTCGGCCATCAGCTCGCGCATATGGGCGGTGATGGGGCTGAGTTTCGCGACCGCCAGCTCGGCAAGTTGCGCTTTGAACTGGCCGGTTTTGAGGGTTGCGAATTTCTCCACCACCTGTTGCGGCGTTATGCCATCCAGCGCGGCGTAGATGGTGATGAGGTTGGCGACCGAAGGGCGATTTTCCTCGTCGAACGTGAGCGAGGGGTCGGAGTCTGTCTGCGCTTTTTTGATTTTGTTGGCGATGGCATCCGCATCGTCCGTCAGCGTAATGCGCGAGTAGTCGGACGGGTCGGACTTGCTCATTTTCTTGGTGCCATCCGTCAGGCTCATCACGCGGGCGGCGGTGGGCAGAATGATGGGCTGCGGCAGCGGGAAAAACTCCGCCCCCACCGCGCGGTTAAACGCCCCCGCAATATCCCGCGCCAATTCGAGATGCTGTTTTTGGTCCGCGCCCACAGGCACATGCGTCGCGTGATAACCAAGGATGTCAGCGGCCATGAGAACGGGATAGGCATAGAGGCCGAGTTTTGATGATTGTTTTTTACTGCTTATAAGCTCGATATAATCACTAACTTCAATATTGCCGCGGATAAAAGCTTCAAAAGTCAAAACAGATGCTTCTTGGTCGGACAAGTCATCTGCTGGGTTAACAAAAACTTCTTGTGGAGTTTGAATTTTTCTTAATTCGTATTCGAACCACTTTTTTTGCTTTTCGAGCAAATCAAGAACTTCGGGAAGGTCTATTTTAGGAATGCCCGCCTTATCTTTGAACTGCGTCATTCTATCCAACCACCCAAGCGGCGTGTAGCAGTTGAGAATCCATGCCAGTTCGCTGTGCATGCTCACGGCGGATTGGGGGAAGATGACGGACTTTTTGGGATCGATGCCGCAGGCGATGTAGGCGGCGGCGGTTTCGCGCGTGTTGCGGGCGAGCCCCGCAGGGTCCTGCGGCACGGTGATGGCGTGCAAATCGGCCAGCATGAACAGGCACTCGTGGCTCTCCTGCAAGCCCACCCAGTTGCGGATGGCACCCAGATAGTTCCCCAAATGCAAGTTACCCGTGGGCTGAACGCCCGATAAGACGCGTGGTTTGGCCATGATTCTCTCCGTTACGCGAATGGCTTTAGCGGCTTTTCCTCCGTCATTCCAGCGAAAGCTGGTGGGGGCTGGTGTCATCCTGAGTGAAACGAAGGATCTCATGGAGATTCTTCGCGCTGCTCAGAATGACAAGCCTTCAACGCGCGCAGCCCCAAAATGTTTCACGTGAAACATTCTTTATTTTTTACAGCCGCTTACCGGATTTTGGCGGAGCAAGTATACTGTTGGTTTTTTTTAAGGGCGGCGGGGTGAATTCTTCACAAAACTGTCACACCCGCGCGCGGTGGGGGCTGATAGAATGGCGTCTATGGTATCGAAATCAGAAATGAAAAAACAGATGCAAGCGAGAACCACCCATAGTGGTCTGGAAGCGCTGCTGGCGTTAAATAAGTTTCTCGGCAGCAATCGTGCGACGTTGTTGAAAGAGCAGGTGACTGGCGTTACGCGTCATTATTCCATTGCACGTGGTAATGAAGGCGCTCCCGCAAAAGATTTGCCGATAAATGAAGCATTCGGCGGGGATATCCATGGAAAGCTTCGCAGCTTAGTCGGCGGCATTGGCGGGTTGGTTGATGAGGCGGCGTTACCGGAAACGGTGCAGGCGCATTTGCTCGCGTTTCGTCAATCCGTAAAGGAGTATCGCAAGCATACAGAGGTATTGAAAGAGTGTCTGAGCACACAGAATGTTCAACGGAAAATGGCGGGTCAGGAAAAGCTAACCTATTATGACTTAGACTCACTAGAAAAAGCCGCACGCGCTGTGAATCCCGAACTGGTAAAAACACAAGAACCTGCGATTGCCGCATCCAAAGGAAAATGCTTTACATATTTTTATATGCTCACAAAAGCCATTGAGGCCTGCGATGTTTTGCCACTTCATTTTTCCAGCAAGGACGGTGACATAAACGTGGCTATAAAAAATGTTTACTTGCCCATACACGATATTACTGCGCTTCAACTGCTTGTTGTTGAAAAAATGGTGAAAGATGGCCAGTTTGACAATCTTCTTCATCCGATCGAGTTAAGGCAAGCAGGAGTGACCACGGAAGTAAGCCACCATGCCGTTCACTTGTTGCGTGAGTTGAAGGAATATCCTGAGACGGTGCCGTTGGTGGAGGCGGTGGATGCCAAGCTCTATAGCGACATTACCCACTATCTGGATGTGTTGGATAAGCGCTATGCGGTTGCGCTGGAGAAACAGAGCCCAAGAATATACAACGAATATGTAGCGCTGCGGCGCACACTGGAAATGCCCGAGAAGGCGCTGGATGTGCCAGCCTCAACCGTGGCTGCGGACACGATTACGCCGGAGGTCACGCAGAGCCAAGAAAAATTCGAGGAACCGCCTCGCATTTCGGGCTGCCCCCGCCATCAGATGGGCGGCGGCTTCACGCGGCATTAAGCACGTAATTTCACGAAACTGTCACATTCATCACCCGCTTGGTTTGCTAGAATCGAGGGTGGAATAATCTATGACGCATGATGTGACAGTGGCAGGAAACGAAAACGCGCAGGCGGAAGCGCAGGCGCAACCGCGCGCGCCGAAAGCGGGGGGCTTTGCCATGCGCGCCAGCCGCTGGATTCATGCCCACCCGAACGCCACGAAAACGGTGATTGGCCAGCCGGTCTATCAATTCATTCGCGGTGGCGTGGCGGCCATTCCATATGGCATTTCCATGGCGCTGACGCTGGGCGGCATGGCCAAGCTGGAACGCACCGGCAAGGCGATGGCGCAAGAAGCGGTGCAGGGATCGCTGAAAGCGGGATTCGGCAAACGGTTGGAGCAGCTGGCGAAATTCCCTGCCATCAAAACCTCGATGATGGTGGCGACGAGCTTTACCCTCTATCGCGGCACCAGCAAAATCATGAAATGGATGCATGATTCGCTGTTCGACCCGAAAGATTCGGTGGCGCAAACGGCGGAAAAAATTCAGCACCTGCCTTCCGCCACATGGAAGAAGATGAAAGAGAATGCGCCTGCGGGCGTGGCCTCCACCCCTGTGGCGGCGTTTGCGCTGGGGTTTGTGACCAACACCTTCAGCAAGCCCGCGCCGGAGTTATTGAAAGACGCCGCAGGCAAGTCGCTGGACTGGACGCATGGAAACATGAAGCTAGCCAAGCTGGAGGGGCGCGGGGGCAAGCTTCTGAAATCCGTGCTGGCGCACCCGAATGCGCGTTTTGTGGAGCAGGCGGCCATCAACACGCTGGGCTATAGCCTGTTCTTCGAGATTGGCGACCGCTTGTTCAAGGATAAGCAAATCGCCCGTGGGGTGTGGAAGGGCGATAACAACAGCATCATCCCCGCCAAGCCGGATGCGCCTGCGCCTGAGAAAAAACACTATGGCTTCTTCACCAACGAGCCGAGCGTGGGGCGGTTTGTGCTGCGCCGCATGCTGCCGACGGCGGTGAGCATCAGCGCCTATACGGCGTTTAAGTTCCGCCATTCCTATATGCATCTGGGCGATTTCGTGGTGAAGCCTGCGGAAAAAATTCTGCCGCAAATGCCCAAGCTGATTAAGATCGAAACCATCGCCGTGCTCTGGTTCGCCATGATTCCGCTGGTGGCCGAAAAATGGGAAAAAATCTATGACGGGTTTTTCGATAAGCTAGAGAAAAAAGCACAAGCAAAGGATGGGGTGGTGCCAGCGACACCAGCCGCCCACGAGGCCAGCACGCCCGCGCCAAAGCTGGCCGAAGCGCCCACCCACACCATCTCCGCACCCGAAGCCCACGCGCGCGTGCACGCAGCACAAACACAGCAGCTGGCGGTGTAAGTTCAGCATGACAAACGCCCGCTGGTGGGCTAGCTAGGCAACATGAGCATGAACCCGTTGAACATTCCGATTCGTCCGCGCCGGTTGCGCCGTGCGCCGTGGCTGCGTGCGCTGGTGGCGGAACATGCGCTGCGGGTGGAGGATTTGATTTGGCCGCTGTTTGTGCAGGAAGGCGTGGGGCTGGTGACGGCGGTGGACGGCCTGCCCGCGGTGAACCGCCTGAGCATCGACGAAGTGGTGAACGCGGCGAAAGAGGCAGCGGCGCTGGGCATTCCTGCCATTGCGCTGTTCCCCGTCACGCCTGCGGACAAAAAAACCGAGGATGGAAGCGAAGCGCTGAACGCCGAAAATTTGGTATGCCGCGCGATTCGCGCTGTGAAAGCGGCGGTGCCTGAGATTGGCATCATCGCCGATGTGGCGCTCGACCCATACACCACCCATGGGCATGACGGTGTGCTGGGCACGGATGGTGACGTGGCGAATGACGCGACGGTGCACATCCTTTGCCGCCAAGCCGTGGTGCTGGCGCAAGCGGGCGCGGACATTGTGGCGCCGAGCGATATGATGGATGGCCGCGTGGGCGAAATTCGCGCGGCGCTGGACGATGCGGGGTTCGAGCAGATTGCGATTTTATCCTATGCCGCGAAATATGCGTCGGCGTTTTATGGCCCGTTCCGCGCGGCGGTGGGCAGCAAAAATAATTTGGGTAAGGCGGATAAACGCACCTACCAGATGAACCCCGCGAATGCGACCGAGGCGCTGCGCGAAGTGGCGCTGGATATGGCCGAGGGCGCGGATATGCTGATGGTGAAACCCGCGAGCTTGTATCTCGACATCATCGCCCGCGTGGCGGAATCGAGCGATGTGCCCGTATTCGCCTACCATGTTAGCGGTGAATACGCGATGCTGAAAGCCGCCGTGGCCGCAGGCATGCTGGATGAAAAAGCCGCCACGCTGGAAACATTGCTTGCCATGAAACGCGCCGGCGCCACAGCCATTTTGACCTATGCCGCGCGTGACGTGGCGATGTGGTTGAGTGCCAAATAATGAAGCACGAGGACGATGAGCATGACCCCGCGTTTGACGACCCAGACAACCAAATTGTTTTTTCCGAAGATAAAGGCTGGCTTTATACCTATCTTCGCCTTGTAGTGCGTGCGGCGCTGCTTGCGCCGCCTGAAACCTTTGCCCCTCGGTTTGAGAATCCTTCTTCACAAATTGTCTATCATGGGCGCTACCGGCAAACGCTCCAGATGATGGTGGATTTGATGGGCAAAGCCTACAGAGATCGCCCTGCAGCCGAGCTCTTCGGTGTGGATGCGGAGATTGATTGGGGGAAGGATGAGATACAAACCCAGTTCGAGCTAGCGCAGACGCTTATGCAGGGCATGGACATTCCCGCGATTCAAAAACTGGTGTATGCACTCGACGATTCAGGGGTGGCAATGAATAAAGGGGAGGAGTGTTTTTTCTCTCTCTGCAAGCGTTGGGAAACCATCATGACGGATGCAGGTGCAACCCAAGAACAAGCACGCGAAACCATCGGCAACGAGCTGCGCGCCATTCAGTCTGCGATCGAGGAGCGCTATACCGAAATCGCCCGATATATTGAAGCGCGCCAGAAAAAATGCGACCTCGAAGGGCGCATCGACTTCGAGTATTACCATCACATTGATAAAAAGATGTGGCAGCAGTACGTTGAAGAAGAGAAACGCTCTAAAGATAGAACGGGGCGCGAATAAGCCTATTTCGGACTATAGCTGTTCACCGAAATAAGGCCGTTGATGATACGGTCTTTGGCGTTGGCGACTTCTTCGATGAGCTTTTCGGAAAGAAGGGTGCTGTTGTTTTCATCCACCGCGTAATCCAGCGCACCTTCCTTGATGCCGAGATATTTGATCCCTGGAGCCCAGCTACCATCGCGGCTGCGTTTGAGGGCGTCATACACCGCCACATCCACACGCTTCACCATGGAGGTGAGCACGCGGCCGGGGAAAATGCCGTTTTGGTTGCTGTCCACACCGATGGCGTATCGATGGGTTTGGTTCGCCGCGTTCAGCACGCCCATGCTGGAGCCACCTGCGGCCGCGAAAATCACTTCCACGCCGCGGTTATATTGTGCCATGGCAAGGGCGCGTGCCTTCTCGGGGTCGTTCCACGCTTTGGCGGTGGTGCCCACCATTTCCACCGTTACCTCGGCCTGCGGGTTGGCGTATTTCACCCCTTGCGTATAGCCGGTGGCAAAGTTCTGAATGAGTGGGCTATCCATGCCGCCGATGAACCCGACACGCCCAGACGCCGCAATTTTCCCCGCAATGAAGCCAACAAGGAACGAGCCTTCGTTGTCCTTAAAGAGGATGGATTGCACATTGGGAAAAAGCGGCGGCACCAAGCCGTCGATGACGGTGAATTGGGTGTTGGGGTAACGCTCCGCGATGTTAAGCACGGGCGCAACATTCTGTGAGCCCAGCGCAATGATGGGGCTTGCGCCGGAGTCCGCCACTTTTTTCAGCGTGGCGGCGATGGAGTCTGCGTCTTTCACGCGGTGTTCGGGAATGAGGATGCCGAAATTGGTGTTGGCTTTGCCAAGCCCCACCCGCGCCGCGGCAATGAACGCATTGTCGCTGGAGGTGTTTTTGGTCTCGGCCACGCCATCCGGCAGGATGTAGATAAGGGCGGGGTTGAATTTGGGTTTGGCTTCCGCCGCCATCAGGCTGGGCGCAAAGCTGAGGGCAAGCGCGAGGCTAAGGGCATATGCGGTGCGCAGAATCGGGGGCTGGGATAGAATCACGCGGGACTCCTTCGCGAAGCGTCTTGTGTGTGCGGCAAGTTTATGAGAGGGTACCATAATCGCAACCAAAAGCAGAAGCAATATGACAAACACTCTCTCAGCACAGCGGCTTCGCGCCTTGGAACAGGCGCTACGCAGCGCCGCGCTCGACCTCTATCTTGTGCCGATGGTGGATGAATTCCAAGGCGAATATATTCCCGAATATGCGGCGCGCCTACCGTTTCTAACGGGGTTCACGGGGTCGGCGGGCATGGGCGCATTCTGGGCGCACCCTTCTGCGGAGCATCGCCACACATTGTTCGTGGATGGGCGCTACACGCTGCAAGCCGCGAACGAAGTGAATGCCGATGAAGTGGTGGTGCTCAATAGCGGCGAGGTGAGCCTGACCGCATGGCTCACGCGGGATGTGGCAGCGCCTGTGCGCATTGGCTTCGACCCATGGTTGGTGGCGATGGAACAGTTGCAGCGGTTCAAACGCGCCACCGCGCATGTGGCCATAGAGTGGGTGCCCACGCAGCCAAACATGGTGGATGGTATTTGGGAACAACAGCCCGCACCACCCGCAGGCGAGGTGATTCTACACCCGCTGGAATATGCAGGTGTGCATTACAGCGACAAGCGCGCGCAGCTGGTGGAGGCCATGGCCAAACATCAGGCGGATGCATTGCTGTTGACCCAGCCGGATGCGATTAACTGGCTGCTCAACATTCGCGGCAGCGACATTCCGTTCAACCCGCTGCTGCTGTCCTATTTTCAGCTCACGCGCGACGGTGTGGGCACGCTCTATATGTACGACCATGCGCTGAGCGCGGAGCTGAAGGAATATCTTGCCGCGCAGCAGGTGCAATGCGCCAACATCGCCGAGATTTTTAAAGGCAGCGCTGCACCCTTCGCCGCCAACGCGCGGGTGATGGTGGATGCGGCAACCACACCGCACGGGGTGGCGTTGCTAGCGGAAAAACACGGGGTAACGTTGCTGGAAACAGACGACCCCACCGCCTTGCCAAAAGCGAAAAAGAACGCGGCGGAACTGGCAGGCATTCGCGATGCCCACCAGCGCGATGGGCTGGCGCTCACACGCTTCCTGCACTGGTTCAGCGCACAGGTGCAGAGCAAAAAACTGTTCGACGAATTGGAAGTGGTGGCAAAGCTGGAATCCTTCCGCGCGATGGATAAAACCTATCGCGGCCCAAGCTTCGCAACGATTGCAGGCGCAGGCGCGCATGGTGCCATCATCCATTACCGTGCGGATGAAGCGAGCAACCGCCGCGCACGCTACGGCGATTTATTCCTGCTGGATTCCGGCGGGCAATACCCCAGCGGCACCACGGATGTAACGCGTACCCTTTCAATGGGCCCCGCCACCACGGTGATGAAAGAACATTTCACCCGCGTGCTGAAGGGGCATATTGCGCTGGCTTCGGTGCAGTTTCCGGCGGGCACTTCGGGCAGCCAGCTCGATATTCTGGCGCGGCAATATCTGTGGCAGGTGGGGCTGGATTTCGACCACGGCACCGGCCATGGCGTGGGCGCATATCTCTGTGTGCATGAGGGGCCGCAACGCATCAGCAAACGCGGCAGCGGCGTGGCCTTGCAAGCGGGCATGATTCTCAGCAACGAACCGGGGTATTACCTCGAAGGCCATTACGGCATTCGTATTGAAAATCTGGTGGTGGTGACGCAAGGCAAGGGCGCGATGCTGGGCTTTGAAACGCTGACACTGGCACCGATTGATACGTCGCTGATTGAGGTGGGGCTGCTGACGGGCGACGAGCGCAACTGGCTGAACCAGTATCACCAGCGCGTGTATCAAACGCATGCAAAACAGCTGGACTTGCCTGCGCGTGACTGGCTGGAACGCGTGACCCGCGCGATTTAGATACCCATCAGCTTGCGCAGCTTCAAACCGGAATAGCGATACCACAGCGAGCGCTTCTGCGCGGCTACGATTTCGGCATTGGTAAGGGATTCAGGCAGTAATTGTTCTTCGTAATGGAAGCGGCTGGCGAGCAAATCCATCTCGCGCAGGATGTCGTTCATCACGTCGTCGCCGATGGTGTAGGAGCGGCGAAGTTCGATCAGCATATCGCGCTCGCGGCGCAGCACATCCGCCCACAGGCGATTCTCTGCTTGCAGCAGCGGATGGTTCATCAGGCTTGGTGCATGGCCGGCAACCAGCGGCGTGTTCGGCCCATCCCCCAGCGACTGCATGCGCTCGCGGTAATGTTCGCGGATGCGCAACAAGGCGGGCATATGCACGTTATCGAGCTTTTCCAGTTCATCCAGCCGCAGCAGGGCTTGGGTGGTGCCAGCCATGCGCGCCAGCCATTCCTCCTGCATCCGTTTCGGTTCGAACGAGAGGGTGAGGGTGCGTGTCAGCCACGGCAGGCTGAGCCCTTGAATCACCAGCGTGAACATGATGACGCTGACGCTGAGGAAGATGATGAGGTCGCGGTGCGGGAAGGCCTCGCCATTGGTGAGGGTGAGCGGCAACGCGAGTGCCAGCGCCAATGTCACCACGCCGCGCATGCCTGTCCATGCCACCACGAACACATTCTGCCACGCAGGGTAATAGTCTTTGCGCAAGCTGGAGGGCATGAACCAGCGCAGCACATACGCCATGAAGAACACCCAGATGAAACGGATGGCGACACTGGCCGTACAGATGGCGATGACCATGCCGATTAGTTCGGGATGGTTCAGCACATCGAGGCGCTGAACAAGGTCGGGCAATTGCAGGCCGATGATGAGGAAGGCGAGTGAATTGAGGAAGAACACCACCATATGCCAAATCGCTTCGGCGGAAATGCGCATGCGCGGCGTGAACATGCTGGGCGCGTGCCAGCCCACCATCAGCCCAGCACTCACCACCGCCAATACGCCCGAAGCGTGAAGTGTCTCTGCGAGAATATACGCGGCATAGGGCGGGATGAACGTGGCAAGAATTTCCACCGAGGGATCGACCAGATAGCGGAACATGCGCACGAAGGCGTAGGCCACGATAAGCCCCATCACCAACCCCGCAACCACTTTCCACAGAAAGAGCAGGCTTGCATCCGCAAACGAAAACCCGCCAAGCAGCACCGCCACCAACGCGAATTTATAAAGTACGATGCCCGTGGCGTCGTTCACCAAACTCTCGCCTTCCAAAATACTGGTGACGCGTTTGGGCACGCGAATGCCGCGCAGGGCAGCGGTTGCTGCAGCGGCATCCGGCGGGGAAACAATGGCGCCAAGCACAAAGCCGAGCCCCCATGTGGCGGCGGGAACCATGGCCACCCACACCGCCGCGATGCCCACCGAGGTCATGATGACCAAGCCGATTGCGAGCAGCAGAATAGGGCGCAGGTTGGCGCGGAAGTCGCGCAGCGAAGTGAAGAACGCCGCCTCCATCAGAATGGGCGGCAGGAAAATCACCATCATATGTTCGGGGTCGATGGTGACATGCGGCATATCCGGCACGAGCGCAAGCGCCAACCCGCCAAGCAAGAAGGCGATGGGCGGCGCCACACGCAATTTATGGGCAAGCAAGGCGCACACACAAATAGCGGTCAGCAGAATGAGAAGTTGCGACGGATGCATGCCCGTAACGTAGAGCACAAGGCGCGGATTGCAAGAAGTTCGGTGGTATCGTCATTGCGAGGAGGGCATTGCCCGACGTGGCAATCCAGAACAAGAGTATCCTGCGCCGCAGACGCGGCGCGCTGGATTGCCGCGCTTCGCTCGCAATGACCTATCCCGCCGCTTCCACATACTCGGCGAGGATTTTTTTGACACCGGCATGTTTGAACGCGATTTCGAGATGGTCGCCTTCGATTTTCAGGATAACGCCGTTGCCAAATTTTTGGTGGAACACGCGGCTGCCTTTGCTTAGGCCATTGCTGCTGCGCGGCGCGGCGGCAGGGGTTGGCTCCACGCGGCTGTTTAGAATCGATTCCACCTCGCGCTGGAACAGGGCGGGGCCACTGGCGCGGCTGGCATAGGGCCCGCCATCCAGAAACTCCACGGTGTTGGGCGGAATCTCCGCCAAGAAACGCGAGGGTACGGAGGATTGCCACTGGTTATAAATGCGGCGGTTTGCGGCGTGGCTGATGGTGAGATGGTGCCGCGCACGGGTGATGCCAACATAGGCCAAGCGGCGCTCTTCCTCGAGCCCTGCGGTGCCCAATTCATCCAGCGTGCGCTGCGAGGGGAAAATGCCTTCTTCCCACCCCGTGAGGAACACCACGCTAAACTCCAGCCCTTTCGCGGCGTGCAGGCTCATGATGTTCACCATGTCGCCCGCTTCTTGCGTCGCGCGGTCGGTCACGAGCCCCACATGTTCAAGGAACTCGCCAAGGTTCGGGAAGTCGCCTAGCGCCCGCACCAGCTCGCGCAGGTTGTCGAGGCGTCCGGCGGCTTCGGGGGATTTGTCGGCCTGCCACATCGCGCGGTAGCCGGATTCCTCCAGCACCAGATCGCTCAATTCCGCGAGGCTGAGATCCGCCGGTTCGGCAGCAATCACATCCGCCGGTTCTTCGTAAGGCGGATCGTACGCATCCACGTCGGATTCGGAGAATCCGGCAGCGGGGGCTTGGTTCTGGGTATAGCCCGTGCGGATGCCGCCGCGCTCGCGCCAGCTTTCAAACTGGGCGATAAGTTTTTGCAGTGTCGCGCCCGTTTTTCCTTTCAGCTCACCCGCCGCCAGCAGGCGTTCAATCGCGGTGTAGAGCGAGCAGTTGTTGGCGCGCGCATAGATATGCAGTTGCTCCAGCGTGGCTTTGCCAATCCCGCGCTTAGGGGTGTTGATGACACGCTCCAGCGCCAAGTCGTCATGCGGTTGGGAGATGATGCGCAAGTAACCAATCGCATCACGAATTTCCATCCGCTCATAGAAGCGCAAGCCACCCACCACTTTGTAGGGGATGGCGAGCGTAAGGAAGCGCTCCTCGAACCCACGGGTCTGATAGCCCGCGCGCACCAGCACCGCCATCTCCTTCAGCGCGATACCTTGGCGCTGGAAGGCTTCGATTTCTTCGCCAATGAAACGCGCTTCTTCGTTATCATCCCACACCGATTTAATACGCACGGGCGTGCCGCCGTCGGCTTCGGTCCAAAGCGTTTTGCCCAAGCGGCTTTCGTTATGCGCAATGAGGCCAGAGGCCGCGCTGAGGATGGAGGAGGTAGAGCGGTAATTACGTTCCAGACGAATGATTTTTGCGCCCGGATAATCCACGTCGAACTTGAGGATGTTGCCCACTTCCGCCCCGCGCCAACCATAGATGGATTGGTCGTCGTCGCCCACGCAGCAGAGATTTTTATGATACGCCGCCAGCAGCCGCAGCCACAAATATTGCGCGACGTTGGTATCCTGATACTCGTCCACCAGAATATAGCGGAAGCGCTGCGCATACTGTTCCAGCACCGGCGGGTGCTGCTGGAAAATGGTGAGGATATGCAGGAGCAAATCGCCAAAGTCGCAGCAGTTTAGATTCTTCAGGCGGTTCTGGTAAATCGGATAAATTTTCGCCGCCACTTGCGCCAGCGTGTAGGTGCCCGCGGCTTCGGGAATTTTATCCGGCGTCAGCGCGCGGTCCTTCCAGCCTTGGATAACACCCAACACCGCGCGGGTGGGGAATTTGCTGTGGTCGATATTGTTATCCGCCAGCATGGCTTTAATCAGGCGTTGCTGGTCGTCGTCGTCCAGAATGGTGAATTGCGGGGTGAGCCCCACCAGCTCCGCATGGCGGCGAAGCATTTTCGCGCCGATGGAATGGAAGGTGCCAAGCCACAGCGAGGACGCTTCTTGCGGCGCGGCTGCTTCGCCAAATAGCAAATGCGCCACCCGCTCGCGCATTTCGGCGGCGGCTTTGTTGGTGAAGGTCACGGCCAGCACTTGCCCCGCAAACGCCAGCTTGCTGTTAATGATATGCGCCAAGCGCGTGGTGAGCACGCGCGTTTTTCCTGTGCCCGCACCTGCAAGCACCAGCAAGGGCCCCTCGGTGGTGACGACGGCTTCGCGCTGCTCGGGATTGAGGTTGGTGATATACGCGGGCAGGGCGCTATCGCCAGAGATGTCGTGGGCGGTCTGCATGGAATCCTTGTGTGGTGTCATTCTGCATTTACTCGGCGAATGACTGTTCTATAGTCTAGTCAGCTGTAACCCACCTGCCAAGGAAAGACATCTTGTCCACATCTGCCCCCCTTGCACTGACCTTCCGCGCGGCCACGCCATCCGATATTCCGGTGATTGCGGATTTGCTGACGCAGCTGAATCGCGCCGAAGGCAAGCCGGATTTTATGGAAGAGGAAACCATTCGCCACGGTCTGTTTGCGCCGGTGCGGCGGGTGGATCTGCGCGCACTGCTGGCGGTGCATGAGGGTGTGTGTGTGGGCGTGGCATTATATTATGTGGGCTACGATATTCCCACCGCCAGCGATGGCTATCACCTTGGCGATTTGGTGGTGGATGCAGGCTATCGCCGCCAAGGCGTGGGGCGCGCATTGTTCACCGCGCTGGCCAAACAAAATCTCGACGAAGGCGGGGAGTGGATTGCCCTCACCGCGCTTACCCGCAACGCCCCCGCGAATGCGTTTTACAAGCTGCTGGGCATGACGCAGGTGGCGGTGAATTTCTTCGCCGTAGGCAAACACACGCTGGCGGGATTAATCGCGAGCGATACAAAATAATCCGGCACCTGTTGCTAAACTGTCTCTTGCAGCACGGGTTGCGTTTGTTACAAGTTTCCCATGGCCTTACGGAAAAAAACACTGCGCGCGTGGCTGCGCACCGGCACCTATATGCTGGTGGCGTTGGCCGTTGCGGTTGCCTCGGTTTCCGACGCGGAAGCGGCGCGCAAGAAGCGTGGCAGCAAACGGGTTAAGCGAAAAGCCACCGTGGTTTCCACCGCCACCGGTACAAAAGACCCGCGCTATGCCGCGATTATTGTGAACCCTGTCACGGGCGAAATTTACCATCAGCAAAATGCGGACGAGCGACGCTACCCCGCATCGCTCACCAAAATGATGACGCTTTATTTGCTGTTCGAAGCCTTGTCGCAGGAGAAGACATCCCTCGGCGCGCATCTCGATGTGTCGGATTACGCGGCGACCATGCCGCAAACCAATCTGTCGCTGGATGGTGGCGACACGATTCCGGTGGAAGTGGCGATTAAAGCCCTCGTGGTGCGCTCGGCCAACGACGTGTCGGTGGTGGTGGCGGAAGCCTTGGGCGGCGACGTAGAAAATTTCGCGCGGATGATGACCAACAAAGCGCGTGCGCTGGGCATGAAAAACACCGTGTTTAAAAACCCCAACGGCTTGCCGAACAAAGGCCAATACACCACCGCGCGGGATATGGCGAAACTCGGCATCGCGCTCAAGCGCGACTTCCCGCAATATTACGATTATTTCGCGACGCGCCAGTTCAGCTGGAACGGGGTGACTTATTACACCCATAACCGCGTGATGCTGCGCTATGCCGGCACGGACGGTATCAAGACGGGATATATCGGGCTATCGGGCTTTAACGTGGTGTCGTCGGTGGTGCGTGGTGGCAGACCGCTGATCGGCACGGTGATGGGCGGCGCAAGCGGTGGCTGGCGCGACAACCGCATGATCCAGCTGCTCGATGAAAGCTACCGCGTGATTGCAGAGCGCGGCGCCGTGCGCGGAAAACTCTACCCCGAGAATTTGCCGCTGCAGCGCAATCCGCAGACGGGGAAATCCTCCGGCAAAGGTATTCGCTCCAGCACCATTATTGTGGATGAACCGATGGAGCCGACCTTGCCCGAAACCCCCGTTCATACGCTGGGGGATGAAACGGAAGAAGGTGGCGCACCAGAAGCGGCGCCTGTGGAAGAAGTGAAGCCCGCTGCCGCCCCTGTGGCCGCCGCCCCCAAACCCGCCACGAACTATATCCGCATTGTGAACCTGCCAGAGAAGAAACCAACGGAATATGCCGCGCCGCCTAAGGTGGTGACGATTGCTCCGCAACCAACGCCTGCGGCATCGCCCGCCCCATCGCCCTTTGCGCACGTGCCAGAGCAAACGGCGGCGGCTACGCCCGCACCTGCCGCCAACCCTACCGCCAGCTGGGGCATTCAGGTGGGCGCATTCTCCAGCCACGAGCTGGCCACCCGCGCGGCCAACACGGCATATCAGGAAGCGCACACGGCGCTCAGCGGGGCGACATTATCCATCGTCGGCACCGAAGCAGGCGGCGCCCCTGTATACCGCGCGCGGCTGGCCAACATCACGGAACGCCAAGCCAAAAGCGCCTGCGAAGCCCTGATTGCCAAAAGCTCCCCCTGTATTTCGTTCAAAGCGGCGCAGTAACCGTTTTATTTTTGCGAAAAATCGGCAGAAGTCCGCCAAAAATGCAATTGTCATAAAACTGTCACATTTCTCTTAACGATTTCTTAAGGGATTATGGTATACTGTAAGCAATATCAGGAGAGTTTATGTCCGTTATTGACCAAATTGATAATTCACCGCTGTTCCAGATGCTGACCAAGATTGTGTTGGATGGCCCTGCAGCGCTGATTCGTGGCGCAGGCAGCTTGCTTGGTTCGCTCACCGCCGGTGGCGATGAAGGTCGTAGCGGCGGTTCGGGCGGTGGTTTCTCGCTCGGCAGTATTTTTGGCGGCGGCAGCGATGCAGCCACCGCGTCGGTCTCGCAACAACCCTCCATGGCGATTCAAACCCCCACACAGTCGGTGGATCGTTTTACCGTGAGCATGGATGAGCTTGGCACATTCTCGCCTCCTTCGGTTGGCAGCGCAGCGCGCAGCAACGATATGGGCATGACGGCCTAACGAAATTCGTTCCTTAAACTAGAAACCCCGAGGAAGCTTCCTCGGGGTTTTTTATTGGGTGGTATGGATGCGCCCTCACAGAGGTTAGGCGCGGCTAGAACGGTGACAGTATCTCCACCGCTTGGCTGCCCCAACGTGGTTGGGTGATTTCGCTGACCTGACCGCGGCCACTATAGATGATGCGGGCTTGCGCGATCTGGTTGGAGTTGATGGAGTTATCCGACAGGATATCCTGCGGGCGAATCACCCCACGCACCGACACTTCACGAATCTCGTAGTTCACGAGCACTTCCTGCGTGCCTTCAATCACCAAGTTGCCGTTCGGTAATTGCTGCGTCACCAGCGCGGCGACTTGCGTCGTCACGGTTTCGCGGCGGTTGATACGGCCGGTGGAGTTGCTCTTGGTTTTACCCGTGGTGTCGATGAGGTTGCTAGGGTCGGTCGAGACACCCGGAATCGGGATAAGCTTGCCCAGTTTTGCCTCAAGCCCGAACAACCCATTCACACCGGATTTATCTTCCGAGGTGCGTTCGAGGTTGTTGGTGTTATCGAACTGCGCCGTGTCGGTGATGCTGACATTGACGCGCAGAATATCGCCCACGCGGGTGGCGCGCTGGTCGCGGAAGAAGCCGCGTGCCCCCGGTTGCCACAACGAGTTGGCGGTGTGGGTGACGGCACCTTCGGGATCCGGCAGCGGCCACGAGAGCGGTTTATAATCGCCGCGCAACTGTGGGTTTTCCACTTTGGTCATCGGTGGTGGGTCGCCGATTTGGCTGAGCTTGCGCGTGGTGTTGGCGCAGCCCGTAACGGTAAGCGCTGTGGCAGTCAGTAGGATAATGCTGAATCGTTTCATCGCTCTCTCCATGTTCTTCTTATTAGGACGCATTGTTATCGACGGTCACACGACCAGCGGCTTCAACACGTGCACTGACGGCTAGTTGGGACTTTTGGTTCTTCACCCGAATGGTGGCACCTTTTGCGCCGTCTTCCAGCGCGATGCCCGTGGTTTTAATGTGGATGTAGGGGGTGTTGTAGGCCATCTCCACCAAGTCGCCGCGCTTGACGACGAGTGGTGCCGACACTTCCGCGCTGTGAATGGGGCGGTTCGGCGAAATGCCGTTGCGTGGCGACAGGCCAATCAGTTGTTTGGGGTCGGTGATGGTGTCTTTGCGCAGCAGGCGCTCGGCGAATGGCACAAGGCTGATATCCGACGCTTCGATGACATCCATTTTCGAGAGTTGGCGGGTGACCACAGGCACGTCGATCAGCGCGGTATAGGTGCCAGCGATGGGGCGCACGCTTTCCGTTTTGCCGCCCGACATGAAATGCACTTGCCCCTGCCAGCGTTTCGAGGAGGGGTCTACCTGCAGTGCATGCAGCGAAATTTTGAGCGCATGGTCGGAGCTGTAAAGCACCGAAGGCGTGCCCGCCGCAAGGGTGGCTTCCACCTTGTGTTCGATGCCTTGTGCTTGCAGTTGCTCGGCCACGGCCAGCCCCACATCGCGCGCGGTGATTTTATAGAACGGGTCGCTGATGGTGGCGCGCAGTTGAGGCGCGCTGTTGGTGGTTTGTTGCGCCAAGGTGAGGGTGGACGCATTCGGGGTTTCCCACGCCGCACGCGCCGACGCGGCAAACGCCACCACCGCAAGGGCAGCCAGTGTAAGCAAGGTGCGACGGGAATGCATCATGGTGGTAACTCCCTTGTTCCGGTTACGCCGTTTGGTTCAGCGATTGTAGCATTTGGTCTACCGCGCTGAGCACTTTGGTGTTCATTTCATACGCACGTTGCGCGCTGATGAGGCTGGTCACTTCCGTCACCGAATCCACGTTCGAGCTCTCGAGGAAGCCTTGCAGCAAGGTGCCGGTGCCATCCAGCCCTGGGTTGGATTGCAGCGCCGCGCCAGAAGCAGCGGTTTCGGTGAACAAGTTGTCACCCGTGGCTTGCAACCCTGCGGGGTTCACAAAGGTGGCGAGCTGCATTTGCCCCAGCTGCGAGGCAACAGGCTGCCCCTGAATGGTGGCCTGCACCACACCGGAGGCGTTGATGCTCACTGCAATCGCGTTGTTGGGAATGGTGATGGACGGCAGCACTGGAAAGCCCGAGCTGGTAACAATCACGCCCGTATCCGACAGCTTGAACGAACCGTCGCGGGTATAGGCCGTGGTGCCATCTGGCAGGGTCACTTGGAAATAACCTTTGCCCTGAATGGCCACGTCGAAGGAGTTCTCGGTCGGCAGCACGGAGCCTTGGCCAGTGTTGCGCGAGATAGCGGCAGTTTTTACCCCAAGCCCCACCTGAATCCCCACAGGGGTGATGGTGCCTTGGTCGGTGGAGTTGGTGCCGGATTTACGCAAATCCTGATACATCAAATCCTGAAATTCGGGGCGCACGGTTTTATACCCCGTGGTGGTGGCGTTCGCCAAGTTCTGGGCAATCGTGTCCACGTGAAGCTGCTGAGCGGCGAGTCCGGTTCCGGCAATCAAAAGGGCGCGCATGGGTTACTCCTTATTCGAGGTTAGGCGTTTTTAGAACGGGTGAGGGTGCTCGAGGTTTTACGCTCGAGGTCGTACATGGATTCAATGAATTTGCTGCTGGCGCCGAAGCTGCGCGAGATTTCCATCACCCGCACCAGCTCGGTCACGCCATTGACGTTCGAGGCCTGCACCGCGCCTTGCACCACGCGTGCGGTTTGGGTGGGTTTGGGGGTTTCGGATGCGCTATAGAGCGAGTTACCAAGGCGCGAAAGCCCTTGTTCATTCTCGAACTCCACCACGCCCACTTGGCCAACCGCCAGCCCATCCACCGAAATCTGGCCAAGGCCGTTGATCACAATGTTGCGCGCGGTGGTTGGCAGGGAGATTTGGCTGTTATCGTTGCCCAGCACGGGGTAGCCGTTCACATTCACCAGCGTGCCTTGGGCGTCTACCTGAAACGCACCGGCTTTGGTGTAGCGCGTGCCAAGCGGCGTCTCGACCTGAAAATAGCCGTTGCCACTGATGGCGAGATCCAGCGGGTTGCCAGTGTTCTGCAGCGCGCCTGCCGTGGTATCGCGATAGGAATAAGGGGCATCGGCATAGGCGTCTTTTTGGCCGGTTTTGCCATTCTCGGAAAGATACTGTGCAAAGACAAGCTTCTGCGCGTTATAGCCCGTCGTGTTCGCGTTCGCGATGTTGTTCGACGTCATTTCCATATCCTGAAACTGAGCCAGTTGGCGCGAGAGAACAATATAAACGCTGCTATCCATCGTAAGTGCTCCGGTCTTTTTTTGTTTTATCCCTTGATGGGCTTGCCAGACATCTTGCAGGAACCATGCCAATTCGGATTAGTCGCTGAAAAATGGCGTTATTTATGGATGTGGGCGGTGCATCGAAAGGGGTTGTTATTCCTAGGCGCTGTCGCTAAAACAGGAGGGAGCACACAACTCCAAGCTGTAAGGATGCGTCATGTTTAAGAAAAAGAAAAAAGAGAAAACGCCCAGCGAAGATGCTGAAAAAGAAACGGAAGCCGAAGCTGAATCCGCCCCCAAAGAAGCCGCAGAAGGCGAAGAAGGGGAAGCCGGTGAAGGCGAAGGCGCCCCCAAAAAAGGCAAACGCAAACTGATTATCATCGCCGCGGCGGTGGTGCTGTTGCTGGCCATTGTGGGCGGCTTGTTTGCCGCAGGCATACTGGGCGGCGGCGAAAAAACCGAAGAAACCGCCACCGAAGAAGGCCATGGCGAGAAAGCTGCCGAAGTGAAGCTGGACGAGCACGGCAAGCCCATTCCTGTGCACACGGGGCCAACCTATTACGAGTTGCCGCAGTTCTTGGTGAACCTGAATTCGCCCACAGGGCGCGTCAGCTTCCTGAAAATGTCGGTAACGCTGGAGCTGCGCGACGCCGAGGCCGTGGCCACGATGGATGCCAACAAACCGCGGATTATGGATGCGTTCAATACCTATCTGCGCGAGCTGCGCCCTTCGGATATCCAAGGCTCAGCCGGCATTTACCGCCTGCGTAACGAGCTGATGACCCGCCTGAACAGTACGGTGGAAGAGGGTGTGGTGAAAGATATCCTTTTCGGCGAAATTATCGTACAATAGGGGTATCGTCCGGCGGGGTGAGGTGTCATCTATCCGTGATTCTTCATAAAAATGCGGATTTTACGCATCACCTGAGCAATGGATTGCGGTTCTGGCAAGTTACTTGCAATGAATTAGGTAACGTCGCGTGGGCGGCATAGTGTAGTATCGGCACTAGGCCTATCATGTCACGGCGCACACAGTGTCTCTCGGAGCAGGAGCAATGGCGGAATTAAGTGAAGAAGAAAAAGCAGCAGCCGAGTGGGAACAGGCGATGGCCGCAGAGGCTAACGCTGCCCAAGGTGGCGCGGATGGCGCTGCCGAGGAAGAACCCGCCCGTGTTCTGAACCAAGACGAAATCGATTTGCTGCTGGGCTTCGATAGCGGCGGCGGCGGGGTAGACCGCAACTCCGGCATTTACGCCATTCTCGACCGTTCGATGATGGCCTACGAAAAACTCCCCATGCTGGAAGTGGTGTTCGACCGCTTGGTGCGCATGCTGTCGTCCTCCTTCCGCAACTTCACCTCCGACAACGTGGATGTTTCCATCGATTCCATGGTCTCGATGCGGTTCGACGACTACCTGAACTCCATTCCGCTTCCTGCCATGCTGGTGATTTACCGCGCGGTGGAGTGGGAGAATTTTGGCATCATCACCATCGATTCCGCACAAATTTACTCCACCGTGGATATTCTGCTCGGCGGTCGCCGCACACCGAAATCCATGCGGGTGGAAGGCCGCCCTTACACCACGATCGAACAAGACATCGTGAAGAAAATGGCGGATTTGATCCTGAGCGATATGAGCTCCTCGTTCGACCCGCTAAGCCCTGTTTCCTTCGCCTTCGACCGTGTGGAGAGCAACCCGCGCTTCGCGCAGATCGCCCGCCCCAACAGTGCGGTGCTGCTGATTCGCCTGCGCGTGGATATGGAAGAGCGTGGCGGCATGATTGAAATTCTACTGCCCCACGCCACGCTGGAGCCCATCCGCGACCTGCTGCTGCAAACCTTCATGGGTGAAAAATACGGGCAGGATTCGGTGTGGGAGCGCCATCTCGGCCGCGAAGTGGGTCAGACACATGTCGATCTCGAAGCGGTGCTGGACGAACGCAAAATCTCGCTCGGCGAAGTGGTCGATCTCAAAATCGGCTCCACCATTTTGCTTGATGTCGCGCCTAACGATCCGGTGCAAATCAAATGCGGCGGCGTGCCGCTGACCACAGGGCAAGTGGGCCGTGTGGGCGATAAAATTGCGGTGGCGATCAACGAAAATATCCGTGATTTCCGTGAAATCCTGCGCGAACAAGGCGCATTGTAATAACCCAAAGGTGACCTATGCAAAACGTGGTTCTCTCGCTTCTGGTTAATGGGCTGATGGCCGGCCTGTTATTGGCAACGATGATTTATTGCCTGCGCCTCAACGCGCGCATCAAGGTGCTTCAGGACAGCAAATCCGAACTGGCGCGCATCATCCGCGAGTTCGACGAATCCACCCAGCGCGCCACCCAAAGCATCGCGGATATTCATGCCGCCACCGCCCGTCTGAGCGACAACATCCAGCATAAAATCGACAAGGCGAATTTTCTGGCGGATGATTTGGAATACATGATTGAAAAAGGAAACAAGCTGACGGGCAAAACGGATAACTCGCCCGTGCGTGCGCCGGAAGCGGCGGCCACCGCCGCTGCACGCCCAGCGCCGAAACCAGCAGCCTTCATGATGCCGGATGCGCCGGCATCCGTGGCGCCAGTGGCGTCGCCCACCCGCCAGCGCTCGCGCGCGGAACAAGAAATCATGAGCGCCCTTAGCGCCAAAAATAACAGCAACGAATAGGACGCGCACCGACCATGGACACGCACGACGACCACGACGATTCCCTGCCAACGCCGCGCCGCCTGCGTCTGTTGCCGCTCACCATTATCATGCTCAGCCTGCTGCTGGTGATTAAGGTGAACGAGCTTTACATCGGCAGCCGCCAGTTGAAAGAGCTGTATAGCGTGCGCGAAGCAACGGCGTCGGAACAAAAAGCCGAGCCAGAAAAAGCCGCCGATGCCGCCCACGCGGCGGATGCCAAAGAGGGCGAGAAGAAAGACGCCGCTGCCGAACACGCCCCCGCCGCGGATGCCGCCCATGGCGAGGAGAAAAAAGCCGAAGGCGGCCACGGCGAAGCCGCACCAAAGCCATCGGAGGAGCCAAAAACCAGTGGCACCGGCAAATCCACCATCAAGGAAATTGAAGCGCTGAAAGAAAAGAACGCCACCCCGCGCTTTACCAAAAACGAAGTGGACTTACTGGAGAACCTCGCCAAGCGTCGCGACGAATTGGACCAGCGCGAAAAAGATTTCGAGATAAAAGCCAAAGTGCTGGACGCTACACAGAAACGTATCGACGATAAACTAGCGGAAATGAAAGCGATGGAAGCGCAGCTTTCTAAAGTCGTTGCGCAGTACAACGAAAAGCAAGATATGCAAATTGCCAGCCTTGTGAAAATCTATGAATCGATGAAGCCCAATCAGGCCGCCGCGATTTTCAACGAGCTGAATCTTGAAATTCTGCTGGAAGTGATCGACCGCATGTCGGAGCGTAAAGTGGCGCCTGTGCTTGCGTTGATGGATCCGAAAAAAGCGCGGGACGTAACGCAAGAACTCGCCGCGATGCGCAAAGCCTCACCCAAAGTGGCACCGGCCGCAGGTGCGGTAGGCCCTAAGCCGTAAGTGCCACCGCGCGGTAATGCGAGGAAGCCCGCAGCCACCGCTTCTCCACCCCATGCCACGACAGCAGCGCCGCCAACGCGCTGAGCAAGATGCTTGCCACCAGTGAGGTATAAGGGCTGGTTGAGAACACGCCCAGCATCACCAGCGTTTGGAGGATGGGAAAATGCCAAATATACAAGCCGTAGGAAATATCACCGTAGCGCTCGCTATTGCCCAGATAGGGCGCGAATGCGGCTGCAATCACCAGCGCCGCCAGTGCGGCAGGTTGTAGAAAAGCTAGCGGTGCGAACACCGCCAGCGCATATGCCAGCAGCGCGAGTGGCACCAGCAATCGCCGCCGCGCCATGAACCATTCAAAATAATAATAAAGCGCGACGCCGCCGATAAAATAACACAGCTGTGCAGGCAGCTGGTGCGCAAGAACGGTGAGGCCATGACGCGTGCAATACTGAGTGTAGGCGAGGGATGCGGCATAGATCGCTAGCATCAGCCATGGCCGCGAAGGGCGGCGCAGCAGCCATGCCAGCAGCGGCACACAGGCGTAAAACATCACCTCGATTTTAATCGTCCATAATGCACCATTCACGGCGCTGAGCGGGTTTTGCGTGAAGAGTGACGGTAAATCTGGCGCAAGGAAATTGAGGAAGGCAAGGTTCGCCAGCACATAATGCAGCCATTGCGCATTGAAATAATCTGCCGTGTTCGCAAGGAAGAATCCCCCGCCAGCACACCCTAAAACAACGGTGGCATAAGCCGGATAGATACGCCGCACACGCTTGGCGATATAATCGCGCAAGCCGAGGGAATGTTCGTAACTCATCACCACCAAAAATCCGCTCAGCACGAAAAACCCCTGCACGGCTAGCTCGGAATTAGTAATCGCTTGAAGCGGTGCAAGCGCGGGCGAAAGTGAAAGCGCATAGCTATGCGCCAACAGCACAATCAACGCAAAGAGCAAGCGCAACAGGCCGATATTATTCTGCCGCGGGATGGCGGGCAGGGCCCGTGTCACGCGCGGGCTCCGTAGTTTTTCTCGACCCACTGGCGGTATTCGCCGCTGGTGACATTCGCCACCCACGCTTGGTTATCGAGGAACCAGCGCACCGTTTTGGCGATGCCGGTCTCGAAGGTTTCCTGCGGCTTCCAGCCCAGTTCATTGGCCAGTTTGCTGGCATCGATGGCGTAGCGGCGGTCGTGCCCTGCGCGGTCGGTCACGTAGGTGATTTGGCTGCGGTAGGACTGCCCATCCGCGCGCGGCTTGGCATCATCCAGCAACGCGCACAGCGTGTTCACCACTTCGATATTCGGCTTCTCGTTCCAGCCGCCGACATTATAGACCTCGCCCACTTTTCCGGCCTCCAGCACGCGGCGAATAGCGCTGCAATGGTCGCGCACATACAGCCAGTCGCGCACCTGCATCCCGTCGCCATAAATCGGCAGTGGCTTGCCCGCCAACGCGTTCATGATGATGAGTGGAATGAGTTTTTCGGGGAAATGGTAGGGGCCGTAATTGTTCGAGCAATTGGTGGTCAGCACCGGCATGCCATAGGTATGGTGATAGGCGCGCACGAGATGGTCCGACGCGGCCTTGCTGGCGGAATACGGGCTGTTGGGTTCGTAGCGATGCTGTTCGGTGAACGGTGCGGCGTCTTTCTCCAGCGAGCCATAAACTTCATCCGTCGAGACATGCAGGAAACGAAACGCGGCTTTCGCCTCTGTCGCAAGGCCGCCCCAATAGGCGCGTGCCGCTTCCAGCAAGGTGAAGGTGCCAAGAATATTGGTTTCAATAAAATCGCGCGGGCCATGAATGGAGCGATCCACATGCGACTCCGCCGCGAAATTGAGGATGGCGCGCGGGTTGTGCTCTGCCAGCAAACGCTCCACCAACGCGCGGTCGCCAATGTCGCCCTGCACGAAATGATGCTGCGGGTTGCCGCGCAGCGAGGCGAGGTTTTCAAGATTGCCCGCATAGGTCAGCTTGTCGAGATTGACGATGGCCTCGTTCGATTGCGCGCACCAATCCAGCACAAAATTACTGCCGATGAACCCTGCGCCGCCCGTGACTAAAATGGTCATATCATATCCTGTTCGTGAGTGCGGCGATAACGAGCCCCAGATTGCCAAGCCGCGTTTGCCGGTGAATGCCCGAGCTATATAACCCCCACGCGCGGCGGGCAAGCGGTTGCATGCGCGCATGGGCGAACGCATCCAGCGTGGCTTGGTGGGCGGGCGTGAGCAGCCCGCGCATGGCCGCAAGAGCGGTGAGGTTGGTGTCGTTCCAGTGTTTGAACTTGCCAGAAAACAACCCGCCAATGCGCGAGAGCTTTGCACCAAGGCTTACATTTTGTCCCAACACATTGTGCGGATGCTGGCGGTAGCGCAGGCAGGGCACGGGGTCGTAATGCACCACGCCGCCTGCGCCCGTGACCAGCAGATACGCCCACCAATCATGCGCGACAAGCGGCGTCGAAGGCGGCGTTTGCGCCAGAAGCTGGCGCGCGGCGCGGTTCATCACCATCGTGTTTGCCCCCGCAATACATTGCACCAACGCGTTGGCAAAGCTTGGCGGCGCGGTGAACAGCTGCGAGGGATAGAGCACTTCATTCGTGTGCGAAACATAGAGCGTGCGCGCACCATACAGCGCGGGCACATCCGCAGGGATGGTGGAAAGCCAAGCCACAGCACGCGCCAATTTATCGGCCTCCCAGATATCGTCTTGATCGCTGTAGGCGATGAAATCGGCGTCATAGGTCATGTCGGCGGTGAGCGAGAGAAAGTTGCGCGCATAGCCCTCGCGCGGGCCATCCACCCGCGTCACGCGGTGCTGCGGATGGGCAAGGGCGAAGGCATCAATGATCGCGCCTGTGCCGTCGGTCGAGCCGTCGTCGGAGACGTGCAGGCTCCAGTGCGTGTGGGTTTGCGCGAGAAAGGAATCCAGCTGTTCGCGCAGGAATGTCTCCCCCTGATAGGTGGCCATGAGGATGGCGACGCTAGGCGCGGTCATCACTAAGCCCAAGGCTGCGGCGCGCGCGGTGTTTGCCTTCTTCCACCGCCGGTTGGGAATAGGGATCGACCCCCAGCATCGCGGCCACCAGCAGGGTTTCCAGCATGGTGCGCGCCATTAGCTGGCATACGGTGGTTGCATTCAGCGGCGCGCGCAACACGCGCAGTGGCAGATTTTTCGCGGCTATGGTGGCGCAGGTTGCTTCCGCCGAAGCCTCCATAATATCCTCCATCCCATGCCCGCCGAGATAGGAGATGCCCGCAATATCGACCTGCGCGAGGGGCACATGCACATCGCGCCCATGCGGGAGGATGAGGGTAAATAATTTATCCGGCGCACCGTCGAGGTAAAGCTGCAGTTGGCTGTGTTGGTCGATGGAGCCGGTGGCGGTAATGGGGGTAGGCCCGCGCCCGCCTTTGCCAAGGCTTTCCGCCCATAGCTGCTTATACCATTGGGTATACGGGCGAAGGCGATCGCTATAGCCCATCACCACATGCAGCGGGTGGGTGTTCAAGCTGGCGGCGAACCACGCAGCGGCATCAAACAATGCGCTATCGTGGGTGGTCAGGCATGTGTTCCATGTCTCGCGCGCGGCAGTGGCCAGCGCATGAATATCCAGCCCCGCAAATGCCGCAGGCAGCAGCCCCACACAGGAGAATACCGAGAAGCGCCCACCCAAGCTGGCAGGGTGTTCCATCGTGGCCCAGCCTTGCGCCTGCGCAAGGGCGCGCAGTGGCCGCTCGCCCGCGCTGGTAATCACCAGCACGCGCGGGGCGAGGGGAATAGCGTGTGTGCCATAGTGCGCGATGACGGCAAGGCTGGCGGCAAGGGTTTCCACCGTCTCGCCCGATTTGCTGATGATGACCCACGCCGTGCGCGACAGGTCGCAGCGCGCGAAAATACCCTGTACGCTGCGCGCATCGCAATTATCGAGAAACAGCGCGCGCGAGGCATGCGGGGCAAACGCACACACGGTTTGTGAGCCAAGGCTTGCGCCACCCGTGCCAATCACCACCAGCGTGTCCGCCACAGCATGCAGCGCGGCAGCGGCCGTTTGAATATCCGCACAAATGGAAGCATCGCACGCCGACACGATGGGCTGAAGCGCGGCAAGCTGCGTAGCGGTTTCCCACACCGACGCGGGGCTATGCGCCTTCATCTGCGCCAGCATATCCGCACCCAGCCCTTGGCGAATGCAGTGCTGGTCAATCTGCCAGTGGGGTGCAAGAATGTGCGGTGCGGTCATGGGGCTAGCTAGCCAGATTTGAGGTGAATGTCCAGCAAACATGCCCTAACCCAGCTGTAAGATAATGATTTCCCAAAAAGATGTGCATCTTCATCAAACTGTCACATAAGCGTGGTATAGTCACAGCATGGATGATTCCGAACAGAAGCCAAAACACGACCTGACGCCGCCGAAAAGCAGCAATGTCAGCCTTGTCCTGAACGGGGCAGGCAACGGCATGATGCTGGGTGCGTTACCGTTCTTGGGGGTAGAGCTTTACGGTAAGATAACAAAGAAGCCTGTTCCCGAAGCGACAGAGATGGTGACGTTATTTGCCACCGTTGCAGGCTGTGTGGTGGGTGCGGTGTTCGGCATGAAAGAAGCGAAGGCGCTGTCAAAATACCGCGAGGAACTGCGCGGTGAAATCGCAGATTTGCGCGCCGAGGCGGATGCGGCGAAACAAAAATCCGAAGGCTGGGCCGCGAAAGAAACCGCCCGCCCCGAAACCACGGCAGAGATAACGCGCTAACTGCACAGCCTGTGTAGCACCGCGGGCAACCCATCCGCGATATCTTCCGCAATTAGCCCTGCACCAAAATGAATGCCCACTTCCCCATGCATCCACACCGCCGCGCAGGCGGCGTCGAATGCTTCCATGTCTTGGGCGAGCAGGCCAGTGATAATGCCCGCCAGCGCATCGCCGGAGCCGGCGGTGGCAAGGTAAGGGCTTGCATGGTGATTCACCACACAGCGCCCATCTGGCGCGGCGATAATCGTTTCTGCGCCCTTTAGCACCACCACCGCATGGCTACGCTTCGCTGCGGCGAGGGCGTCATCCTGTGCACCAAACAACCGCGCGAATTCGCCCGCATGCGGCGTTAAAATGGTGGGCGATTGAATGCGCGAAAATAATGTCTCCGGCGCATCTGCAAAAACGGTGAGGGCATCCGCATCCAGCACGCAGGGTTTGGCAAGCGCAAGCGCGGCCAGCACCGCCTCGCGCGTGCGCGGGGTCACGCCCGCCGCAGGGCCAAGCAACACAGCGGTCACATGCGCATCCGCAATCAAGGTTTCAAAGGCGCCAAGGTCGTCGCAGCGTTTGGTCATCACCGCTTCCAGCTCGGCGGCATAGGCAGGCAGCGCCTCGCTATCACAGGCGATAGAAACCAACCCCGCCCCCGCGCGCAAGGCATTGCGCGCCGCAATTTTCGCTGCCCCCGTGCTGGCAATTCCCCCGCCCAGCACCACCGCATAGCCACGGTCATACTTATGCCCATCCGCCTGCGGCCGCGGCAACACCGCGCGCCAGAGATCAGGGCTGTTGGGAATCATGAACGCCATGTGCTATGCGTAGTGCTTTTAAGCGCGAAACTCAAACCTTAGATATTACCCCAGCGTCTGTTGCACATTCTTTGTGGTGCTGGGGGGAAGACGAGAGGAAAGGATAGTACCGTGCGCCTCGGTGTTGGAATGCGTAACGCCCGCCCCTTTAAACACATCGCCGATGGAGGCCAGCGCCGTGCTTGCCCCTGAGTTTTCGCCGAACAGGAGTTTGATGAGTGCGAGAAAAATTTCCTGCAAGCCCATGGAGCCGCTGTCGGGAACGTTGGCAGGGACGGGGATTTCGCGCGAGGCTGTAATGGCCACTTCCGGTGCATCCGTGCGCGGCGTGATAGGTATCCGCCGTTTGGGCGCAGCGCTGTGGGCGATGGGCGCGGTAATGGTTTCTTTTTTCTTCTGGCATTCCGCCGCATAGATAGTGTCGCCAACATGGTAGGCGGGGGCTTCGTATTTGTTCTCTAGGTGGCAGCCGTTGAATGTCGCTTCCAGCAAATATTTAGCACGGGTAAGCGCGCCCGTGCGGTACTGGCCGACATGAATCAGCTCATGCGCGATAAGCGCGATACTCTCGGGGTTGGAAAGGGTCTCGGCGGCAGAGGGAAGGGTCTTGAAATGCACATCGTTTTCAAGCGTAATCGCCGCCGCGGTGGGGATGCCAAACCACGGAAGCCCCGCATGCAACGTCACGTTATCGAGGTCGATTTTTGGAATGCCATAAGCCGCCAGCCGCGCTTTCTCGGCAGCAGATAATTTTCGCGACGTTTGCTTAACCATTCCCGCACTCACAATCGGTTTATAGTGAAGATACTACCACAAAATCCCGCCCCCAAATATGACGGTTTCGTGAAGTTTGCGGGTTAATTAGACGCGGGATGCCAATGCATCGTAAAAGCGGAAAATGAACGGATTAATGACAATAGAGAGCATCGCGCCCGCTAGAATCAGATTGTACAGTTCCGCAGAGAGCAGGTTGTGACTCATGGCAAGCCCTCCGAGTATAAATGAGAACTCACCAATCTGGGCAAGGCCGATAGCAACCGTATAGGAAACATTGGTTGGCAGTTTGAAAAAATGGGTGACAATCAAGGCGGCGATGCTTTTTGCGACAATGATAATCATCAAGGTTGTCATAACAGCGACAGGGGAAGTGAGTAAGGTGTTAGGGTCAAACAACATGCCCACAGATACAAAGAACAACACAGAAAACGCATCACGCATTGGCAGTGAATTCTTTGCCGCTTTGCGGCCGATTTCACTTTCGCCCAACACCATGCCCGCAAGGAAAGCCCCCAACGCAAGCGATGCATCGAACACGCTGTATGCAATCGATGCAAAGCCAAGCGCGATTGCCAGTGTTCCCAACGTGCTGAGTTCGTTGGAGCGATGCTGGGCAATGCGCACCAGAAGCCATGGAAGGAACCTGCGCCCAACAATCAGCATAAACGCCAAGAAACCGCCGACCTTGAACAAGACAGAAAGGATAGCAACAGCCAATGCCGTATGATCAAAGGGCATGCCACTATTGCTCATGTCATCGATCACGGGAAGCAGGACAAGCGCTAATACCATGGCGATATCCTGTATAACCAACCAGCCAACGGCAATCTTTCCGCCATCGCTGGTCAATAGGTGGCGCTGCTCCAGTGAGCGCAGAAGAACGATGGTGCTTGCAACGGAAAGAGAAAATCCAAAAATCATGCCTTCCACGCGCGGATAGCCCATTTCATAGGCAGCAAAAGCGCCAACCAGCGTGGCGACGACCATCTGTGCAAGCGCACCGGGCAATGCCACTTTGCGCGAATTCATAAGGTCGCGCAGAGAAAAATGCAGCCCCACCCCGAACATTAGCAAGATAATACCGATTTCCGCCAGTTGTCGCGCCATGGAAACATCCGCGACTAAGCCGGGGGTATGCGGGCCAATAGCAACGCCCGCAAGCAGGTACCCAAAAATCGAAGGAAGTTTTAGCGTCTTTGCAATCATGCAAAAAGCAAATGCGCAGACGATGCTCGCAATCAGCGTATTAATAAGGGCATGTTCCATGACGCTGTTATACCAACCTTAGGGGATGGTCGCCACATAAATGGTGCTCTCGGCCGGAATCGAACCGGCACTCGATTACTCGAAACAGATTTTAAGTCTGGCGTGTCTACCAATTCCACCACGAGAGCATCAGGGCTTACGTAGCCCGTGCGCGGGAGAAATGCAAGAAGGGGTGTTTGTAATACGCATCACGTCGTCGCGTGGGCGGCATCCACATGCTTTTTGTTATTCTGAGGCAGAGCCGAAGAATCTCCATCCATTTTCGGGAGATCCTTCGCGAGGCTCAGGATGACACTGGGGGCAGCTAAATAATATTTCCACCCGTGGTGGCGATGAGCTGGCGAATCTCGGCAGCGGCGGCTTCGTTACGCGTGCCGTCGGGCGAGCGCAGCACGAGGCTGGTGGAAAAGCTACCCATTTTATACATGGGGTAGCTGCCGATTTCGACATCCGCATACGCGTGCTGAATCTCGGTCAGGCCGTGGGCGATGTCGCCCTCTGGCAAATCGGTGGTGACGGTGAGGGTGAGCACGGGCGCACCACCGCGCAGCTCGGGCAGAATCGCATCCAGCATCGCTTGCATGATGCGCGGCACACCCGCCATCACATAGACATTCCCCACCCGAAACCCCGGAGCAGAACTAACGGGATTGTCGAGCAGTGTTGCCCCCACGGGCACATCCGCCATCTTCAGCCGCGCTTCGTTGATCATGTCGGCGCTGTAATGGGCACGCAGAATTTTCTCCGCCTCGGGGTGGCGGTGGATGGGCACGCCGAACGCTTTGGCGATGGCGGCGCTGGTGATGTCGTCGTGCGTGGGGCCGATGCCGCCGGTGGTGAACACATATTCATGCGCCGCGCGCAGCGTGTTCACGGTGGCAACAATCGTGTCTTCCACATCCGGAATCACCCGCACTTCGCGAAGCTGCACCCCAATGCCGTTCAGTTTTAGCGCAATATGCGCCAAGTTGGCATCCTGCGTGCGCCCCGAAAGGATTTCGTTGCCGATGATAATCAGTGCTGCGGTGACGGTTTTTTCCATACCCCTGTACTATATCTCTATGCGGCCGCTTGCAAGCCTCGCCACAATCTGCCATGGATTCCTTATGGAAGATGACGACGACGAACTATTTGATGCCCGCACCATCCCGCTTCACGGGCCGCAGGATTTTGCCGCCATGCGTAAGGCGGGCGAACTTGCCGCCGACATTCTGGACGAGCTGACCGAGCGCGTGCAGGTGGGCATGACCACCAACGAAATCAACGAATATGTGCACACGCGCATTGTGGAGGCGGGTGGAATTCCCGCGCCGCTGGGCTATCGCGGCTTTCCAAAATCCGTCTGCACCAGCGTGAACCATGTGGTGTGCCACGGCATTCCGGACGACCGAAAATTGATGAACGGCGACATTGTGAACATCGACGTGACCACGATTGTGGACGGATGGCACGGCGACACCAGCCGCACCTTCTGGGTGGGGGATGTGCCAACCAAAGCGCGCCGCCTCACCGAAGTGACCTACGCGGCGATGATGAAGGGCATTGAAGTCGTGCGCCCTGGTGCCACCACGGGCGATATCGGCCACGCCATCCAAACCTATGCGGAATCGTTCGGCTACAGCATCGTGCGGGAATATTGCGGCCACGGGCTTGGCAAAATTTTCCACACCGCACCCAACATTCTGCACTTCGGCAAAAAGGGCGAGGGCGTGGTGATCGAAGAAGGCATGTTCTTCACTGTGGAGCCCATGGTCAATATTGGTAAGCCCGCGACGATTCTCAGCAAGCATGATGGCTGGACGGTGACCACGCGCGACAAATCCCTCAGCGCGCAGTTCGAACATTCCATCGGCGTGACCGCGAGCGGCTTCGAAATTTTCACCCACTCGCGCAAAGGGCTAAACTGCCCACCGTTTAAGAGCGCTTAGTTTTCTTAAGGAGAGAGTATGAACGATACCTCAAACGCTATCCGCACAGCATTTGATAATCAGCTTTCTTACCTGAATAGTGGCCGAGCAGATAACGAAGGGTCGCGTGCGATTGCGGCAGGGCGTGCCGCTGGCTTGGCATGGGACTTAGGCAAAGAAAATATAGCGCAGGCACTTTGGAGCAAAGAGATTCCAAATGTGGTCGGCATGCCGTCGTTTGCAGAATTCCGCGCAGGATATGAGAAGAATAAAGCGGCATTCGAGGCCTTCGATTATGGTGAGGACTTTACGGCGAGTGGTACGCCATTCTCAAACGCTGCAGGCAGTTATGCCTATGCGCTCGATAACGCCGCACGCGGCAAAGAAGCGCTGGCGGGTGGCGAAACAAAATGGGTTGGCGTGTGGGGGGCGAAGGCGCTCGTTGCGGCTGGGTTTGTAGACAAGGCAGAGAAGTTAAACGCCGCTATCATTTCTGAGCAGAAGATGTCGGTCGCTCCCGCCAAAGGATTAAAATAAGCCTGCTCCCCGTGAGTTTGAAATGACGATGCATCCAAAAACAATTCTTATCACTGGTGCATCTTCTGGCATTGGTGCGGCGTTGGCGGCTGCGTATGCGGCGCAGGGGATAACACTGATTCTAACGGCGCGTAACGAAGCGCGGCTGAATGCGGTGGCGGATGCGTGCCGCGCGAAGGGCGCAACGGTATTCACAGAATGTGTTGATGTCAGAGAGAAGGTGGCGCTCGCGCACTATATAGAGAGCATGGATGCGCAGCATCCCATTGATCTGGCGATTGCGAATGCGGGCATTTCTGCGCAAGACCCAGAAGAAGTGTTCGCGGTGAATTTGCATGGGGTACTGAATACGATTCATCCACTGGTGCCGCGCATGGTGGCGCGTGGGCACGGGCAGATCGCCATTATGTCTTCGCTTGCGGGGATTCGTGCCCTGCCAAGCGCGCCTGCGTATAGCGCCAGTAAAGCCGCTGTGCGCTTCTATGGCGATGCGCTGCGCGGAGAACTGAAAGACAGCGGCGTGCATGTCAGTGTCATTTGTCCGGGGTGGATTGTGACGCCGCTGACGGATAAAAATGACTTTCCAATGCCGCTTTTAATGTCCGCAGAACGGGCGGCAAGCATCATTATCCACAGTCTGGCGCTGAAAAAAGCGCGTATTGCCTTCCCGCATAGGCTGTATTTTGCCTTGCGCATTTTGGATGCATTGCCGATTTTTTTTAGCGACATGCTGTTTGCGCGCTTGCCAAAAAAACGGCAGAAAATATAGGGTTTTTGAGGTTTGCTCTTTTTGTTTTTGCTGCAAACGCGACCCGTTGCACGACCATAAACGCAAATTGCAAGAAAAAAATACCTGTGAAAAACTTGAGGTTTCCGCCATTTTTTGAACATTTGTTGTTTACATATGTTTCAAACGGTGCTTAATGTCATCCCGCTAGTGACAAGGGAAACCCTAGTGAAAAAGAAGATTGCACTGCAACAAAAGATTCTTCTTTTAGTGCGTGCAGTTTTTAAAACACCAGTCTTCCGGCACTTGGTACGACGTTTTTAACCCTACTTAATGTTATGGAGTTCCTCATGAACAAGAACGAACTGATCGCTGAGATCGCAGACAAGACCGACCTGACCAAAGCAAAAGCAGCTGAAGCTGTTGATGCATTCATCGAAACCATCAGCAAGTCGCTGAGCAAAGGCAAAGAAGTTCGCCTCGTTGGCTTCGGTACCTTCACCAGCGTTAAGCGTAAAGCGACCGAAGGCCGCAACCCACGCACCGGCGCAGTGATCAAAATCGCTGCTTCCGTACAGCCAAAATTCAAACCAGGCAAAGCCCTGAAAGACACCGTAAACAAGCGCAAATCCGCGTAAGTTTCGTGTCCTAAGCGCGGTGACTTCATCGCGCTGACCGAATAAACGGCGTAGTTCGCAAGAACTGCGCCGTTTTTCTTTGCGCGGTCCGCCAAGGCGCGCGGCCAATTTCAGCGTCACCCACAGGCAGGTGTTTTTAGCGCTTGCAACCCGAATCGTTTCTGGTTATGACACGCACCTCCTGAGGCGATGCGGCAGTGACGGTCGTAATGCAAAGGGGGCGATTAGCTCAGTTGGTTAGAGCATCTCGTTTACACCGAGAGGGTCCGCGGTTCGAGTCCGTGATCGCCCACCATCCTTCGCCCGACGGGCTTCGGATGGCTTGCGCCAAAGAAAGAATAAACCGCAAGGTTTTGCGGGGGTGTAGCTCAGTTGGTTAGAGCGCCTGCCTGTCACGCAGGAGGCCGCGGGTTCGAGTCCCGTCACTCCCGCCATTAAAAAAGGCTCCCCCAAAGGGAGCCTTTTTTAATGGCGGGAGTGACAGCAGTGCGAATATCCGCCGTTCGACAAAACGCCAGTAGGCGTTTTGGACTCGGCGCGAAGCGTCGAGCCCGAAGGGTGGAGGCCAGTAGGCCGACATCAGTCCCGTCCTAAAAAGCGCAGCTTTTTAGTTCCTAAACATCCAGCACTTGGTCTTTTTGTGCCTTTACAACGAGCTCCAGCGCGAGGTCGCGTAGGGTGGATTCCACGGCGCGGTCCATGTGAGGTTCGTTCAGGATCATCACCGCCAGCTCCTTGATGCGCGACTGTAGCACGGCATCCAGTGCGTTTTTGAAGCTGGGGCTGGTGGTGTAGAACCCGCCGCCAGCGGTGACGAAGATGTTCACGTCGTCGTCGTCGCGAAGGCCGTTATTGTTGGCATCCACCCAGATATCGAGGCTGTCGCCTTGGTTGGTGATTTCAACGGCGGTGTGGCTGTGGGCAGACATGGCGACTCCTTATCAATGATCGTACAAACCCCAGTATAGCGCGCAGGGGTTAAAATAATGTTAAGCAGCCATCGTTTTTTTTAAGCCCTCTATGCGGTGGCTTCGCGAGCGAGGTTACGCCGCGGCGTGGGCGGCGATGGCTTCTAGGAAAATCGCGCCATAGCGCTTGGATTTGCTTTCGCCGACACCGCTGATTTCCGCCAAATCTTCCATGGTGGCGGGGCGGCGGGTGGCCAGCTCGCGCAAGGTTTTATCGTGAAAAATAACGTAAGGCGGCAGGTTTTGCTCGCGCGCCAACTGCATGCGCAGGCTGCGCAATTGCTCGAACAGCGCGGGCGCTTCGTCGCCGTCGAATTCCGCCACGGGCGCATGGCGGCGCACGCGGTCTTTCTTGCGCGCCCGCGTGGCCAATTTGCGCAGCGGCAGGGGCGGGCGCTCTTTCAGGAACGTCATGCCCTCCGGCGTGATTTTAAGGCCGCCATGCTCGCCCGCGGAGGTGAGCAGGTTCATCGCCACCAACTGGCGATAAATCGCCCGCCATTCATTGAGGGTGAATTCCGCGCCGATATTGAAGGTGCTAAGCGTGTGGTGCCCCAATGCGCGGATGCGCTCGTCGTCCTTGCCCATCAACACATTGATGAGATGCACCACCCCAAAACGCTGCCCCGTGCGATAGACGCAGGAGATGGCTTTTTGCGCGGCAAGGCTGCCATCAAAGGTTTCGGGCGGGTGGTTGCACACATCGCAATTGCCGCAGGGCGCGGCGCTATCACCAAAATACGAAAGCAGAATCTGGCGGCGGCAGGCCGAGGCCTCGCACAGGCCAAGCAGCGCGCCCAGTTTTTCGTGCTCGATGCGTTTTTGCTGGTCGGGGGCGTCGCCCTCGTCGATGAAGCTGCGCTGCATGGCCACGTCGCGCATGCCATAGAGCATCAGCGCCTCGGCGGGCAATCCGTCGCGCCCCGCACGGCCTGTTTCTTGGTAATAGGCCTCGATGTTTTTGGGAATATTGGCATGCACCACAAACCGCACATCGGGCTTGTCGATGCCCATGCCAAACGCAATGGTGGCCACCATCACAATCCCGTCCTCGCGCAGAAAACGCATCTGGTTCTGCGCCCGCACATCGCCCGCAAGCCCCGCGTGATAGGGCAGGGCAGGGATGCCTTGACCCACCAGATGCGCACACATTTCCTCCACCCCCTTGCGCGAGAGGCAATAGACAATGCCAGCCTCACCCGCATGGCGCTCGCGGATGAATTCCACGATTTGGGTTTCGGCGCGGTGGCGCTCGGTGATGCTGTAATGGATGTTGGGGCGGTCGAACCCCGCCACGAACTGCGCCGCATCGCCGAGGCTGAGCTTGTTCACGATATCGCGGCGGGTAGGCGCATCCGCCGTGGCGGTGAGAGCGATGCGCGGAATATGCGGATAGCGCGTGGCCAACAGCGCCAGCTCGGTATAATGCGGGCGGAAATCATGCCCCCATTGCGACACGCAGTGCGCCTCATCGATCGCGAACAGGGCAACCTTGCTTTCATCCAGCAGGTTCAGGAACTCGTCCATCAGCACCCGCTCGGGCGCGACATAGACCATATCCAGCCCGCCTGCGCGTATGGCGGCGCGGGTGGCGGCCACCGCTGCCGCATCCAGATTGGAGTGGATGGCCGCGGCGCGAATGCCCAACTGGCCAAGGGCGGCCACTTGGTCTTCCATCAGGGCGATGAGCGGGGAAATAATCACCCCCACCCCCTCGCGCAGCAGGGCGGGAATTTGATAGCATAGCGACTTGCCAGCCCCCGTGGGCATCAGCACAAAGGCGTTGCGACCCATTATCACCGCATCGATGGCCGCCGCTTGGTGACCCCGAAAATCGGGATAACCATAGGTTTTCTGCAGAATCTGAAGCGGGGTTGTCATGGGCAGTACCCTAAGCGAGTTGTGGCGAGGGGGCATCAGAAATCGTTATTTGTTCACACAGGCTTTTCTTACATAAAAAACACTTCTCGCAGGGGGTGTGGTTCGCTATAAGCGGCCTGAACCTATTTGCGTGGTAACATGGAAGCTGTTGTACAATCGTATTTTCCGGTGCTTGTATTCGTGGGAATCGCCTGCGCGCTGTCGTTTATCATGATGGTGGCGCCATTTCTGCTCGCCAAACTGAAGCCGGACGCTGAAAAACTCTCGCCCTACGAATGTGGATTCGAGCCGTTCGACGACGCGCGCGGCCAGTTCGATGTGCGCTTCTACCTCGTCGCCATCCTGTTCATCATCTTCGATCTCGAAGTGGCCTTCCTGTTCCCATGGGCGGTGAGCCTCGGGAAAATCGGCATGGTCGGGTTCTGGTCGATGATGAGCTTTCTCGGGCTTTTAACGATTGGCTTTATTTATGAATGGCGCAAAGGCGCCCTCGATTGGGAATAACCATGACGCAAACGCTGACACATACGCAACCGCTCGCCGCTGGCACCTCGCAGGATGCCATTCTCGGCCGCGTGCTGGAAGAGTTTAACGACAAAGGCTTCGTGGTGGCGAACCTCGATAACCTCGTGAACTGGGCGCGCACCGGCTCGCTCTGGCCGATGACCTTCGGCTTGGCCTGCTGTGCGGTGGGGATGATGCAAGCCGCCGCCGCGCGTTACGATATGGATCGTTTGGGGTTGGTGTTCCGCCCAAGCCCCCGCCAGTCCGACGTGATGATTGTGGCAGGCACGCTGTGTAACAAAATGGCGCCCGCGCTGCGCAAAGTATACGACCAGATGGCCGAGCCGCGCTGGGTGATCTCGATGGGCAGCTGCGCCAATGGCGGCGGCTACTATC
>JACCDH011597058.1_pt1 | contig 62327 bp, 63 predicted proteins | sample 7442481 | NCBI WGS metagenome assembly JACCDH01 (sample SAMN15323433, study PRJNA562643) | freshwater metagenome | isolation source: river surface water | place: USA:Blue River Watershed | collected 2017-08-15
GGCTGAGCATGCAGTAAAAGTGGCACATGCCGCCGTCATGCCGGATTTCACTGCGGCGGATTGGGCCCTCTTTGCGAGACAGGTTTACCGCGAGCACGCGGATGGATTGATAGCTCGTGATATGGATCCGCAGATCGGCAAGGCGTTACGAGAAGCTACGACGCCGATGCCGGATCTCTGGCAAGCATTCCGATCCTTGCGGCAGCTGCCGATTCTGACACTTCGTGGCGAGCTGTCGGATCTGCTGACGGAGACGACGGTATCGCACATGCAGCAGTGCCACCCGTCGATGACCGCCGTTCTCGTTCCCAACCGAGGTCATGCACCGACGCTCAATGAGTCTGTGAGTCGTACGGCGATAGATCGCTTTTTGGAGACCCTACCGTGACGGATTCCATGGTGACGATACTGACCATGACGCTTTATATGGGCGTTTGTCTTCTGCTCGGCGGTATCGCGTGGCGTCGCACGCGCAGTCTCGATGATTTCATCCTCGGTGGTCGTAGTCTCGGCAGTTGGGTAACGGCCTTGAGCGCACAGGCCACCGATATGAGTGGCTGGTTGTTGATGGGCTTGCCGGGGCTCGCGTACGCATCGGGATTCGACTCGGTATGGTTGCTACTCGGGCTGTTGGTGGGAACTTGGCTGAATTGGCGATTTATCGCCGCGCCGTTGCGCGATGCGACAGAGCGCTGTGGCAATGCGCTGACCTTGCCTGACTATCTCGAATACCGATTCGATGATCGCAGTCACAGCTTACGGGCATTGTCGGCGATCGTAATTCTGCTGTTCTTCATCTTTTATACGAGTTCCGGATTTGTCGCTGCAGGCCGACTGTTCGAAGCACTGTTCGATATTCCTTACGTTGAGGCCATGTTGTGGGGAACGGCGGCGATGCTGGCGTATACCTTTCTCGGTGGCTTTCTTGCTGTCAGCTGGTCCGACGTATTACAGGGTACGTTGATGTTCTTCACGCTGGTTCTCGTGGCGATTTTGGGTGTTTCGATGGCCGGTGGCATCGACGCTACGTTCAGCCGACTCGAGTCTCTTGATGCGCAACTACTAGATCCCTTCGTGGCGGACGACGGTGCGACGCTTGGATGGATCGGAATTGCCTCGCTACTGGCTTGGGGTCTCGGTTATTTCGGGCAACCCCACATCCTTGCGCGCTTCATGGCTGCTCGTTCTGCTCAGCACATTACCGTGGCGAGACGCGTGGCGATGGGTTGGGTCGTGACCGTACTCGTTGCAGCCGTGGTCGTAGGTCTCAGCGCACGTCTTGTCTTGCCAACCGAACTGAGTGGTCCCGATACCGAGAAAGCTTTTATCGTGATGTCGACGACGTTTTTGCCGCCCGTCTTCGCTGGACTATGTCTCGCTGGCGTGATGGCCGCCATCATGAGTACCGCGTCTGCGCAGCTATTGGTGGCATCGTCGGCTCTGGCTAACGACCTCTACCGCAGCTTGTGGCGTCGTGACGCCTCGCGGGCTGAGCTGCTTTGGGTTGGGCGGGGTGCCGTTTTGTTGATTGCGTCACTCGCCATGTGGCTTGCCCGAAATCCGGATAACACGGTTTTGTCTTTGGTTGCTTGGGCTTGGGCCGGCTTCGGAGCGGCATTCGGGCCGGTCGTGATCTTGTCGCTGTACTGGAGATCCATGACACGGGCCGGCGCGTTGGCTGGTATCGTCGTCGGCGGCATGACGGTCGTGCTTTGGAAGCAAGTGGCACCGCTCGGCGGCATCTTTGAACTCTATGAACTGGTGCCAGGATTTCTCCTCTCGACAGCAGCAATCATGTTGACGAGCCGGATGACGGGTAACCGAAGCTCATGAATGACGTGTTACCCGCGCAACGTCTCGGCCCTGTGAGTCTCGCGCCGGGCTACAGCGCATGGAACGCGAGATCGTATCTGCTGGCCGCCATGATCACTGTCGGCATGCTGGCGTTCATCAGCTTCATACAGCCCTACTTGCTCAATGCCAATTTGAAGGTGCCGAGCGATGAGCAGGGACGGGTGCTCGGTCTACTCGGGTTCAGCAACGAGTTGTTGTCGCTGCTCTTGGTTGCACCTTTCGGAGCGTTGTCCGACAAGATCGGCCGTCGACCGGTGTACACCTTAGGATTCCTGTGGCTTGCCGTCGGATTTTTTCTTTATCCATTAGCCAGAACCGTACCGCAGCTGTTGGCATGTTCGCTTTTTTTCGCAGTTGGCGTCGCAGCCGTCGGTTGCATGATGGCAACGGTCCTCGCAGATACGCCGAGGGAAGAGTCCCGTGGGTTGTTCGTTGGCATCACCGGATTCTGTCAGGGTCTTGGGGCTACCTTGGCCGTACTGGTGCTCGGCAAGTTTCCGCAACGCCTCGCAGCGGATGGAATGGACGCGATCACGGCCGGACAAATCACGCTGGGCTTGGCGTCTGCGCTGTGCGTACTGTCCGCGCTTGTCTGTTGGAGCGGGCTGCGGCGTGGCACGCCTAGCGAAATCGGTGAGCGTGAGCCGCTTGCGCAGTTGCTGCGTGCGGGTTTGGCGGCAGCACGATCGAATCCGCGGATCTGGTTCGCCTACCTGCTGCAGTTTGTTTCTTTTGCAGATCGAATTGTGATCGGCACGTTCTTCAGTGCACGGCTGCAGCAAACGGCTATTGCCAACGGACAGACGGTCGGTGAGGCCGTCTCCGCAGCAACGCGACCGTTTGTCATCGCCAATGTATCGGCACTGATCTTCGCCGTGTTCTTCGGATTATTACTCGATCGGTTGAACCGGATCGCTGCAGGCGTCATCGCCATGCTGATTGCTGGCGCCGGCTATATGGCCGGTGGGTTTGTGGGAGACCCGTCGAGCGACTGGATCGTTCCTGTTGCCATCATGCTGGGCATGGGCCAGATCTGCGCCATCATTGCGAGTCAGACCGTGCTGGGCCAGGAAGCACCTCGCGATGTACGCGGCGCCGTCTTTGGTCTCGCTGGCATATTTGCCTCTTTCGGAATCCTGTTTACGACGGCCTTCGGCGGTTGGTTGTACGACTTGGTCGATCGGAGTGCGCCGTTTTTCCTGATCGGAACGGTTAATCTAGGCGTGATGATTTTCGGTTTGATACTGCTACGTCAGAGCACCAATCGATCATGATGTCACTCAAGATAGCGACGTGTCGGCCTCTGCCGGAGCCCGACGTCGACGAGCTTCTCTTGCTCGACGCTTTGCGTGAGGTGGGAGTCGATGCTCGCATGACACCCTGGCGCGAAGATATCGATTCCGCCGACGCGACACCGACGATCATTCGCTCGACTTGGGACTACATTCATCACGTCGAAGAATTTCTGCGCTGGGCTGAGGCGGCATCTGCGCGCGCGCCGCTCTGGAATCCGATTGATGTCATTCGACGCAACGTCCACAAGAGTTATTTGCTCGATCTGCAGCTGCGCGGCATCCCGGTAACGCCGACGATTTTGGCGCGTCGCGGTGATCTGAGGGGGCTGGCGGAAATCGTGGCAGAGTCGGCTTGGACGGATGTTGTCATCAAACCCGCCGTCGGAGCGGGCTCCTTCGAAACACATCGATTGCGCGTAGATGAGTCGCGTAGCAATGCGGTTTTCTCGAAGCTATGTAAAGAACGTGACGTTCTGATTCAGCCGTATCTGCCTTCGGTGGAGGGACACGGCGAGCGGGCGTTGGTATGGATCGATGGTGAGTTCACCCATGCGGTACGTAAATCACCCCGATTCGCCGACGGTGCCGAAAGCGTTTCCGAAGCGCTGCCGATCTCGAGTGCCGAGCTTGCGCTCGGTCACGCCGCGTTGCGCGATATTGCCGATCGGCTGTTATATGCACGCGTCGATGTTGCGCCGGGACTCGATGGTATGCCGGTGTTGATGGAGCTCGAACTCATCGAGCCATCATTGTTTCTGTTACAGAATCCGCGCGCTCTGCAACGTTTGGCAGAGGGCATTCGCCGTCGACTGCATTCCACCGTGCAGCGCTAGATCACGACTAGTCGAGCACCTTCCGGAGATTCGAAGACAGTACGCTCGGCAGCACCCGCGCGCTGGAACACCAGTGCAGGCTTGTCGAGCCATGATTCATCGTGAATGCCGATCGTCAGTCCCGCCGCATCGAGCAAAGCAGCGGGCCATACGCGCGAATCGACTGACGGCATGGCGAGCGGCGTTGCACCGAGCGCGCGCCAAAACCCCGCTGAGATTTCGGGGGCTGCTGACGGAAGACTGAATCCGGCGAATCGCCCGAGAGTACGACTGCTGCCGTGTGGGTCGACCGCATCGGCGCGATGGGTTGTTCTCTCAAGCAATGTGACCATGTGTCCTGCTGGATCGCGAAAGCCGAATTCCTTGAACTGGCCCGGCTCGGTTTTGGCGAAAGCGATCACGGCTCCGGCATCTCGATACGACTCCAGTGCGCCCATGATGTCTTGATGCACACAGGTGATCGAGGGTGACGGGAAGCGGTACTCGTGCAAGCCAACGACAAGACTCCCGAGGCTTACGACCGCGTAGGGATGCGGCCAAATCGGCTCCACCTGACTCGCGGCGAACCCCATCAATTCGTAAAACTGCAGCGATTCGGCGAGGTTGTCCGTTGAAACACTGATCTCGTGAAACCGCCCGAGCGTTAACCCGTCTTGATTCATGGTTTCGACAGGCCTGCTTGCCAGAGAATGAACGCGTACTCCTCGGCGATTTCGCGATAGCGCTCGAATCGACCCGACTTACCGCCGTGCCCTGCTTCCATATTGGTACGCAGAAGTAGGGGGTTTTGGTCAGTCTTGGTCACGCGTAACTTCGCAACCCATTTGGTGGGCTCCCAATACTGAACCTGACTATCCCACAGACCACTGGTGACGAGCATGGCTGGATAATCTTTGGCCTCGACTTGATCGTAGGGCGAGTAGGAGAGCATGTAGTCATGCGCCTCCTTGGAGGCTGCTGGATTACCCCACTCGTCAAACTCGTTGGTGGTGAGCGGAATGCTCTCGTCGAGCATAGTTGTTACGACATCGACGAACGGCACGTGCGCTACCAAGGCCTTGTAGTCTGAGGGCGCTATGTTCGCGACGGCACCCATCAACAGGCCCCCCGCGCTACCGCCCATACCGAATACTCGCTTGGGGTCGGCTACCTTGTTGGCAACCAAATAGCGCGTGACATCGATGAAGTCGGTAAACGTATTTTTCTTTTTCTGCAGCTTGCCGTCTTCGTACCAGTACCGCCCCATTTCCTGGCCACCACGGATATGCGCGATCGCATAGACGAAGCCGCGATCGACGAGAGACAGAATGGTGGATCGGAAGGTCGGATCGGTCGAGGAGCCGTAGGACCCATAAGCATATTGGTAGAGAGGCGCGGTTCCATCGAGTGACGTACCGCGCCGATAAAGCAACGTGACAGGAATCTTCGCGCCATCACGAGCCGTTGCCCACCGATACTCGGCTACGTAGTTGGCGCTGTCGAATCCGCCGAGCACGGGCTCACGCTTGAGCTCCTTCTTGTTGCCGGTGGTGACGTCGTAGTCGTAGGTGGTGGCTGGCGTGGTCGGTGAGGTGTAGACGTAACGCAGCAACGAGGTATTCGATTCCGTATTGTTACCCAAGTACATGGTGTACGCGGGATCCGCAGCATCCATCAAGTAAGACTTGCCGGTGCTCCAAGAGTGAACGCGCAAGTTTTGTAGACCACCTGAACGTTCGGAGACTGCCAAGAAACCATCGAAAGCCTCGAAGCTGTCGATGAACGCATCGCCCCGATGAGCAATCACGTCGCGCCAACTGCTGCGGTCCGCGACTTTTGCGATCGGCACTTCGACTATGCGGAAGTTTTTGGCCTGCCAGTTCGTTCGGATGATGAATCGATCACCGATATCTTCGAGCTGATACTCATGATCACGCTCGCGGGGCAAAGCAACTTTGAACGACAGTGTCGCATCGTTGGCATCGGCATACTGGTACTCCGACGAAACGGTGCTTTGCGAAACGATGAATAGGAACCGATCCGTCTTCGACTTGCCGATCCCCATGTAGAAACTGTCGTCTTCCTGCTGGTAGACGAGTTGATCGGACGCCATTTCCGTTCCGCGTCGATGCTTGTAGACGGCATTGCCGAGTAGCGTCTGTGGGTCCTTACGGATGTAGAGCAAGGTGGCGTTGTCATTGGCCCAAGCGAGATTCGCTTCGACATTGGTCAAGACATCCGGCAAAAATTCGCCCGATTGCAGATCCTTGATTCGCACTTCGTATTGTCGGCGTCCGACGAAGTCTTCCGCGATGGCGGCCCAGCGCCCATCAACGCTGACTTCCAGTTCTGCCAACTGATAGAACTCCCGGCCCGTCGCCCGCTCATTGCCATCGACGATGATTTCTTCAGTCGCATCGAGCGAGCCCTTCTTGCGGGCATAGATCGGATATTGCTTGCCGGTTTCGTAGCGAGAGTAATACCAGTACCCATTGCGTCGCTGCGGAACGGACGAGTCGTCCTGTTTCAAGCGACCGATGATCTCATCGTAGATTTTCTGCTCGACTTCTCGATGCGGCGCCATAACGGCGGCAAGGTGGTCGTTCTCGGCTTTGAGATATGCCAGCATCTCTGGGTTCTGGCGTTCGTCGTCACGCAGCCAATACCAAGGATCCTGCCGTTCGCCGAAAGGCGATTTGACCGTATGGGGCTTTTGCGCAGCACGCGGCGTAGACATTTTTTCGCTTGCTATCGTTGTCATGGAGGTCAACATCAGAGTGAGGGCGATGACGCCCAGTCGAGCAGCTTGGAACATGTCACGGCATCTCCTCAGTTTCGATTTTCCGGCGCTTGTATCGCCTTCTCCAGCATGAAGGACATCACCAACGATATCAGCGACAGCGCTGCACAAAACGCCAGCATCGGCACGGGCGTATCGGTCGGCATGAATCCCACCGCTTGTACTGCGAGTGCGGCCATCGCCTGTTGCGAGAAGCCTATCAGGCCCGAGGCGGCGCCAGCATAGCCTGGGGCGAGCCGAACAGCGGTGGCGGTGATGTGCGGCAACGCCAAGCCTTGGGCGAGCGCCAGCGGGAACATCGGCACGAACCAATAGATCGGATGGGTGAGCCCCACCGCTACGAAGCCGAAAGCCAGGCATGCAGCACCCGCCTGCAGCAGGATACCGAAACGCGCAACTCGCTCCATGCTCGCATGTCCGCGCAGACGAGAGACATAAAGATTGCCGAGAAAGTATCCTGACGATAAGAAAAACACATACAGACCAAAGTCGGTCGCCGGTTTGCCGAGCATGTCGCTCATGACATAAGGAGCGAGCGTGATGAAGCCGAGATAGAGTGCGTAAATCACGCCAGCATCGACGGCGCATTCGAGAAACGCGCGCTTGCGTAACAAGTTGGCCGAGGCTCGTCCCACTTCCTTCAAAGTCAAAGAATCGGCTCTGAAGACGCGCGTCTCGGGCAACCAGCGCCATGCAGCGAGACCAATCACGATCGACAGCACGAGTAGCAAAACGAATGGCGCATGCCAGCCAGCGGATTCGGTGATGAGACCGCCAAGATACGGTGAGATCGCCGTGCCCATCATCATCACGAGTGTCAGGTGGGCGAGCCCGCGCGCTAATCGCCAGTCGTTATAGATGTCGCCGAGCACGGCGCGAGCTACCGTCGTATTCGCTGCACAACCGATAGCTTGTACGGCACGCGCGAACACGAGCAACTCCAATGTCGGAGCAAAGGTTGCCAGAATCGAGCCAACGAAGAAAAACACCAAACCGCCGATGATTAGTGGTCGGCGCCCATACCGATCCGAGAGCGGCCCCGCCAGCGGAATGCCCGCGGCGAATGTGAACAAGAAGACACTAATGATTGCCTGCGTAGCGGCAGTCGTCGCACCGAACTCGTCACGGATCGCTGGCAACGCAGGGATCAGCAGCAGCGTCGAGATGGGCCCTAGTGCGCTCGATGCCGCCAGTAGTGCCAAAAGCCCGCGATCGGCTTTGCCCGACGCGGTGCCATCTGTAGATTCGGTCACGTCGCGAGGCCGCCCACGCAGACGTACTTCATCTCCGTGTATTCATCGATGCCATAGCGCGAGCCTTCGCGACCGAGTCCGGATTCCTTCATCCCACCGAACGGTGCGACCTCGGTCGACATCAAGCCCGTATTGACGCCGACGAGTCCATACTCGAGCGCTTCTTGTACGCGCCAACTGCGCGCGAGATCACGGGTGTAAAAGTAGGCGGCGAGACCGAATTCCGTATCGTTAGCCATACGAATGACATCGGCTTCGGTTTCAAATTTAAAAAGTGGCGCAACGGGTCCAAAGGTTTCTTCGCGCGCAACCCGCATCTGCGAGGTGACGTCGAGCAGGATGGTCGGTTCGAAGAAGGTGCCGCCCAGTGTGTGTGGCTTGCCGCCACAAGCTATGCGTGCGCCATGCTGAACGGCATCGGCGATATGCGCCTGCACCTTCTCGACCGCGCGCTGATCGATCAGAGGCCCCTGATCGGTGGGTCCCTGTAGGCCATCTCCGACACGAAGGGTAGATACTGCTTGCGCCAGTTTTGCCGCAAACGTCTCGTATACACCGCTTTGTACGTAGATTCGGTTTGCGCAGACGCAGGTCTGACCCGTGTTGCGATACTTACTCGCCATTGCACCCTGCACAGCGGCATCGAGATCGGCATCGTCGAAGACGATGAATGGAGCATTGCCGCCCAATTCCATCGATACTTTCTTGACGGTATCGGCGCATTGCGCAATCAACTTCTTGCCTACAGCCGTCGAGCCCGTAAAGCTCAGTTTTCGAACCAGCGGATTACGCGTCAGCTCGCCGCCGATCTGTTCGGCGTCGCCGGTGACGATATTGAAGACGCCGTCCGGGACGCCGGCGCGTTGTGCGAGCTCCGCCAATGCGAGTGCCGAAAAAGGTGTTTGCGGCGCTGGCTTACAAACGAAGGTACAACCCGCCGCCAAGGCGGGACCGAGCTTGCGGGTGATCATCGCGGCCGGAAAGTTCCAAGGCGTGATCGCTGCCGCGACGCCGACAGGTTGTCGTAATACCAGCACGCGCGAATCGGCGCGGAAAGTTGGAATGACATCGCCATAGATCCGTTTGCCTTCCTCGGCGAACCATTCTATGAACGATGCAGCATAGGCAATCTCGCCTTTCGACTCGGCCAAAGGCTTGCCTTGCTCGGCGGTCATGATGATGGCCAGGTCATTCGTGTTGGCGATCATCAAGTCGGCGAAGCGACGCAGAATCGCCGCGCGTTCTTTGGCCGTTTTTCGTGACCAACTCGGTAAAGCGGCCGCCGCCGCTTCAATAGCCGTTCGGGTTTCGGCAGCGCCCATCACCGGCACTTCGCCAACGATGGTGCCATTGGCCGGATTGTGGATGGCAACACGCCGTCCATTGGCCGCCGCAGTCCAGCGACCTGCTATCCAGGCTTCTTGCTTGAGCAATGAAGAGTCGTCGAGTTTCATGCTGCTTTGATCCCGTAACGAGCGCGATACGCCTCGAGCGCGGCGCGTTGTTCAGCTGGTAGGTCACTGGCAATCAGGTCCGCTAAGGTCAGCAGACTGACGCAACGTAAACCGAACTGCTGTTCCACCTCTTGTACTGCCGAGTGATCGCCAGCACCGCGTTCTTGTCGATCGAGCGCAAGTAAGACTGCGACGGGCTCCGCGCCGGACTTTTTGATCAGATCGACCGACTCTCGAATGGCCGTTCCAGCGGTGATGACGTCATCGACAATCACCACACGCCCGGCGAGCGGCTGCCCCACGATCAGTCCGCCCTCGCCATGATCTTTGGCTTCCTTACGATTGAACGACCAAGGGGCGCGGATACCGTGATGTTCCGCCAAGGCCACGGCGGTCGAAGCAACGAGCGGGATGCCTTTGTAGGCGGGACCAAAGAGCACGTCTCAGCTCACGCCGGACGGGACCAAGGCAGCGGCATAACACTGACCCAGAATCGCTAGTGCCTCGCCGTCGTTGAACAGCCCTGCATTGAAAAAGTAGGGGCTTTCACGTCCCGATTTGAGGGTGAATTTCCCGAAGCGGAGAGCGGTGCGGGCGAGGGCGAGGTCGATGAATCTGCGTTGGTAGGGCTGCATGTCGCTATCATACCGCCGTGCGCGTCATCACTCTGAATGCCAATGGGATCCGGTCCGCTGCGAGCAAAGGTGCTTTCGTCTGGTTGCGCCAGCAGAGCGCCGATGTCATCTGTTTGCAGGAGACCAAAGCGCAAGAGCACCAGTTGGCGGGTCATGACGTCGATTTGGAGGGCTATTACCGCTACTTCTTCGATGCCGAGCGACCCGGGTACTCGGGAGTCGCACTGTATTGCAGAACCAAGCCCGACGAGGTGATTCGCGGATTCGGCGTACCGGAGTTCGATCGAGAGGGTCGCTACCTCGAAGCTCGCTTCGGCCAACTGGCGGTGGTTTCCTTGTATCTCCCCTCCGGCTCCTCGGGTCCAGAGAGACAAGCGTCCAAGTTTCGTTTTCTCGATGCCTTCATGCCGCATCTGCAGCAGCTCAAGCGTCGCAAGCAGGACTACATCCTTTGCGGCGATTGGAATATCGCCCATCGCGAGATCGATCTGCGTAATTGGAAGTCGAACCAGAAGAATTCGGGTTTCCTTCCGGAGGAGCGCGCTTGGCTGGATGAACTGTTCGGATCGACCGGTTTCGTCGATGCTTTCCGTGAGGTAAACGACCAGCCGCATGAATACACCTGGTGGTCCAATCGTGGACAAGCGTGGGCGAAGAATGTGGGTTGGCGCATCGACTATCAGATCGTGAGTCCGCGCTTGGCGGGCACCGCGAAGTCGGCCTCGATCTATAAGGCTGAACGCTTCTCCGATCACGCGCCACTCACACTCGACTATCAACTGTGATCAAGCCTTACTTCGCCCGGGAATCTTTGGCCGCGTTTTTCGTCGGTATTTCCTCGGGATTTCCGTACGCCATGATCGGCGCGACGTTGACCACCCGACTTGCACAGGATGGTATCGACAAGCGCGCAATCACCGCGTTCGCGTTGGCTTTTCTCGTCTACAACCTCAAGCCTTTGTGGGCTTGGGTGGTCGATGGTGTCCGCCTGCCGTTGATCGGTCGCCTCGGCCAACGCGTTTCCTGGATGCTGTTCTCTGGGCTGCTCGTCATGGCGGCCACCTTTAATTTGGCTCTCGTCGATCCTGCGGCAAGCTTGCAGGCTACGATCGTAGCTGCGGTGTTACTCGGTGTAGCCGGAGCCACTTACGACATCGTCATCGATGCCTATCGCATCGAGACCTTGCAGCCACATCAACTCGGCATCGGTGCCGGTATGTCGCAGTATGGTTGGCGCATCGGTTCGGCTGCGGCTGGTGCGGTCGCTTTGCTCGTTGCGGCGCGTGAAGGTTGGGCAGCGGCATACATGATCTGCGCTGCATTCGCGTTACCCGCCATGTTCACGGCATTGACCCTCGGTGAGCCGGTGCGACGAGAGGTCTTGTCGGAGCGACGTGATCTGGTTTCTGCATGGCGTGCGATCGAGGGGCCTTTTCGAGAATTTCTGCAACGACCGGGTGCAGGTCTCGTGTTGGCATTTGTGTTGGTGCACAAGGTTGGCGATACGCTGGCGAATTTGACCTTCCGCTTGTTATTCGACGACCTTGGCTACACGAATGATGAGATTGCGGTTTACGACGGCGGTGTCGGTTTTTGGGCATTTCTTGTCGGCATTTTCGTTGGTGGCTTGATCTTCGGTCGCTGGGGTTTGCAGCGCTCGGTACTCTTGGCGCTCGTTTTGATGGCCATTTCTAATTTGTCTTTCGCTGGTTTGGCGGCCGTGGGGCACAGCAACCTAGGGCTCGCTGCTGCGATCGGTTTTGAGAATTTCGCCAGCGGCTACGGTGGTGTCGTGGTCGTGGCATATTTCTCGGCGCTCTGTAACTTGCGATTCACGGCGGCGCAATACGCGCTCATCTCGGCGGCTGCCAGTGTCATCGGTCGCGTCTTGACCGGAACGACAGCCGGCTCCTTGATCGAGTCGATTGGTTACGTCGATTTCTATTTGCTAACGACATTGGCGGCACTACCAGGTGTTTTACTCTTCATCTTCATGATGCGTCGTGGGCTCGTGGAAGAATCCTTAGGTAGCGCCGGACGGACTCGGTCGTGACGCAGCGCTTGTGCCGCCTTGCCGATCTCGAGGCAACTGGTAGCGTCAGCTTTCAGGTAGGCGAAGGTGATTGGCCTCTGCGCGGATTTGTCGCGCGTCTTCCCGATGGCAGCGGCCTTCGAGCGTGGGTCAACCGCTGCCCGCACGCTCGTCATCCGCTCGATTTGTTGCCGGGCCGATTTCTGACGGCCGATGGGCAGTGGATCCAATGCTCCTCGCACGGTGCGCTTTTTGCGCCCGACTCGGGTATCTGTGTGGCAGGCCCCTGCGTCGGCAAGGGTTTGCGGCCGATACCGATCACGGTGGCGGGCGATGAAATCAGACTGGCCGAGTCATCGCCGAACGGCGACAATGCGCGCCGCTCACCATGATCGAATCCTTCCTCAAATTTTTCGTCGTGTTCTTCCTCGTGGTCGAACCGATTTCGCTCGTCCCGGTGTTTGCGAGTCTGACCGAAGGCGCGAGCGCCCAGTATCGCCGCCGTATGGCGATCAAGTCCGTCATCGTGGCGGGCTTGATCATCCTCGGCTTTGCGTTGAGTGGGGCTGCTTTCCTGAGCGCCATGGGTATCAGTGTCGATTCATTCCGCATTTTCGGTGGCTTGCTCTTATTCCTCGTCGCGCTAGAGATGGTGTTTGCGCGCGAGTCGGGAACGCGAACCTCAACGGACGAGCAGGCAGAGAGTCGACGCCGTGCCGATATCTCCGTGTTCCCTTTGGCGTTCCCGTTCATGTCGGGACCTGGCGCCTTGACGACGATCCTGCTGTGGTTCGGCCCGGTCTCCGTGATCGATCAGCCCGTATTGTTTGCCGCGCTATCGGCAGCAGCGCTGCTCGTTTTGGTGATTTCTTTGGGCATGATGCTCGCGGCAGGCCCGCTCATGCGTTTGCTCGGCGCGACAGGCACCAACGTAGTCAACCGCCTGCTCGGTGTGATTTTGGGTGCGCTCGCCGTGCAGTTTATCGTCGATGGTATCCGTGCGAGTTTCGGCATCACGCTCTAACGCGAGACGCGTCGAAACGAGAGATCCCAGACGCCATGGCCAAGCCGTTGCCCTCGCTTCTCGAAGCGGGTCAGCGCACGCCACGCAGGACGTGGCACGAAACCATCGCTGCCACCTAGCTCGTCGCTGCAATTGGAGAAATCGGGGCTCGCGCCGATGACCTCGCGCATTTGTAGAGCATAGGGCTCCCAATCGGTCGCCAGCTGTAGTAATCCACCCGTCTTGATTTTCCGCGCCAACAAATCGACGAATGGGGTTTGGATCAGACGGCGTTTGTGATGTCGCTTCTTGTGCCAAGGGTCGGGAAATAGGATCAGCACTTCCGACAACGACGAATCCGCCAGACGCTGGTCCAACACTTCGACGGCGTCATGGCAGATCACTTTCAGGTTGCGAAGACTCAGTTCCTTGGCATGCAACAGGGCATGGCCAACGCCCGCTCGATGTACTTCGATTCCGAGGAAATCTCTCGTCGGATCCTGGCGTGCGTACTCCACCAAGTTATCGCCATTACCGAAGCCGATCTCGACAACCTTGTCGGCAGTGCGACCAAAGATATCGGTCAACTCGAGTTTCTCGCGTTGGTCGGGGTCGATGTCGATTCCGAAGGCAGGCCAATCGACTTCGAGGGCGCGGCGCTGTGCCTCCGTCATTCGGCCTGCGCGCAGTACGAAACTGCGGATTTGGCGGTGTGCTTGCTCTGACATGGTGCAATTATGACAGCCGACCGCATTCAGGACTTGCGTCGGCGGCTTGCACTTGCGAAAGTTCGGCCCCGGTTCATTCCGTCCGACTTTAAGGATTCTCCGAGCCATGCCTGATCTCGCCCATGCCGAAGTTCTGCGGTACAACGCCGGTGGTAAAGATTTCGCGAGCTACCTTGCTTCCGACCCTGCGCGTACGGGCAAACGTCCCGGCATCATCGTGCTGCCGGAGTGGTGGGGTCTGAACGACTACTTGCGCCGTCGTGCGCGCGAACTGGCGGGGCTCGGATTTGTAGCAATGGCGACCGACGTCTACGGCGATGGTCGCGAGGCAGCCGACTCCGCCGAGGCGGGCCAACTCATGGGCGGACTGTTCGCCGATATCCCCTCGTTGAACGCTCGTCTGCAGGCTGCTTACGACCAATTGCGCGCGCATCCTCTGGTGGATCCGGATCGCATCGGTGCCATGGGCTATTGCTTAGGCGGTGCGCTGTCGTTGCACATGGGGCGTCTCGGTATTCCATTGAAGGGCGTGGCGAGCTTCCATGGCGCGCTGACTCGTGCGCACGAGGCGAAGCCAGGCGAGTTCAAAGCAGCCGTGCTCATCTGCCACGGCGAGGCCGACGGCATGGTGCCGGCAGAAGATCAGGCAAATTTCCGCAAGGAAATGGAACAGTTGGGCGTCGATTACCAGTTCAATTCCTACCCGGGCGCGAAGCACGGCTTCACCAACCCGGAAGCGACCGAGAAGGGTAAAAAATACAACCTGCCGCTCGCGTACGACGAAAAGACCGATCGTCAGTCCTGGGAAGACATGAAGTCCTTCTGGGCGAAGGTGTTTCGCTGAGGTAGATCGATCATTCGTCGAAGCGTAGGTGCTTGACGCTTTTGCCGTGACGGCGAATCAGGCGCAGCGCTTCGATGCCGATGCGGATATGACGTTCGACGAAAACGTCCGTCACCACTCGGTCCGAAGCCTCGGTTTTGACGCCTTCGGGAATCATGGGCTGATCGCTCACCAGTAGCAAAGCGCCCGACGGGATCGAGTTGGCGAAGCCTGCGGCAAAAATCGTTGCTGTTTCCATGTCGATCGCCATGCAGCGAGTTTTGCGCAAGTATTCTTTGAACTCGTCGTCGTGTTCCCAAACGCGCCTATTGGTCGTATAGACCGTGCCGGTCCAGTAGTCACAGTCCAAATCGCGGATCATGGTCGAAACGGCTCGCTGCAAACTGAATGCGGGCAGTGCAGGGACTTCCGGTAACAGATAGTCGTTCGACGTGCCTTCGCCACGAATGGCGGCGATCGGCAGTACGAGATCACCGATCTGGTTCTTCCGTTTCAAGCCGCCGCACTTGCCGAGAAGTAACACCGACTTCGGCGATACGGCCGAGAGCAAATCCATCACGGTGGCGGCATTGGCGCTACCCATGCCGAAGTTGATCATCGTGATGCCGTCGGCCGTCGCATTCGGCATGGGTCGATTCGTGCCGCGGACTTCGGCGCCGGTCATCTTCGAGAATAATTCGAGGTAGTGCCCGAAGTTGGTCAGCAGGATGTGTTGCCCGAAGTCCTCGAGGGCCGAGCCCGTGTAGCGAGGGAGCCAGTTATCGACGATTTCTTTCTTGGTTTTCATGGGGCGTGAAGTTAGCACGCAACGCGCCATGGCGATGGCGGGCGGGCTGTGGCAACGTGAAGGCTTGACGCTGTTCTGGTGTTATATTTATATATAACACCCCGATTTAACGACCTACAGGAACGCGCATGAAAGCCTTTCAATCCTTGCTAGTCGGAGTCTTCGTGACTACTTCCCTCTATTCGACCGCAACGCCTGCAACTGCCGCCGCAGCGGCGGCCCCACTGATCGAGCGAAGCAAGCTTTTCGGCAACCCGAGTCGATCGGGCGCGTCACTGTCGCCGAACGGTCAGTGGCTCTCATGGTTGGCACCACGCGATGGGGTGATGAACATTTGGGTTGCCCCGGTGAGCAATCTCGGTGCCGCCAAGCCGCTCACGGCCTCGAAAGATCGGCCGATCCGCCAGTCGTTCTGGGCGCCCGATAGCAGCATGGTGATGTACGTCCAGGACAAAGGTGGCGATGAAAACTTCCTGCTGTACGGCATCGACATCGTGAGCGGTCTCGAGCGGACATTGACGCCTTTCGAAAAAACGCGAGTGCAGGTCATCAACGTTTCTCCGCTCATCAAGGATCGAATCCTCGTCGGTTTGAACAATCGTGACGCGCGTTGGCACGACGTACACAGTCTGGAACTCAAGACCGGCAAGCTGACGGAAGTCATGCGTGGCGACGGCTATGCTGGCTTTTTAGCCGACGCCAACTTGGCCATCCGTATGGCACTGCGTCCGAACGCAGACGGTGGCTACGATTTCTTCACCGTGAACAGCAATACAGTCGAAGAAAAATCGATTGCCTCGACCACCCTAGAGGATTCTTTGACCACGCAACCTGGCGGGTTCACCACTGACGGAAAAACGCTGTATTGGATCGATAGTCGCGGCCGCAATACGGCGGCCTTGATTGCGCAGGATGTCGCCACCGGCAAAACACGAGTGATTGGCGAGAGCCCGCGAGCGGACATCAGCAACACCATGAGTAACCCGAAGACGGGTGAAATCGAGGCTTATGCGGTGACTTACTTGCGTGACGAGTGGGTCGCGATCGATTCGACCATCGGTGCGGATCTCGCTTGGCTGCGAGAACAGCTGAAGGGCGATGTCAGCGTCACGACGCGTACCGACGACGATCAGCTATGGACCGTTGCAGTGGACCCGGTCGTTGCGTCGCCATCGGTGCATTTGTTCGATAGAAAGCAACGCAAGCTGACGCAACTCTATGTCTCGCGTCCCGAGCTCGCCGGCGCACCGCTGCAGGCGATGTATCCAATCGAACTGAAGTCTCGAGATGGTTTGACGCTCCCGAGTTATCTGACGTTACCGCCCGGCAGCGACAGCAACGGTGATGGCCGTCCTGAGGCGCCGGTACCCTTGGTCCTGTTGGTGCATGGCGGGCCCTGGGCGCGTGATGATTTCGGTTACAACCCGTATCACCAGTGGCTCGCCAATCGCGGATACGCTGTGTTGTCGGTTAACTACCGCGGGTCCACGGGCTTCGGTAAAAGTTTCATCGAAGCGGCCAATCTCGAATGGGCTCGCAAGATGCACGACGACTTGATCGATGCAGTGCAATGGGCGATCGATCAGAAGGTCTCACCGGCGGATAAAATCGCCATCATGGGCGGTTCATACGGGGGGTACGCAACCTTGGTGGGACTGACCTTCACGCCGACCACCTTCGCCTGCGGCGTCGACATCGTCGGACCCTCTAACCTTGAGACATTGCTGAAAACCATTCCGCCTTACTGGACGGCCGGAATTCAGCAGTTTCACCGCCGTATGGGCAACCCCAATACGCCCGATGGGCTTGCGCTCCTCAAGGAGCGTTCGCCGCTCTACAAAGCCGGTAACATCGTCAAACCGCTGTTGATCGGGCAGGGTGCCAACGATCCGCGCGTTAATCAGGCTGAGTCCGATCAAATCGTCAACGCGATGCAGCAGAAAGGCATTCCAGTGACTTACGTGTTGTTCCCGGATGAAGGTCATGGGTTCGCGCGCCCCGAGAACAACATCGCTTTCAATGCAGTGACCGAAAACTTCCTAGCGACTTGTTTGGGCGGCCGCGCCGAACCGATTGGCGCAACCGTGAAATCATCATCGGCGCAGGTGCCGGTGGGTGCCTCATTCACGCCAGGGCTCGAAGCCGCATTGAAGTGAAATTCGATCTACAGCCCACCTTAGCTGGTTCACTCGTGTCACTGCGCCCCCTTGGGCGCGGTGACTACGAGAATTTATTTGCGGTTGCCAGTGACCCGTTGATTTGGGAGCAGCATCCCGAACCGAATCGTTGGCAGAGACCGGTATTCGAAGTCTTATTTGATCGCTTGCTGGAATCCGGTGGAGCTCTTTTGGTTCAAGATGCCTCGAGTGGCGCGGTGATCGGTTCATCTAGTTATTACGCGTGGAACCCCGAAGCCAACGATGTGGTCATTGGCTACACCTTCTTGACGCGTCGTGTTTGGGGTGGCCGTTACAATGCCGAGCTGAAGCGACTGATGATCGATCACGCGCTTCGGTACGTTGATCGAGTTTGGTTCCACGTGGGTAACTGCAATCGTCGCTCGCAAATAGCGATGACGAAAATCGGCGCACGGCTCTCGCATGAAGCAGTTCGCGAGAGCGGTGGCGTAATCACGTCGTTTTTACACTACGTGATCGAGCGGGACTCCTGGCAGGGAAAACAATGACTCTCTGGACTTACGTTCGACGCTTCACTCACGCGGGCGTTGCCTATCAAGTCGATATTCGTGTCGGCTTGAAGACGATCGACAGTCGCTTGCGTCGAGGTGATTTGGAGCTCGCGCGTGATTTCACGGACGTCATGGCACCGGATGGCCAGCGAAATCATCGCTTGGTTCACCCACTCGATGACGGTCGTTTGATGGAGATCGAAGCGGGTTACATCAATTGGGTGAATACGGCGATCAGAGTTTGTGTCGATGGCCAGCTCGTACACGAAAGCCATCCTGGGAGAACCATTCGATTGCCTACGATGCCAATCCAAGATCCCGAAAAAGCGGCTCGTTTGCAGGCCGAGCAAGCCGCGCAATGGGGTCGAAACAAGTATTCGTTTTATGTCGATGTGGGACTCGGCGCGATGTTTTTTATTTTGGCCAAGCTCACCGACGACCTGCCGCTTGCGGCGATTCTCACGGCCATGGCAGGCCTTGCCGTTGCCGTCGTACAGCGTTTTGTGAAAGTCGATTTGCTGGGCGGTCTAGCGATGTTCGGCGTCGCTATGTTGCTGGTATCGGCGGCGTTTTCCTATGCGTTCGACGATGACTGGGCCGTCAAGATGAAAAGCACCATCCTCGGTTTGATGGTCGCAACGCTGATGTTTGCGGATGCGGGCTTCAATCGAGGGCGTTACTTCGGTGGGCGGCTTGCGCGTTACATGCCGATGCCGATCGTGCCGCAACGCCTAGCGCTCGGAATGGCGGTGCTTGGCATCGTGATGGCAGGTGTCAACTGGCTCGTCGCAACCTATTTATCGACGGATCTCTGGTTGTACTACACGAGCTTCGGCGATTTCGTGCTCACGGTGACACTGGTTTTCAGTGTCATGCGGTACGCACAGCGTAGAGAGGGCGAGGTGGACTGACTATTCCGCCCACGCCTTTTGCAAGCTGGCGACGGTTTTGCGTTCGCCGTTCTTGCGTACGTAATCGAGTATGAAGTTACGGTGGCGCGCGACTTGATCGCGCGGAAGAGATAGTTTGTCGTAGGCGGCAGGGACACTGGCCATGTCCTGAGGCATGTCGGCTGCGAGCACGTTGGCGGCTTGATTGATCACCCGTTCGGTCCCGGGCAAGGACTCGGTCAGAGCGACAAACTCCGCTTCCGGGAGACGGACTTTGGCGACATGCAGCAGGGTGCCGGTTGCGGCCACGGACTTGGAAACAGGTAGCTCCAAAGCGAAGCCGAGTTCGCGAACGACCTCATCGACGCCACCCTGCACTTGGGCAGTAGCCGGAGTAACAGCGATGCAGGACAGCGCAAGCGCGCAAAGTGCGTGGCGAAACGCCATATACAGGATCCTCCCCCACAGGCACTGTACGTTGTCGCACAAAAGTCTTTCACGGAATATGCCCCAAAACGCAATCTATTCTTTGGCGGGCAGGTAACTATATGCGCCGTTTACACATCATCGACGTTTTCAGTGCCGACCCTTTCCTCGGGAACCCGGTCGCTGTGGTCTTGGATGCCGAGGGTCTGTCTACCGCAGATATGCAAAAGATTGCCCGCTGGACCAATCTCTCGGAAACGACCTTTGTCTTGCCGCCGACCGTGCAAGGCGCCGATTATCGGTTGCGTATTTTCACGCCGCGCAGCGAGCTTCCGTTCGCTGGGCATCCCACGCTCGGTAGTGCACACGCCGTGCTGTCGGTTGGTGGGGGCGGTGATCGCGTCCAGCTGGTTCAAGAATGCGGCGCCGGTTGCGTCGTCATCATTCCGTTACGCGACCAGGACACGTCGAGATATCGGCTGCGATTACCGGAGGCCGTTACGACGGCCGTGAGTGCACAGACTATAGCGGCGTTGGTTGACGTATTAGCAGGCGAGATCGATCGATCGCGAGAGCCGCGTGTCATCGATGTCGGACCGAAGTGGCTCGTGGCCAAAATGCCCTCGGTCGATCAACTACTGGCAATAACGCCGGCTTTGGGCGCGATGCGAGCTCTTGAAGAGTCTCTGGGTATCACGGGCGTGACCTTGTACGCCGAGTCGTCGGTCGGTATCGAAGTCCGATCGTTCGCTCCGTCCCAAGGCGTCGATGAGGATCCGGTGTGTGGTAGTGGCAACGGGGCCGTTGCCGTTTTCCGACGGCTATCCGGCGAGCTACAACTCGGTGAGCGATACGCGGCAGCGCAGGGGCAGTGCGTCGGGCGCCATGGTCGGGTCGAAATAGAGCTCGGTCTTGAAGGAGACGTTTGGGTGGGCGGGGCCTGCGTGACGACGCTATCTGGCTCACTCGCGGGGTAGAGGTCGCGTGGCCAGCCAAATGGCGAGACCTGCGAGCAAAAGACCGACGACGCCGATGATCCAGGTCAGTCCGACGAAGTAGACGCTGATTGCCCAACTCACACTGATTCCGACGACTGCTAGGAGCTTGCCGCGTCGCGATACTCGGCCGCCGTCTTCCCAGTCGCGTAGCGGCTTGCCGAAGCGACGGTGCTGCAACAGTTTCTCCCGCCAATGAGGCGCACCCTTGCCGAATGCCCACGCTCCGATGATAAGGAAGATGGTCGTCGGCAGGATCGGTACGAAAGCATTAACCAAGCCGATCGAGGTGCTGACAACGCCGAGCACACGCCAGAGCAAGAGCCCGAGCGGGATACCGAACAAGAGTCTTCGGGCGATTCGATGGTCTGGTGGAGGAGAGTTCAAGGCGGAAACCGCTGCAGCGGGGTGCCAGTGTGCCAGATGCGGTCACAACTGTCTGCCGATCTAGGCATCGTCTACCGCGTCGGCGTATTGTGAGCACCGGGGGTTGTTTACAGGCGCTTTGAGGGAGTTGGCAGTATGAAAAAATTGTGGCTCTTTGCGTTCGCGTTGATAGGCGGTGCGAGTATCGTGTCGATGGCGGCGCCGCTGCAGGTGAGTCCGAGTGGGCACAAGGCCGCCGCTCCCGATATCGCAGTCGCCAAAAATGGTGACGTGGTAATTCTTTGGGTCGATCGATCGCCGAACGCGTCTGCCGCTGGTAATCATGATCGTCATATTGCGGCGACCGATGTCTACGTCGCTGTTTCGCGATCCAATGAGAGCAACTTTGGTGCTGCAGTCAAAGTCAACGCCGCCGCTGGTGCCGTATGGGGACAGCAGGTCAGCCGTCCGCGCATCGTTGCGACACCCAACGGCACATGGCACGTGTCTTACGCCGTGAACGATCTGCATCCGACTTTGCAAAAAACAGCGCTGACCACTCACTACACACGATCGACAGATGGTGCGCGCAGCTTCGAAGCGGCAAGACGTTTATCGAGTTTGACTGATCAAGACATGAGCGGAACCATCCACGGCGGTTTCGTCAGCGCAGCCGCCTTTGGAACCATGGCTGCCGCTCCGGACGGTAGCGTTCATGTACTGTGGATCGACACGCGCCATATGCATCACGACAGTGAGTCGGGTGCCATGTATGCCGCAGTCTCGCGTGACGATGGCCGATCTTTTTCGGTCGAACGCAATCTCGTCAACACCGGTGTTTGTCCGTGCTGCCAATTGATGGCGGTCACCAACGAGCGTAGCGAGTTGATTCTCGGGTCTCGAAAAGTGCTGCCGGGGAGCATTCGTCCCGCAACGGTGATGCGGCTGTCGTCCGCGTCGGAAGCCAAGCCGGAAGCGATCAGTATTGGCGGCGCCCCATGGCAAATCGCGGGCTGCCCTCTCAAGCCGACCGCTGTTGCCGTGGCGGGCGATCGAGTGTTTGCTGCGGTTCATAACGGCGGCGAAGAAAAGCCAGGTGTGATCTTCTCCGTGTCAAAAGACAATGCTGCTCACTTCGATTTCAAAGGCTTAGTGCATCCAGGAGCGGCGATTTCTGATGCTCCGAGTATTGCAAGCAATGGCAAGACAGTGCTGATTGCTTGGCATGCGAGAGCAAACGGCCCTCGTCACGTTTTCTACCGCTATTACAGTCTGGATGGAGAGCCTCGGGGAGATATTCAGGAGATACCGACTGGCGATAACGCAGCGCAGGCGCCGGTGTTGGCTGTTCGATCCGATGGCAATTATCAGATCGTCTGGCAGCAGAGCGACAGCATCTTCACGGACACATTGTCGGGACAGTGAAGATGACTTCCAAGCCCATCATCGCAGCGCTGTTGCTTTCGTTCATCGTTCCGTTCTCATGGGCGGCGAGTCCAGCGAAAGCGATTCAGGCGCCGGAGTTCAAGCAGATCTTGAGTGGTCATCGGGGCGATGTGGTGATCGTCAATTTCTGGGCGACCTGGTGCGCTCCGTGTCTCAAAGAAATACCGGACTTGCTGCGATTGCAGCAAGAGAAGGCGTCCGAAGGCGTTCAATTGATTGGTATAGCGGTGGATGAGCCGACGGCAAATTCCGCCGAGGTCGAGCGTTTTCGCAGTCGATATTTTCCTTCGTTTCGGACCTATGCGCGCGCGGGAGCCGAAATGGACGAGCTCGCGCAGGTCATCGATCCTACGTGGAACGAAGTCGTGCCAACCACGTATCTACTCGATCGAGAAGGGCGTGTCGTAAAGCGGATTCAGGGGAAGAAAACGCTCGAGGAGTTCCGCGCAGCGCTGGAGCCGATCATTCGGAAGTGAGTCGGTCGCGAAGGAGACGAAAATTCCATCGATCGCCCACTTCGGGCAATTCCGCGCAGCGCAGCACGTTGAGGATGGCAAACAGCCAGGCGATGAGGCGCAACAATAAAATCACCGTGAACTCCCAAGACGGATCGCTGAAACGCGCCGGATAGACTTCCAGTACATCCGTAACGAGATTGCTGCTCGCGATCACAGCGACCGCGAAAAATACGATTCCGGTGTACTTGCCGTAAGTGTAGGAGTACCACGCGATCGCTATCAGCACGAGCATCAACATTCCGCGCAGGTAGAAGATGCCGGTGTAGCGATCGATGAGCTCCGGCGTCGTAAACAGGCTCTCCGCGATTTCCTGAGGCGCCATGATAAGAGCGATGGCAGCCGCGCCCGTGAGCAGTGCGATGAACAGGGTCCGTAGCGGAAAATAAGGATCGATTCGACGCTCTTCGCCACTATTGCCGCCGATTAGAGCTTCGAGCTCCTGGGCAGACAGCAAGACTCGTTTGCGTTGCACCATAGAGGTGCAGTCTAGTTCCGAAATGAAATGCTCTCAAGCCTGATTTCGGTCGCGACAAATACGGACGATTTCGCGAGCGAGTACGGCGTAGCTTGTTACGGAGGGGTGAAAACCGTCGCTTGAAAACTCGTCGGGTCTAGGTCGTGAGTCGATCGGCACGTAGTAAAGCCCGGCATTGGAATCGCAGTAGCGTCGTGCTGCTCGGTCGTAGTGCGAGGCGCGCCAGCCGAGTACTTGTCGCAGGGGAACGGGCAATGCTGGAAAGACATCAAGCGGCGGAATGCCGAGAAGCGCGAGCCTACTGTTGGGAAAGCGTCTCCGCAGCGCGCCGACGAGCGCATCGAGGTCCGCAAGCCATTGGCTCGTAGGCGTGAGCCCAGTGATGTCATTAACGCCAGCTGAGATCAATACCAAGGCGACTCGATCGTCTGCTTCGAGTGAATCGGCGAGTGATCTTATGCGCGCGCTTCGCGCGCCAATTTTCCCGCAGGCCGTCCAAGCAACTGATCTTCCTGTCGCCTCATGCCAGTGAAGGGCGAGCTGCGAAGTGATCGTCTCCGCGACGGAGTCTGCGCCGACGCCTGCGATGATGGAGTCACCCACGCCGACCACGCGCTGCGATGGCTGTTCGCCAAACTGACCGCGAAGTTCACCTGGCGGGCCTCGAAACCGCGGCGTGCGTCGCCGCACCCAAATCGCTTGCGGCAAGAGCCAAGGAAGTGCCAACCAAAAAGTAAAATTCGGCATAACCCGGCATGATACGCGGCTGTGAGTCCACTGGTTTGTCGAGGAGATCATGGAAGTACATCATGCTGGTCACGGTGAGAGACCGCGTAGCTTCAAGTCATTTGCTTTCGAGTTTTTGATGATCTCGATTGCCGTCTTCGTGGGCTCGCTCGGTGAGTACTTTCTCGATCACCGCATCATCGAAGAGCGGCTGCAAAACGGTCTGATTTCGATGCAGGATGATCTAGAAACTGACCTGCGCAATCTCGATCGCATCATTGCGCAATGCGATAACGGTATCGCTTTTCTGTCGAGAACCCGGCAAGCGGCCGTCGACTATCAAACCGGAAAACTGTCGGGAGCGGCGTATTTTCGACGCATCATCGACGACTTGCCTAACGTCTATGTCTACCACACGTTTTTTATGGACCGAACATCCTTCACCAACTTATCTTCAGCGGGCCTGATGAACGTCGAAGACTCCGCAAATTTGCGAGCAGCTATCTCGGAGTACTACGAGGTGTACGGCAAGCGACTGAGCGACAACAACGCATTGCTCGACCGAGAGGCCATCGCATATTACGAGGCCACCTTCCCGCTGCAAAGTGCGCTCGAGAGCGGACGGTTTGATATCGCCGGCCGTCAAACGACTGCGCAAAATGTCGACATTTATATGCGGCTGCCGTCCATCCGCGAAAAGCTGTTGAGCGGTGAACTCATCCCGGCGACGGACCGACTGATTTTGCGTGTCGCCGACTACAAAGACATTCTGATCGAGATGCGGAGACTCAATCGCGAGGCTGCTCGTCTGTTGCGGGAGCAGGCGCTAGCCTCTTAAAATGACGTCAAGCGCGGGCGTAGTTCAATGGTAGAACTGTAGCTTCCCAAGCTACTAACGTGGGTTCGATTCCCATCGCCCGCTCCATTTATCTCTGCGTGCAATCCCCGCGCGATGAATCAAACCGATAGCTTATCCAGCACACCCATCATCCGGCTCTTCGAGAGGACCGATGCTGATGCCGTTAGCGCACTCGTCCTCGGAATTCAGAATGACGAGTTCAATCTGGGGTTGTCGATCTGCGACCAAGCTGATCTGACGGATATCGATGGCTACTACCTTCGCAGCAACGGAACATTCCTGGTTGCCGAGAATGACCGCTCGGATATCGTCGGAACAATCGGACTGCTGCGCCTTCGCGCCGATCTGGGCGTAATGAAGAAGTTTTTTGTTGCAGCCCCCTACCGGGGAAAAACACATGGCATCGCCCACTCGCTCTACCAGGCATTCCTCAATTTCGCTCGATCGGAGGGAATTCATCAGATCGTGCTAGACACGCCGTCGGCGGCGACCCGGTCACACGGCTTTTACCGGTCGGTTGGGTTTGTTGAGATCGCGAGGAACGACCTGCCTTTAATGTATGACTTTCCGGAACGAGACACCCGGTTTTTCAAATTGGATTTATAGACGTGTGCGCCCTGTAATGTGCCCACACTATGAATCGTGAAAGTCGTGAAAGAACTCGTCACTCTCACTCACAGAAATCATTTTTGGGATTGCAGTTTCTAAGTGCCAGATCGACATCACTAAAAGTCAACGAAAATATTCGCGCTTCTTGATAGTCTCTTTCCGACTGTGGGAATAAGCGATTCAGTCGATAGTGGAGTCTTACCACAGTGACTTCTCAGAGACGCACAGACGCGTTTTATAGGGAAATTACAGGGGTTTTTGAATCACACCAGAGACTGAGGCTGCCCTTCCCAAGCTACTAACGTGGGTTCGGTTCCCATCGCCCGCTCCACTTAATTTTGTGTGTCATTTCGACGACGCCCTGTGGGGAGCATTCACTGGCTTTCGACTCGGCGCGGCAGCCGTTATCAACCTGGCGACGACGGACCGAGGATCACTTCCTTAGTGATTTTCATGAATGCGTTGTTCCATGCGGTCTGAGATATTTTCTCCTCAGAAACATCATCGATGACGCGGCCTAGGGTCAGCGCCTGTATGAGAACCGCTGCTGTATCGGGCGAAACATTGTTTCCCATCCAGCCCTTTCGTTGTAGGTCCACAAAAAACGCGGTGTAGCTCTTGTTGATGCTTGACTGCTCTGCTTTTAGCAGCGATGCAAAGCGAGGATTTCTTTCGCTGTGCGCTATGAGTCGACAGCGAGCAATTCTAAAATCTCGTCGTTGGCGGTCCTGTGAAATCGAGATAACTTCAATTACTCGCTTTAAAAAATCCGCCTTTGTTCTAGATTTTTTGAAACTATCGGTGAGCAGCTCAAGATGCTCTTTGACTCCCCCGACAAAGACCTCAAGAAGAGCGACTTCTAGTAATGCGGTGTGATTCTCGAAGTGAAGATAAAGGGTATTTCGGGCGACCTCTGCTTCCTCGAGCATCATTGCCGTGGTGATCTCGCCCGGCGAGTACGATTTCAGCAACGATTTTGTCGCATCAATCAATCGTCTGGCGGCGGCGCTGGGCTTGCTATGCCGACGCGCTTTCGAGAATCCCAACTGTGTTTTGCCCATGGTGCGATTGTACTCGCTCGGGTTTAGAAGGCTTTGCTTGCGGATCTATATAAACAGTCTATTGGCGGTTTGCGCACAGCCAGAGCATTCAAACGTTCGTGCATCGAATGAATCAGCCCAATCACCGGGGTGATCGGTCCGTGATGGCGACCAACATGACGCCCATTTCAGTGAACAGTCAGGCGAGTGTGGACGGCCGAGAATGTGAGCTATGATTACGTCATGACTTCAAACGCAACTCCATCTTTTCCCGATCGTCTCAGCGTTGATCCGACGAGTCGCCACTACGATGAGGCGATTCTCTCGCGTAGCGTGGGTATTCGCCTCAACGGCGTCGAATACACCAACGTCGAGGAGTACTGCATCTCTGAGGGTTGGATTCGGACGGCGATCGGCAAGACCTTGGATCGCCGCGGCAGGCCTTTGACGATCACTCGCAAGGGCGTTGTCGAACCGTTTTATAAGGACTGACCGTCGGGGAGATAGCACTTGCGACGCGGTCCACCGTATTGGTTTCCTGCCAAGAGGTACGGTTGGGGATGGGGTTTCCCGATCACCTGGCAGGGATGGGTCGTATTCCTAGGGTATTTACTGAGCTTGCCGCTGGGATATCTCGCGTTCCCGCCCGATCAGCAGCTGATCGGCTTTATGGTCTACACGTATTCGGTCACTGCGGTCTTCGTGTTCATTTGTTGGCTCACGGGTGAGCCGCCGCGATGGCGATGGGGAAAGTGATCTCATACTCACCGCTGGCGCCAGTTAGCAGTTCAAAATCACCTTTTTGACTACTCCCATGTAGGCCTCCTTACGGGCAGCTTCGTGACTGCCTCGAGCAAGCGCCGATTTGCAGGACGTTCTGTTCGTCCGAGGTGTCTTGCCGTGCAAGCAAAAGTGTCGTTCCGAATGCGCACGATGAATAAAAGCTAGAATGCTTGTCCCGCGTTCGTCAGGAGGTTTGTTTTTCGCCCCATGGAAATCGCAGTACTTATCGGACTGATCTTATTAAATGGCGTTTTCGCCATGGCCGAACTTGCGATATTGACTGCCAAGCGAGTCAGGTTGGAGACAGCTGCTGAACAGGGCGATGACGGTGCAACCCAAGCGCTAAAGCTCGCCGACAATCCAAATCGTTTTTTGTCGACGGTGCAGGTGGGTATTACATCTATCGGTGTGTTGAGCGGTATCGTCGGAGAAGCTGCCTTAGCTCAGCCCTTGGAAGGTGTGCTTCGGGGTATCGGAGTCAAGGCGGAATATGCCAACTACATTTCGACCGGTATCGTCGTCGTTGTCATCACTTACTTCTCGATCGTGATTGGTGAGCTGATTCCAAAACGAATTGCTCAGACTTATCCTGAAGTAGTGGCGAGACTGATCTCACGCCCCATCACGTGGCTCTCCTCTGCAACCCGTCCCTTTGTTTATCTTCTATCTCGATCGACCGAGATATTTCTTGGGTTCTTGTCGATTTCCGAGAAACGAGAGTCCGAGGTAACCGAAGAAGAAATTTATGCCGTGCTCAAAGAAGGGGCGGAATCCGGCGTGCTCGAATCCGAAGAGCGCGTGATGATGCAGAATATTTTCAGGTTGGATGAGAGAAAGCTTGTTTCTTTGATGGTGCCGGTATCTGATGTCGTCACTCTTGATTTGATGGCCGACTTGGCGGACAACCTGCGTGTTATTGCCTCGGCAAATCATTCCCGCTACCCCGTCATCAAGCATGACTGGAATAACGTGGTGGGTGTGTTACGCGCCAAGCGTTTAGTGCAAAGCGTAGTAGAAGGCACTCCGAACTCGATTGAAACGCTCTTGGATGAGCCCTTGTTCGTTCCGGTGTCGACATCGGCGCTCGACTTGTTGACTCAATTACAGAAATCCGATGCCAAGATGGCGCTGATCGTCGACGAGTACGGCGCGGTGCTCGGCATCGTCACGATGCAGGACTTACTCGAGGCAATCACAGGCCAGTTCAGTCCAACCGGCCAAAAAGTCGAATGGGGCACGTTGCGTCACGACGGTAGTTGGTTACTTGAGGGCGCGACGCCCGTTCTTGAATTGAAAGATTTGCTCCAAATCAAGGCGTTGCCAGAGGAGGAGCGAGATCGTTACTCGTCCTTGAGCGGTATGTTTCTGCTATTGCACGACGCAGTGCCCCGCGAGGGGGATGCGGTCGTTTGGGCGGGATGGCGTTTCGAAGTGGTCGATATGGATGGCAACGCCATAGACAAGATTCTAGCGGCGAGAGTCCATCAGTGATGTAGTCGACAAGCGGATTACGGCGTCGGGATCATCGACGCCGCCTCTCGTGTGAGCGGATCTGCATCGAGGCCGATGAAGACGCCCGATCGATCAACTTCGTTGCGGTTTTGACTCGCTTTGATCTTGCCTTCGATACGTTCGATGACAAAGTTCAGTCCGACGAATCCATCGATCATTTTTTCGATGTAAGCCGCCGGCGCATCGGAGAGCGACCAAGGCTGGGGTCGACCGGCTTCCATACGACTCGTCAGGCGATCGACGATATCGCGTTTCTGTAGCGCATCGTGAGTGCATTGGATAACACCGCGTAGATGTATCGCTGCGTAATTCCACGTCGGCACCACTTCGTGGGTCGTCGATTTCGAGGGGTAAAAGCTCGGCGACACATAAGCCGAAGCGCCGGAGAAAACGAGCGTCGCTGCGGGATGATGCTCCAAGAGAGACCAGATGCGATTCGCTTTGGCGACGTGCGAGATGATGCGACTGCCGATACCAAGACGCCCGTCTCGCATGCAGGGGAGATGATCAATGACGGGCAGGCCGTTATCGACCGTCACCAATGTAGCCAGCGGATGCTCATCGATGAAATGCTCGAGTCGCTCGAGATTCTCTTCTTTGAAAGCCGCCGGCGTATACATACGCTGGAAACTATTTCTTGGAGACAGTCAGTCGCGCAATCTGTTCGTCGAGAGCTTCAAGTACGCGTTGACGAGTCGCATCGGGCAGGTTCGCATCTGTCGCTAGCTTCGCGCGGGCGAGTACAAGCGCTTGCAACAGCTCGGCATCCGACTTTTCACCGATGGCGACGATCTTGGTTGTTGGGTTCTTCTCTGGTTTTTTTTCTTCATCGCGGTCCGTATCGATCGCAATGACACAGCCAGAGAGCGCTAAGAGCGCAGTAAGCAATAGCGACTGTCGCAAGAAAGTCATGGGCCAATCTCCGAGGGGGCAGAATGTGCGTGTATTTCAGCGGGTTTCTCTGCGATATGCCAGAGAACGCCACTCGGATCCGACAGATAAAGAATCTTCAGACCCCAAGGTTGCATAGCTGGCGCGCGCAGCATGATGCCGGGATATCGTTGAGGTAGATCGAGGCTCATAAGCCTTGACCACCATTCCGCTGTATCGGCGACGAGTAGCTGCATCATGAAGCTCGCCGCAAACTCCTGGACGTAATAGTTCTGCAGCAAGAAGCGAAATGACCCGCATGCGAACTCGGCCACTTCCGCGTTGGCGAAATTCTCGCGAAACCCAATCTCTTGGTAGAACGCGCGTGACAGAGCAAAGTCTCGTGCCGGTACGAAGGTTTTCAGATCGAGAACAGCGGTAGCTCGGCGACCAGAATCATCGAAAATCGTCTCGATCGGCGTATCGAATGCTTGTGCGAGTTTGAATGCGAGGTCCAAGGTCGGAAGGTATTTTTCCAACTCAATCGCATTGATCGTCTGTCGGGTAGCGCCGACTCGCTCAGCGAGTTGTTGCTGAGAAAGGCCGGCTCGTGTTCGAAAATCGCGGATTCGGTTACGGCGAACGGTTTTGTCAGTCATCACGATCGTTTATAGAGAATGATTACGGCGATGTTTCGTGCGATCTCCTGCAGCAGCAAGATCGTGATGAGCGCAAGCACGATGCCGGTTGCACTAGTTAGATCCAGTATCGCGATGTCGGGTCGAGTGAAGGCTTCGTTGGCAAGCACATGGATAATGACGCACTGCGCGGCGAATACACCGACCCAGTAGGCCGCTTGGTTCGCTTGCTTTTCGATCGCAAGATCGCGCTCATCTCGAAAGTCGATTAATTCACCTTTCGATTTGAAGTAACCCCAAACAGCGAGCTGGGCGATGGCCGCCAGAATGCCGACTCCGAGATAGGCGCTGAAGATACGAGAGGCCGACTGCTCGACGACCGTAAATCCGATGGATTGTCCTAGGAGATCGTTGCCAGCGGTGAGGCGCATCCAAATGAACAGGAGGGCGCCGGCCCAAATGAGCAGCTCGGTCCAGGCCTTCTTTTCGGCCACGCTGAGATCGGTGGTGTGCATCGGTTGAGGCATAGCGGTCATATGTAAAACTAAAGCGGCAAATGTTACTAAAATCGCCTAAAAAGTAAAATACATTTTACATTTCACGCTGCGACAACCGCCTGACGGCTCTGTTAACGCGAATCATTGTTATTTGCATTTGTGATTGTTAACGTGTATCTGCGCAACCGATACAGAGCGGTGGAAGTGGAGCGGAGCAGATGCGTCGCAATGGGTTAGTCCAAGGTCTGATGGTCGCGGGGGTCCTGCTGGCGGGTTCCGCCCTCCCGGCTGCCAGCGATGAACTGAATGAGACTGAGGACTCAGAGCCTCGCGCCACGCTGCCGACGATTCTCGTCATCGGTTCTAAACCCGCGGATCAACAGCGTCTACCGGCGGCAAGTACCCTCGTAACTGCTCAAGAGCTGCGTCTTCAGCAACCGCGATCAACCGAAGAGGCGCTGCGAGGCGTGCCTGGCGTCTCCATCAAGCCCGAAGAGGAAACAGCCATCGTCGGCAACATCGGTATTCGTGGCTTGAGTTCCTCCGACTACAAGACGCTGATCCTCGAAGACGGCGTCCCCGTAGCGCCGGGTCTCTTTGTGGGTAATGGTCGTTATTACAACCCGCGCGTGCAACGCATGGATGGCATCGAGGTGCTACGAGGCGCCGGTTCGCTGCGCTATGGCCCGAGCACGATTGGCGGCGTCATTAACTACGTCACGAAAAATCCCGAACCGGGGATCAAGCTCGATATGCACACTGGATCGTTCAATACCCGCGAATGGGGCATTGAGGCTGGTGGACGAGCGGCGTCTGGTGACGCTACCTTCGGGGCTGTGATCAGTCGCGTCGAAAGCGACGGCTTCATGGGCAAAGAATTCAGTATGCGTGACGTCATGCTGAAAACGAGTTTGGCGTTTGGTTCAAATCAGCGAGTCGGTGTGAAATACACCGACTATCAAAACGATGCGAACATCTCCTACCGCGGCGTCTTTCTGGCCGAGTACGAGTCTGGTAGCAATCGTAATCCGGCGCCGGACGATTGGTTTTTGACTGGGCGTCGCTCGATCGATCTGAACCACGAGTGGACGATCAGTGATCGGTTGCGTCTGAATACCATCGTGTTCAGTAGTGAGCTCTATCGTGATTACTGGCGCTTCGCTACAAACAACGCGGCAAGTGCCGCGGCACGCCGCTGGATCTACACCGACAGCCTGAACGGCAATAACCGCGCCTTTGAGCGACTTGGTATCGATAGTCGCCTCTTTTTGAAACATGAGACATTTGGGTTGGACAATGAAGCAGAGATCGGGCTGCGGCTCATGTCCGAAGAGATGCACGATGTTACGGTAGCCGCTGTGCGCGCCACTCCGCGTAGCGGCACTGTGAACCGCGAGGTTGTCGATGCTGCCGATAGTTGGTCGATGCATCTACAGAATCGTTTTGTCTTGACGGATCAATTAGCCGTGACAGCTGGGTTGCGCGCCGAGGTCTACGAGCAAACTCGTCACGATCTACGGCGCACCGATGTACAAGGCAACCGCGCCGAAACTAACAATACGGAACTGCTGCCCGGAATCGGCCTGACGTGGCGCTTTTCAGAGCACATGCAGGGTTTCGCCAATACATACAAGGCGTTCTCTCCCGCTCTCAATGGCGATGCACTCAACGGTTTGGATGACCAGGAGCTGAGTGCCGAGCAATCCCTCAATATGGAAGCGGGCGTCCGCGGCTCAGCGGGAAACATCGAGTATGAGGCGACGCTTTTCCGTATGGACTTCGATAACCAGATTATTCCTGCCAACAGCAATAGTCAGTTCCAAGTGACCAACGGTGGTAAGACGTTACATCAAGGTCTGGAGCTCGGTGTCGGTACTCGTCTCGGTAGCGGTTTTTCGATCGATGCAAACCTGACTTATATTGCTGATGCAAAATTCGTCGGCTCTCGGTTTTCGCGTACCGGTGATTTGATCACACCGAACGACAATCGCGTGCCCTACACGCCGGAGTGGATTGCAAACTTCGTGGTGTCCTACGAGCGCGGGCCGTTGCATGGCTCGGTTCGTCTTCATCACACCGGTTCGCAGTTCACCGATGTGCTTAATACCCGTGCGATCAATGAAAGTCTGAGTGGTTTCTTTACGGGTGAGATCGACGGCTACACGATCGCGGACATCAGCATGCTGTACCGATTCAACGATCGTCTCGAGTTCGGTGCCACCGTGAAGAATGTGGCAGACGAACGCTACATCGCGAGTCTGCGTCAGGGCATCTATGTTGGTCCCGAGCGTAGCTACGATATCGGCGTCAGCTATCGATTTTGAGGGTGACGCGTCGAAAGTTTTCGTCAGGTCTTCGCAGGCTCGAAGAAGGATCGAACGTACGCGGTTGCTTCACGTAACTTGGCGGGAACTTTGCCAAGCGATGGGGAGCCCACTCGAATCGGTGCGATCGGTATCAACAGCATCAGCAATGCGTAAATCAGCACGGCGGTAAAGCCGGAGAGCACCGTGAGGATCACCATGACGATGCGCACCCAAATGACATCGATCTCGAAATAACGAGCGATACCGGCACAGATGCCCGAGAGAATGGCTCCTTCGTTAAGTTGCTCGAGTCGCTTCGTCGGTGACTGGGTATCGCGCGGAATATATTCAACCCGAGGCTCGTTCGAATCTGAAACGGTGTCTCGAACTTCACCGACCTCGGCGAGAACAGTCTCTAGTACTATCAAAGAAACCACCGTCTGTCCTGCAGGCAAACGTTGCAGGCAGCGATCCGCGATCGCCTGCTCGAGATCCGCGAGGATTTCGTGTCGATCCGGATTCAGAGCGAGTGTGCGGGCGGCTTCGACGAGATAAGTTTCGAGTCGTACGAAACTGGCCTCGTCCAGCTGAACGGTACTGCGGTTGAGGCACACCGTGATCGAAATGCGTTTCATGAGAAGGAGCTTCCGGTTTGAACCGGCCCGAGTCGGGCCAGGGTGTGATTGATGCGCTGCCAGTATTCATCGAGCTGTGCGAGCTGCTGCAGCCCGGATTCGGTTAGCCGGTAGTACTTGCGGGGTGGACCGAGCTCAGATTCGCGCCACTCGTAATCAACCAGTTGTTCACGGCGTAGCTTGCTTAGCAGCGGGTAGAGCGTGCCTTCTTGAGTGGCGAACTCGGTGCCGGCAAGGCGCTTGAGGATGTCGGGAACATAGACTTGATCGCCGCCTACGATGCGCAGGACGACGAATTCCAAGAGGCCTTTTCGCAGCGGAGCCAGTTTCGTGTCGATGAGCATGCGTGCTACTATACAGTACCTTTTTGCGACAAGGTACTAGTTCATGAAACTTCTTCCTATGCTTGCAGCCATTTCGTCACTGATGGCTGTCGGCCCGATCGCCATCGCGGCGGACAACGTTGGCACCGTCAAGCATGTCTATTCCGCTGCCGGCGTTACCCGTCTCGTCGTCGACAACCGGGTTGGCGAGGTGCGTATTCGGCCGGGCACCGGGGATGCGTACGAAGTCACCGTCAATCTGGAGGGAAATCGGCATGGTCTGATGCGGAAACTCAAGAGTGTGGACGGCCTCGATATCACCGCCAAAACCAGCAATGGTCGTCTGTATCTCAAGTTCAATGAAGACGACGTCGAGGCGGACTGGACGATCTTGCTGCCGACCGCGCTGCCTGAGGAGGTGGGTATCAACCTCGGCGTCGGTCAGGTCGATCTCCTCGCGCCAACGTCGGCAATCAGCATCGATCTTGGGGTGGGTGATGCCGATGTGACGACGAGCAAAGCGAATGCTGGCGATATCACGCTGACCGTCGGAGTGGGTGAGGCGTCCGTGCGCGGCGTCCCGAGCGCCGTCAAGGCCTCCGGCGTTGCGTCAAACGTCAGCTCCAAGGGTGAAGGTGCGCGCGATGTCACCGTAACGGTGGGTGTCGGCGATGCCTCTGTCGTGTTGAATTGAGCGGTCGAGGCGGTGATCATCACACGATGACTCACCGTCTCTCACCACACGCCCTGTTGCCCGACGAGCGCCACGACGAGCGCGAGCGTCAAGCTTTCGTGGGGGCGTTGCGTGGGCATCTCGCGGGGCAGGTGATGCCGGGCAACTACGCGATCTATCGCGGTCGCGTTGAACCCGAGTTTGAGCGTCAGCATGGCCGTAAACCTCTGCACCACAACGAGGTACGGGCGGTCATGGAGCAGCAGCCCTACTATCAGTTTTGGAGCGCTCTGCAGCGCTGCAGTCAGCAACGCATGTGGGATGCTGTCATTGATTCGGTGGAGCGCGAATGGCCGCGGCTCAATGGCGCGTCAAAGCGATCACGCAAGTGCGGGTCTTTGATGCTCGACCCTACGCTGTCAGTTCCTCGCTATCACACAGCCGTTGACATCCATTTGCAGCCTGGCGGTTACCACACCGACTTCGCAGTTGATGATGTCGCCGCCGGTGCAATCTACGATCTCGGACTCAATATCTACTCTCACGGGATGATGGGGCCGCGTAACGAGTATCTCGGTGACCTACTGCTCCGATATTTTTTGAGCGCTCATCCTCGTTTCAAGCCATTGCGAATCCTCGACATGGGGTGTGCGATCGGCAATAGCACTCTGCCTTGGGCTCGCCGATTCAAAAAAGCACGCGTCGATGCGATCGATGTTGCTGCGCCGCAGTTGCGTTACGGCCATGCACGCGCAGAGTCACTCGGTGTGCCTGTGCACTTCAGTCAGCAAAATGCCGAACATACGACCTTCGAAGATCAAACCTTCGATCTCGTGGTTTCGCATATCATGTTGCACGAGACTTCACGCAGCGCACTGAAGCACATCTTTGCCGAGTGCCATCGTCTGTTGAAACCGGGCGGTTTGATGCTGCATCTCGAAATCCCTCGTGGCAAGAATGTCATCGAGAACTTTCTCTATAACTGGGAAAGTTGGAATAACAACGAAACTTTCGGTCAGTACATGACTCATATCGACTTGGCGGACATTGCGCGACAGGCGGGGTTCGCATCCGATAAGGTGAGTTGCGCCGACCACGCTGTGCCGCGAGCGAAAGAGCAGCAGCTCTACTCCGAAGAAACACTCTGGAAAATCATCGAGGCACGAAAATGAGAACCGTCGGTAGGCTGCTCGCGAAAGGTTTGTTGACCATTCTGCCGATCGTGCTGACGGTCTACTTCATCTATTGGCTCGGTGTGACGACGGAGTCACTGCTCTCGGGTCTGCTCAAGGTTTGGCTGCCTGCCGAGATCTATGTTCCGGGTATGGGTTTGGTGGCCGGATTTGTGGTGCTGATCCTGATCGGCTTGTTGGTGAACGCCTACGTCGTGCGCCGTGTGATCACGTTCAGCGAGTCACTGATTTTACGTATCCCCGTGGTCAAAACTGTTTACTCGGCGGTCCGCGATTTGACCGGGCTTATGAAGGTGGGCGAGAAGGGTGGCGAACTGCAGCGCGTCGTGATGGTGCAGTTCGGTCCCGGCAAGGTGATCGGCTTCGTGACGCAGGAAAATGCGACGCTGCCAGGCCTCGGCAGCGATGAGGAGCTCGTTGCTGTTTATATGCCGATGAGCTACCAGATTGGCGGCTACACTCTCTATCTGCCCCGTGATCGCATTGAGCCCACCGACCTCACGGTCGAGGCGGCGATGCGTATCGTCCTGACCGGCGGCATTCAGACTCAATAGATCCATTCGAGGTATCACGAGATGGCGAAAGTCGACTACAACATAAGAAATCGCACGGCGGTGATCGCCTTCGAGGCGCCCCCGGTCAACAGTCTGAGCTATGCACTGCGCGCACCGTTGCTCGAGGCGCTCGAGCGAGCCGCGCGTGATTCCTCCGTCGATTCCGTCGTTCTCATCGGTTCGAACGGTACGTTCTGCGCCGGAGCCGATATTCGTGAGTTCGGTGGTCCGGATGTTTTGCGCGGCCCCACTCTCTGGACGATCAATACGGCGCTAGACGAGATGAAAAAACCCGTGGTAGCCGCCATCGAAGGTGTGGCTTTGGGCGGTGGTCTTGAGCTTGCGATGAGCTGTCATCAACGCGTGGCGTTGTCGTCTGCCAAGATCGGTTTGCCTGAAGTGAAGCTGGGTCTATTGCCGGGCGCCGGTGGCACACAGCGATTGCCCCGCCTGATCGGTGTCGAGGGCGCACTGAACGTCATGATGTCCGGGGAGCCACTGCCGGTTGCGCTTTTCAAAGGTTCGCCGTTGCTGCAGCGCGTCGTCGACACCGATCTCGTCGGTGCGGCGATCAGTGTGGCCGAAGAGGCGGCGGCTGCAGTCAAAGAAGGAAAGCCTCTATTGCGAGCACGAGATCTGCCGGTACGTGAGCCGGACCTCGAAGCCTTGTGTCAGTTTGCGCGCAATACCGCTAAGACGGCATTCAAGGAATATCCGGCGCCGCTTGCGATCATTGAAGCATTACAAGTTGGCGCGACCAAAGGCTTCGATGCGGGTCAACAAGAAGAGTTCGCCCAGTTCAAGAAATTGGTCGATACCCCGGTGTCTGCAGCGCTTCGACATATCTTCTTCGCGGAACGTGCTGCGCAACGCATCGACGATCTCCCGGCAGATACGAAGCCGCGCGCGGTCGCCAAGGTTGCGATCATTGGCGCCGGCACCATGGGTACTGGCATTGCCATCAATTTTCTCAACGCGGGAATCGAGGCGCGTTTGCTAGAGCTCAATCAAGAAGCGCTCGATCGTGGTGTGCAGCGGATTCGCGAGGTGTATGAGGGACAGGTCAAGAAAGGCAAGTTGGATGCGACCAAGCTTCAAGCGCGAATGGACTTGCTGAAACCGGTGCTCTCCTACGAAGCAATTTCGGACGTCGACCTTGCGATCGAAGCGGTGTTCGAGGATATGACGGTCAAGCAGAAGGTGTTCGCGCAACTCGATACGGTGCTTCGACCCGGTGCGATTTTGGCGACCAATACGTCCACGCTCGATGTCGACCACATTGCAGCAAGCACGAAGCGGCCATCGGATGTCATCGGATTGCATTTTTTCAGTCCAGCCAACGTCATGCGCTTGCTCGAGGTCGTACGCGGTGCGAAAACGGCACCCGATGTGCTGCTGACGGCAATGACGCTCGCTAAGAAAATCAAGAAAACCGCTGTTGTCTCTGGTGTGTGCGATGGCTTTATCGGCAATCGCATGATCAACCAGTACTTCGCGCAGGCGATGGCGATGCTCGATGAGGGCGCAAGCCCTGAGCAAATCGACAAGGCCATCGAAAAATTCGGTTTCGCGATGGGCCCGTTCCGGATGGGTGATCTTGCCGGCAACGACATTGGTTGGCACATCCGTAAGCGGCAGTACGCCGAGGGAACACTGAAGCGACCGCAACTCGTCGCAGATCGTCTCTGCGAAATGGGGCGCTTCGGTCAGAAGACAGGCGCTGGCTGGTACGACTACAAAAAGGGCGATCGTCAGGCTTATCCTTCGACGATCGTTGCTGGCGTGATTGATGATGTACGCAAGGCGGCGGGTCAGCCGGTGCGCAAATTGACCGATGCCGAAATCGTCGATCGACTGGTCTACGCCTTGGTCAACGAGGGGGCGCGCATTCTCGATGAGAAAATCGCCCAGCGCGCGTCAGATATCGATCTCGTTTATCTGATGGGCTACGGATTCCCCATCTGGCGCGGTGGTCCGATGCACTACGCTGAGTCGCAAAAATTGTATGAAGTTGCGCGGCGTATGCGGCAGTTCGGCGAGCAGAAGGGCGGTGATGCCGTTTTCTGGGAGCCCGCTGCACTGATCGCGCGACTTGCTATCGATAATCGTTCATTCAACGGAGGTGCAGCATGAGCCGCGCCACAACCGGCCGCGAGGCCGTCATCGTGTCGACCGCCCGTACACCACTTGCCAAGAGTTGGAAGGGTTCCTTCAACATGACTCACGGCGCAACGCTTGGCGCGCACGCCGTTAAGGCCGCTGTTGAGAGAGCAGGTGTCGATCCGGCTTCGATAGAAGATGTAATCATGGGCTGTGCGTTGCCCGAAGGTGCAACGGGCAACAACATCGCACGGCAGGTCGCCTTGCGCGCAGGCTTTCCGGTGTCCGTTGCAGGTGTCACGGTGAATCGGTTTTGTTCTTCCGGTCTGCAAAGCATCGCGATGGCCGCGCAGCGAGTCATTGCTGGAGAGGGCGATGTGTACGTTGCCGGTGGGCTTGAATCGATCTCTTGTGTGCAGGCTGAGGTCAATATGCACATGGCGTTCGATGGTTGGCTCAAGAAAAACAAGCCATCGATCTACCACTCCATGCTGCAGACGGCCGAAACGGTCGCGACTCGCTATGGCATTTCTCGCGAGCGCCAGGACGAATACGGTGCGCGCAGTCAGCAGCGCGCATGTGCAGCTTTGGCGGCGGGGCACTTCAGCGCTGAAATCGCGCCGATCACCGTGCGCATGGCTGGTATCGACCAAGCGGCCGGCGGAAAGTTGTACACGCGCGAGGTGACGGTGTCGCAGGACGAGGGCTTGCGCGAGGGGACGACTATCGAGGCTATCGCGAAAATCAAATCAGCGACGCCAGGTGGCTCGGTCGCCGCAGGCAATGCGAGCCAATTCTCTGATGGAGCCGGTGCGTGCGTGGTCATGAGTGCCGCTGAGGCAGAGCGTGTCGGTGCCAAACCGCTCGGCATATTCCGAGGCTTCGCCGTCGCTGGTTGTGAGCCCGATGAGATGGGCATAGGCCCAGTCTTCGCGGTACCCAAATTGTTGGCTCGCGCAGGTTTGAAGGTCGAGGATGTTGGTTTGTGGGAGCTCAACGAAGCCTTCGCGGTACAGGTTCTGTACTGCCGCGACAAACTTGGGATTCCCGATGACCGTCTGAACATCGACGGTGGTGCCATTGCCGTAGGACATCCGTACGGCATGAGTGGTCAACGTCTCGTTGGGCATGCTTTGCTCGCGGGCAAGCGTCTTGGCGTGCGTCATGTTGTCGTCACCATGTGCATCGGCGGTGGAATGGGCGCTGCCGGCCTCTTCGAGGTCGCGTGAGACTTCGACATGCACTCGCTGGTTTATTACTCGCATTGGCAAGTTGGCCGGTAATGGCCATAGAAATCCCCGAGTACCGGGTGCTCGAGCAAGACGGGGCGTTCGAACTGCGGGCGTACTCGTCTTACTTGATCGCCGAGACTGAGGTGGAAGCGGGTTTTATGAATGCCGGCAATATCGCCTTCGGGCGACTCTTTCGCTACATCAGTGGCGCCAACACGGCACAGACCGAGATCGCTATGACGGCTCCGGTGGAGCAATCTTCGCAAGGTGAGAAGATCGCCATGACGGCTCCGGTGGAGCAGTCAAAGGGAGAGGGCGTCTATCGTGTGGGCTTCATCGTGCCGCGCAAGTACAACCGCGAGACAGTGCCTAAGCCCACCGATCCGCGCGTCAGTATTCGAGAAGTCCCCGCGAGGACGGTTGCCGTGTGGCGCTACTCTGGTCGCTGGACCGAAGAAAACTTTCGTGAGCATGAGCAAGATCTTCGTCGCGCTGTGCAAGCGCGAGGGTTGCAAGCTGTGACTGGCGATAGCGCTATCATCGCTCGCTACGATGCGCCTTTCATACCGTGGTTCATGCGCCGGAATGAAGTGCTGATCCCATTGGAGAAGAAGCCATGAGCTTGGAAAGCGAGCGCCGTAGTCTGCAGCCCATGTCTTCGGTTGATCGGCGTGACTTCGTCAAAGGAGCCTTGATCAGCGGCTTCGCTGCGACCACGGTGCCCGTGAGCGCCACGACGATCCAAACAAGCGCTGAAGGTCTCGAGGCGGGAGAAGTTGCGATTCCAGTCGGCCAGGACGTATTGCCGGCTTATCGTGCGCGTCCTTTGACTGGGCGTGATTGGCCGCTTGTCATCGTCATACAAGAAATCTTCGGTGTGCACGAACATATTCGAGATGTGTGCCGCCGATTTGCCAAGCTTGGCGCGTACGCGGTCGCACCTGAGCTGTTCTTCCGCCAGGGTAACCCTGGCCTTGTTACCGACATGCAAACCTTGATGCGTGAGATCGTCGCGCGCGTCCCCGATGCGCAAGTCATGAGCGATCTCGATGCGACCTTGGCTTGGGCGCGAGGTCATGGCGCGACCGGTAAGGCTGGTATCACGGGGTTTTGTTGGGGCGGGCGAATCACGTGGTTGTATGCCGCGCATTCCGATGCCATCGCGGCCGGGGTCGCTTGGTATGGTCGTCTCGTTGGCCAGGCGAGCGAGTTGCAGCCGGTACATCCCGTGGATGTCGCGGCGCGATTACGAGCGCCGGTGCTCGGTCTTTACGCAGGTGAGGACGCAGGGATTCCCCTCGACTCGGTTGAGGCCATGCGTGCCGCGCTGCGGGCTGACGGAGTCTCTACAGCTGCGAAGAGTTCTTCGATCACCGTCTATCCACAAGCGAAGCATGGTTTCCACGCCGACTATCGTGCCGCTTATCGGTCTGAGGATGCGCGGCCGGCGTTCGTGGCCGCTTGTGCCTTCTTCCGTCAGCACGGCCTCGCAATACAGAACCCGACATAGACTGATCCAGAGTGCTGCTTCGTTTTGATGCCGTTTCGCTAGCCTTTGGTTCGCGACCCCTACTCGATCGAGTCGATCTCAGCATCGGCGAGCGCGAGCGTGTTTGTATCGTCGGGCGAAACGGCGAGGGCAAATCGTCGTTGCTGCGTTTGGTTGCTGGTGTCACACCGCCTGACGATGGCGCTGTGTGGGTGAAGCCAGGCGCGCGTCTTGCGATGCTCGAGCAGGATCTCGACCTGATGACCGATGCCAGTGTGCTTGAAGTGGTACGCGGCGGTCTTGCGGGCGCTCAAGGCGAGAGCTGGGAGCACACTCACCGAGTCGACACCATCATTTCGCGTCTGCAGTTACCTGCAGAGCAAGCGTTTGCCGGGCTATCGGGTGGCTGGCGTCGACGTGTGCTGCTCGGTCGAGCTTTGGTTTCAGAGCCCGAGATTCTGTTGCTCGATGAGCCGACCAATCATCTGGATATTTCGGCGATCGAATGGCTCGAAGCGGTGATGCTCGAGTTTCGAGGGGCGCTCTTGTTCGTTAGTCACGACCGCATGTTCGTCAATCGACTCGCGACGCGAGTCGTGGAACTGGATCGAGGCAAGCTGAGTTCGTGGCCGGGCAATTACGACGATTTCGTCACGAAAAAGACGCTACAACTCGAAATCGAGGCGAAAGCCAATGCACTGTTCGACAAAAAGCTTGCCGAAGAGGAAGTGTGGATACGTAAGGGTGTCGAAGCGCGACGTACTCGTAACGAGGGACGGGTGCGCGCTCTTAAGACGATGCGAGCCGAGCGAAAGGCGCGACGTGACCGTATAGGACAAGCCGAGTTAGCCGTCACCGAAGCCGTCGAGTCGGGCAAGCTGGTTTTCGAAGCAGAGCGAGCGGCCGTCTCGTTCGGTGAACGAGAGGTGCTACGCGGAATCACAACGCGCATCCAGCGGGGTGATCGAATCGGAATCGTCGGGCCGAATGGCGCAGGCAAGAGCACGCTTATCAAGTTGCTGCTTGGCGAACTTGAGCCCTCGAGTGGATGCGTTAAACGCGGTTCACGCTTGGAAGTTGCCTATTACGACCAGCAGCGCGAGCAACTGGATCTCAGTGCATCCGTCTCCGACAACGTCAATGACGGTAATTCCTTTGTGCCCATCGGTGGCGAGAATCGCCATGTCTCGGGCTATCTCCGAGATTTCCTATTCAGACCCGATCAATTGCTGACACCGGCCAGTGCGCTGTCAGGTGGTGAGCGAAATCGACTGTTGCTCGCACGACTCTTCGCACGTCCGGCCAATCTGCTCGTCCTTGATGAGCCGACGAATGATCTGGATATCGATACGTTGGAGTTGCTCGAAGAACTTGTCGCCGGTTTTGATGGCACTCTCCTGCTAGTCAGTCACGATCGCAGCTTTCTAGATAGAGTCGTCACGAGTTTGCTCGTCCTCGAAGGCGATGGTGGAGTTCGTGAGTTCGTCGGCGGTTGGACTGATTGGGAAGAGTGGAAGAAGAGCAACGTTGTATCGGCAAGCGTGCCGTCCGCCCGAAAGTCGACCAGGCTGGATTCGAAAGACGATGACACCGTCGTAACCTCAGCGGCATCAAGCAAGAAAAAGCGTCTCTCATATAAAGAGCAGCGCGAGTTCGACGAGTTGCCTGCGAAACTGGAAACGATGGAGTCCCACAAGCTAGCGCTCGATAACTTGGTGGCCGATCCTAATTTCTACGGCCGAGATCAGAACGAAGTCAAAAAAACCTTAGGTGAGTTACAAGCGCTTTCCGAAGAGATCGAGGCGGCATATCGACGTTGGGAAGAGCTTGAAAAACTACAGGCCAGCATCTGACAAAAGCGGTATGACCAGAAATGCCGTGACGAAATGCTCGTCGTGGTGTACACTTCGCCTTACAAAATAAGGGTTGCGCGGTCAGCGCCCCCATTACTCGACTCGCAACTGACCGCTACGGCTTTGTCCGTGTCGCGAGTCAAATCAACTACGGATCTCATCATCAATGCAGTTTTCTGATCTCGGGCTCCAGCCTGAGCTGTTGCGTGCTGTCGCCGAAAAGGGCTATGCCACGCCGACTCCCATCCAGTTCAAGGCCATTCCAGCGGTATTGTCAGGTCGCGATATTCTCGCCGGTGCACAAACGGGCACTGGCAAAACAGCGGGCTTCGTGCTCCCGGTGTTGCAGCGATTGAATGCCGCAAGTGGCCATGCGCCCCGAGCGCTCGTTCTCAGTCCAACGCGCGAGTTAACGGCGCAGATCGCCGAGAACGCCAAGGCGTACGGCCGCTACAAGAACGTCCGCTCGCTCGTGATCTTCGGTGGTGTCAGCGAAAAGCCGCAGATCGAAGGCCTGCGTCGTGGCTGTGACCTTCTGATCGCAACGCCCGGGCGCCTGCTTGATCTAGTCGAGCAAGGCTATGCCGACTTATCGAAGGTCGAGTGCCTAGTTCTCGACGAAGCTGACCGTATGCTCGATATGGGCTTCATCCATGCGATCAAGCGCATCATCAAGTTGCTACCGCCGCAGCGTCAGAACCTGATGTTTTCGGCTACCTACTCGGACGATATCCGAGAGTTGGCATCGAGGATTCTGCGAAATCCCGTCTCAGTCGAAGTCGCTCCGCGAAACACGACAGCCGAGCGAGTCGATCAAGTGGCGTTCAAGGTTCCGAAGGAAGCCAAGCGACACTTATTGGTCCATCTGTTCGATCACGGCGCACAAGGCGAGGGGACATGGCATCAAGTGCTCGTCTTCACGCGAACCAAGCACGGCGCAAACAGATTGGCACAACAACTCGAAGGGGCTGGTATTCGCGCGGCTGCCATCCATGGCAACAAGAGTCAGGGTGCTCGCGTTCGCGCGCTGGAAGATTTCAAGTCAGGCCAGATCGCCGCACTCGTTGCGACCGAAGTCGCATCGCGCGGACTCGATATCAAAGAATTACCGCAGGTCGTTAATTACGAGTTGCCGAATGTGCCCGAGGACTACGTTCATCGCATCGGTCGAACGGCGCGCGCTGGCGCGAGCGGTCGCGCGGTGAGCTTGGTGGCGCCAGACGAAGTCGGGTTGTTACGGGATATCGAAAAGACCATGGGTCGGGCGGTGCCCTTACTGCCGACACCGGCTTTCGAGATCAAAACGCCGCAGCCGGTCAGCCGCCCGAGCGTTTCGCCGGGTAACCGAGCCGTGTCAGCTCCGCGACCAACAAATCACGCTGGTCGCCCTGGATCTCGATCACGCCGTTCCGGACGGTCCCGCCGCAACCACAACGCTTCTTGAGTTGCTTGGCGAGTTCTTCGAGCTGAGCTTGGGCTAGGGGCAGACCCGTGATGACGGAGACGCCCTTGCCGCCTCGGCCTGAGGTTTCCCGGCCGACCCGAACCATGAGTTTTCCTTGTCCGGCGAGTGGTGCGACGAGAGTGCCGGCGGCCGCTTTACGTTTTGCGTCGATGTTCATGGTGTGAAGTCTAGGACAACCAAGGGCGCGCTAGAATCACCGGATGAATATGACTCTCGTGCTCCGGCATCGTTTCGTTTCGATCGTGGCAGTCGTCTTTTCGGCTGTGAGTATTCAAGTCGACGCGAGTGAGCCGCCGCCTGGAACGATGGCTGCGGTGCTGGCCGCATCGACCGCCGCAGACTGGCGCCCGCTCGATCCCGAAAAAACACTCTACCTCGAGCTCGAAACAGGGCGCGTCATCTTCGAGCTCGCTCCGAATTTCGCGCCAGCGCATGTCGCCAACTTGCGAACCTTGACGCAGGCCGGATGGTTCGACGGGCTCAGCATCAATCGCGTTCAAGACAACTTTGTGACTCAATGGGGTGACCCTGAGAGTAAGAAGCCCTTGGGGGCGGCTAAAGCCAAGATTGCTCCCGAGTTCGAGCAGTCGTGGTCGCGCAACTGGCGTATGACCCGCTTGCCTGATGGCGATGTTTACGCACCGCAGGTGGGTTTCGTGGAGGGTCTACCGGCCGCATTAGATGAACGCGCTGGCAAGGTCTGGCTGACCCATTGCTATGGCACGCTTGGCGTTGGGCGCGATACCGCTGCAGATTCCGGTAATGCCGCGGAGTTATACGCCGTGATCGGCCATGCACCCCGACAACTCGACCGCAACATCACGGTGATCGGCAGAGCGGTGCGCGGCATGGAGTTATTGGCAGCGTTACCACGGGGTACGCTGCCGTTGGGTTTCTACGCGACGGCGGAAGAGCGTATACCGATCAAGCGGATGCGCTTTGCGATGGATCTTCCACCGGCCGAACGCATTCCTCTCGAAGTATTGCGTACCGATACGCCGACTTTCGCGGCCCTGATCGAGTCGCGACGTAATCGTCGCGATGAGTGGTATCTGCAGCCTGCAGGCAAGATCGACCTTTGTAGCGTGCCCGTTCCGGTGAGAGAGCGTCGTTAATCTCGATCGCTTGAATGACAGTGCGCGCAGCCAAGACGATTATCGTTGGTGCAGGGATTGGCGGACTCGCTGCCGCACTCGCTTTATTGCGCGCGGGACATCGTGTTCGAGTGATTGAACAAAGCAGCTCGTTGGGTGAGGTTGGCGCCGGTTTGAGTATCACGCCGAATGCCTCGAAGGCGCTGGCGTATCTCGGCTTGGCGGACGAGTTGGCGCGGATCGGCAGTACACCCGCAGCCGGTAGTTTGCGTCATTACCGCACGGGTGAAGATCTCGTGACATTGCCACAGGATCGTAGTCGAGAGCGGTACGGATATCCGCTATATCACGTACATCGGGCTGATCTGCATCGGGCCTTGCTCTCCGCGGTGACGGCGCTCGATGCCGATAGCATCGTGACTGCTGCAGAGTTTGCTTCCTTCACAGAAAACAAAGATGGCATTTTGGTTTGCTGCCGCTCTGGCTGGAGTGATCAAGCCGACTATGTGATCGGCGCTGACGGTATTCACTCACGTGTCCGCGCTCAGTTGTTTGGTCCAGATCAAGCTAATTTCACCGGATATGTGGCGTGGCGTGGGTTGATTCCCGGAGACCAGGTGCCGCCGAACTTACTCGATCCACCGCTTTGCATGACCTTGGGTCCAAGACGCATGTTGATGCGCTATCCACTGAGGCGCGGGTCTTGGATCAATTTCGTAGCGATCGCCAAACGTGACGCTTGGATGGAAGAAGGCTGGTCTGTCTCTAGTACGCTTGATGAGTTGCTAACGGAGTTTGCCGATTTCGAGCCGCGTGCTCTTGATCTGCTGTCGTTGACGCCGCCGGATCGACTCTACAAATGGGGTCTTTTCGATCGCGACCCGCTGCCCTCGTGGACGCAGGGGCGAGTCACGCTGCTAGGCGATGCCGCCCATGCCATGCCGCCTTTCACCGGGCAAGGTGCCGTCATGGCTTTGGAAGATGCCGCGGTGCTTGGGCGTGCGGCGGAAGCGAGCAGCGCAACGAATACTTTTTTGAAGCGCTATGAAACCGAGCGCATCAGCAGAGTGACGAATGCCCTAGCAATGTCACGCGCACGCGCCGACCTGTATTTTGGAAACGAGCCTGCGGAGCAGGTAAAAGCGCTAACTGCTGGCATGATGGAGTTGCGAACGCTGTATGACTACGATGCCGGTGCGGTCGATTTCGATGCGCTATAGTGTCAATGTTTGGCGCAAGGTTTCGCCGCGCGCCAGACGATCGAACCCTTCATTGATCTCATCGAGCACTAAGGTTTCAGACAATAATTTGTCTACCGGTAGCCGGCCTGCCTGATACCACTCAATGTATCGCGGGATATCTCGCGATGGAACGCAGCTGCCGAGATAACTGCCTTTGATCGTGCGCTCCTCTGCCACGATGCCAACCTGAGGTATCGAAAACATCGCTTGCGGATGGGCTAGCCCCGCAGTCACCGTCGTTCCGCCGCGGCGCGTGATGCGATAGGCGAGCTCCATTGCCTTGACGACACCCGCCATCTCGAAAGCGAACTCGACGCCGCCCGACGTGAGCGCGCGCACTTTTTCGGCGCATTCCGGATCGGCCGCATTAAAGGTGTGGGTTGCACCCAGATCGCGCGCCATCGCGAGCTTGGCGTCCGAAAGATCGATCGCCACTAGCGTGGTCGCCTCACGTAAACGCGCACCGAGCAGGGCAGCGAGTCCAACGCCGCCCAAGCCGATGACGGCAACCGTGCGCTCGCGCGGCAGATCGGCGGTGTTGATGACGGCGCCCGTACCGGTGATCACAGCGCAACCGAAGACTGCCGCCTCCGCAAAGCCGAGCGATCGATCGACTTTCACCAATGAATTGCGCGACACGGTTGCGTAGTCGGCGAAAGCCGATACGCCGAGATGGTGGTTGAGCTCAGTTTCGCGCCGTCGCAAGCGACGTGCACCGCTTAGCAAGGTTCCTGCCGTATTGGCGACGAGTCCCGGTTCGCACAGAGCGGGACGACCGGAATGACAGGGCTGACAGATTCCGCAACTCGGCACGAAAGCCGTGACGACATGGTCGCCGACGACAAGATCGGTAACACCCGGGCCGAGTTCTTCGACCACACCCGCACCTTCGTGACCGAGCACCATGGGTAGTGGTCGCGGTCGATTGCCATCGATGACCGAGAGGTCGGAGTGACAAAGGCCTGCAGCCTTCATTTTGATGAGCACTTCGCCGGGCCCGGGGGGCGCCAGATCGACATCGGCGATCTCGAGTGGGCGGGACTCCGCATAAGGCGCCGGTGCGCCCGTTCGAACGAGAATGGCAGCACGAGTTTTCATATCGCGACGCTACGCCGTCTGCGCGGGTGCTGGCAACTGTCCGGTTGGCGGGCGACAATGCAGCGGTCATGAGCATCCGCCCAGCGATTCCGCAGCGCAACGAGTTCCCGTATTTCCGACCGATGGTCACCCGTTGGCTCGATAACGATGCCTATGGGCACATCAACAACGTCGTGTATTACGAATACTTCGACACCACGGTAAACGCATTTCTGATCGAAGCGACCGGCACGGACACGCGATCACTCGGGCAGATCGGCATCGTCGCCGAGACGGGCTGCGTGTTTCACTCTTCGTTGTCTTTTCCGCAGCCGCTCGATATCGGTCTTGCTGTCGAGCGATTGGGCCGCAGTAGTGTCACGTACCGTTTAGGTGTGTTCGCACAACGAGCCGAATTAGCAGCGGCTACCGGTAAATTCGTGCATGTGTATGTGGATGCACAAACGCGCCGTCCGGTGGAGATTCCCGCGTTGATCCGCGCTGTCTTGGAGCCGCTGAATCGAGCCTCAATCTCGGCGTGAGCGCTGCGCGCGCTCGAGACGACTGATTCCGAGTGCACCACTGCGTACGACTTCGACGATTTCGGCGCCTTTGCCGAGATCGGTGACGAACTGATCGACTTCCTGTTCACTCGCGGTCAGTTCCACAATGAAGCCGTCGCTGGCCGGGTCGAGCACTCGACCACCGGCGCGAACGACATAGCCGCGTACCGCATCCGACTGCTCGAGCCGAACCTTGAGCTTGAGCAGGACCAGTTCGCGCTCGATGTGTTCGCCTTGCGTCATGTCTTCGACGCTGACCACATCGATCAGTTTGTTGAGCTGACTGATGATCTGCTGCACTACCGAATCCGATCCGCGCGTCACCAGCGTGATGCGTGACACGGTCGCGTCGTTGGTTGCGGCTACCGACAGTGATTCGATGTTGTAGCCGCGCGTGGAAAAGAGACCCGCGACCCGTGTCAGGGCGCCGGCTTCGTTTTGCAGGTGGATGGCGATGATGTGTCTCATGGGCGTGTCGTGGAGCATATTGCACGAAGCGGTCAAACTGGTAGTCTGAAAGACCCCCTGCCGGTTTTTCTCTCGGGTTTTACCTATGTCTGAGTCCGCTGCTCCCAAGACCGTCTTAAAGCGCCATCCGAAGGCGGGCACGGTGATGACCGGAGCTGAGATGATCGTGCAGGTTCTCGTGGACGAAGGTACCACCGCCGTTTTCGGCTACTCCGGCGGGGCGATCCTGCCGACTTACGATGCCGTCTTTTTGCACAACCAGGCTCAGGCGGATCAAGGCGGCGAGCAGATGCCGCTGATCGTCCCCGCTAATGAGCAAGGTGCGGGCTTCATGGCCGCAGGTTATGCCCGTGCCAGCGGGCGAGTGGGTGTTTGCTTGGTGACGTCGGGTCCGGGTGCAACGAACACGGTCACACCGGTACGCGATTCGATGGCTGACTCGATCCCGATGCTCGTGATCTGTGGTCAGGTTCCGACGGCGGCTATCGGCACTGATGCCTTTCAGGAAGCGCCGGTGTCGGCCATCATGGGCTCGGTCGCCAAACATGTTTTCTTGGTTACCGATCCCGAAAAGCTCGAGGCAACGATCCGCACGGCATTCGAGATTGCGCGTACTGGTCGACCGGGCCCAGTCGTGATCGATGTGCCCAAAGACGTTCAGAATTGGTCGGGCACTTTCCGTGGCGAGGGCACCTTGCCGGTTCCCGGGTATCGAAAACGGCTCTTTGCGACGACGCATGCCGGCGTTGAAGATGATGAAGCGGCTGCTTTTTTCGCCATGCTACGCGATGCAAAGCGCCCGCTGATTTATGCGGGTGGTGGCGTCATCAATGGAGAGGCGTCGAGCGCACTGACTGAATTTGCCGAAACTTTCGGTATCCCGGTCGTGACGACCTTGATGGGTATCGGCGCATTCGACACCACACATCGGTTGTCCATGCGCATGCTCGGTATGCACGGTGCAGCGTTCGCCAACTATGCGGTCGAAGATTGCGATCTGTTGCTCGCGATTGGTTCGCGCTTTGACGATCGCGTCGCGGGTGTACCCAACAAGTTCGCGCCGCGCGCCAAGAAAATTGCTCATATCGATATTGATCGGGCCGAGATCAACAAGGTCAAGAAGGTCGACTGGAGTCACGTCGGGCAATTGCCTGGCGCCATTCACGCTTTGACGGCATTTGGCCGAAAAACAGGATTCTCCGCCGATTATTCGCAGTGGCATCGCGAGATCGAGGCACTACGCACCCGGCATGCGATGAACTACGATCGCAATAGTCCTCTGATTCAGCCTTACTACGTCATCGAAGAAATCAACCGTTTGACGCAAGGACAGGCCATCATCGCTACCGGTGTGGGTCAGCATCAGATGTGGGCGGCGCAGTATTTCGATTTCTGCCGACCTAGGTTATGGCTGACCTCCGGATCGATGGGCACGATGGGCTTCGGTCTTCCTGCCGCTATCGGTGCGCAGTTCGCCGATCCAAAGGCACTGGTCATCGATATCGATGGCGACGCGTCAATTCGAATGAATTTCGGCGACCTCGAGACCGTGACCACGTATCACCTACCGGTCAAGGTGGTCGTGCTGAACAATTTCGGCGACGGCATGGTCAAGCAATGGCAGAAGCTGTTCTTCAAGGGCCGATTGTCTGCCAGCGACAAGTCGCTTCATAAAAAAGACTTCGTCAAAGCGGCACAGGCCGATGGTTTCGAGTTCGCCGTACGTCTCGATCGCAAAGAAGATGTGCCTCGAGTCGTTGAAGAGTTCATTCGTTACCCTGGCCCTGCGTTCCTTGAAGTCATCATCGATCCCGATGCAGGCGTCTATCCGATGGTGGGTCCGGGACAATCGTACGATGCGATGATCACAGGCGATCACATCGTGGCGCGACATGCTCCCGTGAAGACGGATGCACCGGGTCCGTCGGAAATGTTTTAAATGAAGTATCTGCACACCATGGTGCGAGTCAGCGATCTCGATCGTTCGCTGGCGTTCTACTGCAATGCGCTCGGTCTCGAGGAGGTTTCGCGCAAGGAAGTACCGCAGGGTCGATACACCCTGGTGTTTCTAGCCGCTCCTGGTGATCGTACAGCTCAGGTCGAGCTGACCTTCAATTGGGATCCTGAGGTTTATCAGGGGGGACGCAACTTCGGTCACTTGGCTTATGGTGTTGAGAATATCTACGCCAGCTGCCAGCGCCTGATGGATCACGGCGTCACTGTTTTACGTCCGCCGCGCGACGGTCGAATGGCCTTCGTGCGTTCTCCTGACGGTATCTCCGTCGAGTTGCTGCAACAGGGCCCCGCGTTACCGCCGGCTGAGCCATGGGTGTCCATGCCCAATAGCGGAAGTTGGTAATGCGGAACGTACGCAACATCGTCCACCTTGGTTCGATGCTGATGTCTTTGATGATGATCAGTCAGGCTTTGGCTTCTCCAAGCCTAGATGCGTCGGTCGAATATCGCGCTGCCTTGGCAGCGGTACCTGATGCACGTCGCGGCGATCAAATCTTCGCAACCTGCGCAGCATGTCACGGTGTCGATGGCTCGGGTCTGCCGGATGGGTCAGTTCCGGTAATCGGCTCTCAGCACTATCCGGTCTTACTCAGGCAGCTTGTCGATTATCGCTACGCCGAGCGTTGGGATATCCGTATGGAGCATGTGTCACGACTGAAGGTGCTGCAGACTCCTCAAGACTTGGCTGACGTCGCTGCGCTCATTGCGTCGTTGCAGCCTATGGGGCCGACCGTGCACGGCTCCGGTGAGTCTTTGACGAGCGGCGTTAAAGTGTATTTTGAGCGATGCCAGACTTGTCACGGCGCAACCGGTCAAGGAGATGCGGATCGCGGAATCGCTCGTTTGGCGGGACAGCATCCGGAGTATTTGCTTCGCCAGTTCATCGATGTGGTCGAGGCGCGTCGTCCGAGATTGTCCAAGACTCATACGCCGCTCATGCGAGAGCTGCAGCGCGCTGAGCTCGAGGGGATGGCCGATTACCTGTCGCGCACTCGGCGATCGAGAGGGGATATTGCTCCGTAACCTGGCAGTTCGTGCATCGGCACTGCTGTTGCCGTTTCTCGCGGCTTGCGCGACACCGGGCGCTTATCTCGGTGATTCGATTACCCAGGTCGACGAACACCGAGGATACCGGCTCGCCAAAGCGGTAGCCGATCGCCCCGAGGATGATCTGCTCGTCATCGTCAGCTTGTCCGGTGGGGGCCTTCGCGCTTCGGCGATGGCGTTCGGCATATTCGAGCAACTGGCTAGCGATCGAATTCAGCACGATGGTCATCTGCGCCGGATGCTCGACGAAGTCGATGTGATTTCGGCTGTCTCGGGCGGTGCGATTCCCGCTGCGTATTTCGTACTGCATGGCGATAAAATTTTCGAGCGGTTTCCGCAAGATTTTCTATATCGCGATTTCGCCACCGAGATGCGACGAGAGATCTTGTTTGATCCGCGTAGTTGGTTTCGATTGCAATCGCGTCATTTCGATCGAGGCGATCTCTACGCCGAGTATCTCGACAAGAATTTGTTCGACGGCATCACGTATGGCGCTTTGATCGATCGAACTGACCGCCCTTTTCTCGTCATCAACGCAACGGATATCGGTATTGCAGGGCGTTTCGAATTCACGCAAGACACGTTCGATCTGCTTTGCCTCGATCTTGCCCGATATCCGATCAGTCGCGCAGTTGCGGCATCTTCGTCCGTGCCGGCGGTGCTCACGCCGATCACCATTCGAAACAGCGCGGGTCGCTGCGGTTATCGAGTGCCAACTTGGACGCTCCGCGCCATCGAGTCAGGAGACCATAGCTCGCGCGAGCATTTTCGAGCGGCAACGATCCTCGCTCGTAGCGATTCGCGAACCTATGGTTATCTGCATTTGATGGACGGCGCTCTGAGCGACAACCTCGGGGTGCGCTCGACGCTGGATGCACTCACCGACGGTGATGATGCGTTGCACTTTCAGAACACGCTGCAGCAAAGTGGAATTCGCAAGCTGGTCTTCATCACGCTGAACGCATCCGATACACAATGGGCTCGTATCGCAGGTAAGCGTAGCCCGCCGGATGTGATCGACATGTTGAAGCTGGTGGGCACCGTGCCGATGGATCGGTATTCGGTCGAAAGCAAAGCGTTGCTGAAGGAGACCTTGGCGCGTTGGGCTAGCCGCCTGTCGCCGGAAAACTCTACAGATGCGCTGTATTTCATCGATCTCAGTCTCGATAGCCTGCGTGATCATCCTAGGTTCAAGGAAGTCACGCAGATCGAGACGACGTTCAGTTTGAAGCGCTCTCAGGTGGACGAACTCCGATGCGCTGCCAAGTTGCTGCTGAGTGGCGACCCGGAGTACCAACGATTGCTGAGTTCGCAGGCTGGCGCTGTCACGACTCCCGCTGCTTGCTCCTGGTAATCCGCTCTCGTCACCACGTCATGGAGATGCCCTTGGTCTTGAGATAGGGCTCGAGGCCTTCCTTGCCGAATTCCCGGCCCCAGCCCGATTGTTTGTTGCCGCCGAAGGGCATGGCGGGATCAAGCGCAGCGTGCATATTCACGCTGACTTGTCCGGAGTCGATCTTGCGGACCATTTGCATGGCGATCCCGAGATCGCGAGTCCAGACGCTGCCGGATAGACCATAAATGGTTGAGTTCGCTTCGCGTGCCACCTGATCGAGATCCTCATCGCCAAATCGATGTACACACAGCACGGGTCCGAATATCTCGTTTTTCACCGGAGTCATCTCGTGCGTCGTCTTGGTGAGAACGGTCGGTTCGAAAAAGTAGCCTGAGCGACTCGGCGATTTGCCGCCGCAGACGATTTCGGCACCTTCTTTTCGACCAGCCTCGACGAAGCCTTCGACCCGTTCGCGCTGTTTAGCGGAGATCAGTGGGCCGAATTCCGAGGTGGGATCGAGACCGGGGCCGAGCTTCATAGAGCGTGCGATGGTCGCAATGCCCTCGACGACGGCATCGTGAATTTTCTCGTGGAGAAAAAGACGAGTGCCTGCCATGCAATTCTGACCTTGTAGGAAGAAGCAAGCGCGTGCCGCACCGGGAATGGCTTGCTCCAGATCCGCATCAGCGAACACCACTACGGGCGACTTCCCACCGAGCTCGAGTGATACCTTCTTCAAATTACCTGCAGCGGCGCGCACGATCGAGCGACCGACTTCCGTTGAACCCGTGAAGGCAATCTTGTCGACTCCCGGATGTGCGGCGAGGGCGGCGCCGGCAGTTGCACCATAGCCATTGACGATATTGACCACGCCATCCGGCACACCGGCTTCCTGACAGATTTCAGCAAGGCGCATCGCCGTTAAGGGCGTGAGCTCGGCTGGCTTCAAGACCACCGTACAACCGGTAGCCAATGCGGGTGCGAGCTTCAACATCACCATCGGCAGCGGCGAGTTCCAAGGTGTGATGGCTCCCACGACTCCGATGGGCTCGCGTAGCGTGAAAGAAATCGCCTCACCCGGGAGTTTGCCCTGCGGCGCGGCGGGTAGAGTGGCCCCTTCGATTTTGGTTGGCCAGCCGGCGTAGTAGCGAAAAAACTCCGGCACCACCATGCCACAGACATATTGGGCGAGGGGTGTCGGTAGACCGTTGTCGAGAATCTCGAGTTCGCACAGTTGTTGAAAATTTGCCTGAATCAGATCGGCGATTTTCCAAAGCACCATGCTGCGCTGTGCGGCGGTGAACTTCGACCAAGGACCCTCGAAGGCGGCTCGTGCGGCTTTTACGGCCGCATCGATTTCTGCCGCGCCGCCCGCGCTGCACTGCGCGATACGCAATCCCGTCGCTGGGTCGTGGATGTCGATCGGCTCATCCGAACCGCCATGCTCCACACGACCATGGATGAAATGGCCATGTTTTTTCGCCAGAAACGCGAGCGTTTGCTGGGAGAGTTGCGGATAGGTCTTGAGCAGTTCCTGCATGTGACACCCTCGATCGAAGTACCCGAGTTGGGACGAGTCGATCGTAAGGTGCGGGCGCTAACTTTGGCGCCGAGGTAGCAGGCGTGCGACCGATGCGTGGCCGCACGCCTGCCTCGAGAGAATCAATCGACCTTGTAATTCACCGACAGGAAGTATTCACGCGGCCGGATCGGAATGAATCCACCGAGGAAGCCACGCGAGCCGGTCTGAATCACGTACTCGTTAGTGAAGTTCTTGGCGGAGGCTCGTACCGACCACGCTTCGCTGAAGGCGAGGTTCACGAATGCATTGCCTTGGCCATAGCCCTTGACCTTAAAGTCGTTGGTTGCACCGGTGATGTAGTCGTCCGTCTGGAACCAATCGGCACCGAAGCTCAAACGTCCAAGTTCTGTATCGAGGCCGTAATCAAAGCCGATCGTGAACGAACTGGAAGGTGTTTGCGGCACCGTCGGATTGACACCGTAGTTCTTCAGCGAATTCGCTGGCGCACTACTTGGGGCAACCTCGTCGTACTTTCCATCCATGGCGAACGTGCCGCTGAGGAAGACGGTCAAACCATCGGTCGGGATGGCGGTGACTTCGACCTCGAGCCCGCGCACGGTTGCCTTACCCGCATTCTGAACCGGGAAGGTGGCCGTTCCGTTCGGCAGGATGACGGTGGCGTTCAGCGTCAGATCATCGGCCTTCTGCAGGAAGTAGTTGGCGTTGACGCGCAGTCGACTACCGAGCAGATCGGTCTTGATACCGGCTTCGTAAGTGGTGTTCGTCTCTGGCGCATACGGGGTGAGCGCGTCATTGAAGCCGAAGATCGCGATGCCGTTGTAGCCGCCAGATTTGAAACCACTCGCCACCGAAGCATAGAGCAGCATGCTGTCGATGTTGTCGTTGTCGCTGGCGACTTTGTAGTCGATGCCGATACGCGGCGAGATTTCCGAGTAGGAGTTGTCGAGATCGACGATTCCCGTAGCCGGTGTGATGGGCGGCAACAAACCGCGGAAGAGCATATCGAAGCGCTTTTCGTCCTTCGTGTAGCGGATACCACCCGTTACCTTCAAGGCATCGGTTACGAGGTAGTCGAGTTGCGTGAAGGCCGAGACCGAGGTCGTCTTGATCTTCAATGCGCTCGTCGAGATCGGCAGGATGGGAAATACACCCGGCAGATACGAGTTCCAGGCAAAGTTCTGAGTAGCATCTTCACCGAAGAGGTAGACACCAAGCAGATAGTTCAGCTTACCGTTGAGCGCACTGCCTTGGATTTGCAACTCTTCGCTCAACTGCTCGGCATTCGCGATATTCGACGCCATGACGTTGCCGTTACCGCTGAAGTCGTTGGTGAAGGCGTCTTGGGTTTTGACGAAGCCGGTGATTGATCGGAACAGCGTGTCGCCAAAATCGTAGGCGACATTGATGGACGCGATCTGCTGCTTGGTTTTTCCGTAAGGATAATTGGCGAGGTTGGGTCTCGCGATATTCGGCGTATTCAGCGCGTAGCGCCCAAATTGCGGAACGAGATCATCTGAGGTGAATTGTTTGTTGGATGGGACAGCGGGAGTTGAGGCCGGAATCAGCTGTCCACCGTCGTTTTGCGCATCGGCATATGAAAACGATGCCGTGACGTCGAGATTCTCGATGCCGGTATAGCGTAGTTTGACTCGACCGGCATAGTTGCGTTCGAGGCCAGTTTCCTCGGCCTTGGTCGGGTGGACATTGCGGAACTGTCCGTCCTTGTTGGTATACAGACCCGACAGAGAGGCAGCCCAGCCGTCACCGATGGCGTTACCGACGCTGAAGCTCACTCTTTGTTGATCGTAGTTGCCGCCGCCCACGCTGAAGTTGCTCCAGCCATCGGCATCCGGTGCGCGCGACATGAATTTGATCGCGCCGGCCAGCGTATTGCGACCGTAGAGCGTGCCTTGCGGTCCGCGCAACACTTCGACGCGATCGATATCAGCCAGCGTAATGTTGTTACCGTTGAGACGCGCGATGTACACGTCATCGACGTAGATACCAAAAGGCGATTCTGCGACAACGAGAGAGGCATCTTGTTGCAGTGAACCGCGCAAAGACGGCGACAGATTGGTCGGCGTCGTGATGTTGTTGAACATCTTGAGGCTGGGCGCGTAGCGCGCAAGATCTTTCGCCTCAGTGACTTGTTTGTTCGCGAGCGCCTCGGCCGTGATTGCAGTCACGGGGACGGGCACTGTCTGCAAGGATGCTTCGCGGCGCTCTGCAGTCACCACGATTTCTTCGAGGGTTGAGGAGGAGTTGTCATTCTGGGCGACGGCGCTGATCGGAACTGCGACGAGCCCAAAGATCAAAGGCAGCACACGACGATTCGACATTGAATGGGTCCCTTCTAGTTTTGTTGATCCCGTTTACGCGATAGGCAGATTCCATCGGAAAATACCTATTGCGCTCCCGTAATCTAACAGAGGGCGCGCCCGATACAATGTTGCTTCGTTGCTACAGTGTGACGACAACCTTTCCTTGATTGCGACCGGCCAAGAGGTGCTCGGAAGCGTCGGCGACCTGTGTCAGACCTATGAAAGGGGTGGGATCGACCCAGGCTTGTAAGCGACCGCGGTAGTGCAGGTCGAGGATGCGATCGGCAGCTTCGGCGAAAAACTCCGGGAACGTTTGGTTTTGGAAGCCGCGAATCGAGGCTGATTTCCAATAGAGCTTCCGATACACCCGCGGGTGGGGGACGAACTCAACTTCCTTATCGAAGTCGGAGGTGTGGCCGCTGACGACCAACCGTCCCCGCATCGCCAGGTGATCGACGAAGGTATCGAAGATGGGACCGCCCACCGAGTCATAGGCCACATCCAGTCCTTTGGGATATTCGCTCGTCAAAACATCGGCCAGATTTTCTTGCCGGTGGTTGACGACCCGATCCGCACCGAGTTGTCGCAGGGCTTGCGCTTTGGTGTCGTCGGAAGTGATGGCGATCACGTGGCAGCCGGCGAGTTTAGCGATCTGTACGACGAAGTGCCCAAGGCCGCCCGCAGCGGCCGATACGGCGACTACATCGCCCGAGCGGACTTCGCCAATGCGCTCCAGACCAACCATCGCCGAGATACCTGATGGGATCAGCGCGAGGATCTGCGGGCTCGCTTCGCGCACCTTGATAACCCGCGAAACATCAGCAACTTGATACTCTCGATACCCCGTTCCGAGCTTGGAGGTAGCGATGGCATCGCCTTCGACCAAGCCCGTTACACCTTCACCTATCGCGACGACATGCCCTACCGATTCGATTCCCATGTCGAAGGGAGGTTTGACGTCCACGTAGCGTACGGAATTGCGGCACAGGTTCTTGTCGAAGATGGCATTGCATCCGGCATAGCGATTACGGATGACCACCTGGCCACGGCCAGGCTCCTGCCATGTAGCAGTAGCGACCCCCGTTGAACTGCGAAAGTCCCCTGTCAGTTTTTGGATGACCAGTTTCGCGTAAGTCGCAGGGTGGCTCATGGCAACGAGATCTCGTGACGTTCAGGGGGCGGCAAGCGTAGATTCACCCGATCGATTCGTCCATGGGTGATCATCAACGTGCCAAGTTTGCTCATCACGGGTGCCTCACGGGGGCTCGGCCTTGAACTCGTAAGACAGTATCTGGCCGACGGCTGGGAAGTTCATGCTGGGATGCGTCAACCGAATGCGGTCAGTGACGACGTGCAGGCATTGCAGCGCAGCTATGGTGCTGCGCTGCAGTTGCAGCATGTCGATGTAGAGGATCACGAGTCGATCGAGCGTTTGGCGGTTCGATTGGCGGATCGATCCATTGACGTGCTTATCAACTCTGCCGGCACGATGGGCAATGGCAGTTTCGCCGAGCAAGGTTTGCAGTTCGGCAGGTTCGGCAGTTCGGATTACCCAGACTGGGAGCGAGTATTTCGCATCAACGTGTTAGGCCCGATGAAGATGGCTGAGGCGTTTGTCGAGCACGTTGCGCGGTCATCGCAGAAAAAGATTGTCACACTGACCAGTATCTTGGGCTCGATCGAGAAGAACCGCATCGGCGGTCTCTATGCGTATCGCGCTAGTAAAGCTGCGGTCAATGCGATCATGCGCTCAATGGCGATCGATTTGGCGCGCAGCCATGGCATCAAAGCGACTGCGCTGCATCCGGGTTGGGTACGCACAGATATGGGTGGCCCTCATGCCGATATCGATGCGCCGACGAGTGCGCGCGGTATGAAAGAGCTCATCGCCCGTCTCGACGAGACGATGGTTGGGCGCTATTGGATGTATGACGGTAGCGAGTTGCCTTGGTGAAAAGGTATCGCGATCGACATCACCGATCGCGAAACATCGTCGCCATGGTTTTTCGCGACGGATCGTAGGCCGAATAGGTCTTGCCGATCGTTGCCGGATCACCGAGAGAATCCACGACGAGTCTGGCGAGATCCGCACGCGCGATGAAGCTGAAGGTCGCCGGATCATTTGCTAGGAACGCCTTTCCGCTCGGGACGCCGTCGGTCAAGCCACCGGGGCGAATGATGGTGTAATCGAGCCCACTTGCGCGCAGATAGTCTTCGGCACGAGTTTTCAACTCGATAACCTCGGCGAGGAAGCGGCGTGACGGAAGCGGCGCAGCTTCGATCGAATCGCCGGCACCGATGACAGTAACGAGCAGCATGCGTCTGATACCGGCTGACTTCGCAGCATCGATCACATGACGATTACCGATAAAATCGGGGCGCTGGGACTGTTCGCCTCGCGAAGTTCCCAGTGTAGAAATCACGGCGACGAACGGCTTGGCACGTATCGCAGACTCCACGGTATCTGCTTTGAGCGCATCTGCTACGACGGTGTCGACGCCGAGCGTTGCGAGTTCGGCCGTATTAGATGAGCTGCGCACGGCAACGGTCACCGCTTCTCCTCGTGCGCGCAATTCCTTAACGATGCCGAGCCCCGTTCCCCGATTGCCACCGAAAACCAGAATCGGTCCATTAACGGCCCGGTAGTTCTCGAATCGGTGAACGCCGGTAGGTTCGTGAGTCGAACCGCTCAACCAGAATACGTAAGCGACGATGGCAACGATTGCCAGAGCGATGAAGCTGCCGATCCATTTGAACAGTGCGACGATCCAGCGCATGACGTTAAACCCCCGACGTTACTGCCCAGCGCGCTAACACTTCGCGCTCTCGTTCCGGCGAAATACCGGCGCGAAGTTTTGATCTCTCCGCGTCCGGACGTGACAGGTGCCAGCGCAGCGTATCAGCCACTGTTTCGGATACAGATCGAATACGCATACCTGCGCTCACTGCGCGGGCAGAACTGACGGCAGCAAAGCCGGCGCTATCACCCTCTGAAGGCACCCATACTGGCATGTCAGACCAAGCCGACACTTTTTGATCGTCCAAAAAGCGCGCAGGAATCCAAACCGGATCAGCCTCCGTCAGGGCGATTTTCTTCGCGGCTTCCACCGATGCGTCGACGACGTCGCCGATGGAGTACCTGCCGGGAGGCGACAGTAGGTTGAACGTGCCGCTCAACTTTCTTTCAACCGATTCGATGGTGAACTCGGCTAAGTCACGTACATCGATGAACTGAACTGGATCGCGCGGGCTTCCGGGCGCCATGAACTTCCCACCGCGAGCTGCGCGAGCTGGCCAGTAGGTGAAGCGGTCGGTGTTGTCGTCAGGTCCCACGATCAGACCCGGGCGGATGATCAAAGAGTGTTGATCACCATAAACCTGGCGCGCCGCCTGCTCGCACAGTGCTTTCAGCGGGCCGTAGGTTGTGCCATCTACTTTGTCGGTCGTCGGATCCGTCAACGTTCCAAGTGGTGAATCTTCGTCGCTCGGTTTGTCGAAGCCGGCGTAGACGGAAACGGTCGAGACAAAGACATAGAGCGGCGTTGTTGTGTTCAGCAATTCGGCTGTGGCAGTGACCTGGCGTGGTACATAGCCGGAGTTGTCGATTACTGCGTCCCATCGCCGTCCCTTCAATGCGGCGATGTCACCGTTTCGATCGCCTGTCAGGCGTTCGACTTCGGAAAAACGGGACGTGTTGGTCTTGCCGCGGTTGAAGAACGTGACGCGATGACCGCGACTTAACGCAAACGAGGTCATATGCAGACCTAGAAAACGCGTACCGCCCAGAATGAGGATGTCGAGAGGTTTGCGCGCGGTGCCCATCGCAGCTGCTCGGCTAGGCAGGTTGGCTAGCGCCGCCAATGCGATACCCGACGATAAAAGATCGCGGCGTTTCATTCAGCGAGCTCCCGGTGACGCGTATGACTCAATCCAGTTTCTGACACTTTGATACCAGTGCAGCGAGTTCTGCGGTTTCAGAACCCAATGGTTTTCATCGGGGTAGTAGATGAATTTCGAGGTGATGCCGCGCTTCTGCAGTGTGTTGAAAAGCTCGATTCCATGGTTCACCGGCACGCGCATGTCGAGTTGACCATGAATGACGAGTGTCGGCGTGACGAAATTGCCTGCGCTCACGTGCGGTGAATAACGCAGAAAGTCTTCTGGTTTTTCCCAGAACTCGAAAAAGCGATCTCGCTCTGCGCCGTAGTCTGCGCCGATTTGCGTGAATGAGTTGTAGACGGCTGCATGCGCGATGAGCGCCTTGAATGGGTGCGCACGACCTAACAGTGTACTGGCGAGGAAGCCGCCGTAACTGCCGCCACCGGCGACCATTCGATCGGCATCAACGAAGGGCTGCGATGCCAGCCAATCAGCGGCTTTGATGGTGTCTTCGTAAGGTTTGCTGATGCGATCCGGGTTGATGGAGTCTGCAAAGTTCTGTCCGAAGCCACTAGAGCCATGGAAGTTGTGCCATGTCACGATGTAACCCCAGCTGGCAAAGACATGCGCATTCCAGCGCCATTGCACAGCATCCTGAATGGCATTGTGTGGACCGCCGTGCAGTAGCATGAATACCGGATATTTTTTGGTTGGATCGAAATCCGGCGGGTACACGACCCACATCTGGATCGGCTGTTGATTGCTGCCTGCGTACGTAACGCTCTCGACCTTGCCAAGAGAAGTTTGCGACATAACAGCGTCGTTCAGACGACTGAGAGTTCTCGCAGCACCGCTGTGCAGATCGAGGGTGATCAGGGTTGGAGGTTCCGAGAAACTTTGCCGGATAGCCACTGCAGCAGGTTTCTTGGTTTGCGCTGCTGCGATCGCCAAGCCGCCGAAACTCGTCTCGCGGGTGATCGCCGTCGGATTGCCCGGCTTGGACAAATCGAAACGATAGATACGATTCGTTGCTGCATCATCGATGGCGCTGAAAATCGATTTGGAATTCGGATGCCAGACCAA